>Ga0180431_10004172_pt1 | contig 18171 bp, 20 predicted proteins | sample SS_ome_11_FD_132459 | JGI IMG/M metagenome (GOLD analysis project Ga0180431, IMG submission 132459) | Hypersaline lake sediment archaeal communities from the Salton Sea, California, USA - SS_1_MS_1 metaG | ecosystem: Environmental > Aquatic > Non-marine Saline and Alkaline > Hypersaline >... | reverse complement strand
TCTCGGTGAATGTGCCCAGTTGGGTGATCAAGACGTACATCGGCGTGCTCGTGCTGGCTATGGGTATCAGCGTCTTGCTGACCATGAACAAAGAGTTTCCCTTTTCGTGGAAGAAAGTCGTCGGGCTGGGCTTCCTGGCCGCGTTCAACAAGGGCATCAGCGGCGGTGGCTACGGCCCGCTCGTCACCAGCGGTCAGATACTGGCGGGAGAGGAAGGCAAAGAGGCCATTGGCATCACATCCATGGCCGAGGGCCTGGTTTGCATCGTCGGCGTGATTGCTTACGCAGTGACCGGGAACGGCGGCGTAGACTGGAGCCTGGCTCCCACCCTGGTCTTGGGGGCCGTGTGTTCTGTACCCTTCGCTGCTCTCACGGTCAAGAAGCTCCCCATGCGCGGGATGCGCTGGTCGATCGGTGCTGCCACCACCGTGCTGGGCCTGGTCACGCTGGGCAAGCTCGTTTTCTAGACGTCACAACTTCTGAACACATAGAACACCTGCGGCGCGCACTCTTGCCAAGCGTGCCGCAGGATGGTATAATTCCAGCCGCCTACGGATGTCTTCCATCCGCAGTAGGCGCGGAGAGGTAGCGTAGTCCGGCCGAACGCGCGCGCCTGGAGAGCGCGTGAGCAGAAATGCTCCGCGGGTTCGAATCCCGCCCTCTCCGCCACCGCGGGGCGACCCCACTCTCTCGTATTGGGGTCGCCCCGTTTGCTAGTAAATGCGCCGATGTTCAATACTGACAAGCCCAAAGGAATCGAGGTTGGCTGGCGTCGTCTGGCCACCGAGTACCCGTATACCCACCACATGTTCCGGGTGCGGCAAGATCAGGCGCGCTGGCCCGATGGTCACGTGGCTCCCTACGTCTATCTCCAGGTCTCCGGCGCGGTCTGGGTGGTACCTGTGACCGCCGACGGACACGTGGTCCTCATCCGCCAGTTCCGATACACTGTGGACGACTGGTGCTGGGAGGTGCCAGCAGGCGGCTTCCATGACTTCTCCGGCAGTCCCCTGGATCTGGCAAGAAGGGAACTGGCTGAAGAAGTGGGCGGCGAGAGCGACGATTGGCTCTACGTGGGATCCTTCCGCCCCGGCGTCAGCATCACAGACCAGATATGCCACGTCGCGCTGGCCCGCAACGTTCGGTTGGCACACGAACCACGGCGGGAGGCGGGAGAGATTATCGAGGTACACCCGATGCCGCTGGAACGGGCACTGGAGATGGCCCGCACCGGAGAAATGGTGGACGGTCTCAGCGCGCTGGCCCTCCTGCGCTGCGAGCCACATCTCGAGCCGCATCCCAAGTCATCACGGATCACAAGCAACGAATGAACGATCTGCAGATCCACCAGGATAACTGAGGAGCATATATGACACAGCACGCTCACCTGGACCCATCCGCGTTCTTCCTGAAAGGTGGCCCTGTCGGGGTGCTGCTCATCCACGGCTTCACCGGTTCCCCACCGGAGATGCGCCTGATAGGGAATTACCTTCACCAGCGAGGTTACACCGTCTCCGGGCCACTTCTGCCAGGCCACGGGACGACGGTGGAGGACATGAATCGCTGCAAGTGGACCGACTGGACCAAGCACGTGGAGAACGCGCTGGCTGAGCTCCAGGCCAGATGTGAGACGGCCTTCGTCGGCGGCCTCTCGATGGGCTCTTTGCTCACCCTCTACCTGGTCGCCCAGCACCCTGAACTACCCGGCGCCATCCTATACTCTCCCGCCGTCTGGCCGGCCGACAGGCTCATCTACCTGACGCCTGTCCTCAAGTACCTGATCCAGACGAAGCCCAAGTCCGGCGAGAGCGACCTGACCGATCCTGAAGCCGACCTGCGACTGTGGAGCTACGAGGAGCATCCCTCCGCCGCCGCCCACGAACTCCTGAACCTGGTCCGGAAGGTTCGCCAGCTCCTGCCCCGAGTGACGTGTCCACTGCTCATTATTCACAGCACCCGTGACACGTCCATTCATCCTGAGAGCGCCCAGCGCACGTATGACCACGCTGGTTCCGCCAACAAAGAACTGATCACACTCCACGACTCTGGCCACTGTATCACCGTGGACGGCGAGTGGGAAACAGTGGCAGAGAAGACCTACGAGTTCATCGAGGAAACAAGATGATGGATCTTTTTCAAGCCCTGCCCACCGTGCGCGATCATCCCCTGTTGACCGGCAAGACCGTCGCGCTCGTCGGCGTCTCGGCCATCGCGTGCAGCGAGGCGGCCTACTACTTCGAAATCGGCAAGCCCAAATACTGGCAGCGTCAGAGCGAAAGCGGGAGCACCGTGATCGGCATCGGTGGCATCGGGGGAAGCATCAAGCAGGGCGAAACCGTTCTGGCCTGCCTGCGCCGCGAGGTGCAGGAGGAACTTGGCGTACGCATGCACCTCGATATGGCTCCTGAGACCTACCTGATCCACGACTGGCAGGTCGCCGACGAACTGCACCTCACACCGAGCAAGAAACACCCCACCCCCCTGATGGTAATCCTGCTCCCCCCGCGCCTGGGCGGTCCAGGCACCCCCGACCATCTGGCCATCACCGCCTTTCGCACTCACCTGCGGGACACACCCGCGCCTCACGATCTGTTTGGGCTGCTGCGCGTCGAGGGTCATGCATTGGCCGAGTTCTTCGCCCACGACGAGTGGCCATTGAGCGAAGTCCAAGCCCACCCAGACCTGACCATCGTCCTGAACAGCGAACCGCCGCCTGACCCCGTCCTGCGCCCGGTCCTGACCGCCCGCGCCTTTCAGCTCCTCGTGCGGGCCGGGAACGTGTAAGCGTTGCTCTGTTCCGACAGGAACGCGTAGAGCGAACGTCAGGATACCGTCATATCCCCGTCCAAGCTCCGCACGTTCCTTGTCTCATATCCGGCGTGTAGACAGCACCTCCCCGTCCAGCAGTACACCCTGCCCCATGGTATCCTACAAGTGCCGGTGTGAACCGGCCCCCAAGCGAACTCCAGCGCCAGGCCCGGATGCAGGGCGACACCGCGAGAGGCTTGGGGAAACATCAAGGGGAGCAAGAGCGCCGTTGCCCTGAATCCACCATCCGGGCCGTAGACTGAGTCACCTGGGAACCCCAAGCATGACCAGCGTTAGGGAGGGCTTCAGCAAATGACAAGCACAGGGAGCAACGTGACACAAGGCGCACGGATGTTCGGCAACCTCAGCCTTCTGGCCGCGATCTTCGCCTGCCTGGCACTCTGGGGCGGCATCGTCCTGCTACTCACGCACCCCTCGCATCCACACGCCCTCGTGCCTCCCGCTGACGATCCTGTATTGCCCAGACCAGTGGCCCGATGGGAGGGGACCTCGCAGGCCCGCCGTTCCCTGGCCGACCTGCTACTGTTCTGGGTGCCGATCAGCCTGGGTGCAGTCGCCTGCTGCACGGGAGTCGCCACCCTGACCTGGGGACGGGGCCGGGACCCCGACGCTTCACGGCGTGCCCTGATCGCTCTCGCCCTCAGCATTGCCCCGGGCTGCCTGTGCACGTTCTGGGTTCTCATTCTCACTGTTTCACCAATTCTGGGGAGGTAACTACGATGCGTCATCTTATGTGCGTGGCAGGGATCATCACCACACTGACCTTACTGCTGGCCTCGGTCGCGGCACCGGCGTGCGCTCACCAGACGGCCACCGACCGGGGTAGTACAGCTCCTGTTTCCAACGAGCCCGAACAGGCGGAAGACACAGTCCTGGTCTGCCTGGCGCTCGTCGGTAGCGCAGCGTTGCTGGCAGGGAGCGTGTGGGTCGGAAGACTACGCCGGATGCTGCCCTGAGCGCCGCTGCCCTGAGCGCCGCTGCCCTGAGCGCTGTTCACCCGTTCACGACGAAACCAGATGTGATGCCAATCAAAGTGCTCTGCTAATCGTCGCCAATCATCGCGGCGGGTACAGAATGGACGTGTCTGTTGCTCCGTCATGGTCACCGCCCAGCGCGCGTCGCGCGTGGAGGCGGTGTGACTTTGTATGGGGGCATTCAACTGGCCTGTTCCAGCGCCTGTAGTATAATGGGCAGCAGCCGCACACCCAGCGGCGTATAGGCATAGGTAACGGAGGACGTATTGTGACGAGTCAATCGCCTAACTCTCCCCGGCGCATGACCCGGGAGGAAATGCAAAACCTGACCCTGTGGGTTGCGGACAAGCTGCTGGAATCACTGAAGGGCAAAATCCGGCTGGAGCGCACCCCGGACACGTTGCAGCTCATCGAAGAACGGTTTAAACTGCTGTGCCAGCACACCAACATCAACCTGCCGGAGCCACTGCACACACGACTCTACGAAGAGGTTCTGAACGAACTGGTGGGCTTTGGCCCCATCGAACCCCTGCTACAGGATGATTCCATCACCGAGGTCATGATCAACGGCCCGCACCAGGTGTACGTAGAGCGCGAGGGGAAAGTCACGCTGGCAGAGGCCCGCTTTCTCAACGACGACCACGTGATGCGGACCATCCACAAGATCATCGAGCCGTTGGGGCGCCAGGTGAACCGGGCCAACCCCAGGGTGGACGCCCGCCTGCCCGACGGGTCGCGGGTCAACGCCATCATCCCCCCTTGCGCCATCGACGGCCCGTCTATGACGATCCGCAAGTTCAGCAAAGAGCGCCTAACGGTGGAGGATCTCATTAACTTTGGCACGCTGACAGAAGAGATGGCCCAATTCCTGAGAGCCTGCGTCGTTTCCCGGCTCAACATCCTCATCGCCGGCGGCACAGGCTCCGGCAAGACCACGTTGCTCAACGTGCTCTCCGGCTTCATCCCCGGTGATGAGCGCATCGTGACCATCGAGGATGCAGCAGAGCTGCAGCTCGACCAGGAGCACGTGGTGCGGCTGGAGACCGCAGCGGCCGAACCGGACGGCACCGGCCGGGTGACCATCCGGGACCTGGTCATCAACTCGTTGCGCATGCGGCCAGAACGGATCATCGTCGGCGAGTGCCGGGGCGGTGAGGCCCTGGATATGCTCCAGGCAATGAACACCGGACACGACGGCAGCCTGACGACAGTCCACGCCAACACGCCGCGCGACACCCTCTCCCGCCTGGAGACGCTGGTGTTGATGGCAGGCATGGACCTGCCGCTGACCGTCGTGCGCAAACAGATTGTCTCGGCGATAGACCTGATCGTGCAGCAGGCTCGCCTGCGCGACGGCTCGCGCAAGATCACCCACATCACCGAGGTTCAGGGTCTGGAGGGCGACACGGTCGTCATGCAGCACATCTTCCGCTTCGAGGAGCAGGGCGAGGAGGACGGCAAGGTAGTCGGCCGTCTGAAGCCAGTCGGCATCCGTCCCAGCTTCACAGACCGGCTGGCCATGCATGGCTTCAACTTACCCCCAACCATGTTCATGGACACGGACAAAGCAGCGGCCGCGCCAAGCAATCGAAGAGGAAGAGGAGGGCGAGGTTAGCTGGCCGGTTGGTCCTCCGGATGTCTGCCATCCGCACTCTGCGTTTGCCGATCCCAGGTCAGCCTGACGTTGATGGCGGCCTCGCCGCCAGCCTTGGCCACGAGCGCCCCCGTTTCGACGTCGAGCTTGATGCCGAATTCTACGTCAATCATGGCAAACTCTGGGGGAATCTGATCACCTAGCGCGCGCACCCGATGCGCCATCTGGACGATGGTGCGCATCGCGCCGTCCAGTGCCTTCCTGGAGAGTTCATCCAACTGTTCCGTTGGCAGGCCGAAGCTGGGGATCTCCACTTCGCCGGGCCGGGGAGCGAATTCGACCAGGATGGGCTCGCCTCCCTCGATCGTTAAGTCAGTCATCGTTTTCTCCTGTTTCCGTCAATCTCTGAAAACCATCCAGGTATTCCTCAAAAGCAGCCGGGCACGATTCCACATAGTGCAGCAACTCCTCTCCACCGACCGGGTAGAGGGGATAGCAGGACGTGGGCCACGCGCCGCGAGGCGCGTGCACGACGGCTGTCACACAGATGCCGCTGAAATCCAGCAGCCCTCTACCCTGAGCGGAGCCGGAGGGCTCTAACCGCTCCACCACTTCCTCCGCCGTGACGATCACACGCTCTGCCACCACGGCCAGCTCCACATCCACTGCCAGGTTTCCACCCAGCACCGCGTTCCCCGCCCGGTCGGCCCGGAGGGCGTGGATCACCGCCACGTCGCAGGTGACGGCGGGGAAGGCCACCACGTCCGCGCCGGTATAAGGATCCATGATCACCTGCACGTCGGGACGCGCCTTGAGCAGATCGGTGCCCAGCCAGCCCTGGCCGGGCATAAAGCCAACGCCCGCCAACGTCGCCCGCAGTCCAAAGGCCAGGCTCGCCTCCGTCTCCTCGATCACCTCCAGCGCGCCGTTCGTGGCCGCCTGCGTGAACATGGGGGCCAGCCCAAACGCCTCCAGCCCGAAATAGCAGGTGCGCACCCGCTTGACCAGACCAGCCCCCACCAGCAGGTCACTTTCGAACCCGGCGGTGAAGCACAGCAGCGTGAGGCCCTGTGGCGGCGGATCCCGCTGCAGGAGCGCCCGCACGAAGGCTACCGGTCGCCGGTAGAGCGTCATGCCACCCAGCGCGAGCGTGTCGCCATCGTGGACCATCTCAGTGGCGCTCGCCAGGTCAAGGACTTTATCCCGCTGCATACAGCAGACCGTTCACTATACGTCCTACCTCTAACACATTCTCCACCACGAAGTCCACGTTCCCGTCGGAGACTTCAGCGAACGCGGCTGAACTATCCGCGCCCACCAGCACCGTCGTCAGCCCCAGCGCCTTGGCAGGCCGCAAGTTATGCGTCGAGTCCTCGACCATGATGCACGTACTGCCCTCGACGCCCAGCAACGCCAACGCCTGCTCGTACGCGTCTCCATGGATCTTGTTGCGCAGACCCACTTCCTCGATGCCGATCACCCAGTCGAAACGATCCACCACCCCCAGCGCCCGCAGCACCCGCCGGGCATATTCCGAGGTGGCATTGGTGTAGACCGCCTTCCGCAGCGGGATGGCGTCCAACATCGCGGCCAAAGCCGGGTCCGTGTCCAGATACTGCTCTACCGGGATGTCGTGCACGAAGATCAGATAGTCGTGCACGTCCATATCGTGTTCAGCGATCAAGCCCCCCATCGTGGTTCCGTACCGCCGGAAGTAGTCGCGCCGCACGGTGATCGCCTCGTCCCAGGAAAGCCCCATGTGATTGCACAACCAGAACTGGATGCGCCGGCCCACCTCCCGCATCAGACCACTGCCGCGAGGGTAGATGGTGTCGTCGAGGTCGAAGATGATGAATTCGAACGCCACGAGAATCAGTCCCCCGTCCATCCTATGTCGGTACACCGCTCAATACGGGCCAGGAGGCAGGCCAAAATGTCCACGTCCTCGGCCACGCGCAGGGTGATGGCCCCGTTCGGACAGACCGCAACACAGCGCCCGCAGCCCTTGCACTGTTCGCTAATGTGCGCCCGACCGTCGCCCAGGGAGATGGCCCGCACGTAGCACACGTCCACGCACGCCCCACAACCGACACACTCCGGGCCAATCGCCACCGTCAGCCCTGGTAAACGTACGACCGTGTCCCAAAACGTCGGCGGCCCCAGTCGCAACCCCTGACGTACAGCACAGCAACAATCGCAGCAGAAGCACACGGTCAGCATCCGCCGATTCGGCACGCCCAACATCCAGGAATCGAAGTCAGCGTGTACGACCAGTGGTACCAATCCAATATCCATCGCCTCCTGCACGTGGGCCAGCGCCTCGTCCACATCAGCCAATCGCCCCATAGCTGGATTGATCTTGGTCACCCCATCACCGAGAAAAAGACAACCCAAGTCCTGGGGATACGCCTGGCAGTTTTCGCCCCGGCGGCACATACACTCGCCCAAGATGAAGCGCGCGCTGGCTCGCTCTACCAATGGGGTGAGCAGCGGATATGGGAGCACCACGCTGTCGGTGCCGTGCACCGCCTCCTGCACGGGGATGATGATCGCCTCGTCGCTCGCGCCGCTGATGAACGGCTGCACCAGCGGTCCCACAAGCGACCGATTTCCCAGCCAATAGATGACCTTACCCAGTGGCCACATTCTTATGAGTGCGTCGTAGACGATTTTGGAACGGCCCACGGTTTCCACTCCTGGTGATAGGGTAACGCACGGCTAATGGTCGTAGAGTATACCCGGCTACCCGCGAATTGTCCAGATAGAGATAGCCTGCGCTAATCAAGAAAAAGACCCCGGAGGTTTCAGAAACCCCCAGGGTCCATCCTGGACTAACCTAATACGCGCCAGTGGCGCTGCCTCTTATCCTAATGCCTCCAGCAGCGCCGGCAATACCTCCTGCGGGTCCGCCTCCAGGCACAGGTCCGCTACCTGGAAGATGGGAGCCCCAGGGTCGGGATGGATAGCCACGATGAACTGCGCCTCCTCGATGGCGGCATTGTGGAACGTATCTCCACGGATGCCCACCGCCACGTACACTTTGGGCGCGACCGTCACCCCGCGCACATCCACGACCTGGCCGACGTCAACCCAACCCGCATCCCGCGCGCCCCGGTCGCCGGCCACCTGGCCGCCCAGCGCCGTCGCCAGCCGTTCCACCATTTCAAAATCGCCCGCTTGCCGGCCAGCGGCGACGATCACCGGGGCCTGGGCCAGCGACACCGCCGGTGGCTCAAACTCACTGGCAGGCCCCACTACGCGCACGTCCGGCTCCGGCGGTTCGATCTCGAGTACCGTGGGCTCTCCTTTGCGGTAAGCGTCGATGAATGGGGCCGGGAAAGCGCCGGGCTCGAGGGTGAGAAACTGCGGCCGGGCCTCGGGACAGGCGGCGACCTCACAGTACTGCCCACCGTAAATGGGAAATGCAACCTGCACCGTCCGCGTAGACTCGTCCAGGCTGACGGACATCGCGTGCTCGATCAGGCCGCCGCCCGTGCGCTGCGCGAGCCTGGGCGCCAACTCCTGGCCCTGCGCGGTGGCCCCGAAGATAACCACCTCCGGCTGTTCCGACTCAACGAGTTCAGACAGCACCTTCAAGTAAGGCGCTAACGCAAACTGGGCCAGCGCGGGATGGTCGGCCACGCGCACGCCGTCGGCTCCAGCCTGGTAGAGCATCTGGGCCAGATCGGCCACCCCCTCACCCAGAAGAACCACGTAGACGTATGCCCCCAGCGCATCGGCCAGGGTGCGCGCCGCCCCCAGCGCTTCCAGCGTCACCGGCGCAACGGCGTCGTCCATGACATCAGCCACGACCCACACGCCACCGCCCCCGCCCTCCGCCTCGGTGACTTCCTCCTGTTGCGCCATCAGCAGGTCAAGATACGATGCATCCATAGCGCCCTCCTTACCTCCTCACCCGTTGCCGAAGCGCCCTGGCCACTTCCTGGGCCATCTCTTCGGGTGTACCGCTCACGCGCGCCCCGCGTTCCCGCTCCGGCGGGAACTCCCGCCCTCGCCGCTCGAGCAGTGGCTTGAGGGCCTCCGCGTCCACCAGGTCGGCCACGTCCCACCGCTCCAGTCCCTCCGCCACCTCCCCGACCCCACGGTAGACGTTGATCAGGCGTGTGCCATCTGGATAGCGAGGCTTGAGCGCTCCGGGCAGCAGCGTGACGACCGCCGGTAAGTCCGCCTCGACGGTCACGTAGCCAATCCCCCCCCCTCCCCCCCCCACGGGGGGGGGAGAAGACTGTTCCCCCTCTACGAGGGGGGGAGAAGACTGGCACACCGCCCGCACCTGCCCATCGCCCACCTCCACGTGCGACGCGCCAACGACCTGGGGCCAGCCCAGGGCCTCTGCCAGGCGGAGGCCCAATTGGCCCTGACCGGTGTCCAGCGTGGTTGCGCCGGTCAGGAGCAGATCCGCACCCCCCAGCCCTTCCACCGCTGCTGCCAACACCCGGACAGCAGCCGCGTCGTCGACTGCCTCGAACCCATCTCCAGCCAGATAGATCGCGCGATCTGCGCCCGTAGCCAGTGCCTGGCACAGTACGTCGTCGTCAGGCAAAGGACCCCGTGGCAGGGCGACCACCTCGGCACCCGTGGCATCCTTGATACGCAGTGCCGCCTCCAGCGCGCAGCGATCGGCCGGCTGGAGCAAGTATTCCTCCCGGTTGATGAAGATACGACCCGCCTTCCCTTTGACCACGATGCCGCTGGGGTCTAAGACTCTTCCGATCAGAACGATTATGCGCATAGTTCGCTCTCCTTGCTCCCCTGTCACGGCCTGATCCGCACGCCGTGCTCGCGGAAGATATTGCTGGCGATGACGATGCGCTGGATCTCGTTGGTGCCCTCGAAGATCTCAGCGATGCGGGCATCACGGAAGGCCCGATCAATTGGAAAGTCCCGCGTGAAGCCCAACCCGCCGTGGATCTGCAGCGCCGTATCGATGGCCCGAGAGGCCACTTCTGAACCGTACATCTTGACCATCGCCGCCAGCCGGCTGAAGGGCTGATCGGTGTCCACCATCCAGGCCACCCGATAGACCAGGCTGCGCAGCGCCTCGACCTCGGTGGCCATGTCCGCGATCTTCCACTGCACCGACTGCTTCTGAGCCAGCTCCGCGCCGAACTGCTTGCGGGTCTTGGCCCAGCGGACGGACCACTCCAACGCCGCCTGGGCACCACCCAGGCAAGCCGCGCCCAGCGTCAGACGGCCCATGTCCAACGATTTCATGAAAGTGACAAAACCCTCTCCAACTTTCCCTAGCACATTCTCGTGGGGCACCCGCAACTCCTCAAACACCAATTCCGCGGTGCTCGTGCCCCGGATACCCATCTTGTCCTCTTCCCGCGCAACCGAGAAACCCTCCCAGTCGGTCTCGACAATGAAGGCTGTAATGCCGCCGCGAGCCCCCAGCGCGGGGTCCGTCACCGCCATCACGGTGATGACGTCCGCATAGCCGCCGTTCGTGATGAAGACCTTGCCTCCGTCCAGGATCCACGAGTCTCCCTCGCGGACACCACGGGTGCGGATGTTGGCAGCGTCAGAGCCAGCGTCGGCCTCGGTCAGGCCAAAGGCCGCCACCTTCTCCCCACGGGCCAGCGGCACCAGATACTTCCGCTTCTGTTCCTCGTTGCCGTCCAGGTGGATCGCCATCGCGCCGATGCCAATGTGTGCCCCGACGTTGGTCGCCGTGGAGGTACAGACGCGGCCCAGTTCCTCCATCAGGATACAGTAGCCCGCCTCCCCGGCTCCCATGCCACCATACGCTTGCGGAAAGCAGACCCCCAGCAGGCCGATCTCACCGAGTTTGCGCATGATCTCCAGCGGCACTTTGTGTTCCCGGTCAAGCTCAGCCGCGATGGGAACTACCTCGTTCTCGGCGAACTCCCGTATCATCCGGCGCAAGGCAACGTGTTCTGGAGAAAACGTGAAGTCCATCTCCCACCTCCTACGGCGCGATCTCCACGTCCAGATCAGCGAAGACTCGCTGAGCAACCCGGACGTGATGCAATTCGGTCGGTCCGCCGATGATGCCCAGCGCGCGGGCGTCCCGGTACTTGCGGGCCATCGGGTAGTCTTCCATGTAGCCGTAGCCACCCATCACCTGCACCATGCGGTTGGTCACGCTGCGCGCTACCCGGGCACTGAAGGCCTTGACCACCGAGGCATCAACGGACAGATCTCCCCCCTGGTCGGCCAGCCACGCAGCGTGATAGACCAGATAGCGCAACGCCTCCACCTCGGTGAACGCCTCGGCCACGTACTCCTGGATGGCCTGCTTCTTGGCGACGGGGACACCGAACTGAACCCGTTCGCTGGCGAACTGGGCCGCGATGTCTATGGACGCCTCGGCTACCCCCAGTCCCGCCGCCGCCAGCGCGACCGCCATACGATCCTGTGCCCGCTGGACCACCATCCGCCCTTCGCCAGGCCCACTGAGCCGGTTGGCCACCGGGACCCGACAGCCCTCCAGGTGAAGAGTGTTGAAAGTGATACTGCGCAGTCCCAGCGTCGGCTCCCGATAACCCACTGTCAGCCCAGACGAGTCCGCGGGGACGAGGAAAGATTCGCCCCCCTCCGGCCCCTGAGCAAAGACCAGAAAGAGGCCAGCGATCTCGCCGTTGGCGACCCAGGTCTTGACCCCATCCAGGAGCACCTCGTCGCCGTCTGCCGTGGCACGCGTTTGAAGGACAGTGCCACTCGGATGCGGCGCATCAGAATGCGTTGCATCACTCCCGGCGTCTGGCTCGGTGAGCGCGAAAGCGCCAATCGTCTCGCCAGCGGCCATCGGTGGGAGCCACGCCTCCTTCTGGCCATTGGTGCCGTGCTCCAGGATGCTCATCGCCACCAGGCTCACGTGCGTCGCCAGCGTGACTGCGATGGACATACAATCGCCGGCCAGTGTCTCGACAAGCAAGGCATAACTCAAGTAGTCTAACTCTGCGCCGTAGTAATTCTCCGGCAACGTCGCCCCCAGAAAACCTTGATTGGCTGCCTTGCGAAACAGGTCCAGGGGCAGCTTCTCCTCGTGATCCATCTCCTCGGCTTTGGGCGCGATCTCCTTGGCGGAGAAGTCCCGGAACATGGCGCGGAACATCTCTTGTTCTTCACTCAAGACAAAGTCCATAGCCAGTCCTCCTGACCTGGTACGTTAAATGGTCGGTAGTTGGGCATCAGGTCCCCCAGTTGTCCAGGATGCTCCGGCCCCGCAATGACACAGTGAAGCGATGAAACGATGCTACAGCGAGGCCGGAGCACCTCCAGGTAACGGTTCTGGTCCCGAGATGATGCTGCGTTGTCAGCGGCGTTGAACAACCATGCGACTGCGATGTCAGGTGCGATGTCAGCAGCGATGAACGACGACGTAGCTGCGATGTCTGGCTCATTGGTGGCGACGATGTGCGACGATATGGCTGCGATGTAGCGTCCGTTGTGGGCCACGGCACCAGAACACGACCCTGTCAAATGAACTACTTATTTGTCCTTGAACTGCGGCTGCCGCTTCTCAAGGAAAGCACTGACTCCTTCGCGGATGTCCTCCGTATCGGCCAGGCTGACGAACTGATCCGCTTCGATCTTCAGCCCCTCCTCGATAGTGACCTGCAGCCCGCCAGAGATGGCCCGCAGTGCACCGGCGATGGGGAACTTCGACTTGGAGACAATCTTGCGGGCCAGGCCGCGCGCTTCCTTGAGCACCGCGCCGGCCGGCACCACCTTGTTGACCAGGCCCAGCCGGTAGGCCTCCTGCGCGGTGATCATGTCACCGGTGAGAATCATCTCGACAGCCTTCCCTTTGCCAACGAGCCGGGCCAGCCGCTGTGTGCCGCCCCAACCGGGGATGATCCCCAGGTTGATCTCGGGCTGCCCCAGCCGCGCCCGATCCGAGCAGATGCGCATGTGACAGGACATCGCCAACTCCAACCCACCGCCCAGGCAGAAACCGTTGATAGCGGCGATGAAGGGCTTGGGCGAGCCTTCGATCTTGAGGTTGACTCCCTGTCCCCGCTCGATGAACTCACGGGAGGCGGCGTAGTCGTCCTCGGGTTGGTCCAGCAACGCCTTGATCTCCGGGATGTCCGCCCCGGCGACGAAGGCGTTGGTTCCCCCACCGGTGATGACGACAGCCTTGACCTCATCATCGGCCAGCAATTCGTCAACCGCCTGGTCGAGCTCCGTCACCACCTGCTTGTTAAAGGAGTTCACCGGCGGATGGTCAATCGTCAGCACAGCAATCTTGTCTTCGATCTCAACTCGGATATTCTGCCACTCTCCCATTGCTCACTCCTTTCCCTATGCGTACTCGTGGAACCCCTTACCGGTCTTCTCCCCCAGGTGACCGGCACGAACGCGCAACTTGAGCGGGCGAACCGGACGGAAACGCGGTCCCAATTCCTCCGCCAACGTCGCCAGCGTCTCGACTACCGCGTCCAGACCAATCTTGTCGGCAACAACCAGCGGTCCGACCCGCTCACCACCGTAAGTCATCCCCGTACCGGCGACCATCGACATATCAATGTCCGTGAGGCTGGCGATGTTCTCCTGCACGCACAGGGCGGCCTCGTTGATCAAGGGGTACATCAAACGCTCGCTGCTGAACTTCGTCCCAGCCGGAACCGCACCGGACTCCCGGAGTTCCTTGATCATCCCGTTGACCACGTCCGACTCACCGCCCGGATGGTCGTAGAAGCCCGCACCGGATTTCTCACCCAACCGCCCAGCCTCAATCAGCTTGAGAAAGAGCGGCGCTGGGCTCATGCGCTCGCCGTACTCAGAGTAGAGATACTCTCCCACGTGGCCACATACGTCAATACCCAGCATATCCATCAGCGTGAAAGGCCCCATGGGCATCCCCCACTCGACGATGGCATGGTCGATCTCCGTCGCCGTCGCCGCACCCTCCTCCAGCGCTTTGGTCGCCTCGTTCAGGTAGGGCATCAAGAGCCGATTGACCAGGAAGCCAGGGCACTCCTGGACCACCACCGGAAGCTTACGCAAGCTCTCGGAGAACATCACCACGTCGTCCACTGTCTCCTGATCGGTATCGAGGCCAGGGATGACCTCTACCAGCTTCATCACGCTGGCGGGGTTGAAGAAATGCATACCGATCACTTTGTGGGGCTTACCCGTGGCCGCCCCCATCTCGGATATCGAAAGGGCCGAGGTATTGCTGGCGAAGATCGTCTGCTCCGGGCAGACCCCTTCGAGTTCCTTGAATACCGCCTTCTTGATCCCTATCTTCTCAGGCACGGCCTCAATGACAATGTCCACGTCCTCGAACTCATCGTAGGTCAGCGTGGGAGTGATCAGGTCCAGCTTGGACTCCATATCTCCCGCCGTCATCTTGCCTTTATCCACCCGGCGCTGGTAGATGGAGCGGGCCTTCTGCATCCCCAGATCCAGCATGCCCTGATCAATGTCTTTGAGCACCACCGGCAATCCGGAATACGTGATGACCTGGGCAATCTCGCCCCCCATCGTCCCTGCGCCAACCACTGCAGCCTTAAAAATGTACATATCCGTTACCTCCTATCATTAGTCGGCCGGTAGAATCCCCAATTCACGAATTCGCCAGCTCCCGCTACCACGTCGGCAGAGGGATCGCTGCACCTGGGTTGTCCACACGGACGTAATAGACCCATTGATCGGGATACTTCTCAAACGCAGCCCGGTCGGCCCGGCCCAGCGTCTTGCCCACGAAGTAGTCGCCGCTCTCAGGCTCGATGGCCACGATGACCGTGCCCTCGCTCAGTTCTCCCTTGATCTTCTCGAAAACCTCCTTGCTCTTGGCAACGAAGGCCTCCCGAGCCCTTTTGTCCTTCCAGATGGAAACGTCTGCCATCACCCTTCCTCCTCAAGCTTGTGCGCTCGGATGTCTGCCATCCGCCGGATGTCTGCCATCCGCAGCCTACTTGCGCTCAATGATCATCGCACCACCCTGCCCACCGCCCACACAGGCCGTGGTCAGGCCCAACCCTACGTCACGCTTGATCATCTCATACATGACCGTGACCACGATACGCGTGCCCGTGCAGCCCACGGGATGGCCCAGGGCAATCGCACCGCCGTTGACGTTGACCTTGTCCCAATCCCAACCCTGATCCTCCAGTTCCTGGCCCACGGCCAGGACCTGAGCCGCGAAGGCCTCGTTGAGTTCGATCAGGTCAATGTCAGTGAGCTCTAGCCCCGCGCGTTCCAGAGCCATGGGCGCGGCGTAGGCCGGACCGATACCCATGATATCCGGCGGAATGGCAGCGTACGCATAACTGCGGATGGTGGCCATCGGCTCCACCCCCAACTCTTTGGCCTTCTCGGCCGTCATCACCACCACCGCTGCCGCTCCATCGGAGATCGGGCAGGCATTGGCCGGGGTGACACTGCCGCCTTTCTTGAACACCGTCGGATAGAGCGCGGCCTTCTGCACCGTCAGGCCAGGATTGATGCACTCGTCCTCCGTAATGTCCTCGAAGGCCACCTCCTGTCCAGCCACCTTCTTGGAGACCCGGAAGGGAACGATCTCGTCGCGGAACTTACCCATCCGCGTGGCACGAAAGGCCTTCTGGTGGCTCTTGACCGCGTACTTGTCCTGTTCCTCCTGACTGATGTCGTACATCATGGCCAGGTTTTCGGCTGTGTGCCCCATGATCTGCTCGCAGACGGGGTCCGTGAGGCCCTCCCACAGGGTGTCTATGAACTGGGTATGACGCAGCTTGAGGCCCCAGCGAGCACCCCGCACGACGTAGGGCGCGGTGGACATACTCTCCACGCCGCCACAGAGGAAGACCTCCCCGTCGCCTGCCTGGATGGCCTGACACGCCATCGAGATCGACATCGTGCCGGACACACAGTTGCGCTGGATGGTACAGCCCGGCACGTGCACGGGCACACCAGCCATCAACCCCGCCACGCGTCCGATGTTAGCCGCATCGCTCTGCTGTCCGATGCACCCCAGGATGACGTCGTCAATGACGTTGGGGTCGATGTCTGCTCGCCTGATGGCCTCCTTGAACGCCGCCGCGGCCAGATCCTGAGCCGGGATCGTACGGAAGGCCCCACCATGTTTGCCGATCGCCGTACGGCAACCACTGACGATCACCACTTCCTTCATGCCAACCTCCTATCTTGATCTAACAGGCTACGGGAGTCTTTAGGAGAACTCATTCTTTCGATGCCGGTGCCTGCAGTCCACGGAGCATCGTGTCCATGGCGGTTTGATACAGAACATCCGTGCTCACACCCACCATATCCCGCCGCAACGGATGGTTCATCAACTCCAGCACCCCGTTCAGGGTGGCCCAGAGCGTGGCAGCAGCCTGTTGGACGTCGCAGCAGCCGAACAGATTGTCCTCGATCCCCTGCTCGACAGCCCGAACCACCCAGTCCAACCCCTCCAGGCTGGCCTCCAGAACCTCCTGATAGAGCTCAGGAGTGACGGTTTCCCGAAACCGACCTCGATCTGTCGCCACCAAGAGGCGGAAATAGAAGGGGTCACGCAGGAAAAACTGGAGATAGGCCCGGCCCAACCGTCGCAAGCGCTCATCGGCGGAAACGTGCTTGTCCGCCGCGTAAGCGTGTTCCAACTCCTCGATCAAAGCATCAAGCCCTTCCAAAAGCAAATGAGCAAGGATAGTCTCCTTGCTCTCGAAGTAAAGATATACGGTGCCCTTGCTGACTTCCGCCTGCTCGGCCACGCTGTCCATGGTAGCGCGGTGAAAACCGTGCTCAAGAAAAACTTCGTGGGCCGCCCGGAGGATGGACTGCCTCCGTTCTTCCTTTTCCCGCTCGCGGCGCGCTCTGGTCGTCACATGGGCACCCTTTGCACTAACTAGCGGTCATTAACTGACTTGTAGTCACTATACTTAGTCATTATACACTGAAAAAATGGCACTGTCAATAGGGTGACGGCGATTTTAAGCTAAGTTCGCGCTTGTGTCTCCCCATTGCTGTGCTATAATGAAAAACTGAGTTACAGCTAATTGTAGGAGGCACCGTGCGTCGCTCAAAAGCCCGGCGGAATCGTATCATACTCTCGATCATCAGCCTGCTGATCATCGTCAGCATGGGGCTGAGTCTGGCGGTGACGACCATGCCGCGACGCCAGGTCACACCTACTCCCATACCTACCTTTACGCCCTTCCCTACTCGCACGCCTACGCCTACCCCTACCCCCTCATAGAAGGCAGGGCATCCACTGGCAGATCGTAAACAAGACAAACACACTAATTTGAAGGAATGGGGCCATGGCTAAGAAGTCACTCAAAATCCTGTTTCTCGCCGCTGAGGCGGTACCCTTCGCTAAGGTGGGCGGACTGGCCGACGTGGCTGGTTCGCTACCTGGCGCGATCCGGGGACTGGGCCACGACGTGCGTGTGATGATGCCGCGCTATGGCACCATCCGTAGCGACCGGTTTCCCATGCAGAAGATTGGCGACCCCTTTCCCATCCCGATTGGGCCTGGGGAGGAACACGTCCACTTGGTCAGCAGCGCGATTGAGGCGGGAACGGACAGAGAAGTCCCCGTCTACCTCATCTGGAACGAGCAGTATTTCTCCTCGCGCGATCGCGTCTATGGCTTTGAGGACGATGCACAGCGCTTCGCTGTCTTCGGGCGAGCATCGCTCGCTGCACTCGAAGTCCTGGACTGGAAGCCGGACGTGATACACGCTAACGACTGGCACACCGGCATTGTGCCGACGTGGCTGAACACGGCCGGTCGGAAGGACCCCTTCTACCGCGACGTCGCTACCCTATTCACCATTCATAACCTGACCT
>Ga0180431_10004169_pt1 | contig 18178 bp, 14 predicted proteins | sample SS_ome_11_FD_132459 | JGI IMG/M metagenome (GOLD analysis project Ga0180431, IMG submission 132459) | Hypersaline lake sediment archaeal communities from the Salton Sea, California, USA - SS_1_MS_1 metaG | ecosystem: Environmental > Aquatic > Non-marine Saline and Alkaline > Hypersaline >... | reverse complement strand
TCATACGGATTGCCCGGCAGCGCGCGCACGCCGACGACGAACCCTTCGTCGATGGTCGCCGCCAGGCTGACCTTGGTGCCGAACTCATACCACTTGCGGGCCTTGCCTTTCGATATGCAGTCGACCTCCGGCTCGTGCAGCGCGTAGATCTTGCCGCGGCTTTTCGGCCCCTGGTGCAGCAGGCGGCCCACCAGCACGAGCGTGTCCAGAACGCGTTCGCGCAACGGCCCCGCGGGGATCGCGTCCAGCTGGCGGCGCAGGTCGCGCAGCACGCGGCCAGTATAGCCCTTCAGCTTTTTCAGCGCCTTGCGCATGCGCTTGAACTGGCGGGCATGGGCGTAGCGCCCGGCCTGCAGGGCCAGGCGGGGGGCCAGCCGGTTGTAGTTCTGCCGCAGCGTGATCCCGGCCTCGGCCGCCAGGGCGACCAGCTGGTTGCGGGCTTTGTCATACAGGCGCGCGTCGGTGGGGTGCGCGATGTTCTTCTCCATCACCGTCGTATCCACGGCGACCCGCGACAGGCTGTCGTCATCGACAGCGCCCGAGGCGCGCCCGGCCTCGATTGTCTTGGTGAGCAGCCACTCGGCCCCTTCCTCCCCGATCCGCTGCCGCCAGCGGGTCAGGCAGGACGGTTCGATCGGCGGGCGGTGCTGGAAGAACGTCTCGCCGCAGAAGTGCTGATAGTACGGATTCTCAACCCACCGCGCGACAACCGCCTCGTCCGACAGCCGGAACGCATGCTGCAGGTATAGCAACCCCGCCACCAGCCGCGGCGACGTCGCGGGCCGCCCCCGATGCGACGGGAAGAACCCGGCCCATTCCCGCTCGAAGAAGTCCCAGTCGATCAGGGCCGCCAGCTTCGCCAGCTCGTGGCGCATGTCGATCATGTCGGTGAGACGGGGGCGCAAGAGATCGTCCTGCTCTTCCTGGCGGGGATGGGGCTTCATCGGGGCTCCGAAATCTGCAGGGTTTCGAAGGCCAGAATACGAAACCCTGCAATTCCACGCCAGCGTTTCAGCATGATCAGCTCGGAAAATCAAAAGGTTGGGACTTGTTCAGGGCGAACTACACAGTCGCGATTAGGGGAGCCGCTCGGCCAGCTGGGCGAGGCAGTCGCCCGGCTCGACCCGTGCCGGGTGGCGCTTACAGACGACGACGCCCGAACCGTCGAAGCGTACCGGGATGCCGGGACGCTCAGGGTTCTCGGGAAACAACACCTCTCCACAAAGGTCGCCGGCGACGACCTCCTGCCCGAGTTCGACCGATGACACGAACACGCCCGCCTCGGGCGCATAGGCATAGGCGCGGGGGCCGAATATCCGTAACGCCTGCGGCGACGGCAGCGGTTCAAGCGGCGCATCGGTCATGCCGAAGAAGGAAAGCAAGCGCGCCACCGCGCGTTCGGTAAGGGCGAGGTTTGCGGCGGGTAGCGAGCCGGTGCCGCCGTATTCGCCGCCGAGGTAGACCACGTTCTGACGCTTGGCGGCACCGGGCAGGCCGCCGGGGTTCTGCCGCTGCTCAAAGATCATCACATGTGGCACGCCGAGGGCTCTCACTCCCTCTTGCGAGCGGCGTTTGAGGTCGTCGGAAGCGTCGGGCTCAAAGTGGGTGCTCGCGTGCGGTCGATACGCAAGGCTGGCGCCGCCACAATGGAAATCGCCTACCACTTCTACTCGTGGCAGCAGATGATTCTCGACGTAATCGGCGATCTGCCACGTGGGCTCGCCATGCGGGTCGCCCGGAAAGACGCGGTTGAGGTTTCCCTCGTCGAGCGGGCTGGTTCGGGTGCCGGCACGGGCTGCGGGGGCATTGAGCGCCGGGATCACGATGAGCGTGCCGCGCATCTCACCGGGGTCGAGCCGCTGAACGAGTCGAGTCAGCGCGATCTGCCCCTCATATTCGTCTCCGTGGTTGCCTGCCGTCAGCAGGATGCGTGGTCCCTCCCCGTTCTTCAGCAACACAATGGGCACGGGCACCACACCATATGCACTGCGCGTCACGGAATGGGGCACACGCAGCCAGCCATGCTGCCTGCCCTCCCTGTCGAAGTCGATGGTCGTTGAAACCTGGGTCATGGTGCCATTCCTGTTTGCGATCTTCCCAGCAAAGGGTATACTTGTTTTACAAATCTGTGAACGGGCACGAAAGGGGCAACGTGTACGATCTTCTCATCCGCGGCGGAACGGTGGTCGACCCCTCACAGGGGCTGCATGCGGTCCGCGACATCGCCGTGAGTGGCACGACCATCGCCGCGATCCTGGAACCGGGCCATGGCCAGAGCGCCCAGCACGAGATCGAGGCCGACGGCTGCCTCGTCACTGCCGGCCTCATCGACCTGCATGTCCATGTCTATCCGCACATCCCGCTCGGGCTCGAGCCCGAGCCGCTGTGTTCGGCAGGCGGCGTGACCACCATGCTCGACGCCGGATCCGCCGGCTGCAACAACTTTGACGCCTTCCGGCGCAGCACGATCGACCTCTCGCGCACTCAGATCCTCGGCCTCGTGAACCTGGCGCGGCCGGGCCTCGTGGCGGCGGAACTCGGCGAACTGCTCGACCGGCGTCATGCCGATGCACAAGGCGTCATCGAGACCATCGCGCGCAACCCGGACGTGGCTGTGGGCGTGAAACTTCGGGCTGGAACGCACATCATCGGCAGCGGCGCAGACGGGTGGGCCAACCTGCACGACGCGGTGCGGGCGGCGCGGGAGTCGCGGACCTGGCTCATGGTGCACATTGGCGAGTGCCCGATGTCGGTCCCAGAGATCGTCAACGAACTGTCGCCCGGCGACGTGCTGACTCATTGCTTCAAGGGCGGCTCGACCCGGATCACCGACGACCAGGAGAAGGTATACGACGACGTTCGGGCGGCGCGCGAGCGCGGCGTCGTCTTCGACATCGGCCACGGCTACGGCAGCTTCAACTGGGAAGTGGCGGATGCAGCTCTGGCCGATGGGTTCGAGCCGACGACGATCAGCACCGATCTACACATAAAGAATCTGCACGGGCCCGTCTACGACATGCCGACGACGATGAGCAAGTTCCTGATGCTCGGCGTGCCCCTGGACCGGGTTATCGCTATGGCGACCGTAAATCCGGCGCGCGTTCTTGGCCGCGACGGCGATATTGGCACGCTGAAGCCGGGTACCGTAGCCGACATCGCCGTGTTCGAACAACTCGAGGGTCCGTTCAAGCTGGCCGACAGCTATGGGCGTGAACGTTCGGGGCGGACGCTGCTGGTGGCTGCGGCCACGATCCGGCGAGGCGAGCTGCTGCCGGGTGGCGGCGGCCGGCGGATGCGCTTCCGGTGCTGCCACTGACGACGGGCATGACGCTGCTCAGGGCGGCCGACGCGCCGCCCGCGCGAGCCACGCCTCGCGCAGCCCGATGTAGAGCGTGCCGGAAATGATCATCAGACCGCCGATCATCGTCCAAGTGTCGGGGATTTCGCTGAAGAATATGTAGCCAAGGCTCGTTGCCCAGACGAGCCGGGTGAACCCCATCGGGTTCACAAGGGTCGTGTCGGCGTAGCGAACGGCGTAGGTCATGCCGAACATCCCGAGGCTGCCGAGGCAGCCGATGACCACGAGCTTGCCCCAATTCTCGGCCGAAGGGGCCTGCCAAACGAACCAGGCCGGCAGTGCCGTCACCACGCTGACGATCACCGCGGTCCAGAACACGACGGTCTGCGCCGGGTCGTGGCGGACGAGCACCTTGGCCAAAAGCATGTTGATGCCGCCTACCAGCGACGCGGCCAGCACGACCAACGCGCCGACCTGCACAGCCTCGCCCCCCGGCCGCAGGATCACCAGCGTTCCAACCAGGCTGACGGCCACCGCCAACCAGCGGCGCAGGCCCATACGCTCGCCCAGAAACAGGATTGCGCCCAACGCCGCGAAAATAACGCTCGAGAAACTGAGCGCCGTCGCCTCGGCCAGGGGCACCATGGAAAGGCCAAGGAACCAAAGCGATATCGACACTCCGCCCAGAACGCCGCGCAGGAGGTTGAGGAACGGTGCGCGCAGCCGAAAGGTGACAGTGCCCATGGCGACCACCAGCGCGGCGCAGAAGACCGCGCCGAAAACGGCACGGACAAAGGCAATCTGGAAGGGATGTACCTCGCTGCTGACATCCCGGACGAGAGCCTGCATGGACGCCACGAAAAAGCTGGCTGCGATCGCGATCATCGCCGCCGCGACAGGGCGTTCCTCGGCGGGCGGGCCGTAGGCTGCTGCGCCATCGGACTCGTTCGGGGGCAAGAGTGCCATGTCAGCGATTGCTCACAGAATCGACGCGATAGCGTGGGTTGGGCCGTCGGCGCGCGCCCCATTTCGTCCGCGGGCGTGTCGGGGGTGTAACTGGCACCACCGTGGCGGCGCCAGTCGTTTTTCAGGACACTGCGCGTGCGGTCAGACCGGCTCGCCCAGACGCTGGAAGGTCTCGACCATTTGCTTTTGCACGTCGGCAACGGCGGCAGCTGGATCCTTGCCCTTGACCAGCACGTTCTGCATCTCGGCCTGCACCATGGTACGTACCACCACCTCCGACAGCGCCGGCGTAAGGTTTCCCGGATAGAACATCGAACGGCCGGTGCGGGCGGCGGCACGAAGACCATCGAAGGCCGGGTTCTCGGACCAGAAGGGATCCTGAAGCTGTGCCGGATAGGATGGCAGGTAGCGGCCGCCGGCCTCGAGGATAAAGGCGTCGTAGTTCTCCGGCTTCATGAAATGCGCCACGAGCCCCATCGCGAGTTCCACATTCGGCGACTTCTTGAAAACGCCGTAGTAGTCGGTCGAGATCGTGCCGTGTCGCCCGGCCGGTCCGCCCGGCGGGATGTCGAGAACGGTGACGTCCAGCAAGGGGTTTCCGTCGGCGATCAGGCTCGAGTAGATGCTTGTCGGGTTGAGCGCATAGGCGATCTGGCCCGACTGATAAGCCTGATTGTTCGACGCATTGTCCCAGCTGACCGCGCCTCGCGGAATGATGCGGTGCTCGTTGTACATCGCGTTGATCAGTCGGAACGCCTCGATCGTCCCATCGCTTTCGAAGGCCGGGCGGTTTTGGGCGTCGACGAGCGAGCCGCCGTAGGCATCGACCACCGACAGTATGTCTACGAGGCTGTCGCTCGGCGTCAGGCCCAGTGCCATACCGAAGGCGAAGAACGGCGGCTGATTGATCTTCTTTGCTGCCTCGATAAACTCCTCCCATGTCTCAGGGAGTTTGTCGTAGCCGGCCTCGCGGAACTTGTCGATCCTGACATGGGCTGCCGAGGCCGCGATGCCCATCGGCACGCCGAGTATCTCGCCGTTGATCCGCGCCATAAGCAGCGTGTCCTCGTTGATGCCGCCCTCGCGCGTGCGCATCTCCTCGATCACCGGCGTAAGGTCGACGAGATGGCCGTTCGGCCCCCAATTGACCATGTTCGGCTCGTTCACGCGGGTGACGTCCGGGGGCGAGCCAACCTCGAGTGCGGCCGCCATTCGCGGCACGACCTCACCGCCCGGCACCTTCTCGATGCGGACGTCGCTCTCGCTCAGTCCCTGCATCTTCGCGTATTCCATGGTTTGCTGGACCAGCAGGTCGTCGGCCTTGGCGTTGAAGTTCGGCTGTAGCCAGAAGACGAGCTGTGCCTCGCGCGCATTAGCCTTGCTCGGGATGAAGAAGTTCGTCGCGAAGCCGAGAGCGGCGGCCCCCGCGCTCATATTGTGGAACTGGCGGCGTGTAATCTTTGTCCTGGCCATTTTGATTTCCCTCTCTGTTGCAGTCGGTTGCGGTCATGGTGGATCAACCCTTCACCGCCCCAAGCGTGAGGCCGGTGATCAGGTAGCGCTGGAAGAAGAAGTAAACGACTAGGGGCGGTATCGCGCTGATGAGGGTCGACGCCATCATCGGCCCCCAGAAGAACACGTCCTCGACGATGAAGTTCGGGATGCCGGTCGGTATAGTGCGGACGTCGACATCCGACACGAGGACCGAGGCATAGATGAACTCGTTCCACGACAGAGTGAACGAGAAGAAGGCGACGACCGCCAGCGCCGGCACCGTCAATGGCAGGACGATGTGGTAAAGCACACCGAGCCGGCTGCACCCGTCGGTCATCGCGCTCTCTTCGAGTTCGATAGGGATCGACATGAAGTAGCCCATGAGCAGCCATGTGCAGAAGGGTACCGTGAAGCCGAGATAGGCGAACACCAGCCCCTGGTGGGTGTTCTGAAGCCCGAGCGAAACCACGATGATCAGCAACGGGATGAACAGCAGCGATTCCGGCATGAGGTAGGTGTAGACGAGCCCGCGGGCGAACAGTCTACGCCCGGGAAACTGCAGGCGGGTCAACGCATAGGCGCCGAGCGAGGAGAGCACCAGCGACAGCACCGTGGTGCTGCAAGCCACGATCAGGCTGTTCCGGAAGTACATCAGAAAGTTGGTTTGTTCGAATAGGATGCGGTAGTTCTCGAGCGTCGGATTCCGCGGCCATAGCGGGATGTCCTCGCCATAAATCTCGTCCGGCATCTTGAGCGAGGTCGTGACCATCCAGTAGAGCGGCGCAAGGGTCCAGACGATCAGTAAGACCAGAACGACCGAGCCGATCGCGCGTGTGATTTTTTCGGAGCGGGCCCTTGCCATCGCCATCGCGTCAGTCTCCGCCCTTGCGCAGAATGCGCGCCGTCAAAAGAATGATGAAGATCATCAGGAACGGGAACAGCACCATGTTCACCGCCGACCCCAGGCCCATCCGGCCGGTCGCGATGGCAAGGTTGAAGCTGAAGTTCGGCAGGATCTGCGTCAGTCCCGCCGGCGCCCCGTTGGTCAGGATGTTGACCACCACGATGCTGGTCGAGGTGAACACCGTCGATAGCATCACCGTGATGGTGAACACCGTCCGCATCGACGGAACCGTGATGAACAGGAACTTGTGGACGGTGCCCGCGCCGTCGATCTCGGCCGCCTCGTACAGCTCTTTCGGAATCGCTTGAAGGCCTGCGAGGAAGTGCATCGTGTAGAACGGCGTACCGTTCCAGACCACGACCGCAATGATGGCCCACATGGCGAGACGCGGCTCGGCAAGCCAGGCAACCCCATACTCGATGAGTCCGAGTTGCGTGAACAGCACGTTGAGAAGCCCGTTGAACTCGTTGTAGACCCAAAGCCAGGTGAGCGAGGCGATCACGGTCGGGATCGCCCACGGCACGAACAGGATCGTCCGGTAGATGTTGTTGAAGCGGCGCTTTTGGTTCAGCACCAGCGCCGCCGACAGCCCCAGAACGAACTTCAGGCTTACGCCCACGACCGTGTAGAACGCGGTATTGTAGACGATCCGCAGGAATTCGGAATTGCCGAACAGCTCGATGTAGTTTGCGAAACCGACCCAGCGCCCCGGCACGCCCGGCGTCTTGTCCTGAAAGGAGAGGGAGAGCGCGAAGAAGAACGGATACACGACAACGACGCTGAGCACGAGGATCGTTGGCAGCAGGAACACGAAGGCCAGCGCCCGGCGACTGTTGCTGATCCGTTCCCAGAGCGGGATTGGCTGTTCGTAGGCGACGCCTCCGGCGTCGGTGTTATCCGTGGTCATGTCGCCTCCTCCGACGTCAGATCCGGCCAGCGTTTCAGCCCGGCCGCACGGTCCACCTTCCAGGCCTGAACGGCGCTGGCCTGCGCGCGCGGGTCGCCGCCCGCCGCCTCGGCGACCGCCGCGATCAGGCGGTTGACCACGATCTCGCGCTCGCCTGCGCCGAGCGAACGATGGTCCAGCACGAACGACCCGTGCTCGATCTGATGGGTCCGCACCCGGATCGAGGGCGTCCCGGTCTCGAGCAGCCGCACGAGGTCCACCGCCGCGAAGCCGGCGCCCGGCTCAACGGTGATGCGCAGCCGGTCGAAAGGGTTGCCGGTCGGATCCGGGTCAAGCTCGGCGCGGATCGCCTTCAGCCCGGCGAAGTGCCCGCGCCAATATTCGAGGATCGCTCTCCCCTCGGCCCGCACCGCTTCACGGTCCTCGGCCACGAAGGCGCGAAGGGCGGCGATTGCGGCGGCGATGCTCTCCTTTCCCACCTTCATCGGCCGGCCGATTCCGAAGCTCTGGAGATAGGCAGCGCGCACCGCCGCCTTGCGCCCTGCAACGATGCCAGCGGTGGCGCCCAGCAGGAACTTGTGGGCCGAGTGGATCGTGATGTCGGCGCCGTCCTTCAGATAGCCGTGGATGTCGTATTCGGCGGCGAGGTCGACGATCACTGGTACGGCCCTGTCGCGGCAGATCCTTGCGAAGTCGGCAAAGGGGATCTGACCGTCCGGGGCGCAATGGTGGCTGACGACATACAGCGCCGCCGCCGTCCGCGGCCCCAGTGCCGCAGCAAGCTGCGCCTGCGTCGCCGAGTTCACCGCTCCGATGGGCACGGGCCTTGCGCCGGTCTGGCGGATGTCCTGAGCGATGGGATGGCCGTAGTTGACCAGATGTCCGGTCTGGATCACCACCTCGTCGCGCAGGCCCGCGGTGTCGGGCAGCTGCTCGATGGCGGCCATGTCCTCGCCGGTCATCGCGCCGGCGACGGCCATGCAGATGCCGGCCGCGCTGCAGGCAGAGACAAAGCCCGCCTCGGCGCCAGTACACTCGGCAATTATGCGGCTGGCACAGGCCTGAAGCTCGACGATGTCGACGCCGAGGCCCATGATCGCAGCCGCTGCTTCGATCGCCTCGGGTCGGGCGCTTGCGCCGCCGAGCGTCGTGAGCGTGCCGGTGAGGTTGATGACCGGGGTTGCGCCGAGGCGGACACGGATGTCGTCGTGCGCGGAACGGTCACACGGGTTGGCAAGGCTCATGTTGTCCTCCTCGGGCGCAGGACGCGGCCCGGTGTGGCGCCGGTCGGCGCGCCGTTGCGCATGACGGCCACGCCGTCGAGTAATACATCGACGATCCCGGCCGCGGTCTGGTGGGGTGCCTCGAAGGTTGCCCGGTCGCGGATAGCCTCCGGGTCGAAGATCACGATGTCGGCCCGCATTCCCGGTGCGATCCGGCCCCGGTCCTTCAGGCCGAGGATGTCGGCGGACAGGCCGGTCATCTTGCGCACCGCTTCGGACAGGTCGAGAAGCCGCTCGTCACGGGTGTAATGACCAAGGACGCGGGCGAAGGTACCGTAGTGGCGCGGATGCGGGTTGGTCGTGTCGGGCTTGCCGGGCATGCCCATGTAGAGTCCATCTGAGCCGATCGCCACCAGCGGGTCAGCAAGGATGCGACGCACGTCGACCTCACTCATGTGGAAGTAGATGCCCCGCGTGGCGAGCAGGTCGTCGAGCAGCAAGTCGATCATGGCGACCGCCGGCGGCTTGCTCTCTTGCACGGCCACCTCGGCCAGCGACAGGCCGACATAATGGGGGCGGGACGGGCTGACCGCGACCAGGACGTCGGCGAAGTCGTAGATCCGCATTGACACGCCGTCGCGAGCCATCCCCTCCTCGATCTCGTTGCGCAGCCGGGCGCGGGTCTGGGGGTCGGCGAGCCGGGAGAGAACCTCGTCGCGGGTACCCGTCTGCGCCCAGGCCGGCAGGCGGGCGCGCAGCCCGCCGCTGCTGGCGCGATAGGGATACTGGTCGCAATGCACGTCGATGCCCTCGTCTCGCGCCGAACGGATGCGGGCGAGCAGGCGGTCTGCGATGCCGTGGTGGTCGGGGTTCGAGATCTTTAGGTGCGAGATCTGCACTGCCGCTCCGGACCGCCGTCCGACCTCGAGCGCCTCGTCGATGGCCTCGGCCACCTGTGACCCCTCGTTGCGCATGTGGGTGTGATAAGACCCGCCGTGCCGCGCCGCAACGCGCGCCAGTTCCACCACTTCTCCGATGTCGGCATTCCCCGAAGGCGGGCCGAAGAGTCCGGTGGAGAAGCCGATTGCCCCGGCGCGCATTGCCTCGTCCACATGGGCTCGCATGGCGTCGAGTTCCGCCTCTGTCGGCGGCCGTGCTTCAACGCCCATCACCGCGGCCCGTACCGCGTTGTGGCCGACCAACTGGCACACGTTCACGCCGCAATCGGGATGGCGGTCGAGGAATTCGCCCATGCTCGCCCAGCAGAAATCGAGCCCGCTGTCGATGTTCAGAACGATCTCGCGGTGCAGCGCGAGGCGATCGGGGTCACAGGGCGCCGGGGAATAGCCGCAGTTGCCGTTGACCACCGTGGTCACGCCCTGAGAGATCTTGCCCTCGGCGTAGGGGTTGACTGGCAGGTTGAAGTCGTCGTGGGCGTGCATGTCGATGAAACCTGGCGCGACCACGGCGCCGCCCGCGTCGATCTCGGCTGGAGCGCTCAGATGCGACAGGTTGCCGATCTCGACGATCCGGCCACCTCCGATGGCGACATCGGCCACCGTCGCCGGCGCCCCGGTTCCATCGATCACCCGTCCACCGCGGAGGATGGCCTCGATCATGCCGCACCCTCCGCCACCCGCACCCAGTCGGGCGCCATGAGATCCGCGGCATAGTCGAAGATCGCTGGCCCGCCGCCGGTATTGACCTGCACGACCGTGGCACCTGGCCGGATCATGCCGCTTTCCACCTGCCGCACCAGCGCCAGCGCCACCTTTGCATTGTAGACGGGGTCGAGCACCATCCCGTGCGCGCGCGCATAGCGTCGGATCACCTCGCGCAGCCCGGCCGTCACCACGCCGTAGCCCGCCCCAATCTGTCCGTCGTCGAGCGTCAGGTCGCCCGCCTCGAGCGGCGTGGAAAGCCCCAGTGCCGCTGTCGCGCGCCCGGCCTGCCAAAGAATGTCGGGCAGAAGGTCGGCCGCCCGACGCGAGATGCAGACGCCCGTCACCCGCGTCGGCGCGCCCAAGTGCTTCATCCCCAGCGCAAGCCCCGCCACCGTCATCCCCGCACCGGCCGCGATGAACACCGCCTCCGGCGCCAGGTCTGCCGCGGCGAGCTGGCTTGCCAGTTCCTCGGCCGCGTCCACATAGGCCACCGTCGCGTCGATGCCATAGTCGAGCCGGCGGTCGAGCACCGCCGGACGCCATCCTCGCGCTGCCTCGTCGTCGCGCACCGCCATTTCGGCAGCCAGCACGCCTGCGTCATCGAGGTCTGGCCCTACCTCACGCACCTCGGCGCCGAGCAGGTCGTCGAGCAGCCGGTTGCCCTGAAGTGATGTGCTCCGGGCACCGGGCAGCAGCAGCACCGCACGCATCCCCGCCCGTGCGGCGGCGGCGGCAATGTCGCGCAGCTTGTTCGACTGGTCGGCGGCATAGGCGATGAGCGTGTCAGCGCCCTCGGCCCGGATCCGGCCCAGCGCGAATTCCAGAAGCCGCGACTTGTTGCCGCCGACGCAGAGCCCCGCCAGATCCTCGCGCTTGATGAAGAGGTTGACACCCAGCGCCCGCGACAGACCCGGCGCGTGTTCAAGCGGCGTCGGCAGGTGCACGAGGCTTTCGCGCGGCATGTCCCGGCAGAGCGTTCCCGTCCGGACAGAGGCGCGCGGCCCACTCATGCCGCTGCCACCCCCGCCGCTGGGAAATGCTCCACCCGGATGTCGTAGGACACGCCCGGGTCGATCGGGAACATGGGCCGCTCGCAGACCCGGAACCCGAGGCTTCCCAGGTTGGCCGAGGTCGCGCCAGGCACGTCGGGGACGTAGTTTTTTACGGCGAAGGTGAAATAGCGGGCGAAGGCGCCGGGCGACTTAACCACCACGAGATCCGCCCTGGTCGGGTCGAGCCCGTGGGCGAGGAACACCGCGCGGTCCATCATGAAGACCGGGCGCGACAGCACGACGATGCGAATCGCACCGTGGCGCAGCACTGCCGTTGGGCCGGCATGGGCGGGCCGGCGCGAGACCTCATGCAGGTATTCGCCGTCGCCCAGCCGCTCGACCTCGACTTCGAGCGGGATGGGCGGAAAGCGCGCCGGGTCGATGGTGCCGCCCAGCGGCTGATTAAAGCGGGCACCCACACCCTCGGCGTGGGCGCGGGCGGCGGCGGGGGCGTCGACAATCGGCATGATGACCGAGCCTTCATACCCTGCATCGAGCAGCGCCCTGAGAATCGCGTTTCCGTCTCCAGAAGCACCGCTGCTCGGCGCGTCGGCAGCGTCGGTGAAGGTCACGGTGCCGCTCTGCCGCTTCGCGTCGGCGATCGCGTCCCCGACCGGCAGCAGCTCGGCCGTCATCCGCTCGTGCCGGGCGAGAAACATCTCCATGAGCTCGCGCGCCAGTCGCTCGGCGGCCTCCGGATCGCCGTTGGTGTAGACGAGCGCATGGCTGCCCAGTTCCGGCGCATCGGTAAAGGGGTTCGAGATGATCATCGCGGCCGACAGCGCCTCGCCCTTGTCCTCCATCTCCTTCGCGCGGTCGATCACTTCGCCGTAGAGGCCCGTGGCGGTCATCAGCTCGGGGCCGCGCACGAGGATCGGCAGGAAGATCCGCGCCGCTGTGGGACGCGCGTCGCCCTCGACGATCCGCATCAACAGCCGCGCGGCGCGCTGGCCGGTCGAGACGAAGTCCTGGTGCGGATAGGTATGGTAGACGGCGGCGGCATCGAAACACTCCAGCATTCGCCGGGTGAGCACCGCGTGCAGGTCGAGAGACGCGACAATCGGCACCTCGGGGCCTAGGATGCGCCGCACCTCTTTCAGCAGGAAGCCCTCGGGGTCGAGTTCGGTCTCGGCTCCCATCGCCCCGTGGAGCGAGAAGTACATGCCCGTGACCGGGCCCTCGGCCGCCGCCGCCTCTACTGCCGCCACCAGTTCGGCCGCGATTCGGTCGAAGGCTGCCTGTGACAGCGGTCCGGCGCTGCACGCCGTCGCGCCGTAGACCGGAATGGCCTCCACTCCTTCCTTGCCCGACAGCACGTCGAGCGCGCCACGCAGGCAGGTATCGGCGCCGTCGTGAGCCGCCAGAAGGGCAACGCCGCGGTGCACATCGAACAGGTCGTAGTCGCTTTGGCGCGGATTGAACGACGATATTTCCTGCTCGCAATCTGCAACGAGTATCCGGTGCATGATCAGGCTCGCCCTCTCGGATTAGTTTGGTCGTCTGACAACTTAGCATGTCGACCGCCACCTCGACTGTCAAGACCCAGGCCAGCCCCGTCAATGTCGCGCACGATCCAGTAAAGCACGTCGCCGGGCCTGACGCCGCTGCGCGCCCTCCGCCCGGCGATCAGGCCCGAAGCGGGGAACACCAGCGTCCGCGGCGGCTCGCGTGGCGCGTCGAGCCGGAAGAACTGCCCTGCGGGCTGGCCCTCCTCAACCGTGTCCCACAGCCGGTGGAAGGGCACGAAGACTCCGGGTTCGTCAACCGACAGCTCGGCCTCGTGCCCCCACTTCCGGGTGAAGCGCGTACGATACCGCCGCCGACCCGGCGCAGGCGGGGCGGCCAGCACCCCCAGATGGTCGAGCGTATTGCGGACCCCTTCGTAGCAGTTCGCAAGCGACCGCGGGCTGACCGCGCGGCCCCCGCCGGATTCGCTGCCGACGACCAGCACCCCGCGCTCGTGCGCGCGGTGCGAAGCGGTCGGCCGCCCCGGGCCCAGCCGCAACTCGACGCTGAGCGGCGCGTTGAATGCCAGTTGCGCAGCGTGAATGCGGGCCGCGAACTCAGGATCCTCGCTGTGGTGGCACATCGACATCGGGACCAGGTCCATCACGTCGCCGCCGGTGTGGAGGTCCATCAGGGCGTCGGCTCGCGGCAGGATTTCGGTGTCGAGCCAGGCGACAATGCGCTCACTGATCGTGCCTTCGGGATCGCCGGGCCAGATCCGGTTCATGTTGGCGCCGTCCACGGGCGACTCGCGAGACTGCGCCGCTACAGCCGCCGGGTTGACATTTGGCAGGATGATCAGCCGCCCCTCGATCGCCCCCGGATCGAGCTCACGGACCATCTGAGCCAGCACCAACGGCCCCTCCCATTCATTGCCGTGGTTGCCGCCCCACAGCGTCACTGAGGGACCAGAGCCGTTAGCGATGACGCAGGCGGGCAGCGTCAGGTTGTTCCGGCCTTCCCACGGCGTCTGGAGCGGGAAGACGATCCGGCCGTGGCTCTTGCCGGCGGCGTCGAGGTCGATGTCCACGCAAGGGGCGAGGTTCACGCTGGGCTCTCCAGATTCGGCGGATAAGTTGAACACATGGTCAGGGGGGCTCCTCTTTGCTGGATGCGGCTCGACAGGACGGGGGTCGGCTATCCATCGCCGCGCCCCCTGCCGCCGCCCGCGCCGCCACCTGCGAAGTACCGCGCCCGGCGCAGGCGCGCCTGGACATAGACGTGCTCGTCCCAGGTGCCGGGCGCATAGGCGCCGTCGTCGGGCGCACCGGGGATCGAGACATTGCCGAGGCTCGGGTTGGCGGCCACCACCGTCTGGTCGATCTCAACGCCGAGGCCCGGCGCGTTGGGCACCATTATATGTCCGTCGATTACCCGCGGCACCGGGCTGATCACCGCGTCGCGCACCGCCACGTCGTCCTCAACCCGTTCGAGGATCAGCGCGTTTGGGATGGCCGCCAGAAGGTGCAGCGCCGCATATTCGGCGACCGGACCGAGGGAGCCCGAATGGGGCGCGACGGTGATGAAGTGCGCCTCGGCCAGCGCCGCGATCTTGCGCATCTGGGTGATCCCGCCCGCCCGCCCGGTGTCGGGCTGGATCACGTCGACGATCTCACGCTCGATCAGGTCCCGCTCGCCCCAGATCGTCGCCCGGCGCTCTCCGGCAGCGATCGGGATGTCGACCGCGTCCTGCACGCGGGCAAGCCCGTCGCGGTTCTCGGGCGGCACCGGATCCTCGTAGAAGAGCAGGTCGTAGGGTTCGAGGGCGCGGCCGAGCCGGATCGCGTCCTTGGTGGTGAGCCAGGGCGGGCCGTGGCTGTCGATCATCAGGTCGATGTCGGGACCCACTGCCTCGCGGATCGCTGCCACCTGCTCGACGGGCCGCGCAACGCCTCCCGTCTTGATCGCGGTGAAGCCGCGATCCACGAGGTCGCGCGCCCGCTCAGGCGTGCTCGCATGGCCGTATACGCGGATGCGGTCGCGCACCTTGCCGCCCAAGAGGTTCCAGACTGGCGTGTTCAGCGCCTTGCCCTTGATATCCCAAAGTGCCATGTCGATGCCGGTCATTGCGCCAGCCCCTACGGTGCCGAGCATCCCATGGCCCATGATCGCCGCAAACATGCGGTTCCACAGCCGCTCGATATGTGTCGGATCCTGCCCGACGAGGAGCGGCGCGAGGTCCCTTACCGCGGTCTCGATCACCCGAGGCCAGCCACTGCATTCGCCGAGCCCGCTGATCCCGGCGTCGGTCTGAATCCTGACGAACAGCCAGTTGCGCGCGTGCCATACGCTGCCGCTCTGTCGCGTCTGAGTCGTCGCGATGGTGGTTGCGGGCGGGCTGCCCGCATGCATCAAGAATGTTTCCACCGCGGTGATCTTCATTGCCACTGCTCCCGCTGTCCGGCGCATCCGCGCCACCTGTCCCCGCAGGTCCGGCCGTGAACGTGCTTTTCATTCGGAGCGCCCAGCACAACTCCGAATATCTGGGCTTCGCCGGCCACCGGCTGTCGCGGACGCAGCATCTTGACGCGCTGGCCCAGCGGCGGCGGTCGGAGCTTCGGGCGGACGCGAGCCTGGCAGAGCGCCAGCGAAGGCGCGGCTATCGCCCGGACCTCGAGCGACTGATCGCCGCAGGCTGAGCCGAGCGAGGCGAGCGCCGAGCGGGGCCGCGACGCCATCAGATCACCTTGTCCGTTGTGGGATCGATCAGGTGCATGTGCGCCATGTCGATCGTGAATTCCATCTGTTCGCCTACTGGTCGCACCGCTTTTGGGGCAGAGCGGGCAGAGACCTCTTCACCGCCAATCTCGATATAGACCATGGTGTCGACGCCCATGGGTTCGAGGACCCGCACCGTCTCGGTGAAGTCGCGCTGCGACGGCGAGGTATGGGTGCGCTTTTCGGTGACGTGCTCGGGGCGAATGCCGAAGAGCAGCTCGCGGTCGATGTGGGACTGGTATCGCGCCGTCCGGCCCTCGGGCACCTCGATCATCTGGCCGTTGGCGAGGCGCACCGCCAGTCTGCTGCCCGCCCGGACGATCCGCGCCGGCAGAAAATTCATCGCCGGCGAGCCGATGAACCCGGCGACGAAGCGGGTTGCCGGGTTGTCGTACATCTCCTGCGGGGTTGCGACCTGCTCGATGACGCCGCCGTTCATCACAACGATCCGGTCGGCCAGCGTCATTGCCTCGACCTGGTCGTGGGTGACGTAGACCACCGTGGTCTGCATCCGTTGGTGTAGCTTCTTGATCTGAGTGCGCATCTGGACCCTCAGCTTCGCGTCGAGGTTTGACAGCGGCTCGTCGAACAGGAAGGCCTGCGGGTCCCTCACGATGGACCGGCCCATCGCCACGCGCTGCCGCTGTCCACCCGAAAGCTGCTTTGGCCGGCGGTCGAGCAGGTCGGTGATGTTTAGGATTTCGGCGGCGTGGCGCACACGCTGGTTGATCTCGGGCTTGGGCACCCGCTTCAGCCGCAACCCGAACGACATGTTCTGGAAGACGGTCATGTGCGGGTAGAGAGCGTAGGACTGGAAGACCATGGCGATGTCACGATCCTTCGGCTGCACCTCGTTCACCACCCGATTGCCGATGATGATCTGCCCCGAGGACACGTCCTCGAGCCCGGCGATCATCCGCAGCGTGGTGGACTTGCCGCAGCCCGAGGGGCCGACGAGCACGAGGAACTCGTTGTGCGGGATGTCGAGGTTGATGCCGCGCACGGCCTCGACCTCATCATAGCTCTTCCGTAGGTCCTTCAAAATGATACGCGCCATGTGATCCCTTTCCTCTCAACCGAAAACCGGCGTCTCACCGGGCGCGGGGCTGTAGCCCGGCGTCCCTTTAGCGACGACCGCATCCATCCCGCCCGCCGCGGCGATTTTCGCCGCCTGATCCGCCTTCGCCGCGCGGTCCACCGCCTCTGGATCGCAGAGCACCCTGAGCGCCGCCTCGAACCGCGCCCGCGTCGCAGCATGGGCCGGATCGGAGCCCAGGTCCGTCCGCTCATGCAGATCGGCGGCCAGGTCGAACAGTTGCGGCGGCTCGCCGCCGACATAGTGGACGTATTTGAACCGGCTGTCGCGCAACATGAACACCGCGCTGCGGGCGCCGGCCGAATGCTGCTCGGCCAAGATCATGCGTTCGGGCGCGGCGCCGCAGGCGATGGCCATCAGCGACGTGCCGGGCAGGTCGGCCTCGTCCGCGTCGGGCGCGAGGCCGAAGGCGTCGAGCATCGTGGGATACACGTCGAGAAGTTGCACGGGGGTATCCACGACCGCGCCTTCGGGGATGCCCCGACCGGCGAGGATCATCGGCACACCGACCGATTCCTCATACATGCTGCCCTTGCCGAACAGCCCCTTGCGGCCCAGCGACTCGCCATGGTCCGAGGCGTAGAGCACTCTTGTCCGCGCGCTTAGGCCGCTGTCCTCCAGCGCCCGCAGGATACGCCCCACGTTGTGGTCGGTGAAGCTGACCATCCCGTAGTAGGCGGCTACGATGCGGCGCAGGTGGACCTCGGGGATCTCGTCGCGCACGTCGAAAAAGGTGCGTAAATCCTCGATGGCCGGATGCTCGGGCCGTTCACCACGCCCGTGCGCCTCTGGCAGGTCCACCGCGTCAGGCGGGTAGAATTCGCGGAAGACGGCGGGCGAATCGAAGGGCGGATGCGGGCAGGTAAGCGAGATAAACAGCGCGAACGGCCCCTCATCGCGTCCGGCCGCGTCCCGGAGCCAGTCCACCGCCGCATCGGTGATGCGCTCATCATAGGCGGTGTAGCTGGTACCGTCGCCGGTACCCGAGGCAAGAAGGATCGGCCTGTATTTCCTCAGCGGCGGAATCGGGTCGCGACAGATGGTCTGGAGAATGCCCGTTCCATCCAGCACATGCATCGGCAGATGCTCGCAGCTGAACCCGTTTGGGTCGTCGCTGCCGCGGTAGTGGAGTTTGCCAATCGATTCAGCGCGTATCCCCGCCGCGACGAGTCGATGTGCCCAGGACCGGACCTCTCCGCGATAGGGGCTGCAATTGTCCCAGTTGCCAATTCGGTGGACCGGGCGCCCGGTGGCAAGGCTGGCCCGCGATGGCACGCAGAGCGGCGCGTTGCAATAGCCTTGCCGGAACAATGTTCCGCGTGCAGCGAGCGCGTCGAGATTCGGCGTGCG
>Ga0180431_10004165_pt1 | contig 18204 bp, 14 predicted proteins | sample SS_ome_11_FD_132459 | JGI IMG/M metagenome (GOLD analysis project Ga0180431, IMG submission 132459) | Hypersaline lake sediment archaeal communities from the Salton Sea, California, USA - SS_1_MS_1 metaG | ecosystem: Environmental > Aquatic > Non-marine Saline and Alkaline > Hypersaline >... | reverse complement strand
TTCTCCGAGGCAACATCAGTAGCGATACGCGCGATTTCTGCAGGTTCCAGCAACTACCTCCGGGTCGCATTATAGCATGGGCGGCAATCACCAATCGTCCAGAAAGCGCGGCCGGGTCGTCGCTCTTTTCCTGACGTAGAGTAAGCCCTGCTATAATGGCGACGTGCAAAACCTAACACCACGTAGCTGGCAAAGCAGTATCTACTATCTCCTCCTGTTCATCGCCGCTCTCACCCTCCTGGTTGTGTTCATGCCCGAGGGTTCCGGTCCCGAGGAAGTCGGCTTCACGGAATTCGTCTCGCATGCCAAGGAGGGTGAGGTCGATCGAATAGTACAGAAGGAGAGCACCCTCACCGGCTTCGCAGGAGACGAGCGCAAATTCACGGCAGACTACTACGGCAGCACGAATGATCTGGTCTCCATCCTCGAAGAGAGCGGGGTCACGGTTGGCGAAGGTGGACTCGCGCTCGAGGTAGAGGCCGGCGGACATGACTGGGGCCTCATCTTCATTCAGGTCTTCGTGCCGATCGGCCTCCTTGCGGCATTGTTCTTCTTCTTCTTCCGGTCTGCGAGGGGCGCGGGAAACCAGGCCTTCAGCTTCGGCAAGAGCCGGGCCCGCTTGAATTCGCCCGACAGACCCGTGATTACTTTCTCAGATGTTGCAGGAACGGACGAAGCCAAGGAAGAGGTTGAGGAAATCGTTGAGTTCCTGAAGTCCCCCGAGCGCTTTCATGCCCTGGGAGGAAGGATTCCACGGGGAGTCCTGCTCGTGGGCTCTCCGGGAACCGGGAAGACGTTGCTGGCAAAGGCCATCGCGGGCGAAGCCCAGGTGCCGTTCTACTCCATCAGCGGCAGCGAGTTCGTGGAGATGTTCGTCGGCGTTGGCGCCGCGAGAGTCCGCGACCTCTTCGAACAGGCGAAACGGAATTCTCCGTGCATCATCTTCGTTGACGAAATCGATGCCGTTGGCCGACACCGTGGGGCCGGTCTTGGTGGCGGTCACGACGAGAGAGAACAGACCCTCAACCAGATACTGACCGAGATGGATGGTTTCGACACGAATGCCAAAGTAATCGTAATCGCGGCCACCAACCGACCCGACATACTTGATCCAGCACTCCTTCGTCCCGGCCGTTTCGACCGCCACATAGTCATCGACCTCCCCGACATCAAGGGACGCGAGGCCATTCTCAAGGTACACACGAAGGACAAGCCTCTCGAGGATGACATCAACCTCGATGTGATTGCGAGGGAGACTCCCGGGTTCAGTGGCGCAGACCTTGCCAATCTGTGTAACGAAGCTGCCCTGCTGGCCGCGAGGAGGAATCTCAAGAAGATCGGGACTCCCGAACTCGAGGATGCAGCGGACCGCGTCATGATGGGTCCTGAGCGCAGGAGCCGTGTTATCACCCGGAAAGAGAAGGAGATAACCGCCTACCACGAGAGCGGCCATGCCCTCGTGGCGCACATGCTCCCGAACGCGGACCCCGTCCATAAGGTATCCATTGTTGCCCGCGGGGTCGCCGGTGGATGGACCAAGACGCTCCCGACGGAAGACAGGGTGTACGTGTCCCGGTCTCAACTCAACAACCAGATCGCCATGCTACTGGGCGGACGCGCCGCCGAGGAGATGCATTTCGGCGACATCACCACCGGGGCCCAGAGCGACTTGCAGAGGGCCACACAGTTGGCCCGCCGCATGGTCACGGAATTCGGCATGAGCGAAAAACTGGGGCCACGGACCTTTGGGCAGCGCCAGGAGATGGTCTTCCTTGGAAAGGAAATCAGCGAGCACAGGGACTACAGCGACCGTGTTGCTGAGGAGATCGACGACGAAGTCCAGACTATCATGCAGACTTCGTTCGACCTGGCGAAGGACATACTCCGCCAGAACGAATCGAAGCTCAAGGACATGGCCATGGAGCTGATTGAGTTGGAGACGCTGTCCGAACCGGATCTCGTGCGCATCCTCGGACCTCGCCCCCAGGAATCCGCCGCGGCGTAGGCCTCGCAGCCAGGAGAGACAACAGAACGGCTCGCCGGGACTAGCTTCCCAGGCGAGCCGTTTCTTCTTCGATAACCGCCTCATCCAGTTTCACGAACAGCGGCTGCACATCTCCCAGCAACTGCCCTGGTTCGGGCCGTACGGCCTTCCACCCGCGTGAGAGAGCCGTATCTTCAAACCCCAGCGACACGCTGAGCTTCTCCGAACTGAACGGCAGATAAGGATACAGAGCGGTGCTCAAGACTGAGAGCACACAGAGTACCGTGTAGACGGACCGTGCCGCCTCATCGCGAGATTCCTTGATAGCCTTCCACGGTGCCTTGTCGTCAAGGTAGCGGTTCGCCTTCTGGGCCAGCGACATCGCACTGCGCAGCCCTTCACGGAAGCTACACCTGCTCAATGCGTCCGACACCTCCGCCAGTGTTCTGTCAGCCTCCGAAAGCAACTGGAGACTGTCCTCGTCGAGCTCGCCCGGCCGGGGCACCCTTCCCTCGAAGTGGCGCTTCGAAAAGGTGAGCATGCGGTGCGCGAGGTTTCCATACGTAGCCACCAGTTCGTCGTTGTTGCGATTGACGAACTTCTCCCACGAGAAGTCGCTGTCCTGCACCTCCGGCATCACAGCCGCGAGGTAGTAACGCAAAGGGTCGGGTTCGTAGCGCTCAAGATAGTCCGTGAGCCATACCGCCCAATTCCGACTGGTGGACAGCTTGTCACCGGAGATCGTGAGGAACTCATTCGCCGGTACATCATAGGGTAGGTCGAGCCCCCCGTAGGCCATGAGCGTCCCGGGCCAACTCAGTGTATGGAAGAAGATGTTGTCCTTGCCGATGAAGTTGTAGATGCGGGCCCCACCCTTCCAATAGCGCTCCCACGCGCTGTCATCGCCCTGCAGTTGCGCCCACTCCTTGGTCGCCGACAGATACCCGATGACCGCTTCGAACCAGACGTATATGCGCTTGTTCTCGAATCCCTCGACGGGTACCGGCACTCCCCACTTGATATCGCGTGTGATGGCCCGGTCTCTGAGACCCTCATTGAGGAATCGCTTCGTCGCTCCCATGACATTCTGCCGCCAGTGAGTCTTCGTGGACACCCATTCACTGAGCTGTTCCTGCAAGGCTGAAAGCCTGAGAAAGAAATGCTCCGACTTCTCAAACCGTGGCGTCCCGCCGCATATGGAACACCGCGGGCTACCAAGGTCGACAGGGTCCTGCGGCTTGCCGCAGGCTTCACACTCATCTCCCCTTGCGTTCACATTGCCACAACTCGGGCAGGTTCCCTGCACATACCTGTCGGGCAGGAAGCGGTCACATGTCGGGCAGTATGCTTGCAGTACCCAGTCGCGATAGAGGTAGTCTTTCTCAAGGAGCTTCAAGAAGATGTCCTGCGTCACGTCAGCATGGTTCCTGGTGCCGGTCGTCGTGAACAGATCGAAAGAGATGCCCAGGCGTTCCCAGCAGTCGAGAAACTCTGCGTGGTACTTCGCTGCGATCTGCTCCGGAGTGGTGTTCTCTCGTTCCGCCCGTATGGTAATCGGCGCACCATGCTGGTCGCTTCCAGAAACCATGATGACTTCATTGCCGACAATGCGGTTATACCGGGCAAAGATGTCGGCAGGCAGATACGCACCGGCAATCTGTCCTAGATGCAGGGGACCGTTGGCGTAAGGCCATGCGACACCAACATGGATGCGATCAGTCAAGCTAACCTCCTCAGGAACGGGTCTTCGAAGCTTTGTGGCAGCATGTCCACAGCGCTCTCGACAGGGTAACATTCGATTATAGCTGAGGCGCTGCCCACACGCCACTGCTTACCTTGACTCACCTTAGGTCGCGCTGTATATTTGCTTTCACTTTTAACTACTGGAGGATCCATGGAGTATCCGAAGTTCAAGGAGATGGAGAGAGCCTACGGTTTCGATGAGGTTGCTCTCGTACCTGGCGATGTGACAGTTAACCCTGAGCAGACCGATATCAGCTTCGTGGTCGGTCCTCACGAGTTCCAGGTCCCGATCCTTGCTTCTGCCATGGATGCCGTCGTCAGTCCCGCCACGGCCATTGAGTATGGAAAGCTTGGTGGCCTGGCAGTATTGAACCTTGAAGGCGTGCAGACACGGTACGACGACCCGGATGCCATCCTTCAGAAGCTGGCCGATACACCACAGAGCGAGGTGACGGCGCTTCTTCAGAAGCTCTACAAGGAGCCCATTCGCGACGAGCTTGTTGCGAAGCGGGTGGAGACCATCAAGAAGGGCGGTGTTGTGTGCGCCGCTTCGGTAACGCCAGCCAATACCAAGCGCCTCGCTCCGTTGGCCAAGGACGCAGGTCTGGACATACTTGTCGTGCAGTCAACGGTCACGACGGCCACGCATACCTCCAAGAGTGCCCGCGGGCTCGTCCTGTCCGAACTGTGTGAGCAGGTCGGCATACCGGTCATAGTGGGTAACACGTGTAGCTACGGAGCCACCCTTGACCTGATGCGGACAGGTATCGCCGCTGTTCTCGTGGGCGTTGGTCCGGGTGCGGCGTGCACGTCACGTGAAGTGCTTGGCATAGGCGTGCCGCAGGTCTCGGCGACGTCCGAGTGCGCAGCCGCGCGAGAGGCCTACCTGAAAGAGACCGGCAAGTACGTGACCATTATCACGGACGGCGGTTTCCGTGTCGGCAGTGACGTGTGCAAGGCCTTTGCCGCTGGAGCAGACGCTGTGATGATCGGTTCTCCCCTGGCGCAGGCCATCGGTGCGCCGGGACGTGGCTACCACTGGGGAATGTCACATCCACATCCCGCGCTACCAAGAGGCACCAGGGTGAAGGTCGGGAGCGTCGCATCCCTCGAGCAGATACTGTTCGGCCCGACGTCGGTCACGAACGGAACGCAGAACTTCGTTGGCGCGTTGCGAACCAGCATGGGCATGTGCGGCGCCCGGAACGTACGAGAGATGCAGCACACCAGGATGATAATCGCGCCATCCATCAAGACGGAGGGCAAGTACCTCCAGATGGTGCAGGGCGCCTAGCACATGAAGGCCGGGCACAGCGGCGTCCGGTCATGGTATACACACAAAACGGGAGGCCGCCATACCGGCGGCCTCCCGTTCTCACTTATTCCCACGGCCTATTCGTCTTCTTCCTCGTACTCCTCTTCATCAGGCTCAGCCTCAGGGTGCACCGGACCGACGGCCCCAACAAGTGAGACGGTCTCATCCCGCCGGTGAGTACGCATCCGTTTGGCGGTCGATTCGAGAGCGCCACGCAACGTGGCGAGCACTTCCACATCTGCCTCAGCGGGCACCACCAGTGCGTCAACACCTGCGCGGAACAACGCGACCAGGGCGTCCTCCGGCAACTCACCATCGACCTTCACAACGACAGGACGATTGGCAAGCAGCCGGATCCGCCTGAGCTCGACACAGCCGGCTACCCTCGTCGGGTCAATCTCATCGATGGGAACAAGAACGGCTTCCGCCCCCAACTCGGCCACTGCTCTGACTCGTCCCGCTTCGTCGCCTGCTGTCCCAATTGCGACCCAACCGACAGTCTCCGACGCGATAATCTCTGCAGGCGCGTCTGGCCCGACAATCAGGAAGTCGCACGCTCCGGCAGCCTCAACGGATGCCTCTTCACTCGCGGGCCAACAGCCACAAGACGCCCCAATCGCACCAGCAGACCGACAGTCTTCCACGCAGCGAAACACGAGGAAGTCCGACAACGAGCGTGCACGTGCTGCCACGTCGTCGCCAGGGTACTTCTCAAACAGCGCGAGGACCAGCATTCGTCGCTCGACGATCGGGCTCGTCGAGAACGCAAAGCCGATGGGGGCTGATCGCCTGTGAAGGCTCGATAGGCTTTCGGCAAGCTTACTCAAGTGAAATCTCCTGTTTCTCTTCGCTCAAGGGGCGCAACAGACCGGGCTGACCCCGGCACCGTGCGCCCCTGGCGTCGCTATGTCAACTCGTTCAATCGTCCGAAGCCGCGCTCGATTCTTCCACTTCGGACTCACCCGCTGTCTCAGCCGCAGCCACAGCCTCGCCTTCCTCAGCCGGCGCCTCCTCAACCTCGGGCCCGCGCTTGCGCTCAACCGCAATCTTGACAACAACCAGTTCCGGGTCATTGTGCACGGAGATGCCATCTGCAAGGCTCAAGTCCTTCACACGTATGGCATCGTTCGGCCCAGTCAATCCACTTATGTCAACATCAAGCCGGGACGGAAGCTGTGTCGGCAGACACTCAACGGTCAGCTCCGGCAACTCAATCTCAAGCTTGTTCGCCGTGTTCTCCAGTGCCGGCGCCTCTCCCGTGATGTGCACCGGGACCTCAACGGTCATCTTCTCCTTCGTACGCACCTGGTAGAAGTCCACGTGGTACAGGAGCCCCGATGACGGCTTCCGCTGGACCTCACGCACTATCACACTGCGAGCACGCTTCTCCCCGTCAATCTTGAGCCCAATCAACCTGGACTTGCCCGCATGCGCTATCACGCGCTCGATCTCTGTGGTTGCGCCTTGCAGCGCCTGCGACTTCACGCCGTGTCCGAACACATGGGCGGGGGTGACTCCTTCGCGACGCAGGGACTTGGTCTTCTTCCCGTACACGTCTCGCTTCTGTAATTCAAGCGGTATCGTTTCCATTGTGAGCCCTCCAGTAGCAGGTCTGTGCGCCCTATCAGCACACTGTCGAAACCTTATCGTAGCACCGGCTCAAGTTGGCATCAACAACGCGGCGCCTCCGCTCTTGCGCTGGATGATGCGACTACCTATCATTCCCCTGAGGAAAGAGGAGGCGCCGTCCGGACGGCGCGCACAATGGAGGTAAAGGACAATGACACAGGAGTATCTACTCCCCAGTCCACCTGCTCCCGCGATTCGCGAAGCCATGGCCAAGGCAGTTCAGCGCAAAGACAAGGGTCTGGAGGTCTTCGACTTCAGCAGCGGCAACATAGGTAATCTGATGGTCAGCCAGCCCGTCTTCTCCAGGATGGAGGTGGAGGTCTCAGACAGCGTCCTGCCCGACCTGCGGGCGATAGTCGAGGGGCTTCGTGACGGCATTGTTGCCTCGTACCATCCCATGCCCAAGGGTGTGGCATACTCGCCAACCGGCGGCACAGGTCCTATCCGTGCCCTTGTGGCAAGGTACTTCAGGGAACTGCACGGCGTTCCTGTCAGCGATGAGGACACAAACCACGTTATCGTCACGGCAGGCGGCCAGCAGGCCATGACCGCCGCGCTACGCTCGATAAAGCCCGGCACGCGTGTACTCATCCCACAGTGGGAGTACGGTCCTGCTTCTGGAATTATCCGCTCTCATGGCTGCGAGGAAGTCCGTGTGCGCATGGATGATGCGCTCGCCATAGACATGGACGATTTCCGCAGCAAGGCTACGCCCAACTCGGTCTGCTACGTCAGCATGCCCAACAACCCAACTGGCTTCATGTCGGTCGAGCAGCTGCGGGACATCACGAAGATCATGGTCTCTCACGGTGGCGGGGTGGTCTGGGACGCGCCGTACCTGCTCACGCTGTTGAGGCTCGAGGAAGGAAAGGCGCGCTTCGACCCCAGGCTCCTCCAGGAAACGCTGAACGAACTGAGAGAACTCGGAGAGGAGTTCCATCCTCATATGTGTATCCTCTCGAGCCTGTCCAAGTCCTGCCTCATCGCAGGCCTCAGATTCGGTTTCGCATATGGAAGCACCCAGTGGGTCGACAACATGGAGGCGATAGTCGGCCGGGAGAATCTGAGCAGCCCGACGCCTTCATTCATCGCCGGCACCGAGGTCCTCCGCAGGTTCCTCGACCAACCGAAGAGCTACGAGTGGGTCTGCCGTGTACTTGCCGACCGCCTCACATTGCTCGTGGAAGAGATGGGTGATCATCTACTGCTTCCCGGAAACGGTCTGTTCGGTGCCCTTTACGTACTCGTCAAGACTGGCGATCAGCCGTGCAAGCCGTTTGCCGACCGTCTCATCGAGGAGAGCGGCATCGTCACAGTGCCGTGCAACCAGTTCTACGGTGGCGAGGCTCACGCGGTAAGGCTGTCGCTGGTATCGGTACCGTGGAGCGAAGGTGAGGAAGGCTGGCGAGCGAGTGTGGCGGCACTGAAATCAGCCATGTCACAGTAACGCCAAGCAAGCACACGCGCCCGTACATCTCACAGACCCCCGGGCGCTGTTCCGAAAGACAGCGCCCGGTTCTTCCTCCGGATGCTCGCGAAGGGGCAGGTTTACTTCGCTCTGCGTCCACGACTATAATTGCCATCTGGAGGTGACTGGTATGAGTGAAACACTGGCCCTCGTCGAGCAGATCCTTGACGAGCACAAGCAGATAAGCGGCAGCTTCGATAAGCTGGGCAGCATCAGCAGTGACGCCGCAGCTGCTGCTGAACTCGGAAGTCAGAAGACCAGGGACTACTTCGTGCCGAAGAGTCTGGACGACAAGGGTGAAGGAATCCATCGCTGGAAGGCCATGCTTGAAGCCATCGAGGAAGGGCTGAAGTCGCACTTTGAGCGCGAGGAAACGGCGCTCGCCGCCGCCTTCCGGCGCGAAGGGACTCCCGACCTCGCCGATGCGCTCGACAAGCTCCTGGCCGAACACGCCACGATAAACCAGCACATAGCCAAGCTCCTCAAGGATGCGGACGACATCGCCTCCGGAGGGAGAATGATCGAAGTCTGGGAAGGCTCCGGATGGGGCATGAAGACCAATGTCGAGAAGCTTCGCGACGAAATAATGGCTCATGCCGAACGGGAGACCGTACTGCTCGGCAGGATGAAGGACCACCTGCAGAGATCATAGCCCAACACAAGAGAGCGCACCGAGGGTGCCTGGCGACCATTGCCACAGGCACCCTCTTCTGTTTTACTGGCCACGCTATAGAACAACGTCCGGGGCAAACCCCAACGCTCATGCACAGTGCCGTGCTGCCCCATTTCAGGTTTGAACAGACGGGAAGGAGGATGCAATGCGTACTCGAGTGATTTCCCTTGTAGTATCCGTGATGGTACTGGCGTCATCGATGCTCGGTTGCAGCGGAGGAGGAGGGCCCGACCCGATTGTAGTGGGCTCCAAGATTGACACCGAGGGAGCGCTGCTTGCACACACAATCATGCTTCTCCTGGACGACGCAGGTATCGAGGTTGAGGACAGGTCGAGCTTCGGTCCAACGCAAATCGTGCGCAAAGCCCTCATCAGCGGGGAGATAGACCTGTATCCGGAGTACACAGGGAACGGTGCATTCTTCTTCGAAGGGACTGACCCCGAGGTCTGGAAGGATGCCGAACAGGGTTACGAAGAGGTGGCGAGACTCGACCTGGACACGAACAACATCGTCTGGCTGCAGCCGGCCCCGGCAAACAACACCTGGGCCATAGCCGTGCCACGTGCGCTGGCCTCTTCAGAGAGCTTGTCCACACTCGACGACCTCGCTGACTACGTCAATGGCGGCGGCGAATTCAAGATAGCCTGTTCCGAGGAGTTCGTGACCAGTCCCATGGCGCTGCCCGCGTTCCAGCAGGCCTACGGATTCGAGCTGACCGACAGCCAGTTGCTCGTCCTGTCAGGGGGAAATACTGCGCAGACAGAACAGGCAGCCGCACAGGGTACCGACGGAGTCAACGCCGCGATGGCGTACGGAACTGACGGCTCACTGAGCGCGCTGGACCTTGTCGTCCTGTCGGACCCTCGCGGCGCGCAGCCCGTTTACCAGCCTGCTCCGATAGTGCGCGGTGAGGTCTTCGAGTCCTATCCTGAGATTGCTGACATACTGGCACCGGCATTCGAGTCGCTGACGCTCGAGACCCTGCAGACCCTCAACGCCAGAATCGCCTTTGAGGGACAGGACGCGGGAGATGTTGCCCTCGATTACCTGACTCAGCAAGGCTTCTTGTAGGGAGGCGCGTGCCCGCGGAGCCGAACGTCTCACACGCAAAGCCGCGGTGTAGCTGCGTCGCACTGCTGGGCACGGCGCTCGGCGTTCTTTCTCTCGCGCTGCCGTGGCTCACACTGCGCACCAGCCGCCTGGCGGCCGGGGAAGGAGTACTCCTCTGGGACGTCGCCGGACCGGCGGTGGTCGCCGTTGTAGCGCTCGGATGGTTCGCGGCACTGGTTTCCAGTTTCGATGCCAACACGCAACGAAGGGCCCTGACACTGGGTGTCTGCGGCACACTACTGGCACCCCTGACCCTGCTCATTGCCGGCTCGGGCTCTACGAGCCTGTTGTCATCGGCGGAGGAGTTCGCAAGGTCTTCGCTCGGACCGGGCATCTGGGTCGGACTCATCGCGACCTACGTGCTGTTGCACACTGCAAGACAGAGTCTTGGCGCTCAACCGTTTCTTCGCAACGTTTTCACATGGGCCCCGCTTGCGACCATAGTGGCCATCGGCATGACAGGAGCGTACAACGACCTGTCGCTAGCGCGTGAGTTCAGCGGCAATGAGAGTCGCTTTGCGCAGGAGGCGCTCACTCACATCGCTCTCAGTCTCGGCAGTGTCGCAATCGGCGCCTGCATAGCGGTGCCTCTTGGCATTGCCGCGACCAGGAGCCGTAGGGCAGAACGCCCCATCTTCATCATCGCAAGCGCGATTGAGACCATTCCAAGTCTCGCCCTGTTCGGGCTGATCATCGCACCTCTGTCCGCATTGTCCTATGCCTACCCCGCCTTGAGGGAAGCCGGCATTCGCGGGGTCGGCATCACGCCGGCACTCATCGCTCTTGTCCTCTACTCGCTGCTTCCCATCGTACACAATACCTACGTCGGACTGAAGGAAGTGAGCCCCGCAGCCATGGATGCAGGCAGGGGCATGGGGATGAGCCGCGCACAGCTCGCCCGCCGAGTCGAGTTCCCGCTCGCAGCGCCTCTCATCGCAGAGGGCGTCAGGACTGCTTCTGTGCAGTCGATCGGCAACACGGCGGTAGCAGCCCTCATCGGTGCGGGTGGACTCGGCCACTTCATTTTCCAGGGACTGGGACAGGCTGCGCCGGACCTGATTCTGCTGGGCGCACTGCCCGTAATAGCGCTCGCCCTGCTCGTCGACATCATCATGCGCGCTGCCATAGCCGCGCTCACCCCGAGGGGGATGCATACGGAGGCCACCACTTGATAGCAATCGAGAATGTCACCAAGCAGTATGGCCGGACTGTCGCAGTATCTGACCTCACGATGGTAGTCGGCGACGGCGAGCTCTGCGTTCTCATCGGCCCGTCGGGCTGCGGCAAGACCACCACTCTGCGCATGATTAACCGGCTCGTCGAACCAACCGACGGCCGCATCGTCATCAATGGCTCGGACAATCGCACCTCCCGGCCTGAGACGCTCCGCAGGTCCATAGGCTACGCCATCCAGAGCGTGGGTCTCTTCCCGCACATGACCGTGGAGCAGAACATTGGAGCAGTGCCTTCCATACTTGGATGGGAGCGCACTGCCATTGCGAAGCGTGGCAGGGAACTGCTGGAACTCGTCGGGCTTGATCCGGATGCGTACGCCGCCAAGTACCCGTCGGAACTCTCCGGTGGCGAGGCACAGCGCATCGGGGTCGCCCGGGCACTGGCCGCAGACCCGCCCATACTCTTGATGGACGAGCCATTTGGCGCAGTCGACCCGCTGACCAGGGAGATGCTGCAGCGACAGTTCATGGAGATTCAAACACGCCTCAAGAAGACCATCGTGCTGGTCACCCATGATTTGGACGAGGCGATACGCATGGCAGATAAGGTCGCCGTTATGAGGTCGGGGTCACTCGTACAGTACGACACCCCCGAGATGCTTCTCTCTCAGCCCGCGGACAGCTTCGTACGCGATTTCGTTGGTGCAGACAGGGCGCTTAAGCGCTTGTCGCGGATACCCGTCACGACCCTGATGAAACCGGCCAAGTGTATCAAGCGCGGAGAGTTGTCCCGTACAGATTGTACCCGCGCACTGCCAAGGTACGTCTGGGTAGTTGACGGCGAAGGGCGCCTGCTCGGCTGGACAGATACGACACAAGGGCCCCCCACCGAGTCGTGGCGGATGGACGAGAAGGAGCTCGACCGCGTCTCGGTGCGCGATACGGCAAGCCTCCGAGAGGCGCTGTCACACATGCTTGGCCAGGGGGTGCGTAGCGTGCCTGTCATCTCAACCGACCGCAGGCTTCTGGGAGAGGTCACGCTGCGGGATATCGAGGAGGCGACCGTCGAGTAGCATGGCTGCCTCCTCCAACGCACCACGCACTCGATGGATCGTCCTTGGTGGACTGTCCCTGCTCTTCGTCGTGGCCGTTTCTCAGGATTCCTGGTGGCAGCAGTTCCTTGCCAGTCTCTTTCCAGACGAGGCACAGGTGCTCCATCCGAGAGCCTCTCTTCTCACACTCGTGCTGCAGCACCTGTTGCTGGTAGGACTTTCCAGCACCCTTACCGTACTGGTAGCGGTACCCCTTGGCGTCTTCGTAACCCGCACATACGGCAGGCCCTTTCTCTCAATCACCAACGACCTCACAGCACTGGGACAGACATTCCCGCCTGTCGCAGTGCTCGCACTGGCCGTGCCACTGACGGGTTTCGGACTGAAGCCGACAGTCCTCGCGCTCTTTCTCTACGGCCTGATGCCCGTGGTGCGGAACACCGTCGCGGGGCTGGTCGCTATCCCGAAGGACCTTCTCGAGGCCGCTCACGGAATGGGCATGACGGGAACGCAGATACTGCTCCGCGTAGAGCTCCCGCTCGCGGCACGCGTAATCATGGCCGGCGTGCGCACGTCAGTGGTCATCAACGTGGGAACGGCAATGGTGGGGGCGGTGATAGGCGCCGGAGGGCTCGGTTCACCAATCATAGCCGGCCTGATCCAGGACAATCTCGCGTTCGTTATCGAGGGCGCACTGCCAGCGGCGATGCTCGCGCTACTGCTCGACCAGGTTCTCGCAGGTATCGAGTCATCCACTCCTGCCCGTAAGGCCTTGGCCTGACTAGAAGACGACGGCCTGTCCGTCCCTCCGAGCATCGGAGGCGCCGCAGTACCCACCAGGAAGCCTCACTACCGCCTGCGCTCCACCGAACATCGGGTCGCCGTAGTCGACACGGCTCGTGGCGTGTCCAAGCCGCTGCAAATCAGCGCCAACGACATCGAAGAGCCTGTCCTCAAGCATGAGCGGCCCTTCAGCCGTTGCGTACCAGCGGGGCGCGTCACAGGCGCTCTGAGGATTCTGGCCGTGGGCACACACACGCAGGAACATCTGCACGTGTCCTTGTGGCTGGAATGCCCCACCGATAACGCCGAGAGACATCTCAGGCTCACCATTGCGCATCACAAAGGCCGGACACAGCGTGTGGAATGGCCTCTTGCCGCCTGCCACACGATTGGGGTGGTCCGGTGCAAGACTGAAAAGCGCGCCACGTGAATGCATGCTGATGCCTGTGTCCGGAATCACGATGCCGGAGCCGAAATCGAAGTAGTTCGACTGTATCAATGACACCATCATCCCGGAGGCGTCGGCCGTCGTCATGAATACCGTGTCAGGTTCCTGCATGGAGCGGGCACCCGATCCACCCCGGAGTGCATCCGAAAGCCCTTTCGCCGCCATTTCGAACCAGCGATCATCGAGGAGTTCGTTCGTCTTCATCCGCATCCACGCGGGATCCGCCACCTCCTCCTGAACACGACGCGTCGCAACAGCCATGGCCCGTGCGCACAGATCCACCCATGGCGCGGAGTCAGCGGCAAGTGAATCGTAGGCCGTGTGCTTGAGAATCCCGAGAGCAAGCAGTGCGGCAATGGCCTGGGTGTTCGGGGGCAGCTCACACAGCGAGAACTCGCCGAATTCCATCCTCAAGGGCTCGACCCAGTCGAGGGAGTGATTCGCCAGGTCCTCCTCGTTCATCAGGCCACCCGTAGCGCGAGCGTGTTCCGCGATACGCTGTGCCAGCCTGCCCCGGTAGAAGGATTCGCAATAGGTGTCCGCAATCTCTTCAAGCGTCTCCGCCATCTGCGGACACTTGAAAAGCTCTCCAGGGAGCGGCGGACGGCCGCCAGGCAGGAACGTGGCGACATACGAGTCGAATTCCCTGTACTTCACCGACTCCAGAGCCCAGGTCCGCGCCGTGACCGGCGACACCGGGTAGCCATGGCGGGCATACTCGATTGCCGGCTTGAACAGGTCGGCAAAAGGGAGGTTGCCAAAGCGCCTCGATAGTTCGATCCAGGCCGAAACGGCGCCGGGCACGGTGACGCTGCCCCATCCGATGGACGGCATCATTTCCATGTCCCCGAACACTTCCGGTGACCACGCCGCGGGGGACCTGCCGGACGCGTTAAGCCCGTGCAGCGACTGGCCATCCCACACCATGGCGAAGGAATCGCTCCCGATTCCGTTCATCGTGGGCTCGACCACAGCGAGGCAGATTGCAGTCGCCACGGCGGCGTCGACGGCATTGCCACCCTTCTTCATCATGTCGAGTCCCGCCTGGGCAGCCAACGGCTGCGACGTGGCGACAACGTTGGCGCCAAACATCGGCTTACGGAACGACGCGTAGGGGGATTCCCAACTCAACTCTTGATTTCGCACAGCACTCTTCTCCATCCGGTTGGTATATGGATGCGCGAGTATACCAGACACCCATGCCCGCAGTGCGCGCGCCGTAGCCTGAGCGTAAGGCACCGACTGGACAAGGCGGAGCGTGTCGTGTACGTTTTCTCGACACTATGACCCAGGCAACTGAAGAAGCACGCAAAGCCATCGTCATCGACAACATCGAGGCGAACATCACCCGGGACGACGTTCTCAAGGCGATGAAGGTGCGAAGGACGCCCGATTCCCTCCTCTCCCTTGTCGACGCTGTGCTCCAGCGATGCATGGAAGTGGCACGGCCCAAAGCCATGTTCACAGTGTGTTATGTCAGCTCACGTACGGAGTCCAGCGTCACATTGGAGGAAGAGACGTTCCATAGCAAGGTGCTCGCGCAGAACCTCGAAGGCATCGAGCGCGTCTTCCCTTTCGTTGCCACGTGCGGCGTTGAGGTCGACCATGTGCAGTTCGATGGCACCGATATGATGACCACGTACTGCGCCGACACGGTGCGACTGCTCCTCGTGCAGGCGGCGAGACGACATATGGACAAGCATCTCAAGTCGGTCTACTCGTTGCCGCAACTGTCCCGTATGGCGCCGGGCTCACTGCAGGACTGGCCTCTACCGGAGCAGGCCCCTTTGTTCCGCCTCCTGGGGGACACCGAGAGCCTGATAGGCGTTCGATTGACCGACAGGCACCTGATGATTCCCATCAAGTCCGTCTCCGGCATCTGCTTCCCAACCGAGGTGCGGTTCGAGAGTTGTCAGCTTTGCCAGAGGCCGGTTTGTATCGGTCGCCGGGCTCCATACGATCCCGAACTCGCAAGTCGATACGGCGTCGCAGGGTGATGCCGACACGCCTCGTGTGTCGGCGCGACTTGACGGCTCGCTCCGCGAGTGTCAGCATACAAAGCTGAGTCATTTCCTGTTGGCATCCATCCCCACTGGCAATCACATGGACACAAAGAGCCTCGAACTGCTTGAGTTTGCCCGCGCCAAGGCGAAGGTCGCGGAATTCGCGTCGTTTGAATTGAGCCGTGACAGGATTCTGGACCTTCAGCCTCTCGCCGACCGCAACGCGATACTGGAGCGCCTCGCGCAGAGTAGCGAGGCCTCGTTGCTTCTTGCGCTGGAGCCCGACTTCACCACCGGAGTAGTGACTGACGTCCGGCCTGCCGCATCGCTGGCGGCACAGGGCATGGTACTGCAGCCGTCGGACCTTCTTGAAGCTGCGGAAACACTTCTCCTGGTATCCGACGCACGCCGCCGCCTGCAGAAGCACAGCGCACAGATGCCAAGGCTCTGGGCCATCGGCGAGACATTGAGCGATCTCGCCGACGTAGCACAGGACATGTCAAGGGGAATAGGCCCATCCGGCGAACTGCTTGATTCCGCCTCGCCCAGGCTGATGGAGATACGACAGCGCATCATCGGCGCCCGACAGGCACTGATCGCGGACCTGGAACGGTTCATCACCTCATCGGGCGGCCAGAAGCTCGTGTCAGACACAGTAGTGACACAGCGCGAAGGGCGATACGTCATACCCGTGAAAGCTGAGTTCCGGCATGAGGTGGGTGGCATAGTGCACGACTTCTCCAACAGCGGAGCCACCGTGTTCCTCGAGCCATGGACCGCCGTCGAGCAGGGCAACGAGCTGAGAGAGCTTGAGGCCGGCGAACGTGATGAGATAGAACGCATACTAAGGGGGCGCAGCGAACTCCTGGGAGCGCACAAGAACCAAATCGGGAACGACATCGAGGCCATGACCTTGCTCGATGTCGCTCTGGCCAAAGCGCGCTACGCCGAACGCAACAGAGCCATACCCGCGATTATTCCCGACGATGCGGGGTCGGGCAAGGACTCATCGCCACGCATGGTGCTTCGCGATGTCAGGCATCCCCTTCTCGGTCCCGGAGCTGTGCCGCTCAGCCTCACCATGGGAGATAAGTACACCGTCCTTGTCGTCACCGGACCGAACACAGGCGGCAAGACCGTGCTCCTCAAGACCGTGGGGCTGATGGCTGCTATGACGCAGTCCGGCATTCCGATTCCTGCAGCGGAAGGCACTACCCTCCCGGTATTCGACGGCATCTACGCGGATATCGGCGATGAACAGAGCATCGAGGAGACGCTGTCCACATTCAGTTGGCACCTCACCAACACGGTGCGCATCGTGGAGAACGCGACCATGCACAGCCTCGTACTGCTCGACGAACCAGGAGCGAGCACCGACCCTGCTGAAGGGTCAGCGCTGGCGCGCACACTGCTGGACCATTTCCTCGGTCGCGGGACGCTTGCAATCGCCGCAACGCACTACACGGACGTCAAGGTCTACGCGCATGCAACACCGGGAGTCGAGAACGCCTCCTTCGAATTGGACCCCGCCACGCGCAGGCCCACGTACCGCTTGAACATCGGTTTCCCGGGCGGCAGCAACGCGCTGGCCACTGCCGCGAGGCTGGGACTGCCCCCTGACTTGGTGGAGCGCGCGCGGCAGATGCTGCCCAAGGCGGAGAGGGACCTGGCCGCACTGCTGTCCGACCTCGAGCGTGAGAAGGACTCGCTCGAGGAAACGAGGCGGAATGTAGAGGCCGCGCAGGCACAACTCGAGCGCCGACAGAAGGAACTCGACGACGAACTTGCACGCGCCCGGGACGCGGACCGGCAGACGATTCAACGCGCGCGCGACGATGTAACCCGCGAGGCAGCCGCCCTCTATCGTGAACTCAGAGAGGCGGCCGCGGAGCTGCGAAAGGAACGCAGCAAGGAGAGGCTTGACAGGGCGCGCCAGACCCTGGGCGTCGTCCAGGAGCGCCTGCAGGCCCCTGAGATGCAGGTCCCACATGAGGAGCCGAAGGCTGAGCAAGACGAACAGCCGCCGGAGGACCCGAATATCACCATCGGAGACACCGTACGCATCCGCGGAACGAACACCGAGGCCCGCGTTCTGAGCATCTCCGAGAAGACGTTCCAGATGGAAGTACAGTGCGGGCAGACGCGGCTTTGGCTGGGGGTGGACAGTGTCGACAAGGTTGCCAGTGCACCTCGAAAGGCTGCGCCCCCCGTATCTATCCGCTCTCGATGGGTCGAACGCGACGTGCCCAGGGAACTCGATCTGCGCGGCAGAAGAGCGGATGAGATCGAACCCGAACTTGACACCTATTTCAATGCGGCGTCGATGGCGCGAGTGCCGAACGTCCGGATAATACACGGCTTCGGCACCGGCACCGTGCGCAACATGGTCAGGGAATACGTCGCAACGAGCAGGCTCGCGAAGAGCTTCCGTCCCGGAGAGAAGGGTGAGGGAGGCGACGGCGTGACCGTCGTGGAGTTCGGCGACTAGGGCCTCAGCCCGTACAAGTCTGCCGCCTTTCGGAACCCTTCAAGCGAGTTCTCAAGCGTGCGGTCATCAACGCAGTAGGACATTCGGAAGTACCCCGGTGCACCGAAGCCGCGCCCCGGCACCACCAGTACCAGGAAGCTGAGCAACTCCCGCACAAACTGCACGTCATCGTCCACCGGCGCCTTCGGGAAGAGGTAGAACGCCCCCTGTGGACGGACAACGTCATACCCCATGCCAGTCAGCTCACCATAGAGCATGTCGCGCTTCCTCTCGTACTGCTCGATGGACACGGTCACGCCCTGGAGATTGGTGACGGCGCGCTGCATCAATGC
>Ga0180431_10004162_pt1 | contig 18208 bp, 18 predicted proteins | sample SS_ome_11_FD_132459 | JGI IMG/M metagenome (GOLD analysis project Ga0180431, IMG submission 132459) | Hypersaline lake sediment archaeal communities from the Salton Sea, California, USA - SS_1_MS_1 metaG | ecosystem: Environmental > Aquatic > Non-marine Saline and Alkaline > Hypersaline >... | reverse complement strand
GCTTCATTGTAGGCCGGCCAGTTCCTGGTCCTGTAGGTCGGGGATGTGGGTCTGCTCATGCACCCCAGCTACCGCACTGGATTCACGAGATGAATCCCTCACAGGATTTGTGCAGCAAAGCCCGAAGATTGGGCCGGCCAGACTATTGAAAATCAAACATCATCGCGTTCGTTTGCCGCGATTTCGCGATGGATCATGCAATAAAGCAATTTCTTGAGCGTTCTGCCCGGTCTGGCCGCGGCGGCAGCCTAGAGTGCAGCTCCAAGGCGGGCTTGCTTCGGGCCACCATGACCTTTGGCCTTGCACGCCCGGACCTTGGAGACGGGCTGGCTGGTCAACTTTGGAACACCATGTTCTTGAGGCAGGCGGCGGAATGGGCTGTCATCTCGGCAGAAACTGGCCGGGTCGCGGGGGCGACCCCTGAGCGGAGTGGGTGTGCCCGGTGGCTGACAGCGCATTCTTCGTGGTCTCGAAGCTGGTGGGGCTTCTGCTTCTGGCCGAAACCTGGCTCTTGCTGCTGCTCGCGCTGGGCCTCGTGGCGCTGTCGCGTGCGCGTCTGTGGCTGGCGCGGATTTGCATGTCCCTCGCGCTTGTCCTGACGCTGGTTTTGGGCCTGCTGCCCATCGGCAATCTCCTGATCGCGCCGCTTGAGGCGGAGTATCCGCCGGAGCCGGAGCTTGGCGAGGTGACCGGCATCATCCTGCTTGGCGGCTGGGAGGGTGTGTTTTCCGATGACTTTCCGGTGCTGCCGCAGGTCAACGATGCGGGCGATCGCCTGTTGGCCGCGGCCAGCCTGGCGCGCCGGTTTCCCGAGGCAAGGCTCGTCGTCACCGGCGGCACGGGGCAGGTGCTGCCGCGCGGCCATTCGGCCTTGACCAATGCCGAACGCGGCGCCGCGATCCTCGAACGCCTCGGCCTGGCGCCGGAGCGGATGATCATCGAGGGCGCCTCGCGCAACACGGTCGAGAACGCGCGGCTGAGCTACGACCTCGTGCAGCCCGAGCGGGACGAGCGCTGGGTGCTTGTAACCTCGGCGTTTCACATGGGCCGCTCGATGCGGAGTTTCGAGCGTGCGGGCTGGCACAATCTCACCGCCTACCCGGTGGATTACCGCTCCGGCAGTTTCGCGGCCGGGATCGGCTGGGACCTGCAGGACAAGCTGCGCACGCTCAACCTTGCGCTGAAGGAACATGTCGGGCGCGTGGTCTACCGCCTGGCCGGGCGCTGAGACGTCAGGCGTGGCAGAGCTGGTCAAGCGTGGATTGCGCCCGCGCCTGGCTGCCATCGCCAGCCAGACCCTGCGATCGGGCGCCACCCTCTCGACGTTGGTCACGAGGTCTGCCGGCGGACTCGATGGCCTTGAGCGGCCGGATCCGGCCCGCGCTGTCGCAGCGGGCTTTCAGCGCCGCGACCATGCCGCCCGGAAACGATGCCGGCGTGGCACCGAGGTGTCGCGGCGCGCACTGGCCCGGGCCGTCAAAACCTCGAACGTCTCGGTGCCGTCTGCCCTTGACCGCAGGCGATGCTCGAGACGGCCCTGATCGCGCTTCACATCCGCGGGCGCAGGACGGCGGACGAGGAGAAACCAAGCGCCGACATCGCGGCCCTGTGGCGTGAACGGGCGAGGTGGGGCGGGGCCTTACGGGTTTGACGTGCTCGGAATGTGCGTTCCGGGCAGTTTGCGGCGAGGTTGTGGACAAGTCCTTGGAAAACTGCGCCCGCGTCCGGGTTGTCCACAGGGTGTCAGATCGGCCAAACACCTCGCGTGACTGTGTTTCTGGACGCGGAGCCCTTGGATGCGACTGTCTGTCGCGGGGGTTAATAACATGGTCTAGTTGATGACTGGGTGAGGCTGCTGGCCGGGATGGCTGGCCCGGGCGCGCTCCGGGGAGACCCGTCGGCACACCGGACGCCGACGCGCATCCGCCGTCCAGCTGCGGGCAGTCCGGCGCGGGAAGGCCCTGACGCGTCCGGCCCTTGCGAAGAAGGCCAGGCCCCGGTTCATCGGGAGAGCACGTCCCTCCGGGCCCGCGGGCCCGGGCACCTGCAGTGCCGGGCCACGCGGGTTTCGTCCAGGCATGGAGCGATACGCGATTGCCGTGGTGGCGGCTTGTTTCTCGCCCCGCCATCCGGGCCTCGTCGGCATGGGCCAGCGCCGTCCCGCGTACCATCCAAAGGTACAGGCCCGGTTGTCGAACTCAAACTTGAAGGCCGGAATAGGATCGGTAAACTTGACAGCGAGAATACATCAATTGGTATTGATCGGAGGCGTCGGCGAGGGCGCGGGTTTCACGCGCGTCGTCGCGACGTGGCGGGTCGGGTCGGGTGAGGCTTTGCATGGGCGCATGGTGGAACTGGGTCGGGGTATCGCTCCTCTCCGTTCTGCTGTGCGCGGACGAGGCGCACGGGCAGGATCTGCATGCCGAGCGCGTCGTGATCCCCGATACCTCGGGCAACACCCTGGCCTTTCATGGCTTGATGCCGCGCGGATGGTCGGCGCGGGGCGGCGTGATCTGGACGCCGCAGGATTCCTGCAATCCCTACGGGTTCAACATCGAGTGGATCGCCGCATCGCCGGACGAGGCCTTCGGCGTCGGCATCATGCCGATGATGCGCTGGGTCTCGCAGCCGACGAACGATCTGAGGAACTGCCCGGTCTTGCCCGTGCGCTCGGCCCGGGCGGTGCTCGAGCATCTTGTCCCGCTCGGAGCGCCGGGAGCGCGGATCATCGACTACCGACCGCGACCCGACCTCTTGCAGGAAGCCGGACTGCGCCCGCAGCAAATGCCGATTGCCGGGGTTGGGGCCATCGCGCTCGACGTGGACGCCGGTGAGGTTCTCTTCGCCTACACGGACCGCCATGGTCGGGACATGCGGGGGGCCGCCGCCCTGGCGATGAGTGTCTGGACGACGCGGATCGACCCCATGTATGGCATCCGGATGCCCGACACCTTTGGCGGCACGTCGCTGTCGGGTTGGGTGACCTGGGCGCCGAACGGTCAGCTCGACCTGCGCACATCGGAAGCCCTGCGCAAGGCGATCACGCCGGACCCGAACTGGGCACACCTGATCGCGGACCATGTGCGAAAGATCGACGCCGGCAACAGGCAAACGAGCGCCAACATCGCCGCGATCAATTCGCGGGCCAGCTCCGAGATCCTCGACATGCAGCACCAGGGATTTCGCAATCGCGGGATGATCGGCGACAGGCTCCAGCGTGAAAGCGTCGAAGCCATCCACGGCGTCGAAACCTACAACGATCCCTATAACGGCGGCACGATCCAGCTCGACAATTCCTTCAACCACGCCTGGCAGCTCGACGACGGCTCGATCGTCCTGACCGACGACAATTTCTACCAGCCGGGGCAGGACCTGGGGATCGGCGGTCAGCGACTGCAGGTGACGCAATAGGGGGCCTCCATGCGCGCATGTCTTTCCCTGTCTCTCGTCGGCGCGCTTGGTCTCGCGTCCCCGGCCATCTCGCAGAATTCGTTCGGCGAGATGGGCAACGGGCTGGGAGGCATGGGCCAGCAGCAGGGCGTCATGCCACAGGCGGGCCACGGGATTGGCCAGCAGCAGGGCTTCGCCCAACAACCCGGCCATGGCCAGCAGCCGCAACATGGACAGCAGCTCGGGGGCGGATCCCAGTTCGGTCAGACCTTGCCGCCGGGGCCTGGCGGCATGCAGCCCCGGGCGGGGACGGGCGGTGCGCAACCCGGCGTCGGAAGCCCGCAACCTGGCTTTGGCGGCACGCCGCAGCCGGGCTTCGGGGGCGCGCAACCCGGCGCCGGCGCGCAGGGCCAGATGGCCGCCATGTTCCAGCAGGTCGCGCAGTACGAGCGCCAGGATCACGGCATTCCCCCGACGGACCGGCTGCACTTCGGGCAGATGCACGGCCCGACACCGGCGTCGATCCCCGGCGGTCGCATGGTGACCACGCCGGAACTGGTGCAGCTTGTGCAATCCGGGCAGCCCTATCTCCTCTTCGACGTCCTGGGCTCGGGCCAAAGTCTTCCGGGCGCCATTCCGGCGGTGCGGGCCTCGGAACCCGGCAGCTTCGACGACCAGGTTTCGCAGCAATTCGGGCAATTCCTGTCACAGATCACGGGCGGAAACCGCGACGTGCCGATGGTGTTCTATTGCGCCTCGGTGCAGTGCTGGATGTCCTACAACGCCTCCCTGCGCGCCATCAAACTCGGGTACCGCAACGTGCTGTGGTACCGTGGCGGCATCGAGACGTGGCAGGCGGTGGGCGGCCCGCTCGTTCCGGCTGGCTGAGGCTCTCCGGCGCCATTGAGCCCGGCCCGAGGTGGCGCATCCGTGCCTGGGAAAGTGCCCCCTTGTGCGTATCGGTCGCGATCGGCATCCCCGAACACGTCCCGTGTCCACGCGAATGTCAGCTGTCCGAAGCCCTGAGCCTCCTCCGGCCCTTCGGAGGGGACGCGGGTGACGTGATCCACCCTCGGCCTGTCACCCTCAAAATCCCGCGCCTGACGCCCCACCGCCCAAGGCGCAAGGCGGCAGCGCGAGGAATTGCCCCGCGCGGGGCCGCACCATCGCCCGCCGAGGTCACCCGACACGACATCGCTCGGGACCGGCCCGGTCGCCGTGGGGACACCGCCGACCTTAGGCGGACCTTCATCCTGTCGGGAGATACTGACCGACGATCACCGCAGGAGTGCCCAATGAACACCCATGCCCCCCATTACACCGACTACCAGGCCATCGAGGCGGATAGCGCCGACGAACTCTCGCGCGAGGTGATGCGTGCGATCAGAAACCGGTGGCAGCCCCATGGCGACATGGCGGTCGCGCGAACCGGCGACGGCGCGTCGCTGAAGCTCTACCAGCCCATGGTCCAGCACGCGGAGTGGTTCACCTAGAAGCCCTGGGTCGGATCACCCGCGCCTCGCCTCGCCCTGTGAAACTCGAATTCTGCCCCGCACGCGGCAACTGCCGCCTGCGGGGAGGTGCGCCGCCCCCCACGTGGACGTTGCGCGACTATGACGGACCTAGCCTGCAAGATAACCCGCACGGCCTGCCGTACTGGCGCGCCCGCCCCGCGCCGTGCCTGAGCGGGCTATCGCACGGCGGCACGCCCGCACGGTCCTCTGGGCCGCCTCCGGCGCGGATCAGTCACCGCCCCGGGGGCGCGTCCTCCAGGGGGTGTAGGGCTCGGCGCCGCGACAGAAGTCCTCCACGCCCCCGATATACACCCAGTCGCCTTGATAGTCCTCGTCGAACTCGAAATCGTCCGTGTCGCCCCGCTCCCGGCCGAGGTCGCTCGCGCCTGAAGCGGGAATGAAGTCACGCCGCCCGCTCTTCCCGGATCGCCCTCCCGCAAATCGTTACGTCCGTCAGCCTACACGCATTCGCCGTCGACGCATCCGGAAATCTCGCTACCGGGGTATCGCTCGGTGCCAGGCCGACGTGGCGCCCCGGACGAGGACAGGGAAGATACCCGGCCATACCACACCCGAAGGCGGGCGAGGGGCTGCCATCGGGCGGCGGCCACCCGAATGTGCAAAAAAGATTGCGATTAATACGATGAATGCAGTTGGTTATCCTAAGACAGTCGACTTCGGATCAAACTACCGTTCTCCCGTCGGCCCGTCCGACTGTTCGAACGGGCCGCGGTTTTCGAGATATCGCGCCTCAAGCCGTGGCGCGGCGACGGCGGCGCAGCGCCGCCAGGCCGCCCAGCGCGGCCAGCAGCATCGGCGCCGCGGCCGGAAGCGGCACGGGTGCGATCGTCATCGACGCCAAGGTGAAGTCGTCAGTCGAGTTGGGCCCGGCACGCAGGGAGAAGCTGGTGACCACTTCACCCACCGAAAACGGGTTGCCGCTCAGGCCTTCGTACCAGCCTTCGCCATTGATGCTGCCATCGAAGGAGTCGTCGCTTTCGTGCACGGTGCGGCACCTGAAAAAGCAGACCCTGTAGGACTCGTTGAAGCGCCCAAGGGTGAAATCGACCAGGGTAACGGCGTGGTCGAAGGTGACCGTCAGCACCTCGTATCCCAGGAAGCCATCGATCTGGTCGGGTTGCGTGTCGCCGAAGATGTAGCCGTAGCCGTTCACGCCATAGCCGTGTTCGGAATGCGACACGGTGCAGCCGACGTTGGACAATCCGCCAGCATCGCAGGACAGCGAGAACGGCCCACTGTCCGGAACCGTCTGGTCGAAGCTGTAGGACGTCATCGTCGCAGCCGTCGCCCCACCGGCAAGAAAGGCGCTGGCCGAGATGGCGGCCAAGAGATTTCGTGCAATGCCCATCTTAAAACTCCTGTCGGATTGGACTCGAAAATATTACGGGCACAATGTGAAACCGTTCACTGACCCAACTCCACGTTAACAAAACAGCAAGGTTAATCCAAAGCGCAATAGATACCTTTTGGGTTCCAGAAATGAAAAACACTGTTTACGGGATTTGGAGCGGGCTTTAGGAGAATTTTAATGAACCCCGGGTCCGTCATGAGAGATCGTCCGATCAACCTGCCTGGCGGCGCGGAAATGGCGGCTTGATCGCCACGGCGATGGGTCTTTGATGCACAAATCCTGTGAGGGATTCATCTCGTGAATCCAGTGTGGTAGCTGGGATGCATGAAGCCCGCGCCGGCCTTCGACGCGTTCGATCTGACCGCCATCGAGAACAGCCTGTTCGGCCGCGGCCCGACCGCCGCGCGCCATTTCACCGGGTTCTCGCTGCGCCGGGCGACGGGCGACCCCGCCGCCCGGCTGGAACCCGACCTGCCCGAAACGCTCCGGCTGATGAACCCGATGCCGTTCCTGGCCGAGGCCAACCCCGGCCGGGCGCGGCACTGGTGGATCCGCAACGGCGCGGCCGACACCCATGCCGCGCACAGTGTCGCCGGCAACCTGGCCGCGATGGCGGCGCGCAACGGCGACGCGGTGTACTATCGCATCTACTGGGACGCCGGCCATATCGCCAACGAGGATGCCGGCGATTTCATCGCCTGGATCGGGGCGATCACCGCCTGATCGGGGCCGTGCGGCGGCACCGGCGACGCGCGGGCCTGCTGGCCGGGCTTGTACATTTCCAAGATCACACGCGGCCGTGGCCGGCCCGGCTGGCCGCGGCCAGCCGGGCCGGCCTGCAGAAACCCGATGCGGCCGGCCGGGGCCTTTTGGCAACATCCAGCCTTTCGTATGTATTTTTCGCCTGCGCATGCGCGCAACCTCTTGTGGGGTTTGTGCAAGTGGTCTACCACATGCGCGACCGCTTCCACTCACGGTCTGTGACCGAAGTCATTGTTATGTTTTCGTGGAGGCCGGCGACCATTTTTCTGCTGGCCTCCACTATTTACCTTTTCGAACATATTCCAGTGGGCCCTGCATCCGCGGCAGAAACGGGCCGTCGCCGGTGGCCTGGCCCCTTTCCTTCGCCTGATGTCCCGCTAGTCTGGACGCAACGGGGAGGACGCGATGAACCTGCATGGCAGACTGTCGGATCGTGCGGAGGCCGGCCGCCCGGTGCGGGTGGCCCTGATCGGGGCGGGCAAGTTCGGCTCGATGTTCCTCGCCCAGGTGCCGACGATCCCGGGGCTCGAGGTCGCCGCGATCGCCGATCTCGATCCCGACCGGGCGCGCGCCGCCTGCCGCGCCGTCGGCTGGGCCGAGGATCGGGTCGCCGCCACCCGGTTCACCGACGACGGGGCCGCGGCCGCCGCCGATCCCGCGGCCGAGGTGGTGATCGAGGCGACGGGCGCGCCCGAGGCCGGCATCCGCCATGCCCGCGCCGCGATCGCGGCCGGGCGCCACGTGGTCATGGTCAATGTCGAGGCCGACGTGCTTGCCGGCCCGGTGCTGGCGGCCGAGGCGCGCGCCGCCGGCGTGGTCTATTCGATGGCCTATGGCGACCAGCCGGCTCTGGTGGCCGAGATGGTGGACTGGGCGCGGGCGGCGGGCTTCACCGTCGCCGCCGCCGGCAAGGGCACAAAATACCTGCCCGCCTATCACGCCGTCACGCCCGACGACGTCTGGGCGCACTATGGCCTGACAGCGGACGAGGCGCGGGCGGCGGGGATGAACCCGCAGATGTTCAACTCCTTCCTCGACGGCACGAAATCCGCGATCGAGATGGCGGCGATCGCCAATGCCTGCGGGCTGGACGTGCCGGAGGCCGGCCTTGCCTTCCCGCCCTGCGGGGTCGACGATCTGGCGCATGTGCTGCGGCCCCGGTCGGTCGGCGGCCAGTTGGAGCGCGAGGGGATGGTGGAGGTCGTCTCATCCCTCGAACGCGACGGGCGGCCGGTGTTTCGCGATCTGCGCTGGGGCGTCTACGTGGTGCTGAAGGCAGAAACCGACTACGCGGCGGCCTGTTTCCGGCAATACGGCCTGCCGGTGGATGCCACCGGCCGCTATGCCGCGATGTACAAGCCGTTTCACCTGATCGGGATGGAACTGTCGATCTCGGTCCTGTCCGCCGCGCTCAGGGGCGAGCCCACGGGCCAGACGCGGGGCTGGCGCGGCGACGCGGTTGCGATCGCCAAGCGCGACCTGGCCGCCGGCGAGATGCTGGACGGCGAGGGTGGCCATACCGTCTGGGGCCGCGCGATGCCGGCGGCGGCGAGCGCGGCCGCGCAGGCGCTGCCGATCGGCCTGGCCCACCGGGTGCCGCTGCGCCGCGCGATCCCGGCGGGCACGGTGCTGACGCTGGCCGATGTGCAACTGGACGAAACGGCCGAGGGCGTGCGGGCGCGCCGCGCGATGCTGGCGGCGTAGGGCGGGGCTGCCGCCGTTGCCATCACGAATGGCGTTGGCCTCGCCGATGCAGCAGGGCCAGTACGACCATTGTCAACAGCCCGGCAAGGATACTGTAGGCCGATACCGCAGCTGCCCATTTCGCATCGGACAGGATGGCCAGCATCGCGCCACCCAGAAGCAATGCCCAAGGCAGGACCGCGCCAAGGACTAGGCCGAAGAGGTAGGGGCGCATCAGGTCTACGTTCACTTGTCGTCTCCGCGTCCAATGCAAAAATACTCGTAAGTCCAAAGCCCCGCAAGCAGCGGTCCCGCGATCAGCCAGAAAGCTCCGGGACCGAAAAGATGGGCGACCAGATTATCGACAGCCTGGCTGATCGCCAGAAACGCGGCCCCCATCCCGCCCAATATCTTCACGACGCAACGACTTATGTTGTTCCTGTCGCCATTGCTCATCAGGGTCTCGCCGGTATGTCGCGCGACTTCGGTAACAGTTTTGAGCTGCGCGCGGCGGTCGAGTTCGCGTCGCCTCCTGCAATTTCGCGCAGTACCCGCCGCGGCCGTCAGGCCACATGGACAAGACTGCCAGGAAAGCTCAGGTCCGGGGCGCCGGCGCGCCGCCCTCGAACCGGTTGCCATTGCGCCAGTCGCAGGGGGCCTCCTGCATCTCCAGGTGCAGGCGTTGCCCGGTATAGGGATGGGCGCGCGCCAGGTCTTCGTCGAACGCGATGCCAAGGCCGGGGCCGTCGGGCACAACCACGTAGCCATCCTCCCACCGGATCGAATTGCGGATCAGTTGCAGGTGGAAGTCGCCGCCCTGTTCGATCGTCTCGACCATCAAGAGGTTCGGGATCGAGGCGCCAAGCTGGATGTTCGCGGCCCATTCCACCGGCCCGGCATAAAGATGCGGCGCGACCTGGGCGGAAAAGCCCTCGGCCAGAACCGCGATCTTCCTGCCCTCCCAGATGCCGCCCGCGCGCCCCAGTGCCGGCTGCAGGATGCGCACGCCGCCCGCGCGCAGCAGCATCGCGAATTCCGTCTTCGTGGTCATCCGCTCGCCGGTGGCCAGCGGGATGCGCACCGCCCGCGCAACCTCGGCGAAATCCAGCAGGTTGTCGGGCGGGATCGGTTCCTCGTACCACAGCGGCCCGTAGGGCTCCAGCGCCTGGCCCAGCCGGATCGCCCCGGCCACCGTGAACTGGCCGTGCGTGCCGAACAGCAGGTCCGCCCGGTCGCCCACCGCCTGCCGGATCTTCGCGCAGAACTCCACCGACCGGCTGATGTCGCTTTGCGCCGGATCGTGGCCGCCGCGGATCGTGTAGGGGCCGGCGGGATCGAACTTCACCGCGGTGAAGCCCTCGGCCACCCGCGCCGCCGCGGCCTCGGCGGCCATGTCGGCCTCCACCCAGAACCGCGCCTGGTCCTGCGCCGGGCCGGGATAAAGGTAGGTGTAGCTGCGCAGCCGCTCGTTGATCCGCCCGCCCAGCATCGCCCAGACCGGCAGGTTCCGCGCCTTGCCGAGGATGTCCCAGCAGGCGATCTCGAGGCCGGAAAAGGCGCCGATCACCGTCGGGTCCGGGCGCTGGGTGAAGCCCGAGGAATAGACGCGGCGGAACATCAGCTCGATCGCGTCGGGCCGCTCGCCGGCCATGTGGCGGGCGAACACGTCTTCGATCACGGCCGCCATCGCGCGTGGCCCCACCGTCGAGGCGTAGCATTCGCCGTAGCCGGTGATCCCGTCATCCGTCGTCAGCTTGACGAAGATCCAGTAGCGCCCGCCCCAGCCCGGCGCGGGCGGCGCGACGGTGAAGATTTCCAGGTCCTTGAGTTTCACGTCCGTCCCCTTTCGAACAGGATCACGTTGCGCCGCGCCGCGCCGGTGCGGGTATCGGCGATCGCCGCGTTGATGTCGTCAAACGCCCAGCGGCCGGAGATCAGTTCCGCCAGCTTCAGCCGCCCCTGGCCCCACAGGTCCACCATCCAGCGGATGTCGCGCGCCAGCACCGTGTCGCCCATCAGCGACCCGACCATCGCCTGCCCGGTGGCGGCGATGATCACCGGTTCGTAGCTGGCCGTCTGGCCCGAATGCGGCATCCCGACCATCACCATCCGGCCGCCGGGCGCGAGGTAGCGAGGCGCGGTCTCGTAGGCCGGGATCGCGCCGACGGTGACGAGGACGGCATCGGCCCCGCGCCCCCCCGCCGCCTCCCGCGCCGCGCGCCAGGGCTTGTCCTCGGTCGCGAGCACGCCGTCGGTCGCGCCGAAGTCCCGCGCGATGTCCAGCTTCTCGGGCAACCTATCGACCGCGACGATCCGCGCCGCGCCGGCGATCCGGGCGCCCTGGATCGCGTTGAGCCCGACGCCGCCGGCGCCGATCACCACCACCACCTCGCCGGGCCGGATACCGGCGGAATTCACCGCCGCGCCGACACCGGTGATCACCCCGCAGGACAGCAGGCAGGCCTCTTCCGCCGGCATCTCGGACGGCACCGGCGCGATCTGCGAGGCATCCACCACCACCCGTTCGGCGAAGGCGCCGCAGTTCAGCCCGTGCGCCATCGGCCCGCCATCGGCGGCCGACAGTGGCCCCTTCGTGCGGTCATAGGGCACCTCGCACAGGACCGGGCGGCCGGTGGCGCAGGCCGGGCAGGTGCCGCAGGAGCGCATCAGCGTGACGATCACGCTGTCGCCGGGGGTGCAGGCCGTCACCCCCGGCCCGGTCGCGACGACGCGGCCGGCGGCCTCATGGCCGTAGACCGCCGGCAGCGGGCCGCCCCAGCCGCCGTCGATATAGCTGATGTCGGAATGGCAGATCGCGACGGCGTCGATCTCCACCTCCACCTCGCCGGGGCCGGGCGGGCGCAGCGCGACCGCCTCGATTGTCAGCGGTGCGCCGAAGCCGTGGCAGACGGCGGCGCGGATCAGGCGTGTCATGGGCTTCTCCAGTGTCATGTGAGCGGGTCGGGCATCGCCGGACGGGGCCGGGCAAGGTGCAGGGCCAGGGCCAGAACGGCAAGGCCGGCGGCCAGAAGGAACGGCGCGCCGGGCAAGTAGAGCGCCGCGCCGGGCGCGGTGAAGGCGGCGAAGACCGCCGTCATCACCAGCGGCGCGAGGATCATCGCCAGCGCGTTCAGGCTGGCCAGCACGCCCTGCAACTCGCCCTGCGCATCCTCGGGCGTTGCGCGCGAGGCCAGCGCCTGAAGCGCCGGCGTCGTCAGCCCGCCGACCGCGGCGAAGACCGTCAGCACCAGCGCAAGCCAGCCCTGCGCGACAAGGCCGAAGGCCGTCAGCGTCGCGATGCCAAGGCACAGGCCCAGCGTCGCGGCCCGCGCCTCGCCGACACGGGCGATCAGCGGGCCGACAAGCGTGGCCTGCGCGATCCCGAAACACACCCCGTAGACCGCCAGCGAGGCGCCGATCATCGGCGCGTCCCAGCCGAACCGCGCCGTGCCGAAATAGGGCCAGATCGAGGGATAGACGTTCATCGCCACCGCCAGCAGCGCGAAGACCGCCAGAAGCCGCGCCAGCCCCGGCAGCCGCGACACCGCCGCCAGTGCGCCCACCGGGTTGGCGCGGGCAAGCGAGAACGGCCGGCGGATCCGGTCGGTCACCGTTTCCGGCAGCACGAATGCCGCAACGGACAGGTTGACCAGCGCCAGCAGCGACGCGCCCCAGAACGGCGCGCGGGTGTCCAGCCCGGCCAGAAGCCCGCCGATCGCCGGCCCGGCGACGAAGCCGAAGCCGAAGGCCGCGCCGACAAGGCCGAAGCGGCGGCCCCGGTCTTCCGGTGCGGAGATGTCGGCCAGAAACGCCGTCGCGGTGGCATGGGTGGCCGAGGCGATGCCGGCCACCAGCCGCGAGATCAGCAACAGCCAGATCGACATCGCCAGCGCCATCAGCACGTAGCCCGCCACCAGCACGGCGAGCGAGCCCAGCAGCACCGGCCGCCGCCCCCAGCGATCCGACAGCGCGCCCAGCGCCGGGCCGAACAGGAACTGCATCACCGCGAAACCGGTGGACAGAACGCCGCCCCACAGCGCCGCGCCGGCCAGCGTGCCGCCGGTGACCGACAGGATCAGCTCGGGCATCACCGGAAAGACCAGGCCAACCCCGATCGCGTCCAGCGCGACGGTCGACAGGATCACCGGGACGGCGAGGCGGTGGGTCATGAAACCTCCGGCTTGCGCCAAGCCGTAGCCGGGCGCCGCGTCGAAGGGAAGGGGGGTCAGCCCGCCGCGTCGCGCGCCTGCCGGGCGAAGGCGCGGGCCTCCTCCGGCGCGGTGCCCAGCCCGCGGCGCGGATCGAGCAACGCGGCCCAGTCGCGGCCGGGATGGTCGCGCGCGGCCAGCGCGGCCAGCGCCGTGCCGCTGCCCCGCGCCTCGGCGCACAGCGCCTTGACCGCCGCTGCCGCCTCCGGCCGCGGCAGGGTTTCGGCCAGCGCGAAGGTCAGCGCCTCGGCCATCACGAGGCCACGGCCGTCATCCAGCGCGGCGGCCATCCGCGCCGGGTCGGGCCGCGCGGTTTCGGCCAGGTCGCGGGCCAGTGCCGTGGCGCGGCCCATGGCCAGCACCAGCCCCGGCAGCGCCAGCCATTCGGAAAACCACGCCGCGCCGTCGCGCTGGTCGCGGTGCATCCCCGCGCCCTGCACGAGGGCCGCAAGCCCGATCGCGTGCCGGCACAGCGCCACCAGCGCCGAGGGGCCGACCGGGTTTTGCTTTTGCGGCATGGTCGAGGAGCCGCCGCCGGCGCCCGTTTGCAGCTCCTCCACCCCCGTCCGGGTCAGCGACAGCAGGTCTTCGCCGACCTTGCCAAGGCTCGCGGCAAGGCCCGCCGCCCAGCCGGCGAATTCCCCGATCCGGTCACGGGCGGCATGCCACGATCCGCCCGGATCGGTCAGGCCCAGATCGGCGGCCAGCGCCGCGCGCACCGCAGGGCCCTGTTCGCCCATCGCCGACAGCGTGCCCGCCGCGCCCGAAAGCGAGACCGCCAGCAGCCGCGGCGACAGATCGGCCAGCCGCGCCCGGTGGCGCAGGAGCGGCCCGCCCCAGCCCGCCGCCACGGCGCCGAAGCTGGTGGGCACCGCGCCCTGCCCGTAGGTCCGCGCAAGCATCGGGGTGTCGGCCTGCGCCTCGGCGAGGTCGGCCAACGCCGCGACGGTGGCGGCCAGCCGCGCATCGACGATCTTCAGCGCCGCGCGCAGCCGCAGCGCCAGCGCGGTGTCGCAGATGTCCTGGCTGGTCGCGCCCCAGTGCAGGTAGCGGGCATGCTCGGGCGCCTCCAGCGCCTTGCGCGCCGCCGCGACCAGCGCCGGCACCGGTACGCCGTTGACGGCCGTTTCCGCGGCAAGGCCCGCGGGATCGATCTGGATATCCTGCAGGGCGCGGTGCAGGAAGGTGCCCGCGGTTTCCGGGATCATCCCCACCCCGCCCTGCGCCCTTGCAAGCGCGCCCTCGACCAGCAGCATCGCGCGCAGCTCGGCGGTGTCGGAAAACAGCCGTGAAAGCTCGTCGTCGCCGAAAAGCCCGCGGTAAAGCGCGCTGTCGATCGGCGAGGCGGGCATCAGGCCGGCATCCGCAGGCCGAGGATCTCGCGCGCGTCGCGCCAGCTGGCGACGGGGCGTTCGTACTTTTCGCAAAGCTCGACCGCCCGGCGCACCAGCGCGGCATTCGACGGCGCCAGCCGCGTACGGTCCAGCCGCACGTTGTCTTCCAGCCCGGTGCGGGCATGACCGCCGGTCGAGATCGCCCATTCGTTCACGACGATCTGGTTCGCGCCGATCCCGGCCGCGCACCAGGGCGCATCCTGCCCGAACAGCCGCTGGACGGTGGCGATGTAGAAATCGAACACCGCCCGGTCGACCGGCATCGCGTTCTTCACGCCCATGACGAACTGGACATAGGGCCGGGCGGGGATCTTGCCCTCGTCCCACATCTTCCTCGCCTGGAAGATATGCGACAGGTCGAAGGCCTCGATCTCGGGTTTGACCGCGTGTTCGACCATCTCGGCCGCCAGCCAGTCCACCAGGTCGGGCGGGTTTTCGTAGACGCGGGTGGGAAAGTTGTTCGATCCGACGGAAAGCGAGGCCATGTCGGGCCGCAAGGGCAGCATCCCGCCGCGCGCCTGCCCGGCGCCGGACCGGCCGCCGGTGGACATCTGGAAGATCATGCCGGGGCAATGCGTCGCGATGCCTTCCTGCAGCCGCGCGAAACGGTCGGGATCGGAGCAGGGCTTTCCTTCGTCGTCGCGGACATGGGCGTGGCAGATGCTCGCCCCGGCCTCGAACGCCTCCTGCGTGCTTTCGGTCTGTTCCGCGACCGTGACCGGCACGGCGGGATTGTCGGCCTTCGTCGGCACCGAACCGGTGATCGCGACGCAGATGATGCAGGGCTTGGTCATGACACGATCTCATCGAGGCGGCGGGCGAGGCCCGCGGGGTCGGCGAAGAAGGGCGAATGCGACCGTGGCAGGCGGGTGACATGGCCGGGCGGGAAGCCCGCCGAGATCGTGGCCTGGTATTCGGGCGGTATCGCCCGATCCTGTTCGCACAGGATGTAGTGTTTTTCCACCCCCGCCCAGCGGTCGAGCGCGGCAATGGGCGTGGCCTGCGGCGCAACCGGCTGCGGCCCGAGATGCGCCAGCGCGAAATCGACCGCCTCGGCCGGGCAGTCGTGGTAGAGTTTTTCGGCCACCATCCCGGGGCGGAACGAAAAGGTCACGCCGTCGGGCGCCATCTCGATCGCCGGCAACAGCGGCTGGCGCGGCGCGGCGCGGCGCATCTCGGCCAGCGACAGGCCCGGAACCGGCACATAGGCGCAAAGGTAGACCAGCCGCGCGATCTTCTCCGGCGCCCGTTCCGCGGCCAGCGTGATCGGGAAGCCCGCCATCGAATGGCCCACCAGCGTCACCGGCCGGTCGATCGCGGCAAGGATCGCGCGGGCATAGCCCTCCAGCGTGACCTTTTCCGCCGGCGTGCCGTCCTGCCCGTGGCCGGGCAGGTCGATCGCGCGGGCCTCGTGGCCCAGCGCGGCCAGTGCCGGGATCACGTCGCGCCAGCACCATGCGCCGTGGCAGGAACCGTGAATCAGCAGCAGGTCCGCCATCAGGCGTCGAAGAACACGGTTTCGTCGGGCCCCTGCAGCCGGATGTCGAACCGGTATGCGCCCGGGCCGGTCTTCTGCGCCAGCAGCGTCGGGATCCGCCCCTTGTGCTCGATCCGCGCCAGCACCGGGCATTCGGCGTTCGCCGCCTCCTCGTCGTCGAAATAGATCCGGGTCGACAGGCCGATGTTGATGCCGCGCGCCACGATCCACAGCGCGATATGCGGGGCCATCAGCCCGCCGGTGTGGTGCGGCACACGGCCCGGCTTGATGGTTTCCAGCCGGAACTCCGCGGTGTCGAAATCGGCGGCGAACCGGCACCAGCCCGGAACGTTCGGATCGGCCGGGCCGCGGACCTCGTTGGGAGAATTGTAAAGCCCCGCGGCATCGGCCTGCCAGCTTTCCAAGAGCGCGTCCTTCAGCGTCATCCCGGCCCCGTCGATCACCGTGCCGGTGATCGCGATGCGCTCGCCCTGCGCACCCGGACGGATCGGGCTGGTGCCCAGATCGCGGGGATAGATGCCACGATTGCCCAGCAGGTTCGGCGTGCAGCCGATATGGACATAGGGCCCCGCTGTCTGGCTGGGGGTTTCGAGCAGATAGTCGAGCGTCTGCGCCATGTCACAGTCCCTCCGGCCGGTTCTCGAAATGCGTCTGGCGGCGGCCGCGCAGCACGATGTCGAACCGGTAGGCCAGGCAGTCGAGCGGGATCGCCGCGCGCATGTCCAGCGCCGCGACCAGCCTGTCGCGCGCCTCCGCCGAGGGGATCGTGTTCGCGATCGGGCATTGCGGGATCAGCGGATCGCCCTCGAAATACATCTGGGTGACCAGGCGCTGGCCGAAGCCCGAGCCGAAGATCGACAGATGGATGTGCATCGGCCGCCAGTCGTTCGTTCCGTTCCGCCAGGGATAGGCGCCGGGCCGGATCGTCAGGAATTCATAGCGCCCGGCCGCGTCGGTCACGGTGCGCCCGCAGCCGCCGAAATTCGGGTCGAGCGGGGCAAGGTAGCTGTCCTTCTTGTGGCGGTAGCGGCCACCGGCATTGGCCTGCCAGATCTCGACCAAAGTGTCGGGCAACGGGCGGCCGGTTTCATCCATCACCCGGCCGTGCAGGATGATCCTTTCGCCCACCGCCGGCTGGCCGGTGAAGTTCAGGATCAGGTTGTTGTCCATCTCGCCCAGCATGTCGTGGCCGAAGGCCGGGCCGGTTTCCTCGCTGAGCGTCGATCCGATGGAGACCAGCGGCCGCGAGGGTGCGCGGGTGACGGATGTCTTGTAGCCCGGCGTGTAGGCCGGCGGGTGCCACAGGCGCTGGCGCGGCAGCAGCGGGCCGTTCGTCGGCGCGGTTTCGATCATCGGGAACCCTCCATCTCGTCAAACACTTCCTTGGCGATCCGGGTTGCGGTGTTGGCGCGCGGCACACCGGCATAGATCGCGACATGCAACAGCGCCTCCATCACGTCGGCCCGGCTGGCGCCGGTATTGGCGGTGGCGCGGATATGCATCGGCAGTTCCTCGACATTGCCCAGCGCCGCCAGAAGCGCGATGGTCAGCATCGAGCGTTCCCGCGGCGTGATCGCGTCGCGCGACCAGACATGGCCCCAGGCCGCCTCGGTGATCAGGTCCTGGAACGGCGCGTCCAGCGCGGTCTTGGCGGCCTCGGCCCGGTCGACATGCGCGTCGCCCAGCACCCGGCGGCGGGTTGCCATGCCCTCGCGGTGGCGCTCAGACATGGCCGATCTCCTTCAGGAACCGGGTCAGAACCTCGGCGTAGTCCGCCGGTTTCTCGACGCAGGGCAGATGGCCGGCGCCGCGGATCAGGTGAAACCGGCTGCCCGTCACCAGATCGGCGGTCTCGCGCACCAGGTCCGGCGGTGTCGATCCGTCCTCGGATCCGGCGATGGCCAGCGTCGGCAGCGTCAGCCCCGCGGTCGGCGTGTAGAAATCCGTCCCGGCGATCGCCGCGCAGCAGCCGGTGTAACCCTCGACCGGCTGCCGCGTCAGCATCGCGCGCCAGCCCTGCATCTCGGCGGTGTCGCGGAACGGCCGGGCGAACCAGCGTTCCATCGTCGCATCGGCAATCGCCTCGATCCCGCCGGCGCGGATCGCGTCGATCCGCTGCTGCCAGGTTTCCGCGGTGCCGATCTTCGCCGCGGTGTTCGAGATCACCATCCCGCGCACCAGGTCGAGCCGCTTGACCGCCAGCCCCTGCGCGATCAGCCCGCCGATCGACAGGCCGACGAAGACGCAATCCTTCACCGCCAGCGCGTCGAGCAGCCGTTCGGCATCGCGCACCAGCGCGCCCATCGCGTAGGGCGCCGGCGGGCAGGCCGACAGGCCGTGCCCGCGCTTGTCGTAGCGGATCAGCCGCAGGCCGGGCGGCATCAGCG
>Ga0180431_10004160_pt1 | contig 18212 bp, 13 predicted proteins | sample SS_ome_11_FD_132459 | JGI IMG/M metagenome (GOLD analysis project Ga0180431, IMG submission 132459) | Hypersaline lake sediment archaeal communities from the Salton Sea, California, USA - SS_1_MS_1 metaG | ecosystem: Environmental > Aquatic > Non-marine Saline and Alkaline > Hypersaline >... | reverse complement strand
GCGGGGCCTACCGACACCACGGGACCGTGGTCACTGTTTGTCGACCGCCCGCTATTGCTCCAATATGAGGTCTTGACCGGATACTGTCGCCGGCGCAGTTACCTCAACCTCGGACACCTGAGCGGCCCCGAACCCAACTGCAGCTGCGCCAACCGAGTACGTACCGGATTTCAGCAACCGCAGTTCGTAGTTGCCTTCGGCATCTGTTTGGGTTACGGCATTCCCCCCCGCCGCGGAGTAACAACAGACAAGTGCGCCTGATACCCGCGTCTGCCCGTCTGATTCGAACACCGTACCGGTGATCTTGCCGCCGGTAGACCCCAGCGAGAAGTTGATTGCCGCTGTCGTCTCCCCCGCCGTCACGGCGACCCCGGTAATACCGTCGCCCACGTAATCGTCGTGGCTCACCGTCACCATGTAGGACCCCGTCGTAAGGTGTTCGACGGTGTAGTCTCCATTGCCGTCAGTAATGGCTCCAGACCCAGAGCAGTTCGGGTCGTCCCCAGCCTGGTTTGGGTCGAGCGCCGCAACCGTGGCCCCTTGCACGGGGTCACCGTTTGGATCGGTGACGCGCCCCGTGATGATGCCATGGACGCCAAGCATGAAGTCTTGCCCCGCTGTCACCTCCCCTGCAAAAACTTCTACCCCATCGATCTTCTTGGCAACAGAGCCGGTCGCCTCCACCCGCACCTGGTAAGTGCCAGCCGATAGGTGCTGGATGGCGTACACCCCATTCGGGTCGGTTGTCGTTTGCCGCACCACCCCACTGTTGGGCTCCACGGCCGTCACCAACGCTCCCCCGACACCCCCAGTGAGATCGCTGACAGTCCCGGACAGTGCCCCGCCCAGTGCTACCAGATCCACGCCGCCAGTTGTCGCCCCATTGGTGACGGAGACACCCGAAACGCTCGCCACTACGCCACCGTCTTCCGGGTCTTGTCCCCTGACCGTGTAGTTGCTGTCAGGGGGAACATCCAGCAACTCGTAGGCCCCGTTGGGATCAGTAATCGCCGACATCCCCACAGGGCTCGCGCCGCTGGCGTCGTACAGGACAATGTGTGCGTTCGGGAACGAGGTGGCTCCATCCGACTCAAACAGCTTCCCGATGATTATTCCCGCCGGAGTCGTGCTAAACTCAACCTCAAATGTCGTGGCTCCTGCAATTACCTCGATACCGTTGGCGTCGGGGAATAGGCACCCGGCATGGTGAGCCTTCACTGTGAACGTCCCGCCGGGTAGATTCCCGATCGTGTAATAGCCGTCCGACCCAGTAATAGACGAGAGGGTGATCCCTGATCGGCAATCAACCCAGACAGTCGCCCCTTCGACGGGTGTCGCGGGCGACCTCATCACCATTCCGGTGATCCGCCCCTCCTCCGTAGACAGAGCAACGTCTACTTGCGTCTGTGTGTTGTCCTGCACCTCCACGTCATCTACAAACACCGCGGCGTATCCGGGTGCGATGACGCAGACCGTGTAGTTCGAGCCGGCGGGGAGCTGGTAGATGCGATACTCGCCTTCGGTGTCGGAGCCCTCCGCTCCCGACCGGGCGCTCCCGACCTCCACCTCCTCCAATAGGGCGATTACCCTCGCGTCTGGCACGCCAACGTGACCGTAGATCTCACCCGTCCCGACAACCCCTGATGTGGCGGCGAATTCGATGTCGGGCGTTGTTTGCCCCTCCACGACCCCCACGTCTTCCTGGTCGTCGAACTCAAAACCCGTAGCAAAGGCCGTCACGGTGAAGCTCCCGGCCGGGACGTTCTCCATCGTATAGTGACCGAGCCCACCAGTGACGTCCATCAAGAGGACGCCGCCTCCGCAGTCGACCGACACCAGCGCATCTCTCACGGGCGTCTGGGCCGAGTCGGTCACCGTACCGGACACCTTGCCCTCAAACGCGAGGTCCGAAACATCCACTACGGTGTTGGCGTCGGCCTGGACTTCAACGCTGGTGACGACCTTGGCCGCATAGGCAGGGGGGATCAAACGGACATCGTAGGTCCCAGGCGCAAGCCCGGCAATCGCGTACTGCCCCCACGCATCTGTCACCGTCGTGGCAACGATGTCACCGCCCAGGACCGCATGCACCGCCGAGGCTCCCACAGGTAGATCACCAGTGGGATCCTCAGGATCTGGTCCCGTCACTACCCCTTCGATCCCGCCCGTCCCGCCGCCAGAGGCCAACGCGGTGATGGCGGTGAAGGCCCGGGTCGCGATCGCCCCCGGACCTGGGACGAGCGCGACCGCCAGCACGCCCGTCATTAGGACGCACAATCCACACGCCATCACGATGAGAGCACGCCTTCTCATGGTTCTCACACCTTATTTGTATGCTCACCACCCAAAACTTGCCCGTCGTTTTGCCGGACGCTACGACCAGCACCGGGTTATCGGACTGGAGACACCACCCTTTATTATACACGGCGGAATCCCTTTCGACAACGGGTTTTCTCGAAGCAACCTCCATGTGACAGGATTCCACGTGCAGATGGCACTTCTCCGGTGCGAGCGTGACACCGCCGGCTCCACCTTCGAGATAGTGCTACGCTCCGCGCGAGCGGGGCGATACACGCCTTCGGTTCACTCTGGCATGGCCTTCAACGCGCAGCGAACAAAGCGTTGGGGCTGATGGGCCGACCTACCGAAGCCTGCATGACCACGGAACTGGATCTGGTTGACGCCGGTCGCTATCCTATGCCGCGACAGGCTGCGATGACGGCTTGTTTTGGAAGGAATTCCGATGCGCTACTTCGTGGCCTTGGCGGCGGCGTTATTACTGAACGCTTCGGCGAACCTGATGATGAAGTTCGGGATCGAGCGGTTCAAGGCGGCCGGCGTGAACCTGGCCGAGGGCGTCTGGCCCATGTTGGTCTCGCTGCTGACCAACTGGGTGCTGATGCTCGGTCTGGCCTGCTTCGCCACGAACGTGATCCTGTATACCTACGCGCTCAAGGGCCTGCCGATCAGCGTGGCCTATCCGATCATGGTCACCGTGGGGTTCGCCATCATCGTGGTGGTAGCGGGGATGTACCTGAACGAACATCCGACGCCGAAGCAGTGGGTGGGGGTGACGCTGATCCTGATCGGCGTCTGGCTGGTGGCGTGGGAGGCCAAGGGCCAGCTTCAACAGGACGTCCAGCCGCCTGCGGTGGCCGCCAACCCACCCTAACCCCGCCGCGTGCGTCGGGGAGGGGGAGCCGTCGCGCGGACCGTGCGTGGTGATTCACGTCGCCTCGTTCTCGGGAGGTGACGCGCGGTCGGTCGATTCGGTCGGCTGGTCGTCGGCGTCCGGGGGGTGGTCGTCATCGAGATCGTCGATGGGAATCGGGTTGGCGAACCCCTTCTGTCGGCAGATGGCGTCGATGACGTCGTCGAAGGCGTCTATCTTGAAGCTGTCGAGCCGAATCCGGCGCTCGGACTGGCCGGAGGTATAGGACAGCGTCAGCCAAGCCTTGGCGTGATACTTGCTGGAATCCAGCTCGGTCATGGCCTCCCAGGGGATGGCCAGGCCGTCGTAGGTCAGGCCGGCGTCGTCGACGACGACGCGCGTTCGCCACACCCTGACCAACCAGACCAGCCCGATCGCGCCCGCGATCGCGCAGGCCACCGCGAAGAACTTCTGCTGCCGGATCGCGTCATGATCGTAGTCAGACGGTGCCGGTTCCCATGCCACGGTCACGACCTTGCCGTCGTTGGGGTCGTCGGTTCGCTGGACCTCCAGGGCGAGGCGGCCGAACTGCCCGACGTAGTGCCAGTCGTCGAACTGAGCGGCCGGGCTCTGCCGGATGCGAATCGGCTCGCCGAGCCGGGCGAGCACGTCGGCCTTGTTCATGCCCTTGGGATACTCGCGTTTCGCCGTCTCCGCATCGCCGTAGGTCAGTTTGGGGTGGGGTGTGGGCGGCTCATCCAGCTTCAAGAAGGTCTGAAACGACGCCAGGGCCTTGCGCGGGTAACGATACCACCCGTCGAGCGCGAACCAGACGGCAAAGACGCACAGCGCTAAGGTCATGATGCCGGAGCGTGCCAGCCGCTCGTTCGTCGTACCAGTGTCAATCTGCATGGGATCCACTCTCCGCGGCCGGGTCCGAAACCATCGCCACTCGTGCTGCCGGGCCCTGATATGGTTTCAGCGCTGCGCCGGGATTTCAAGGGCCCGGCCAAAAGAGTCGTAGGTCCCTCAGCTTGAATGGCGGCATGGCGCCCCGTCCGACAGCCGGGAACCATCGCCGCCGGGACGGCGTCCTGGTTGTGATGGTCGGCATCTGACGCTAAACTGTTTGGCCCACGTGATCGGGTGGCACTCCTGGCGCGGGGTGGGCAGGTACCAGGCCGCGCAACCGCGAGCCCGCGTCCGCGGGACGCGGGCACCGACCTCCGAAGGGAAAGGGGGCCATCCGTCGTCAAACGGCCCGCACGGCGGGCCCCACTGTGTGTGCGGAGTTGTCCACATGGCAGCCGGTCGATGTTATGAACTTGTGCCTCGAGAGGTCCCTCGCGTTGAGACACGATACCGCCGGATCGTCACGCCGTTCCCGGTACCCGAGTCGATTCCCCTTCTGCAAGACCTGCGGGCGTACGAACCGCAGAGCATGGAGGGCCAGCCGCCCGTCATCTGGGACCGGGCCGACGGCTGCCAGGTCTATGACCCCTACGGCAACATGTGGCTGGACTTCTCCAGCGGCGTGCTGGTGACCAACGCGGGCCACGGCCGTAAGGAGATCGCCGAGGCCGTCATCGAACAGGCCAACCGCCGGCTGCTCACACACTACTGTTTCCCGGGCGGGCCAAGACGGGGACTGGCCAAACGACTGGTCGAGCTGGCGCCGGACCGGCTTGACAAGGCCTTCATCCTCACCACCGGCAGCGAGGCCGTCGAATGCGCGATCAAGCTGTCGCGCGCGCACGGCCTGGCCGTCGGCGGGCCGGAAAAGCTCGTGATCGTCAGCTTCACCGGTGCGTTTCACGGTCGGACGCTGGCGTCGCAACTGGCGGGCGGGATCCCCGCCCTAAAGGACTGGATCGGCCCGCTGGACCCGACGTTCGTCCAGGTGCCTTACCCCGACGGGTTCCGGTGCGAAGACACGAGCTTCGAGCTGTTCGAGCGGACGCTGGCCCAAAAGGGGATCGCGCCCGAGCGGGTCTGCGGCGTCCTGACCGAGACGTTCCAGGGCGGCAACGCGACGTTCCTGCCCGTCGAATACATGCAGCGACTGCGGGCCTGGTGCGACGAACACGACGTGGTCCTGACGTGCGACGAGATCCAGGCCGCGTTCGGGCGGACCGGAACGATGTGGGGGTTCGAGCACTACGGCATCGTGCCCGACCTGATGACCCTGGGTAAGGGCATCAGCAGCAGCCTACCGATCTCCGCCGTGGTGGGCACCGAGGCGCTGCTGAACCAGTTCCCGCCGGGCTCGATGACGAGCACGCACACGGGCAATCCGATCTGTTCGGCCGCGGCCTGCGCGAACATCGACCTGATCCTGCGGGAGCATCTCATCGACCACGCCCGAGACGTAGGCCAGGTGTTGCAGGCCGAGTTGACCGCCATCAAGGACCGGTTCACCGACGTGATCGGCGCGGTCGGGGGCAGGGGGATGGTCGCAGCCGCGCAGTGCATCGTTCCCGGGACGAAGGACCCGGACGCCGATCTGGCCTGGGATGTGGTGCGGCGGTGCGTGGAGAGCGGGTTGCTGTTCTTCAGTCCGGTGGGCTTTGGTGGTGGGACGATCAAGATCTGCCCGCCGCTCTGCACGGAGCAAGCAGCGATCCAAGACGGCTGCCAGGTCCTGGGGTCGAGTTTCGAGGCCGTACTGGCCGGTCGAGCCAAGGCGTAGCATGGGGTGGCCCCCGCCGCACACGAGAGGGCCAAACAAGATTCACTGGATAGCGATGACGTTACTCTATCAAGTCATCCAGATGAGCGCGGACACGGACGGACAAGCCGCCAACGGCATCTGTCAATTGTAACTCCTTAAAAATTAACGACTTGTTACCTGACGACCGGTGCAGTCGGTCGATCTTCGCGGATCTGACGGACTGCCCATTGACTTGATCGGGCCGCCCACGTACTATTGTGTGTAGCCCAAGCAATGGGGGTGGCTTGGCATATCATATGTAGATGTACGTGTTGGCCTGGGGTTTTTCGGGAGCGGATGAGATTCGGGGCAAGTAGTGCGTGTGTCCAGGCAGTTGGCTAGCGTCCTTGCCCTGACGATCCGTATGCACATGTCTTCAGGCCAGGGACCGTAGGCGTCTATCAAATTAGACGGGAAAGGGCTTTAGGGTGCAATCCGTACCTAGAGCGGGACGACCGCTTGCCAATAACGGCAGTCCGCAACTGCGGCATTCCAGCATCGCCCAATGGGGCGAGTTGCTGGAACAGCTCTGTTGTTCGCCGCAACCCGCGGCGTTGTCAACCCTCGACGATGGCGAGCTCGGCAGATTGGTGGGGACCTGTCTGGGGCTGGTCCAACAGGTCCGAGAGGCCCGCGATCTGGCCCGTCTCCTTCAGGGAGACGACCCCTTGGCGGTGGCCTTGTGCGAACGGGCCTTGTGGGCGAGCTGGTTCCAGGCGGCCGGTCCCGAGGCGGCGACCATGCTCCATCGGGCGATGGAATTGTCTGCCAACGGACGAACGGACGAGGCCCTCGCCGTGTTCGACACCTTGATCGAGCGATACGCCGCGTTCGCCGAAGCCTATCATCAACGTGGGATGACCCACAGCCTCCGCGAAGACCACGGAAGCGCGATCGAGGATTTCTTCCGGGCCGTGCAGTTGAACCCGATCCACTTCTCCGCGCTGGCCAACCTGGGACATTGCTGCGTCGAGGTCGGACGGTTCAAGGCCGCCCGCGAATGGTACCTCGCCGCGCTGCGGGCCCATCCTCGCATGACCGGTGTCCGCCAGGTGCTCCGGCGTCTGCGCGAACTGAATCGGCCAGGCACGCCCCTGCCCGCCTGAACGCAACCGGCGAGAACGAATGACCTGCCCACGACTCCCACGGGCAGGCCGCCTCGACACCCCCAACGCAATCCGTCCTGCCCGTCTGCGCGCGGCGGCGGGTCTGCTACAATGACTGTGGATTGGAGGCGGGCCCGTGGCCCTGTCGTTCGACGTGATCAGCATCGGCTGTCTCAGCCGGAATCGCTTGTGGCGCGAACAACAAGCGGTCCGCGCCGCCCACGCCACGACGACGGTAATCCGCGATGCCGGCCAGACGATTCTGGTCGATCCGTCGCTGCCGGCGGAGCTGATCGTCCACCGCCTCGACGAACGAACGGGCCTGAAACCCGAGCAGATCGACCGCGTCTTTCTAACGTCGTTTCAGCCGGTCCATCGACGCGGACTGACCGCGTTCGATCGGGCCGAATGGCTCATGTATCCCGACGAGATCGAGGCCTTCAAGACGCACCTCCAGCAGGTACTGGCAACCGGGGCCGACGCCGACCAGGAACAGATGGACCTGATTCGCCAGGAGCTGCGCCTCCTCGAGCGGATCGAGCCCGCGCCGGACAAGCTGACCAAGGCGGCGCACCTGTTCCCGACCCCGGGGATCACGCCCGGATCGTGCAGTCTACTGCTGGTGCCGACGACGACGACGATCGCCGTCGCGGGCGACGCGGTGATCAATCGCGACTACCTCGAGCACGGCCGGGTGTACGAACGGTGCACGGACGCCACCCAGGCCACCCAATCGCTAGCCGAGGTCATTGAGATCGCCGACCTTATCGTGTGCGGACACGACAACCTGGTCGTTCGTCAGACGCGCGGGACGTGAGGTAGCTCGCCGGTCAGCAACGATGGATCTGATAACCGATCATATCTGGCAGTGGCTGACGCTGCTGATCCTACTGGGCTGCTCGGGGTTCTTCAGCGGGTCGGAGACGGCGCTGTTCAGCCTGTCGCGGCATCAGCTTCACACGATGCGGCTGGGTCGCAGCCGTACCTCCAGGCTGGCTGCCGATCTGATGGGCGACCCCCATCGGCTCCTCATGACGCTGCTGATCGGCAACAACACCGTCAACGTGTTGCTGTTTGCCACCAGCTACCTGCTGCTGCGGACTCTTGCCGCGGACCTGGGTCCGGCCGCGATCTCGGTGGGGGGTGCTCTCAGCCTACTGACGGTGGTGGTCTTCGGCGAGGTCGTGCCCAAGGTCATCGCGTCGGCGGGCGCGGGTACGATCGGGCCGCTGGTCGCCCCGGTGGTCCACGTCTTTCAGATCCTCATCTCGCCGGTTCGTGTGGTGATGGAGTCGTTTTTCATCGTGCCGTTGATGCGGCTGATCGGCCGGCCGGCGATCGGCGCCGGCCACGTGACGGCCGACGAGCTCAAGACGCTCCTGGAGATGAGCCGGCACGGGGGCGGCATCGAGCCCGGCGAGAGCGCGTGGCTGCAGCAGGTCGTCGACCTGGCCGAGGCCCGCGTCCGCGAGGTGATGGTGCCGCGGGTCGACGTCAAGGCCTACGACGTCGCCGGGAGCGCCGCGGATCTGGTCGCCCTGTTCCGCCAGGCCCACCTGATGAAGATGCCCGTCTACGAGGGCGACATCGATCACGTCATCGGGCTGGTCCATGCCCGCGACGTCCTGCTCGCGCCGGATCGGCCGCTGCGCGACCACGTCCGCTCGGCGCAGTTCGTGCCTGAGCAGATGCGGCTCGAGCAGTTGCTCACGCATTTTCGCAACACACACAGCCAACTCGCCATCGTCGTCGACGAGTACGGCGGCGTGTCCGGGCTGGTGACGCTCGAGGACGTCCTCGAGCACATCGTCGGCGAGATCCGCGACGAGGAGTTGCCGGCGGCGCGACCGGACGTCGAGCAGCTCGAAGACGGCACATTCAGCGTCGCTGGCCGGTTGAGCGTCCGGGCCCTGGCACGCGCGTTCAGCCCGACTGTTACAGACGAACGCGTCGACACCATCGCGGGGCTGGTCGTCGCCCACTTCGGGCGGATCCCCGCCGTGGGCGATCAGATGAGGATCGGGAACTTGATCATCAAGGTTGAAACCTTAATCGGACGGCGAATCGACCGGCTGCGTCTGCGACTCGAGGACGCCGCTGCGAACGGGAGTGCACGCTGAGATGCTCTGGCCGTGGCTCGTCGCAACCGTCGCCTGCATCGTGGCCAGTGGATTCTACTCCGGCTGCGAAACCGGGGTTTACTGTGTCAACGCCGTCCGTCTGGAGCTGCGTCGTCGACGAGCCGACCGGCGGGCCTTGACGCTCAGCCGGATGCTCGCCGACCGCGAGGGCATCATCACCACCACACTCGTGGGAACGAACGTGGCGAACTATCTCGCCACCGTCTGCGTCGTGTCAGCGCTGACGGTGGCGGTCCACGTGCCCGAATACGAAGTCGAGATCGTGACGACCTTGGTGCTGACGCCCATCATCTTCATCTTCGGCGAGGTGACCCCCAAAAACTTGTTCCGCCGCGAGGCCGACTACCTGATGTACCGCCTGATCTGGCCCCTCCGGATCAGTGACCTGGTGTTCCGGGCCACGGGTGTCATCGCGCTGCTCAAGGCGCTGGCCCGGTTGGCGGCCAGGTGCGTCGGGTTCGGCCGGGACAGAACCTTGGCGTCGCTGGGACCCCGGCAGCGGATCGCCGCCATGCTCCGCGAGGGCGTGGGGGTAGGCATCCTTACCGACGAACAATCGGCCATCGTCGACCGGGTCATGAACCTCTCGCGGGTCCGCGTCCGCTCGGCCATGATCGATCGCCGCCGCGTCTGCGCCGTGCCGGTCGATGCAACCTGGGGCCAGTTCATCGAGCTGGCGGAAACGCACAACTACTCCCGGATGCCCGTCCTGGCCGGCCCCGACAAGATGGTCGGCCTGGTCAACATCTTCGACGTCCTGTCCGACGAGGTGCCCCCTGGCGAGCCGCTCCGCCCGATCACCGACTTCATGACCCCGCCGCTCTTCCTCCAAGCCGACCAAAGCGTCACTTCCGCCCTGACGGCCATGCAACGCCGAGGCACCGCCCTGGCCGGCGTGATCGACGAACAGGGACGGTTTCTCGGCATCGTCACGGTCAAGGACCTCGTCGAAGAAATCGTCGGCGACCTGCAGGCGTGGTGAAGAAAAAGGGGACGGGAGTCTTTTTGGCGGCCTCAGAAAAGACTCCCGTCCCCTTTTTTCCAGCCAGTACAGCCGCGTCTCGCCGTGGGCCAGCTTGGCCTCGACGCGGTCCGTCGACTCGCCCACCTGCTCGTGTCCGGGCAGACGGAAGACGCGCCGGACCGACGGCAGCCGGATGACTTTGCAGCCCGGCTTCGAGGCCGTAATCGACAGAAACTGCCCATCGGTCAGCAGGACATCGTCGGTCTCGATGTAGACGTGCGCGCCGCCGGCCCTGATGATGTTTCGCAGCAGCGCGGCCGGTGCGGCCACGGTGCCGATGTAGACCGATCGCCCGCCGTCGATCTTGGCGGCCGCGGCCGCGATGTGCTTGCCCTCGAATCGCCCGATGACCTCGACGCCCGGTCCCTGCTCGACGGCCCACACCGGCGCCAAACGCTTCGGCGTTCCGAACCGCGTGCAAGCGATCCCCGCCGTCAATGCCGTCTCTTGCGCTTGCACCGTGACCATGCCGTTGGGCGAATCCTTCAGCTCGCTCAGTTGCATCCCGACCAGTTTGCTCATCTGATCGACCGACGCGTGGTCGCTCAGGTAACCGCTGCCGTAGAACCACACGGCTGTCCGACCGCGGACCTGCCGGGCCACTGCCTGACGCGCCTTCGACGTCATGTGGAAGCAGCCCACGAACAGATAGACCCGAGCGGGCGGCACGCGACCGGCCACCATGTCGCTGAGCAGATACATGCTGAAGGGCGCGCCCATGCGATAGAACTGCCCGCGCATGCCGCTGAGCAGCGGTCTCATGACGGTCGCGTTGCACGCCAGATAGGACGGACTGGCCTCGTCGACGATGACGGCTACCTCAGGCGACCAACGCGCCGGCTGCGTCACGTGCTCGTCGTAGATCCGCCGCAGCCGAGCGATCTGATCCCAGATGTCCCTACCGGCAAGCCATCCCGTCCCGCCGAGGTCCATGTACCAGCACGCCAACCGACGCGGGAAGATCTGCCCGAAGTTCCGCTGATGGACCCAATAGGTGTGCTGCGGCGTGGCCACCCGACCGTACCCCGCGTTCTCCGGCGTCAGGTGGGTCCGGGTATCGTCCTCGTTGAGCCACAGTTTGCCGCTCGCCCGAACCGAATCGACCGGGACCATGAACGCGCCGATGCCGCCCAATCCCCGATCGCCATACGATATCGGCGAGCACACGATGTCGACGTCCGGACACCGGAGCAGCCGCGCCAGCGCCAAGTGCCCGCTCGTCTGCGGGCCCAGCGGCAGCCCACTGATCTCGAACAGATACCCGTAGAAGAACACCACCAGCTTTCGGCGTCGCGTCTGTTGCTTGATGACCGGCGCGATCAGCTCCAGCGGTTCGACCATGGCTACCTGATGATAGTCATGAAAGTCGATGATCCACCGTTCGCGGGCCGGGTCGCGAAACACGCCGAGTGTAGCACCGCGGCGCTGCTCGACCGTCGGGACCGCGACGTCCTCGAAACGAGCATCCGGCTGGGACCAAGCCTTGCGAAGCGCGTCCACCGTGGCGTACTTCTGCTTCAACCACCGGGCAAACCCCCGCTGCATGGCGGGGCTGAAGCCACTGTGCCGCGCCGCCCACGTCCGCGGGTAGAACCACTCGCCCGTGTGCTGGGCGCAGGGGTGATAGCCGAGCATGTGGTCGCCGTACTTCCGCTCGCAATGGGCGACCAGAGCGCGGACGCGTTCGACCATCTCCTTCCGCCAGATCGTCGAGGCGACGCAAACCGGCCTTCGCCGGCCGTCATCGAACTTCAGGGCCTCGGTGGGGTGCGCGTCGTACCACCAGCCCGGCGGATCGACGCCGAACCGCGGCAGCAGCAGGGCGTCCGGATCGGCGCTGAGGACCTGCTCGATGGCCTCGTCGACGCGACTGAAGTCGGCCGCCTTCCCTGGGCGCGGCCAGGGCATCGCGATGCCGAACGAGTGCATGTGCACGCCCGCCGCCGCGGCCAGATGGAACTCCTCGCGCGTCGGGGAATCCTCCGCTCCGGAATAGATCCGCCACGGCGGGCCATGATGCAGCGCCTGGATCTCCACCTGCCGGTTCGTGTCGCCCTTCAGCCACAGCGAGAACGTGTAGCGCTTGCCCTTCTTGACCGTCAGGCCCGTCTGATACAGGTGTACGTGCCACGTCGCGCCCCCCGGGTGCTCGATCGTAATCTTGCAGCTCTGCTTGCCGGCCTGGTACGTGGTGGTGTCGGGCTGCCAGTCCGCCTTCGCGCCGGCCTCACGTTTGACGAACAGCGTCCACGCCTTCTCGACCGTCGCCCGATCTTGTTCCCAATCGCCGCACCGCAGCCGGTTCTCGCCACCCTGGGGTCGGAACCGCCCCTCGTAGAACCGCGCGTCATCGACCCAGACCGCGCCGGCCTGGGTGCTGACGCGGACGTGCACGCCGCAGTGACCTTCGTTGTCCTCCGGCGCGACGAATGAGACGTGGTATTGACGCCACGCCTTGCTGACGTTGACCAAGGTCGGACCCGCCCCCTGCGCCCAGCCGAAGAACATCAGCGGCGCTCGCGGCTTGCCATTGACCAGCAGCGTAGGGGATCCGTTGACCCGTTCGACGCGGGCGGTAAGCGCGCTCGCGCTGGCAGCGCCGATCGTCATGCCAATCGTCGCGGCCGTCACCGGTCCTATCGTCATGTCAGTGTCCCCCACAACGGCGACGACGTGCTCGCACGGGCGCAAGGGCTACTGCCCGGCGGTCTGTGTCGTGGTCGGTTTCGGCATGGGTCGACGCTTGGCCATCTCCCGCCAGGTGACCAGATGGATGTGCTCGTCCTTGATCAGCTTGCGAACGTCCGGATCGGCGAAGACCTTGAACTCCCACGCCCGCGTCTTCGCGCTCCCGGTGATCACCGCCAGCTCGGGCGTGTAGACGGAGGGATGTATGATCATACAGGTGATCCCCGGCTCGAGTTCGCGAAGCTGTGTCATGAGCGCGGCCTTGCGGTCTTCGTAGGTCTTGACGTCTCTGACCTTCGGGTACGTGAAGTCGTCGAGCTTGGCCGACGGGTACTCCCTGAACTTCTTGAGCAACTCCGGCGTCACCGGCACCTGGCGCTCCCTGGCCAGGGCGAGGAACCTCTCGTTCGGCTCGATCAGGAACGGGGTGATGCCGAACTCCCGGGCCACCTTCATGAACGCGTCGACGAAGTCGGGCCGGGCGAACACCGTGCCCATGTGCGTGTCCAGGTGTGTGGGCTTGACGCCCCAGGCCAGGGCCCGCTTGACCTGCGCGCGGATCTCGCGCTCGACCTCGTCGCCCTTGGCCCGCAGGGCGACCTGCCACACATCTGGCCACAAGAACCCGTTCGTGTCGCACAGCCCGGGCACCTCGCCCGGCGGGAGCACCGGCCGCCACTTGTACGTCTTCCACTCGCTGGTCAGCGTGATGTGCAGCCCGATGTCGTACTCCGGGTGGTCCTTGGCCCACATGCAGAAATCGTACGCCCACGGGCAGGGCATCATGATGCTGCACGAGGTGATCCTGCCGTCGGCCAGCGCCTGCTTGGCCGCCTCGTTGGCGGCGTGGCACATCCCGATATCATCCCCATGGATCATCAACACCCTGGCGTCGGCCGGCCAACCCAGCTGGACCGACGACGGGACCGCCGCCCCCGCCGCCTTCTGCTTCGCTTCTTCCGCCACCGCGAGCGCGGTGAACAGACCGACGGACATCAACATCATCACAATACTTGCCTTCATGTCTGACACTCCAACACCGACCGCCGTCTGGCGATCCGCCTCCTGTCTGTTCTCTATGTGGACAACCGGGTGACGACGTTCTGCGCCACCCACACCGCAATGGCCAGCACCATGAGGAACCCAATGCCCCCGAGCACGTTGAGCAGCCAGCCGTTACGTTTGTCCCCCATCACGTCTCGACGATTGGTCAGCCACAACATCGCGCCGGCCATCAGCGGGTTGGCGATGACGGTCACCGCCTGGGCCGTCACGATCGCGTTCACCGGTTTCTGGCCCCCACGAATCATGATGATCGCCACGCCCATCCCGATCAGCAGCGACAGTGTCGTGAAGACCTTGGGCCAGACGTCCTTCATGTAGCCCCCCAACCCCATCCCGTCGGCCAGCAGCGACCCGCCGATCATCGCGTTCACGATGAACGATGAGAACGCCGCGGCGAACAGACCAAAGCAAAAGATCACCTTGCCCCACGTGCCGAACACCGGGACGAGCTGGTTCGCAACGTCGCCGACGGTCTGTAGGTTCTCATAACGCAGGATCCTGGCCGACGTCGCCATGATCATCAGCGTGATCGCGCCGAGAATGGCGATCCCGACACGCGCGTCGATCATGCCCTGGCGGAGGTCCTTCGCCTTCCAGCCCTTCTGACGAACCAGATACGCCTGATAGAACGCACCGCCCACCGAGAACGTCGTGCCCACCATCCCGAAGACCGGCACGAGCAGCCCCCAGCCCTCACTATTCTTGGGCTTCGGCGGCTCGGTGAAGATCATGATCTCGTAGTGCAACGCCCAGATCAGATTGAACGCGAACGCCACCAACATTACCCCCACCAGCACCATCAGGAACCGCTCCACGACGCGGTACAGGTTCCTGAACGAGAAGATGAAGACGATCGCGGCCAGGTTGAACCAGACCACGCTGTACTTGACCGCCCAGTGACCGCTCGGGGCCAGTTCCGCGACGGCCGACTGGACCCCCAGGTTGTTGCCAAACTGGAACGTCGTGGCCACGAAGAACAGCGACGCCCCGATGATCAGCGCCAACCACCGACCCGCCCGGTCGGCGATCAGGTCGCACGGCGTCGCGCTGCCCACCACGCCCAACCGGGCACCCAGCGTGGTGAAGACCATCATCATCCCCGCCGCCAACACCAGCACCGGGATCATCACGTACCCGAACGACGCGCCCACCTGCGAGCTGGTCAGGATGCTGCCCGGCCCCAACACGACCGACGCCGTGATCAGGCCCGGCCCGACCGATCGCCACCACTCCCGCGGCTTCGCGGCCCCGACGGCCGTCGACACAGACCCGAAATCATCTCCCATAACGCAACCCCACTCAATCCACCAACGAACCCGGCCGAATCAGGCGTTCGCTGATGGCGTAGGGCAAGGTCATACACCAAACAGACCGCTCTTGGCAAGCGCCCGAGACGCACGCATCGAACGGAGCGCCCGCGCCCCGTCCCTGTCTGTGGCGTCCCCTGCCGGTTCCTCCTTGACGCTTACAGCTCGTACAGTTGTAGTAGTCGCACGCACCAAACGCCGCAGGATGGCCGCGGACGGAATGGGTAGACGACGAAACCTGACAGGCTGGCTGTTCGCATCGCCGATCGTCATCGGTCTGCTGGTGTTTACGGTCTATCCCTTCGTCGCGTCGCTGTACCTGAGCTTCTGCGACTATGACATCTTCACACCGCCCCAATGGATCGGGTGGACCAACTACGCCACCCTGTTCACGCAGGACCCGCTGTTCTGGAAATCGCTGAAGAACGTGTTGTTCTACACGGCCTTCGCCGTGCCGCTGACGATCGCGTTTGGCGTGACGTTGGCGCTCCTGCTGGACGCACGCGTCGGGGGGTTGAGCGTCTACCGGACGCTGTTCTTCCTGCCCTCGATCGTGCCCGTGGTCGCCAGCAGCGTGCTGTGGCTGTGGCTGCTCAACCCGCAGATCGGGCCGATCAACATGCTGATGGGGTTGATGGGCGTCGAGGGGCCCGCCTGGCTGAACGATCCGGGCTGGTCGAAGCCGTCGTTGATCCTGATGGCCGTCTGGGGCGTCGGGCATTTCATGATCATCTACCTGGCCGGTCTGAAGGACGTCCCCGCGACGCTGTACGAGGCGGCCATGGTCGACGGCGCCAGCGCGTTCCAGCGGATGCGGCACGTCACGCTGCCGATGCTCACGCCGGTGATTTTCTTCCACCTGGTGATGGGGCTGATCGCGTCGTTCCAGTACTTCACGCAGGCGTTCGTCATGACCGGCGGCGGGCCGTTGGACTCGACGCTGTTCTACGCGCTGCACCTGTTTCTGCAGGCGTTCCAGTACCTCAAGCTGGGTTACGCGTCGGCCATGGCGTGGGTGCTGTTCGTGATCGTCGTCGCCATCACGGCGGTGGTGTTCAAGAGCCAGGGACGGTGGGTGCACTATGCCCGATGATCCGATCACACCACCGACGCCGACGGGCCGCGCGCGGCGATGCGTGCAGTACGCGGCCGCCACCGCCGCCGCCGTCGTCGTGGCATGGCTGTTTCTGGGATACGCCCCGCCCGAACGACGGACCTATCCCGGTCGCGAGAAGGTCATCTTCTGGCACATGTGGACTAGCAACTGGGCCGACGTCATCAACGACATCGTCGAGCGGTTCAACACCAGCCAGGACCGGTACGAGGTCGTGCCGTTGATCATCACGGGCGGCGGGGCCGTCCGCGGCGGCTCGGTGGGCAGCAGTCTCAAGACGCTGATCGCCACGGCCGGCGGCGACCCGCCGGATTGCATGGGTCAGTGGGAGCAGGTGATCCCCGCCTGGGCCGAGCGCGGTGTGCTGACGCCCCTCGACGAGCTGATGACGCCCGACGAGTGGTCGGACCTGCGGGACCGGCTCTACCCGGCCGTGCGCGCGATCGGGACGTACAAGGGCCGGTTCTACGGGCTGTCGACGGGGATGAACACCTGGGCAATCTACTACCGGCCCAGCCACTTCGTCGAGGCGGGTCTGGACCCCAACCGGTTCCCCGAGACCCTCGAGGCGTTGGACCAGGTCGCCGAGCAGCTCTACTGCTACGACGAGGCGGGAAACATCACGCGCATCGGCTTCATGCCCGAGTGGCTCATCCAGTGGATAGCTGTCTTCGGCGGGTCGCTGTACGACGCCGGGGCCGACCGGATCACGCTAACCCATCCACGAAACGTGGCCGCCCTGACGTGGATGCGGGGATGCAACGACAAGTACGGCTATGAGAAGGTGCTGAGGTTCAAGACCGGCCTGCCCAGCACGATGGCGGCGAATTGGCCGTTCATCAGCGGCGCCTTCTCCATCGTGGTCGACGGGCAGTGGCGGGTCGAGCAGCTCCGCCAGTACGCGCCCGAGCTCGACTACCGCACCGCGCCCATCCCTGCGCCAGCCGGGGGCAAGCCGTTGGCGTGCTGGTCGAACGGCAACTTCATGGTCATCCCCTCAAAGGCCAAGAACAAACAGGGCGCGATGGCGTTCATGCGGTTCTGGTCGGGCGTGGACGACCCCAAGCGGGCGGCCGAGTTCTACACCTGGGGCGGCTGGCTGCCGATCGTCCCGGAGATCGCGCAGGCGCCGATCTACCAGGCGTATCTGAAGAAGTACCCGGCGTTCCGCACGTTCGTGAAGATCATGGCCTCACCGAACGTGCAGGTCACGCCGCCGGTTCTGGTCCAGCGGTATCTGCTCAACCGGCTGACCTGGGCCGAGGAGGCCGCCTGTCGAGCGGTCGTCTCGCCGAGACAGGCCCTGGAAGCGGTGGGCAAGGAAGTGGACCGCGAGTTGCGGAACATGAGGCTGCCCAGCGGCCGCCCGAAATAGGATCGTCGATGCGCAAACTGCCCTGGCATTCCCGGCTGGCCATTCACGCGGCCCTGGTCGTCCTGGCCGTGCCGTTCTGCATGCCGTTGGTCTGGATGGCCAGCACGAGCCTCAAGACCAAGGACCAGGTCTTCACCAAGCAGGTCCACACGACGGTGACGGGCTTCGTCGGCGACTGGTGGCCGAGCCCGGCCCGGTGGGCCAACTACTCCGAGGGCATGCGGTACGTCCCGTTCCCGCTGTACGTGCGAAACACGCTGCTGCTGTGTTTCCTGAACGTAGTGGGGGTGCTCGTCTCGTGTACGATCGCGGCCTACGCGTTCGCCAAACTGCGGTGGCGCGGGCGGGGGGTCCTGTTCGGCATCGTGATCGCCACGATGATCCTGCCGAACGACGTCCGTCTGATTCCCACCTTCGCGCTGTTTCGATGGCTGGGGTGGTACGGGACGTACCTGCCGCTGTTCGTGCCGGCGTTTTTCGGCAACGCGTTTTACATCTTCTTGCTGCGGCAGTTTTTCCGGACGATCCCGG
>Ga0180431_10004159_pt1 | contig 18213 bp, 12 predicted proteins | sample SS_ome_11_FD_132459 | JGI IMG/M metagenome (GOLD analysis project Ga0180431, IMG submission 132459) | Hypersaline lake sediment archaeal communities from the Salton Sea, California, USA - SS_1_MS_1 metaG | ecosystem: Environmental > Aquatic > Non-marine Saline and Alkaline > Hypersaline >... | reverse complement strand
CCGTGCGGCCCTGGGGCGCCCACGTGGATGTCGAGAGGATGGCGAGGCAGGATGAGCAGCAGTAATCCAAGGCGCATGATCGTCCGAATCGTCGCAGGAATCCTGTCTGTCCCTTTCTTGGTGGCGGGCTTTTTCTTGACGGCCGGCGGATTCGACTGGGTCGAAGGCTGGGTATTCATCGGTCTTCTGAGCCTTGGCCAGGGGACCAGCGGTCTCATCGTCTGGCGGAAGAACCCCGAACTGCTCCGGCGCCGGGGGAACGCGGGAGAGGGCACGAAGAAGTGGGACATCGCCTGCCTGAGCCTCTTCGGACTTTTCTAGCTCGGCACTCTCCTCGTGGGTTCGCTGGACGAGCGCTTCGGCTGGTCGGCGATGCCCCTCGCCATGTGGCCCGTCGGCGGGGCGCTTTACGCCGGGTTTCTCGCGGTCACGACCCTGGCCATGATCGAGAACACCCACTTCGAGAAGACGGCCCGCATCCAGGCTGACCGGGAGCACAAGGTCATCGAGACGGGACCCTACGCGGTCGTCCGTCATCCGGGCTACGTCGGGACGATCCTGGGATTCATCCTGACGCCTCCGCTGCTCCTGGGCTCATGGTGGGCCTTCCTGCCAGCCGGAGGCGCCGCCCTCACCCTCATCGCCCGCACCGCCCTGGAGGACCGCATGCTTCGCCGCGAACTCTCCGGATACGAGGAGTACACCCGGAAGGTCCGGTTTCGTCTGCTGCCAGGCATCTGGTAGAAACGCCTCCCCCTGCGGCTACGTGGACTGGCTCCCGCCCTACTCTCGCCCGGCAAGCCTCCCGGGCACGGGCAGGTGGCGCGTCTCCCGCAGGATGATCACCTCCGTGGCGTTGTCCCACCACACGTCTCTGGTTGACGGCCACGATTCGGAGGGCTTGCACGATGGCCTTGAGGGGACATATGATAGGTCCGATAGGGGTTGCTTTCGGGGAGCCAGAGATCCAAACCTCGAACTTCCACGCCTCCGGTGGTTAGCGCCGGGCCTCTCCCGCCCTTCTCACCCGCGCCCGTAACCCGTTACCCATGCAGGGTTGTGCGGCACACCTTTTAATCGCGCTTTTCTCTGGTTCGAGCCGAGAACCGGACCGCCGACAGCAACCGGCCAGGTTGCCTTCGGGGCTGCGAAATCAGCGCCCAAACTCTCAGATTCTCTGGTTCACGACCCCCTCTGGGTTAGTGCCCGGGTTGCCGTCGGACCCCCAGATGGCTGCCTCGAACTTCTCTTTTCGAATCACCCGGCTTGGATCACGAAACGGCTCGGGCCCTCTTTCCATTTGAGCTTGTCGCGGTTCTTGGAAAGCCATTCAATCCACTCCTCCCTGCGTTTCTCAAGGCGGCCCAGCTCCGGGGGATAGGCACGGGTGAGCCGAGTCAGCCAGCACATGGCGTTGTAGGCAATGCGGTAGTCCTTCGCTGCCAAAGCCTTCACGAGGGCATCGAGACCTTGTTTCGTATGAAAATCCCCCGGGGGAAACCCGGCGTTCTCGAATCCTTCCCGGGTGACCTGTTCGGGATCCTTCTCCCGGTTCTCCGACCACCAAGCATCGAGCCTGCTGCGGATCCGATCCGCGGTTTCGGGATCGGAGAAGTCCTCGTCCCGTTCCGGATCGTGAAAGGCCACCATCAGCACCAATTCGAGCTTTTCAACTATACGGTTCTTCGCCCACTTGTCCTCGATGTCCCCGAGTTCCCCGATCACCAGGGGAATGCCGGCCGCGTCTCCGTACCGGAAAAGCCAGAACGCGGCCGATTGACGTATGTAGCCGATCTCGTCATTCAGGCGATTCCGGAGCAACTCCCGCAGGTCGGGAAGGGCGACCCCGGAAGATGCCAGATTCTCGATCAACTGGCACCGGGCGCCCGGTTCGAGATGATCCGCACTCCTTCGAAGGAAAGCCAGGGCTTGGTCGTCGGGCAAGAATTCGCAGAGAATCCTCCCCGCCAGGGCTTGGTACTGGTGTCGATCTCCCTCGTTTGTCCCGATTCGTTCGACGAGTGCTTGCCCGAGAACGGGGATGGCCGAGTGTTTTGAAGCGAGGCCGAGAAGGGCCGCGCTCAGAAACCGGACGCGTTCATTCTCGTGCGTGAGGAAGGCCTCAAGATCCCGATGTAGACATTCGGGGCCTTTCCGGTAGGCATAGATGACGCACTGGGTATCGTACCACCGCCCACAGGCGAAGAACTCCTCGAGGACGTGGAGATAGGGCCGGACGGTGCGGCCTCGCGCCTTCAGCTTTGCCGCAGCATCTTTCGATTCGTAGGGGCGGGGAAAAAGGGTGACCACCTCCTCGTACATGCGCATGGCCTTCTCTTCCCGACCGAGGGCCTCGTAGATCGCAGCCCTGGCCATCCTTCCGTCTTCGGACCGGAGGATAAGGGCCCGGTCGGCCTGCTCGATGATCTTGAGAGCCCTTGGGTACTCTCCGAGTTGTCGGAAGGCTTCGGCGATGTATAGCTTGGCATAGTACATGGGGTATGCAGAACAGGTCCCGCACCAGTGGTGCGCTTTGGTGCATTCGCGAAAGAGAGCCTCGGCCTCCTTCTCCCGGCCGAGCTTTTCCAGGCAGGCGATTCGGACGCCCATAGCGGAACCCGACTTCAAATCGCGGACTCTCTCCAAGGAATCGATGAATCTCCCCCCCTTGTAGAGGTTCATGGCTAGGGAGATGGATTCCTCTTCTGTAGGACTCGGTGTCTTGGATTCACATTGTGGTACGGACTCCGTGGGAGTTCTGCATCCAATGAGGGCGAGAACCAGCAGGAGGACGACCCATTTCAGGTGCATGACGGATCCTCCGCATCGAGGAGCAAGGGGGGTGATGACGGTTCAACTCCCCAAATCATCAATCATCTGTGTCACTCGGATGTAACCGGAATATCACGTCATGCCCACAAGTCAGAAGGTTTCGACTGGGCCTCCGCCTTTCGCCGTCATTCCTCCTCTCCGCGGGGTATATATCAGGTAGAGCGCTACAAGCCAGTCAGCCCACCGGACGCCAAGCGCAGGTTGTTGAGGGCAACGCGCTCCGAGAGGAGCTGCCATGCCCCAGGAGAAGGAAGAAGACCTGCAAATCGAGACCAAGGACGTTCCGTCTTCAGCGGAATCCGTTTCCATTCCCGAAGCCCTGCGGATCTTGGCAAAATGGATCATTCGAGCTCGAAACCCAAGGCCCCCTGAATCCCCTTGCAACCCGGCACCAATCGAGCCCTCATGTGTGGGGACAGGTAGTAATACACAGGAGGGTTCGTGAAGAAGAACCTGCCCCAAACCAACCCGGCGGTCGGCTACCTGCGAAGGTCCACGGATCGCCAGGAACAATCCATCGAAGACCAGAAGAAATCGGTATCCATCTACGCTGCCGAGAACGGCTTCGAGATCGTCAAGTTCTACATCGATGACGCCATTAGCGGGACCTCGACGAAGGCCAGGAAGGCTTTCCTCCAACTCATCTCGGACGCCCAGGACCCGGGTTGCTCATGGCGACACGTCCTGGTCTACGACGTCAAGCGCTTCGGGCGGCTCGACAACGACGAGGCGGGGTACTATCGCTTCATCCTGAGGCAGGCGGGTATCGAGGTCCTATACGTCTCCGAAAACTTCTCTGGCGACGATACCGATGACCTGCTGAGGCCTGTGAAGCAATGGCAGGCCCGGCAGGAGAGCAAGGACCTTTCGAAGGTGACGATCCGGGGGCAGGTTTCCTTGTCCCAGGAAGGCTGGTGGCTCGGAGGCGCCCCGCCCTACGGGTACGACCTCCTGTACCACGACTCGGCCGGCAATCCCTTCATGGTCGTCCGATTCCTGCCTGATGGTTCCAAGGAGGTCCGGGACCTCGACGGAAAGATTACCCGCATTCTCCCCAAGGGAGACAGGGTGGCCATCTCCAAACGAGAGCATGCCCGGCTGGTCCCAAGCGCCAAGGACCGAATCAAAACCGTGAAGCGGATCTTCAGCCTCTACCTGGACGGCCTGGGCTTCAAGACCATCTGCCACCAGCTGAACTCGGAAGGCACGCCATCTCCCCGGAACGGCGAGTGGGCCCGCATCCACGATGGGCGATGGGCCATGAGCACGGTTCGAGCCATCGTCATCAACCCTATCTACAAGGGCAACATGGTCTGGAACCGCCGGACCATGGCCAAGTTCCATCGCATCTCGAACGGCCAGGCCAAGGGGCGGTCCAAGACCGTCAATCGCAAGGTGGAGCAGAACGGCGAGGAAGACTGGGTCGTCATCGAAGACACCCACCCGCCTCTGGTCTCCGAGGCGGTGTTCGAACGAGCCCAGCGGCTGCGCAAGTCCCGGGAGAGACGGAACGCCGGGACCGCCCATCCGACAGGGCGAGGGAAGAACTCGCCCTACCTCCTGACGGGCCTGATCCGGTGCGCCTCCTGCGGACACAAGTTTCAGGCCTACACGGTCACCAAGGCCAAGAGCAGGAAGGACGGCTCCAGGGTCCGGACCCACTACTACGCCTGCGGTGGGTACGTCTCTAAGGGCACGTCCGTCTGCAAGCGGGTCCTCTTCCGGCAGGAGGACCTCGACACCTATGTCTTCGACGAGGTCGAGAAGCGACTCGCCCAAATCCTACAGAACGGGGGGAAGGCTCTTCTGAAGACCCAGATCGAACTCCTCCTTGGTGGGGACCAAGAAGATCCCCGCCCCAAGATGGCAAAGACGCGCTTCGAGATCGCCCAGATCGACGAGAAGGCGGATGCCCTACTGGACATGATGACGCCGGAAACCCGGGATTTCGTAGAGCGCAAATTGGACCGCCTGAGGGCCGAGCGCAGGGGCCTCGAGAGGACGCTCCGGGGGCTCGAGGAGACCGACTTCAAGCCCATCGACACCGTCGCCCTCGCCACCGAGATCCTGCGGGAAACCCTGAACCTGAAGGAGATTGCGACGCACGGGTCGCCGGAGGAGAGGAAGCTCTTCATCCGGGCTTTCGCGGAAGGGATGACCCTGAACCCGGAGGAAAAGAGGGGCGAGCTCTACATGAAAGAAGTCCCGACACCCGCGGGCGCCGGGACTTCTTTTGCAGCTATAGCGGGGGCAGGATTCGAACCTGCGACCTCCGGGTTATGAGCCCGACGAGCTACCAGACTGCTCCACCCCGCGTCGCTGTGCAAAGATCATACAGCCTGGGTGGGGGGTGTCAAGAGCGAGCTCGAACAAATCGTGCGCAGACACGCCCGGCTTCGCCGGAGCGCACACCGCGCGGTGCGGGCGCATTCGTCGGGCGAAACCATGCGGCCTTCGGTGATCGGCGGCGCTGCCTGATGGGACGTGTCCGGTGTTCGGCTGTGGCGTCGGCGACGCGGAGCCATGATAGACGGGCGGGACCGACCGGTACGCGTTCAAGGGCGATCTCGACGGAGAGGCTGTGAGAAGAGCCGCGCGGTCCTTGGCAAGGGGGGGGCCGGCACCCCCTCGACGGCCCGGCGCCTCCCTCAGCGCGGCGGATACACCTTGCCGGAGAGGCGGACGGTCATCGTCTCGTAGCCCGGGCAGTCCGTCTGCAGGACGATCTTCGCCTCGAAACGCCCGGGCTCCATGCCTTCGGGCGTGATCTCGAACTCGATCTTCGTCTCGCCCAGCAGCGCCACGGTCGTCCCCTCGGCCAGCAGCACCCTGATGCCGTCCAGGGAGCCGGTCGCCCCGGTGATCGCGAGCGGCTCCTCGCCCGACCAGTTCCGCACCAGGAAGTTCCTCTTCGCCGTCTTGCCGGGATAGAGCGAGATGGAGGTGATCCGCTCCGTGATCCAGACCCGGGGGAAGATCTCCTCCTTCTTCGCGACGACCGCGTCGATGCGCTCGTCCGAGAGCACCATCGCGAGGAACGCGCTGAGCTTGGACGGCCTGGCCTCCTCGATGCCCGGGCCTTCGTCCTGCTGGATCTCCGCCCCTTCGCCGCCTTCGGATTCATATTCCTCGTCGGAGCTCATCCCGCACCTCCTCTCGCGTTCCGCCCGCGCCCGGGCGCAAGCCCATCGAATCGTCGCCGGGCCCAAGCGTACCGAAGTGTGGAGGCCGGATCAAACGGCCGGGGCGGCCGGCGGAGCGGGAAGGCGATCCGGGCGGGAAATTTTCGCCGCGGCCGGGGACGGTCCTGCAGGCAATAAATAACAAACGCGCAGGCGGGGCGGCGCGGCCAGAGCCGCTCCCCCCGCCCGCGCGATCTCGAAACCCCCGCGGGTCAATCCAGGACGACGTACCAGCGGCCGTCGACCTTGACGAAGTTCACCTCCTCGGTCTTTCCGCTCTCGAACGCCATCGTGCCGGAGGCCTTGTCGCCGTCGATCTCGATGTCCTTCACTTCGGTCGGCATCTCCTCCTTGGCATCGGGCTTGTTCCCGGTCTTCTCCATGATCTTCATGATGTCCTCGAAGAGGGCGGAGAGGTCGACATCCTTGAAGATCTTCTGGCCGTACTCGGCGGCCTTGTCCTCGTCCCGGAGGTCCTCCATCTTGAATTCTTCCTCCCCTTCCTTCGATTCGGGGATCTTGTGCTTCTTTCCGAGCTCCTCGAGATCCCCCTTGATCTCCTCCTTGAAGCCGGCCATCATGCCCAGGCTCAGGTACATGCTGAGCACCATCGAGTAGCGCTTCTTGGGGGCCACCCAGTTCAGCATCTCGCCGGTGAACTCGCCGCCCTTCATGGCGTTCTTCAGCCCCTCGAAGGCCTTTTCCGGCGTGGCGCCGCCTTCCGCCTCCTCGGCGGGCGCTTCGGCTCCGCCTCCCTCGCCGCCTTCACCCTCTTCGCCGCCTTCACCCTCTCCGCCGCCTCCGCAACCGAGGGCCAGGCCGAACACGGCCAGAAACGCGAGCAACGTGAACCAACGATACTTCATGATGATCTCCTCCATCCTCGAAACGCACGGACCGCCTCGTCCCGCTCGGGACGACGGCCCGGGAATCGAACCAAACGGTGCGGGAAAGGTCAACACGAAATGGAGGCGAGTCGGGCGAGCGCAGACGAAATTTCCCGCCAAAGTCCCTTGCACAACGGCTCGTACTTCGTACCGTAAGGCTTTCGGATCTCCAGGTCTTTTTCTCGAACGCATGGAACGAAACAAGAAAAAGAGACCGGCCGGCGCCTTTCCGGGGAGACCGCTGGGGCCATTGGCCAGGCGGTTGTGGCCCCTCACCCACTACCTCGTCACCAACCTGACGGTCACGCTCTTCTTCGTCCTGTTCCACGTGTTGAACCGGACGAAGGTGGTGGGCCGGGAGAACGTCCCCCGCGAGCCGAACACCCTCCTGCTCTCGAATCACCAGACGCTGATCGACTCCTTCCTGGTCGGTCTGTGCGTCTATTACCCCGCGTCCCTGGTGCGCCCCTCCCTGATCCCCTGGAATCCCGCAGCGGAAGAGAACTACTACCGGTCGCGCCTTCTGGCCTGGCTGGCGGACAACTGGAAGTGCATCCCCATCAAGAAGGGACGCAAGGACGTGGGGGCCTTCCGCCGGATGACGCTGGGGCTCAGAACGAGCCCGCTGGTCCTGTTCCCGGAAGGGACCCGCTCCCGCGACGGTTCGATCGGGAAGGCCCGCGAGGGACCCGGCTTCCTGGTCCTGCTGGCCCGGCCCACCGTCGTCCCGGTCTGCATCGACGGCATGGACCAGGTCCTGCCCGTCGGCGCCCGGTTCCCCAGGTTCTCCAGGCGGATCACGGTCCGGTACGGGAAGCCGCTCGACCTCTCCTCCTTCTACGGCCGCAAGAAGTCGAAGGAAACGTCCCAGGCCGTCATGGACCGCGTCATGGACGCCATCCGCGCCCTCCGCCGGGACATCCACGAGCAGCACGGCCTGGCGCCCGGCCCCGCTGCGCATCCCCGCGCGCGGGAGAAGGCGGCGGAAAGCCGGCGCGCCTCTTCCTCGGGTTGACGGCGGACGCTTCGACCGGAAAGAGGTTTCAGATTCCAGTGGTTGAGTTGTACAACAGGAACGGATCTGTGTTTGTTTCAATGCCGATCCCGCAGGATGCAATCCAACGACGGCAGACGTTTCTGCGGTCTGGGCGGCCGCAAGGGCCGCCCCTACATGTTGCTCCAATCCAGAATCCCTACGCGTTCCCGCTCCTCGAGGGCGCGGCCGGATGACGAGGGGCGAGGCATGGTAAGCTGGATGTATGGAGGTTTTTTCCAGAGACGGATTGCATGGAACATCATGACGCTTCGACGCTTCGTCCTCGCCCTGTTCGCCCTCGCCCTGCTCGCCGGATGCGCGACGCCCCTGCAGTACCCCGCCTACGTGGGGGCGGGCCGGCTCACGCAGAACATGAGCCGGCAGGAGATCCTCGCGGCGGACACGTGGACCTATCTCCTGAACACGTGGCGGGTGCGCATGCAGGTCCGGTTCACCGAGGGGGTCACCGAGCCGGTGAAGGCGACCCGCTAGGGGGCGCGCTTCCGCGCCGGGCGTCCTGCACCCCTTTTCCCTTCCTCCGCGAATGGCTGAGGAACGAGGAGATCCCCAAACAAATCAAGAAGACTACCTGACGCCGGCGATCCGTTCCTGTCGGGAAGCCAGGCGACGGCGGGTCTCGCCCGCGCACCTCGGATGGGCGCTCTCAACGCCAGGACACAAACACGCGAAGACACGAAAGATTTTTCGGGTCATGTCGGATCCACCCGGATCCAGGCGGACTTCCGTGGATTCGGACGCATTCGACGGGACTCCGTAAAAAACGCCCGGGGAAGGCTTCGCCTCCCCCGGGCGTTTTTACGGGGCCGACGGGACTCGAACCCGCAACCCTCGGATCGACAGTCCGATACTCTAACCAAAATTGAGCTACGGCCCCTTGCCCTTGGACGGCGACGTTGTACAGGATGGACTCCGGCCTGTCAAGCAAAGGGAACGGGCACAGGGGCCCGCCCCTACGCTTTGCTGAAATCTCCACTCTGAAATCTACAATCCCTTCCCAGGCACCCCCCACCCCCTGCGCGTCCCCGCTCCTCCGGCGGATGCGGCCTACGAGGGGCCCGGGGGTTCCGGCTCCTTCTCCCCGGCAATCGTCTGCTTCAGCAGGAAGAGGAACTCGTCCTTGCGGAAGGGGCGCAGAAGGCAGGCCCGGGCGCCCTGTTTCAGCGCGGCGTCGATCTTCTCCTGGTCCCGCTCGGGCAACAGGGCGAACCAGGGCGCGTCCCACGGCGGCGCCTCGCCCCCTTCGGGAAGAAGCGTTGCGTCCACCAACGCCGCGACCGGCTCGTGGCGCCGGACCACAGCCGACGCGCTCTCGAGGTCGTAGGCCGTGAGCACGGCGAACCCCTCCGCCAGCAGCTCCGCCCGCGCCGTCTCCCGTTCCGCGTCCTCGGCGTCGGCGAGGACGAGAAGGCTCCCCTCCCAGCGCCGGAACTTCTGGAAGTCGCCCGTGTCGTCCTTCATGGAGGCCGAGGCGGGCAGGCGCGCCCGGAACACGGATCCCTTGCCCTGGATCGACTCCACCTCCACGCGCCCCCCGTGGCGCTCCACCGCGTCCTTCACGATCGAGAGCCCGATGCCCGTCCCCTCCCACCGGCGCACCCCCCCCCGCTCCCCCTGGTAGAACCGCTCGAAGATCCGGCCCAGGCTCCTCTGCTCGATGCCCACGCCCGTGTCCGACACCTCCACCTCCGCGAAGGCCCCCCGCCGGCGTACCCGCACCTCCACCGCGCCGCCGCGGACGTTGAACTTGATCGCGTTCGAGATCAGGTTCTCCAGGATCCGGTCCACCGACGACGCGTCCGCCATCAGCTTCACCGGGCCCTCCGCGCTCACCGACACCGTCACGCCCTTCTCCTCCGCCTGGGAGGACAGGGCCCGCCCCGCGGCCCGCGCCCACGCCGCCAGGTCGACCTCCGTGAAGACCAGCGATTCCGTCTCGCTGGCCATCCGCGCGCCGTGAAGGAAGTTCCCCACCAGCCCCTCCATGCGTTCCGCCGCCTTGCGGATGCCCGCGACGAACGCGCTTCCCTTGGCGGGCATCTCCCCCCCGCGTCCCGCGGCCAGCATCTCGGCGTACCCCTTGATCGAGATCAGCGGTGTCTTCAGCTCGTGCCCGACGCTGGAGAGGAGCTTCGACTTCATCCGGTCCAGCGACTCGAGCTGGCGGTTCGCCGCGATCAGCTTCCGGTTCCGGTCCTCCAGCGACCGGGCCAGGCGCTCGTTCTCCGCCTGCAGGTCGTTGAGGGCCAGCGCCTGATCGACCACCGCCTCCAGCTCGTCGTTGTCCCAGGGCTTCTGGAGGTAGCGCCTCACCTGGCCCCGGTTGATCGCCTCCACCGCCGCATCGATGTCCGCGTACGCCGTCACCAGGATCCGCGCGGCCGACGGCCAGCGCTCCCGGATCTCCTCCAGAAGCTCCACCCCCGTGCGCCCCGGCATGCGCTGGTCGCACAGCACGAGCTCGATCGGGTGCGCCTCCATCGCCCGGATGGCCCCGGAGGCCTCCCGCGCCGTGTGCACCTCGTAGCGGTCGCGAAAGAGGCGCCGGATCAGGTTCAGGTTCTCCTGCTCGTCGTCCACCGCCAGGATGTGGCGAACCGTGTCCATGGGCGGCTCCCTTTTGAAACGGGCCCTCGCCTTCGCTGTTCCTACCACGCTAAACTTGCAGAAGTCGCCTGGCAAGCAATCCCGATCTGCGAATGGAGGGAGGGGGGAATTCCGAATTCAGTCAGCCATGAGCCTTCGGCTCTCCCGGAAACCATGAACATTTGGAGGGCGAGCCTCTCCTCCTTCGCTTGCAGGTGGTTGCGAGAACTACGGAGGACCCTACGTAGCCCTTGCAAGAGCCGATCGGCGTAGTACGGGCTGGCGAGCCGGATGTGTTTGGGCTCGGGAGGACCCTCGCCCTCCAAGGCGGTCACCGATCAAGATTTTTCCCGAATTTTCGGAACAGATTGTAGATTTTCGTAGACCCGCCAAAGCCCCCGCACGGGCAATCCCGGCGGTGGCGGGCAGAATTCAGCCGGCGGGCTTGCCCCTGGGACCGCCGGCTTCCAGCCCGCAGCACCTCGGCGACGCGATCCACAACACCAAGCGAAGCCCTGAAGCGAGGCGTCAGCCTCTGCTTCAGGGAATGATGAAATCGGAAATCTGCAATCCCCACCGGCAACGCGGGCCTGGGCGTCCTGTCAAGCCCGCTTCTCGCCGATGAAGTTGTCGATCTTCTCGAGGAGGGTGTCGATGCGGAAGGGCTTGCCCAGGTAGTCGTCGGCGCCCGATCCCATGATCTCGTCGACGTCCCGGTCCTGGGACAGCGCCGTGACGGCGATGACCCAGGGGTTGCCGAGCTCCGGGTTCTCGCGCAACAGCCGGCACACCTCGCGCCCGTCGATGTCGGGGAACATGATGTCCAGCAGGATCACGTGAGGCTTGAACGTGGGAATGATGAGCCCACCCTCGAAGCCGTTGGCGGCGGTCCGGATCTCGAACCGGTCCTCGGACTCCAGGAGGTCCACGAGGAACTGCAGGGTCTCGGGGTCGTCCTCCACGACGAGGATGCGCGGCTTCTCCAGGGGCCCCGTCTTCTGCTTGCGCTTCTCCACCATGCCCATGGCGGTGGCCAGGGCCTTGGCGGCGGAGCGCGATAGGGCGTAGGGCCTCTCGGCGGCTTCCAGTTCCAGGAGGGACTCGAAAAAGCCCGACTCGTCGAAGACGAGCAGGGGCTTCTGCACGCTTTCCAGCACCTCGTCCAGGGAGAGGAGGAAATCGCTGAAGGAAACGTCGATGCGGGAGAGATCCTGCAGGATCAAAACGATCTTCCCGCTTTCCGTCCCGGCGAGCTTCTCGCGGATCGCCTGGAGGATGTCGGAGGCGTGGCCGGCGCTGCAGAAGACCCGCATCACGGTCAAGCCCCCGATGTCCCTGATGTCCACCGCATCGGTCATGTCCCGGGCCCCCCGAATCCACTCGAAAAAGACGGATGAAGCTTAGCGATTTCCCGGAAGGGAAGCAACCTTGGCGAGAGAAGAGGAGCCATTCGCGCTGTCGGCAAGTCTTGGCCCTCCCCTTCTTTCCGGTGCCCGCCTCCATGGAAATACCCCGGGGTGACCCTCGAATTCTTCATCCTCAGGCGCCACCTTTATCATAAAGCAGCAAAGCCGAACCCAAATCGCCTTCAACTCGAATACACCAAGGCACGAAGAAAGAAGGATTGTGGGAGGCGAATCCTCCGTCGAAGACGGAGGTTCGGCGATCCGCGGCCGCGGGATCGCCGTGGTCCCGGACCGGGTGTTCCCGTGGCCCGGCCGCAACGCGGCCAAGCAGCGCGGGGGGCGCCGCCCCCCACACCCCCCGGACCCCCCTTTTGATGAGAGCCCGAGGGGAAAGGGGAGAAGGGTCGGATGGGGGGGGGGGGATGGGATGGGTTGCTGCGCCACTCCGACTTCGTCTACGTGGCTCACGACGAACGTCGGCCTGCGCCCCGGACCGCCGGCTTCCAGCCGGCAGCACCTCAGAGCCTGTGAAAGAATTCGCCGGTTTCATGCAAAACAGGGTCGACACCGAGCCTTTTTCGACACGGATAACGTTGAAATGTACTGAAGACGCTGATGGGTTTCTAGGGTTCAAGGTGGAGGATGTGGAAAAATCCGCTCGCGCAGGGAACCAGGGAATTTTTCACAGCCTCTCAGGACGAAAAGGACGCAAAGCCTCGACAGGCTACGCGCCGGATCGTGTCGTTTCCTCCTCCGTCCAGGCGGGCAGGACGACCTCGAACGTGGTCCCCTCGCCCTGATCCGACTCGAAGCTGATCTCCCCTTCGTGCCCGTGGACGACGTCGAAGCAGAGGCTCAGGCCCAGGCCCACCCCATCGGGCGTACCCGAGAAGAAGGGCTCGAAGACCTTCTCCCGGATCGACGCCGGGATGCCGCGCCCCGTGTCCGCGATGCGGACCACCGCGTTCGCGCCGCGCCGGAACGCCTTCACCGACACCGTCCCCTTGCCCTCGATCGCCTGGAACGCGTTGGCCAGGAGGTTCATCCAGACCTGGCCGAGGAGGAGACGGTCCCCGCGCACCGGCGGCGCGTTCTCGAGGTCGAGCGCCACCGCCACGCGGTTCCTGTACTCGGGCTCCACGAGGCGAAGCGCGTCCCGGAGCACCTCGCCGAGGGGGACCCGTTCCCGCCGCTCCTGGGTGCCCGCCCGGGAGAAATTCCGCAGCAGGTTCACGATCTCCTTCACGCGAACCGTGCCCTGCCTGGCGTCGGCCAGGGCCTCGCGCAGGTCCGCGAGAATCGAGGCGAGAGCGGGGGGGGGATCCGCGTCCGCGAAGGAGCCCTCGAGCTTGACCAGGGCGCGTTCCATGAAGGCGAGATTCCCGTGGACGAAGTTGACGGGGTTGTTGATCTCGTGGGCGATGCCGGCGACGAGGGTGCCGAGGGAGGCCATCTTCTCGGAGCGGATGAGCTTCGTCTGGGCCTGTTTCAGGCGGTCGTAGGCCGTCTCCAGCTCCTCCATCTGGGCCGCCAGGCGCCTCTCCGCCTCGATCCGGTCGGTCACGTCCCGGGCCACCCCCTCCACCCCGGTGATCCTTCCCCGCTCGTCCAGGCGCCAGCGGCTGTTGGCGGAAACCCAGAGGGACGTGCCGTCGGCCCTCCAGAGTTCGATGATCCAGTCCTTGACCACGCCCCCCTCGCGCTTGAGAACCTCCAGGAAACGGATCCGCTCCGAGGGATCGACGTACAGATCCCGGCCCAGGTCCTTTCCGATCAGTTCCTTCGCGCTCGCGTACCCCAGAAGGCGGGCGCTGGTCTCGTTGGCGTAGGTGATCTTCCCGTCGCGGTCGGTCTGGTAGAAGATGTCGGGAAGGGTGTCGAGGATGGACTCGAGATCCTCCCGGCTTCCCACGAATTCATCCTCCGGGGCGCGCTTCGCCCCGCCGGCTTCCTTCCGGCCGTCTTCGGGACCCGAGCGTTCTTCTCTCATGGGATGCCGTACCGTTTCATCTTCTTGAGCAGGCCGTAGCGGGAGATCCCCAGATCGCCGGCGGCCCGCGTCCGGTTGCCCTCGCGCCGCGCCAGGGCGTTTCGGATCATCCGGATCTCGAGCGCCTCGACCCGGTCCTTCAGCGTCCCCTCCGCCTCCGCCCCGGCCTTGGCGTCCGTGCCCGCCGCCGGCAGGCTCTCCGAGAGGTGCTCGGGCCGGATCTCCCCGTCCGACAGGGCGCCGGCGCGCTTGATCTCGTTCTCCAGCTCGCGCACGTTGCCGGGCCAGGCGTGGGCCGTCAGGCGTTTCAAGGACGCCGGGGAGAGCGAGGCGCCCTCGCCCGCCAGCCCCTGCTCGAGGAAATGCGCCGCCAGCAAGGGGATATCCTCGATCCGCTCGCGCAACGGCGGCAGGGCGATCGTGAGGACGTTGATCCGGTAGAAGAGATCCTCCCGGAACGTCCCCTCCGACACCATCGCGCGGAGGTCGCGGTTGCTGGCGTAGATGAAGCGGACGTCCACGGTCCGTACCGTCTTGCCGCCCACGGGACGGACCTCCCCCTCCTGGAGCGCACGGAGGAGCTTCGACTGCAGCCCCGGGCTCATCTCCCCCACCTCGTCGAGGAAGAGCGTCCCGCCGTCGGCGAGCTCGAACAGCCCCTTCTTGTCCTCCACCGCCCCCGTGAAGGCGCCCCGGACGTGCCCGAAGAGCTCGCTCTCCAGCAGGCTTTCCGACAGGGCCGCGCAGCTCTCCACGGCGAAGGGGCGCCCCTTCCGCGCCCCGTGGTGGTGGATGGCCCGCGCCACCAGCTCCTTCCCCGTCCCGCTCTCCCCCACGATGAGCACCGGCACCTCGCTCTCCACCGCCCGGTCCATCAGGCGGAAGACCTCCCGCATCGGCGCGGACGACCCCACGATGTTGGCGTAGTCGTACCGCGCCTCGGCCTGCAGCCGCTCCGCTTCCATCCGCCGGGACAGGTCCGAGATCTCCACCGCCTGGCGGTCCACACGCTCCTTCAACGCCTCGTTGAGCGCCTCCACCTCGCGCTTCGAGGCCTCGAGCTCCCGCGTCTTGCTCCTGAGATCCTCGTAGAGGCGCGCGTTCTCCAGCGCCACCGCCGCCTGGTCCGCGAACGCCGAGAGGAAATCCATGGCCGCCGGCCCGAACGCCCCCGCCCGCGTCCGGTCCTCCACGTAGACCGCCCCCAGCGTCCGCCCCCGGTTCTTCAGGGGAACGCAGAGCACCGACCGGAGCCGGAGACCCGTCACGCTCCGCTGCTCGCTGAAGCGCTCGTCCGCGCCCGCGTCCGAGGTGAGAACGGCCTGACCGCGCCGCACGACCTCCTCGGCGATCGTCCGGCTCACCTCGACGGACGGCTCGTCCACGTCCGCGCCCCCCGCCCCGCGCGCCACTTCCACCGCCAGCCCCGCCTCGCCCCGATCCAGCAGAAGGAACCCCCGCTCCGCCTCCATCGTCTCGATGGCCCGGTCCATGATCAGCGGGATCAGCTTCGAGAGCTCCAGCTCCGAGTTGATCGACCGGGAAACGCTCCAAAGCGCCTCCAGCGAGCTCCCGCCCCCACCCCCTTCCGGCGCGTCCCCGGCCGCATCCGACGGCGCCTCCGCGCCCGCGTCCGCTTCCGCTTCCCGCACCGGCCCGGACGCTTCCAGGAGGCGACGCGCCTCCACCCGCGCCCGGCCCGCCGGCTCCGCCAGGCCCGCCCCCGCCAGCGTTTCCGATGCCTGCCGCGCCCACCGGGCCGCTTCCTCCGCCTGCTCCGCGGCGAGACCCGGCGCGCGACGGGCCGCGGACGACAGAAACGCCGCCGCGTGCGCCCGGTCGAGAACGAACGCCTCCCGGTCGAGAAGATCCAGGACCTCGCGGGCCCGCTGCAGGCCCCCGTCCGCGTCGCCGGACGCGAACCGTTGCGCCGCTTCCGCCTGGAGGAAGAGCCCCCACCCCCGCGGGTCGTCCTCGGGCCCGCTTCCGGCCTTGGCGCCCTCGGCGAGAAGGTCGGCGGAAACCGACGGGTCGCCCAGGGTGGCCAGGGCGCCCGCCGTGCTGGCGAGGCGGCGCAGGCTTCCCGCCGGCACCACGCCGAACAGGCTTCCCGCCGACGCCAGACCCTCCTTCGCCCGGAGAAGGTCGCTTTCCAGCGCCGCGCACAGCGCCGCGTGCAGCTGCGCCTCGAGGGCGTTCAACCTCTTCCCCGCCCTCTCGAAGGAGCGGGAAGCCGCGGACAGGTAGCGCCGGGCTCTCGGCAGGTCCCCCGCGGTCCGGAAGACGCGCCCCACGGAACGCCGCACGACGCCCCGCGTCTCGTGCCCCAGCGACCGCGCGCGGCGCAACGTGCGGCCGAGGTTCGAGAGGGCGCGGCCGGGATCGCCCGTCATGGCTGCGATCTCCGCTTCGAGCGCGGTGAGAGCCTCGCGGACGTGCGGCGCGTTTCCGCGGCCGGCCAGTTCCCGGGCGCGGAGCGCCTCCCCGAGCGCCTGCGAGGCGTCGCCCGTCTCCAGGCGGGCGGAAGCGATGCGGAGGCGGATCTCGGCGACGAGGGAAGCGTCGTCCCCGGGCGCGTGCGAGGCGGCCTTGAGGAGGTTCTTGAGTGCCGCGCGGAGGTTCCGCCGGTCCAGATTCAGCCCTCCGAGCATCAGGTGGGCGCGCGCGAGGATGTCGGGCCGGCCGGCTTTCTCCCCCTCGAGAAGCGCGGTCCCGAGGGTCTCCTCCGCCGAGGGGAAGCGCCCCTCCCGCACGTAGGCGCCGGCGAGGACGAGAAGAAGCCCGATGCGGCTTCGGTCCAGGTCCTTCGCTTCCGCCGGCTCCTGCCCGGGGGAAGGCGGGGCGACGGACGCGGGGTCGGCGGGCGCGGGCGCGCCGGCGTCCGGCGCCCCGAGGCGCTCACGGGCGCGCCTGAGATCCCGTTTCAGATCCTCGGAGGCGCCTTGCACGCTGAACGCCTCCCGGATCCAGGCGGAGGCGTCTTCCGAGCCCCCCGCTTGCAGCGCCTTGCCGGCGGCGTCGAGAAGGACGCGGGCCCCCTCCTCCCCCCGCCCGGCCCGGACGAGATGGCGCCCGCGCGAGGCGAGCCCCTGGGGGGACCGGTCCCACTTGAGCGTGCCGGCGGCGGAGGCGTGGAGGGCTTCCCGGTCTTCCGGCGGGAGGCCTTCCCAGAAGGCCCGCGCGAGCGCCGGCCCGGCGAACGCCAGGGGAGGGCCGGGGGAGAGGTAGCCCTCCTGTCGTGCGGTGCGGATCGCCTTCTCGAATTCCCCCCGCCGGAGTCCGGTGATCTTCCTGACGCGGACCGGATCGGGGTCCTCGGCCAGGACGGCGACGGCTTCCAGGACGCGCCGGATCGCTTCCCCGCGGGTCGAGGCCGTCGCGGCCAGCAGCCTGGCCGCTTCCCGCCCGCAGGGCAGGGGGTCGGGAAGGGGGCCTTCGAGGGTCCAGGTGCCGCCGGGGCGGCTCAGGCGTCCCGAGGCCGCGAGGTCCCTGACCAGGGCCTCGGCCATGCCGGGGTTGCCGCGGGACGCGGAAGCGACGGCCTCCTCGAGGCCGGGAGGAAGCGGCGCGAACCCCACCATGGAGCGGACGAGCCGCCCCATCTGGGGCGACGTCAAGGGTCCGAGGACCCTCTGGGGGGTGGGCCTCTTCCGGCCGGCGAGCCGGGCGAGGACGTCGTCGGCGTAGGCCGAGGGCCTGGAGGCGCACAGGAGAAGGGCGGGGCCGGGGGAGCGCTCGTCCAGAAAGGCGGAGGCGGCTTCCACGCTCCGGGAGGATCTCTCGGATATCGCGTCCAGGATGTAGACGGGAGGGACGTTTTTCTTGTTTCCGGCGTGGACGCGTCCACGGGAGGGTTCTTCTCCGGGGGGCAGAGCGCGGACGCCGGCGCCCGCCGCCTCGAGGACGCGCGCGGTTTCCTCCAAGAAGCGCGTCTTTCCCATGCCGGGTTCGGCGCGAACGTCGAGGAGGAAGAGCCCTTCGAGGCCGCCGTTCAAGAGGAGCTGGAGGACCTCCTCGATCTCCCGCTCCCGTCCCTGGAACTGGGGGGAGAGGAGGTAGGCCGCGGCGTCGTCGCGGCGCAGCCGCTCCACGTCGGGGGCGTTGGCGACGTCGCGGGCGGCTTTCTTGAAGGCGGAGGCGTCGGGGTAGCGCTGGGCGGGATCGGGCCGCAGGAGTTTGAGGACGAGTCGGTCCAGGGCGGGGGGCGTGGCGGGGGTGCTTCGGGAGGGCGGCTCGGGAAGCCTTTCCCCCCGCGCTTTCAGGGCGTCGCCGCTTT
>Ga0180431_10004156_pt1 | contig 18228 bp, 20 predicted proteins | sample SS_ome_11_FD_132459 | JGI IMG/M metagenome (GOLD analysis project Ga0180431, IMG submission 132459) | Hypersaline lake sediment archaeal communities from the Salton Sea, California, USA - SS_1_MS_1 metaG | ecosystem: Environmental > Aquatic > Non-marine Saline and Alkaline > Hypersaline >... | reverse complement strand
TTTGTGTCGGGATTGCCGGTGTCATTTTCTCGGCTCGCCTGGCTTCTGCCCAACCGGCTGCGGGGGATCCGTTTCTGTTCAATTCAATAACTGCTGCGATCCTTGGGAGTCGCTCTGTTTGGTGGGAGTGGAACAATGGTGGGGGTTCTGATCGGGGCAGTGCTGATCGGGGTCATCAACAACGGACAGGCCCTGCTGAATGTCGATCCGTATCTGCAACATGTGGTAAGGGGAATAATCGTTCTTATAGCTGTTACCACAGGTTCGCTTCGCAAGGGATGATTAGAACTACTTGCCCGGAGTGCAGTGTTCGCGCCGTATGAAGGAGGTGATGTGAAGAAATAGGACTGAGTTGAAAGCTGAAACCTGGCAAATTGAATCAAATTTAAAAGAAAGGGGAAAACTATGAGGAAAATTGCCAAAGCGACATTGATGGTTCTGTTGATCCTTGGTATTTCGTTCGGCGTGTTCGCCGGCGGCCAACAGCAACCCGGGGAAGAACCTGTTTTCGGTGACTACGAATTGGAATCCGATGCCAAAGAAGAGCTCGATAAGGCCAAGGAAGCCGATTACAAGGGTGTCATCGCTCTATCCTACGATACTACCGAAATTCCGGTTGTCGTGGCGCAGCAAAAGGCGAATGCGGAAACAGCAGAGAAGTATGGATACAAAGCCATACTCTTCGATGCCCATTTTGATGCCGCCGAACAGTTGAATTCGTTTCAGACCATGATCCAGTTGGGGGTCAAGGGTATTGTCTGTTCGGCTATAGATGATAAGGGTATCATTCCTGCTCTGAAGTTGGCGGAGAAGGCGGGCATACCGGTAGTCATGGAGGATGGTGGTGTGGCCAACATCCCGGAAGCAAAAGGGCTGACCATCGGTTATGTCGGTGCCGACAATTTCCGCGCCGGTGAGCTGGCCGGGGAGTACATCGCCTGGAGGCTGAAGGGCAAAGGTAAAATCGGAGTAATGGGATATCGAACCATTACAGCCGCCTACGAGCGTGAGAACGGCCTGATGAACGTGCTGAGACATTATCCCGGGATAGAGGTAGTGGCTTACGGTGAAGCGGTGGGAGTGCCGGCGGGACTGCAGAACATGCAAGATTTTATACAGAGGGTCCCCGATCTGGCTGCCGTGTACTGCTGTAATGATCCCGGTGGTGAAGGTGCCTACCAAGCCATCCTTGCAGCGGGCAAGAAGAATCAGATCTTCATCTGCGCGAACGATGGGGACCCCCTTGCTCTGCAGTATATCAAGGAATCCAACGGAAAAACATACGCCTATTCGAGCGCTCAGTGGCCCCAGGTAATGGGAAAAGTAGCCATGGAAAATCTAATCGCAGCGATCGAGGGACGGGACAAGGACATAGTTGCCAATGTCGAGATCATCGGAACGGAGCAGTATTTCCCGCTTTTCTATGTAGCACCGTTTCCGATTACCATCGATACACTCGATGATTATCCGGAGTGGACCGTGCCGATGGACTTCCGGGATATCGACGCATCACCGCCGTGGTGGAAATAGTCGCAAAGCAAATGGATTGAAGTATGCGGGTGAGGGCTATCCCTCATCCGCATAGAAAACAAATACTTGAGGAGTGTTCAGCGGCTATGGCACTGGATAACCGGCTGATTGCCAAAGCACCGACGGTTTCGGAAACTCGCCTCTACCAGAATCTCATGGACTTGTGCTCTATTGGCTGCCGCTGGTCTGGAACCGCGGAAGAAGCTGATGCCTGCGAGTACATGCGTAGAGAAATGGAACCATATGTTGACGGTGTGGCGGTCCAGGAGTTCGACTACCCCCATTACACACCCAGTGGATCACAGGTAGCCAGTTTAGCACCGGTTCATCGCTCGTTTTCTTCCGTCGGCTTGGAGTATGCCGCCAGCGGATGTTGTCGAGGACGATTGATCTATGTCGGAGCGGGTACGGAGAAGGATTTTCAAAACTTGATCGAGCTGGGGTGTGGATTTACCGACACGGTCGTGCTTGCCAAGACCAACCGTCCCTATGTGGTTGGTCCTCGTGCGGAGAGCAATGGCGCGGTGGGACTGCTTGTGATTTCCGATTCGCCCCACGCATCCATCAGGCAGATTACCTCACAGATGGGATTCGCTGAAAAAGAGGATCTGCTGAAGTTCGGAATTTCTATTCCCGGAGCGATTATCGACAGAGAATCAGGAGATTATCTGTTGAGCCTCCTGTCATCCGGAGCGGTAGAGGTGTCGGTAGAGCACAGATGCAATGTGGAGTTGAGAAAGAGTTGGAACGTGATCGGCAGCCTGCAGGGATCCGATAACGGAGAGATCATAGTTGGAGCACACTATGACACGCAGCTGGGGATCCAGGGAGCTTGGGATAATGCATCCGGATGCTCTGCTTTGCTGGAAATTCTCAGAGCATGCAGTAGGACAAAAAAAACACACTCCATGAGATTTTGTGCATTTGGGTGTGAGGAAATCGGACTGTTCGGCTCGACGCACTACGTTCACCAACGAAAGAACGAACTCGAACAAATACTTTGCTACATCAATTTGGATTCCACCAGTGCGGATGTTTGTACCACCCACGAGCTCCTGGCATCAACCAAGATGCTCGGCTTGGCAAGGGAAATCATAGAGAGCAATACAGGTTGGGTAATCACCAAATCCGGGACGTTTTCTCCCGCGGACCACGAGCAGGATGCGGCTGAATTCGTAAGACGGGGAGTAAATGCTATTTGGGTGCACGAGGAGGGAAATCCCTATTTCCACACAATCTACGACACTTTAGAAACGGTCGATAGTTCCAAACTTGCCCGGGCGACTCAGGTATCATTACTATTGTCGCATTACCTTTTGATGTGTGATAGAGGAGAATTCGGCTGATGATTTGGACTAATCCGAAGTACCCATTCAATCCGGGTTTCCGAGAGGAGTGAAACGCATTATGGCAGAACAGAGTTTCAATGCAGTTTTACGACCGATCAAACGAGAACCGATTTCCGTTTCGATCCTCAATATGGTCAGCGAGAGTATCCTTGCAGGCAGACTCAAGCCGGGTGACAAGTTACCGACTGAGTTGGATCTGGCGGAAAAGCTCGGTGTGAGCAGAAACTCGGTTAGAGAAGCAATCAAAATGCTGGCATCCCTCGGTGTGATAGAGGTGAAAAGAGGTGCCGGCACATTTATCAGCAGATCCATGCCCAGCTCTGTTTTAGACCAGATGATGCTCAGTCTGGCTTTCCATCAAGGAACATCCAAAGAACTTATTGAGATTAGGATGATGGTTGAGGTCGGAGCGGCGGAATTGGCAATTGACAATGCCACTGACGAGCAGATCGAACGGTTGGAGAACACCAATCTCAGATTGAAGCTGGCTTCACAGGATCCTGATAAAGATTCTCATCATCTCCGGGATCTCGATCTGAAAATCCATTTTACCCTGTTGGAGATAACCAATAATCCATTTGTGGAGAAAATCGGAAAAACGATCTATCGGCTGTTTTTCGCCTCCATCGAAGACACCGTTACGCGAGACAACATAAAAGCTTATGAGAACCATCAACTGTACATTGATGCCATTAAAAGGAGAGACAAGGATCTGGTGAGGAAGCGAATCAAAAAAGCCCTCTCCTATTGGATGGAGTACATCGAACATCCGCAGAAGAAAAGCGAATGAAGAGGAAACAACACGTGGAGGAGAACATCGTATGGAAGTTATAAAAAGCTGGCTGGAACAGGGAGTTGACGTGCCCGATCCGTATAAACGGCACCTTAAGATTGTGCTTGCACCGGACAAGAGGAACGTCCCGGAGATTACCTTTACCTTCGCCTACCTGCACCCGCACAGCAAGACAGATTATCACAAACACGACCGCCCCGAGCTGATTGTAGTTTTGGCAGGAAGAGGAAAATCGATCTGTGATGGATCGGAAACAGATCTCGAGCCCGATATGGCTCTTTGGGTCCTGAAAGATGAGGTTCATCAAATTGTGAACACGGGCGATGAGATGATGAAATTGGCCACGGTGTTCGTTCCTGCCTATACGGCAAAAGAACTTTTGGATGGCATAATTGCAAGTGCGGCAAGAGACGCCGGGAACGGTAGCTCATAAGAGCCTTTCAATGGATGAACGGATAGCGAAGCTTAAGAAGATTGCCCGGACCCTGCGGCAGGACGTGATGAGGATGATCCATCTGGCCGGGGACGGGCATCCCGGTCCATCCCTGTCGGTCACCGATATCATCGCTGCTCTTTACTTCGATATCATGAATATAGATCCCTCCAATCCGAGTTGGAAGGACAGAGACCGGCTTGTCCTCTCGAAGGGCCACTCCTGCCCGGCTGTCTATGCTGCCCTGGCTAGGCGAGGTTATTTTTCGATTGAAGAGCTGCCTGGATTGCGTTCCCTCGCCTCGATGCTCCAGGGCCATCCCGATATGAATAAAACGCCGGGTATAGATACCACCTCCGGTTCGCTGGGAAATGGGATCTCGATAGGACTTGGAATGGCCCTTGCCGCTCGTCTCAGGGATCAAAAATACTTCACCTACGTAGTTACCGGCGACGGAGAGCTCGAGGAGGGCGTGGTGTGGGAAGCCATGATGGCGGCTGCGCACTACCAGGTCGGACGGTTAATCACCGTGGTTGACAACAACGAAATGCAGAGCGGCGGTCCTGTGGCAAAGATCAGTGGTCTGTATCCTATTCTCCCAAAGTTAAAAGCGTTCGGCTGGCATTGCCAGGAAATCGATGGCCACGATTTCGGTGAGATCCTCAATTCTATTGAACTTGCACAGCGCGAGGAATCCAAACCGTCGATGATCCTCGCTCATACGATCAAGGGAAAAGGTGTTCCCTTCATGATAGGAGATAACTCCTGGCACAAACGTGTTCCCACCGAGGCGCAGCTCAAAGAGGCATTACTTGCGCTTGGAGAGGATCGATGAAGCTGGAAAGCACCCGCACTGCTGCCACCAAGGCTCTGATCCAGCTGGCCGAAAAAGATCCGGAAATCGTGCTCGTCTGTTCTGATTCGATACTGGTAATTAAGGGGAACCCATTCGTCGAGCGATTTCCAGATCGCTACTTCGATGTCGGAATAGCGGAGCAGAACGCCGTTTGTTGTGCCGCCGGTTTAGCTGCATGCGGTTTCACGCCTTTCATGACCACTTATGCCGGTTTCATTACGATGCGCGCCTGCGAGCAGGTACGAACTTTCGTCGCTTACCCGGGCTTGAATGTCAAGATGATCGGGGCCAATGGCGGCATTGCCGCAGGGGAGAGAGAGGGAGTCACCCATCAATTTTTCGAAGATCTTGGTATTTTGAGAACGATACCCGGCATCACCGTCGTCGTGCCTGCAGATGCCGGGCAGGTGAAAGAGGCCGTGAGGGCGGTGGCACAGGCTGAGGGACCCGCCTATGTCCGGATCGGAAGCGGCCGGGATCCCGTTGTTTTCGAAGAACCAATGGGATTCGAGTTGGGAAAAGCCAGGGTGCTGAAGAGCACAGGCCAGGATGTCGCCCTTTTTGCAAACGGGCGTGTGTTGAGGCGTGTGTTCGAAGCTGCGGAGGAACTGCAGAGAACTGGCATCGGGACCACGGTAGTGGAGGTGCACACCCTCAAGCCGCTGGATGTGGATATGATTACAGAGGTACTGGACAATACCGGGGCTGCTGTAACGGTGGAGGATCATAACATCATCGGAGCCCTGGGCAGCGCGATTGCAGAGGTAGCCGCCGAAGCAAAGCCGGCACCGGTGATCCGCATCGGACTCAGAGATATATACCCTCGATCGGGAACCCCGGAGGAGCTTCTGGATCACTACAAAATCGGTGTCTCGGACATTGTAGCCGGCGCACAGAAAGCGGTCGGGATGAAGGAAAATCGCTGAAGAACTCTATCGCGTAGGACCGGTATAAAGGAGAGCTGGATGAGCAACGGATACTTCGAAAGGCTGTACGAATCCACACCGACCCGCATGTGGATCAACAATCCGTCCGGAGAGGACTGCGATAGAGCAATTACAGCGGGGGCCATCAATTGTACCACCAATCCTCAGTACTGTCAGAAGCTGTTGCCAAGTGATCCACAATACATGGCGGCTGTGATCGACGGAGTCCTGCTGAACGAGACGACAGATCACGAACAGGCGGCGAAGCGTGCCTATCAGATCGTCTCAAAGCGCATAATGGACAAATTTCGACCACTCTTTGAGCAAAGCAAAGCCAAGTATGGCTATGTGACCATGCAGGATGATCCCCGGCGAGATGAGGATACCGACGCGGTCATGGAGGCTGTGCATAGCAATCGGAAGCTTGGTCCGAACTACATGGTGAAGATCCCGGTTATAGACGGAGGGATGCAGGCGATTGAGCGATGTGTGGATGAAAACATCCCGATCTGTGCGACCGAGGTTTTCTCGATAGCCCAGACCATAGATATGTGCGAATTATACGAGAAAGCTGCACGGAGGTCCGGCAATTATCCCCCATTCTATGTCACGCACATAACCGGAATCTTCGACGAATATCTCAAGAAAACCGCCCGGAGAGAAAAAATCGAAATCGATGGGGAAATATTGGAGCAGGCTGGATGCGCCATCGCTCGCAGAGAGTATCAATTGATCAAAGAACGAGGATACAAGACCACTATGCTGGGCGGTGGTGCCCGTGCCCTGTACCATTTCACTGAGATGGTTGGGGGCGATGTGCACGTGACCATTAATTGGAAGGATGCTGATGCCCTCATCAAAAACGATGCAGCCATCGAATCGCGAATTGAAGCGGAAACACCAAAGGATGTCATAGATGAGCTTTGCGATAAATTCCCGACTTTTCGTCAAGCCTATCTGGTCGACGGCCTTCGGAGGGAAGAGTACGCTGGTTTTGGCCCGGTGCAGCTTTTTCGCAATGCTTTCATGATGGGATGGTTCGCCTTGTTGGCCGAAGTATCCAAGCGAAGGAACGCATTGGCAATCTAGTTGATCATCAAAGAGGAGAACATGAAATGACAGAGATAGAAGGCCTGACCCATTTGCACAAAGGAAGGAAGGTGGAAATGCTTCCGGGAATCTTCAGAACCACCATGTCGTACAACGAAACCAGTATGCTCTGTTACTTCCATTTTAAAAAAGGAGCGACAATTCCTCTGCACAAACACGAGGCCGTTCAGAACGGGTTTGTGATTAAGGGAAGGGTGAAATTCCTCACGGGTAAAGACCGGAGCTTTGTTGTTGAAGATGGGGACGGTTATATTTTTGGATCAAACGAAGCTCATGGATCGGAGGTACTCGAGGATACCGAATTGATAGAATGCTTCACCCCCATGCGCCCGGAGTACTTGGATAAAGATTGAGAGGTTTTTTACTTGAAGAGGGCGGCTACGATGGAGATGGATTTTCGATGAGGACGCCCCGAATTGTTAACTTTCACGGTAAACCAATTGATTTTGGGTAACATATTTCATTTCCCCTTTCAGTTTGTAGATGAATGAGTCCACAATTCTCTGGTAAGTTCCCCTCAGATGGTTGCGCATACAGATCTCACTTCTATTTTCATATCTATCTATTGAGGCTTTGATCAAGGCGAAATGTTCATCTTTTGATATTTTCTCGATCTCTACAGGTCGTTTACTGATGTTTCTGGTCAGGGCTGAGAGATCCTTGAGTTTTTTTAAGCGGGCAATGAGGTCGTCAGCTCCATTATGGCAGGCAAGGTGCGACAGCATACATTCAACTGCTTCCCGGGCTTGAAATATTTTTATTAACTCCTCAATCGATGTCTTTTATTTGTTTAACACTACATATGTCTTGTCAATCTATATTCACTTTGTCTATGGCACCTCATTGGCGCACTGTCCAAGAACGCGATACACCCGGACGTTGTGTGTGATGCTGGCCATAGTCTTTGGAGGAATCAGAAGTTATAACCGATTGACAGAAACGGTAGTTGGTATATAATAAGTATACCAATACAGAATAAAGGTATACCAATTTGACGAAAGAGAAGATCTATATAGATTTGAAAGAGAGAATAATTCGCGATGAGCTTCCCGCGGGGCAGTGGCTTGTAGAAAGAGAGCTGTGCGACAATTACCAAATAAGCAGGACACCCATGAGAGAAGTTCTACAGCGCCTGGTTTCGGAAGGTTTACTCGACCTACACAGATCAAAGGGATACGCTGTAAAAGCGCTCTCAATGAAAGAGATTGTAGAGATTTTTCAAGCTCGGGAAGCAATCGAGTGCATGCTCACCCGTCTTGCCTGCCACAATGCTGACGAACATCTTGTCGCACGCTTGCAAGAGATAAAGCTGGATCTTGAAGAAATTGAGATCGAAAAAGATATCTCGAGGGGAGTTGAAATCGGGAGAAAGTTACATAATCTCATATCAGAAACGGCGAAAAACTCATTATTGTATGATTACTACCTAGGCATCAAAGATCTTTCCGCACTGACACGCAATATTTCAAAAAGATCCGTCGAAATCGAAAAAAGATCAAAGATGGAACATCTCGAGATTGTGGAAGCATTGCTTAAGGGAAACGAGGAACAAAGTGAAAACTGTATGAGGAATCACCTGAGGAATACATGTGAGCGAATCGTTGAGACCTATATCAACGCCGTAAAAAAGACGTTGAACTACATACAGTCATAGTTGGCAAACCGCAGAGAATGAAAAACCACAAAATGACGAGGAAACAAGAATGGATTTGAAAATCGAGGGGATAATACCGGCTGTTGTTACTCCTTTCGGTAAAAACTCAGAGATCAACGAGGGAGTATTCAAGGAGCTTCTCCAGTATCTTGCCTCCTCCGGAGTTCACGGGATCTTCGTTGCCGGAAGCCAGGGAGAGTTCTATGCCCTATCGTTCGAGGAAAAAGTACGCCTCATGGAACTGGCGGTAGAAACTATTGGCAGCAAACTCCCCATTTATGCGGGTACGGGTACAAATACAACGAGGGAAACTGTTGAATTGAGCCAGGTTGCCGAGAAGATCGGTATTAGTGCGGTTTCCGTCATCACTCCGTCCTACATCTCACCTACGCAGCAAGAGCTATTTGAGCATTATCTACAAATTGCCAAGGAAGTTAGGATACCGGTTATTCTCTATAACAATCCTGCCCGTTCAGGTCTGAAAATTGGTACGGATTTGGCAACTAGATTGTCAAAAATTCCAAACGTCCTGGGGATAAAAAACTCCAGCGCGGATTTCAGCTCCACCGTAGACTACATTATGCATACGGATCCGGATTTCAGTGTGCTTTCCGGACATGACTACTATATATTTGCGACGCTCATGTACGGAGGGAAAGGATCGATCTCCGCTACAGCTAATGCGGTTCCGGAACTGATAGTGGAAATATACGAACGTTTTTTGAAGGGCGATTTCAAAGGTTCATTAGATGCTCAGAAGCGGTTGGTGCCTCTACGGAAAGCGTACTCCATGGGGACATTTCCTCAGGTGGTAAAGGAATGCATGAAACTGCGAAACATCGATGTTGGTGATGCCAGGGCACCCGTGTCGGCACTGAGCTCGGATCAAAGAAAAGAACTGGCAGAGCTATTTGAGGCGGTTTTTAAAACAAAATAGTACCCAAACATAGGAAGCGAAATTAGTAGTGAAAATATACGACAGTTTCTTGAAAGGTGATCGAAAATCCTCCTTAGAAGCGCATAAACGACTGATCCCTCCAAGAAGAGTATTTTCACCCGCAACTTTCCCACTGGTGGTCAAGGAATGCCTAGAGGTACGGAACCTTGAGGCTGGAGATGCCGGATCGTCGGTGTCTGCCACTAATTCAGATGCGGGAAAACAGATAGCGAAGATAGTCAAGTCCGTATTGGCTATAAATTAACCATTTCGAGAACGGAGGAGGAAAGAAATGGAACACAAACGAATGACCTGGTTGTGCCTGGTATTGGCGATGATGGTAATGTTGCCATCAGCTAACATCATTGCCACACCGCAGCAGGAGCCGGTCGAAGAGGTCGTGCTCAAAGTTGGGCATATATTCACCGCTACACATGTCGCACATCGATCACTGGAAGCTATGGCGGAATATGTCGACAAGGAGACGAATGGGGGATTGAAGTTGGAGCTTTTCCCGGGAGGCCAGTTAGGTAAAGGAGCCAAACTATCGGAAAACGTCATGCTCGGTACCGTAGACATGGCTACCGCCGGACCGGGGCTCCTGAGCAGAATCGAGCCTGCCTTCGCCATATGGGGAGCAGAGTTCATGTTCACGGGAGAAGAAGCCCTGTTCAAAGTTATAAAAAGTTCAGTGGGCCAGGAGATCTACGAAAGACTTCGCAACAACCACGGCATCAGGGTAGTCGGCACTGGATACTTGGGAGCGAGACACCTGACTACTTCCAAGGTGCCCGTAAAAACCCCCGCGGATCTAAAAGGATTAAAGATCCGAATTCCCAACATTCCCTATCGTCGCGAAGCGTTCATCGCAATGGGAGCCGCTCCAACTCCGATGGCTTTTCAGGAGCTATATCTGGGGTTGCAGCAGGGCGTGGTGGATGGCCAGGAAAACCCGCTGCAACAGATCACAAGCATGAAGTTTCAGGAAGTACAAAAATACTTGACCCTGACTGCTCATGCTCAAAATCCGGAGATGTTGATCATCAACGATGAAAAATTCGCAAGCCTGCCTAAATCGTACCAAGAAGTTCTTCTGGAAGGTGGAGAGGTGTACGGCGACACCTGTCGACGACTGTTCAAAGAAGAAGATGCCAAGCTGTTGGAACAGGTCAAAAACGCGGGCGTGCAAATTATTGAACCGGATCTATCTGCTTTCCGTAAAGCAGTAGAAGATGTTCCCGCGAAATTTGAAAGCGAGTGGGGTGCCGGCTTGTACGAACGGGTAAAGGAAGCTCAGAAATAGATTACTGCTATTTGCTTGTAGAGATTTGTATGAAGGGAGCGGTAGGCAGCTGCTCCCTTTACTAAACAGTCGCTGAAATCGGATCAGCAAAAAGGAAAGACAATGAATCTTACAATTACGTGGCTCGGGCATGCGTCTTTTAAAATTCAAGATCACAACGGAACAGTTGTGTATATCGATCCCTGGATTGTTGATAATCCTTCTTGTGCAATCCCGCTTGATGAAATCAATGATGCGCACATTGTCTGTGTCACCCATGGTCACTTTGATCATTTCGGAGACTCGTTGGATATCGTAAAACGCACGGGAGCGAAACTGGTTTGTTCTCCGGATATCGGTTGGTACGCACACAGCAAGGGGGTCGAGCGGGAGAAAGAATCCATAACCATGGATATAGGTGGAACCATACAAGTTGAGAACATCAGGATTAGTATGGTTCAGGCGATACACACATGTGAGCTATACGGTGAGGAATGGAAAGCAGAAAAAACAATTCTTCCCGGCGGCGGCGCCTGTGGATACGTTTTTAATTTTTCTGACTCCGGTAGTTCGTCTGATCTGAGCCTCTACTATGCAGGAGATACCGATGTTTTCGCCGATATGAAGACCATTGCCGAACTATACCAACCTCATATCAGCATTCTACCGATAGGTGACAAATATACCATGGGATTTCGGGGTGCGGCGCTTGCCGCGGACTGGCTTCGATCCAAAGTAGTAATCCCCATGCATTTCGGAACATTCCCGGCCCTTGAGCAGGATCCTCATCAGTACGCCCGCCTGGTGCAGGAGAAAGCTCCCGACATCAAAGTGGTGATCCTAAAACCCGGGGAAACGTACACCTGGCCTGGGGCTTGAGAAGATGCCGGAACTTGAAGACAGGATTATCAACGTTGCGGAAAAAATCACTGCTACAGTTTGCGTCGTGTCCATGGTCGTGGTGCTATTCCTTCAAGTGTTTACCCGCTACGTGTTGAGGAATCCCCTCTATTGGAGCGAAGAACTGGCCCGAATCATCCTGATCTGGTCGGTCTTTCTCGGCGCTGTCTTTTCCTTTCGTGCCGGTACACATATGCGGATCGACATTTTGATGAAGCGGCTGCCGCCGCGGCTGAGAATGGCTGTGAATCTAACTTCAAAAACAATAGTCACTGTTTTCAGCGTAGTACTGGTTATTCACGGATCGATTTTCTCTAGCAAGATGATGCGAATTATTGCTCCGGCAACGAAAATTCCAACGGGTATTATTTATCTTGTTTTGCCGATCTTTGCCTGTCTCACGGTAATCATCGTCTGGATACATCCTTCTAGGGAGCTCTAACAGTTTCTATGTTCACAACCATTCTGATCTTGCTTGTAGTTTTGGTTTTGCTGAATGTTCCCCTGGCTGTAAGCGTCGGTATCGTATCGCTCATCTATCTTTGGCAGCAAGGTGTCCCGCTACTCATTATTCCTAAGCTGATGCTCGAATCGGTTGATTCCTTTCCATTTCTGGCATTTCCATTGTTCGTTCTCATGGGGTTGCTGATGAACAGCGGCGGCATCTCCAAACGTATATTCAATTTTGCGAACTGCCTGGTTGGTCATCTGAGAGGAGGATTGGGACATGTGAACATCTTTGCCAGCGTGATCTTCTCCGGGATGTCCGGTAATGTGATCGCTGATGCAGGCGGTCTGGGTGTGATCGAAATCGAGGCCATGAGAAACGAGGGCTACGATGACGGGTTTTCGGCAGGAATAACTGCAGCCTCCGCGACAATCGGACCGATAATACCGCCTAGCATCCCCATGGTCATTTATGCGATGTCCTTCGAAGCATCGGTTGGCGCTTTGTTTATCGGGGGAATAATACCCGGCTTGATAATGGGCGTAACCCTGATGATCACGGTGTTCCTGCTTGCCGCAAGACGTGACTACCCAAAGAGAGAGCACATAGCCGGTCTTTCAGAATTGTGGCGATCTTTTAAGCAGGCCTTCTTCCCAATTTTAACACCGGTGATTTTACTAGGCGGGATATTTTCTGGAATATTCACGCCGACAGAAGCTGCCGCAATTGCGGTTATGTACGCCGTCATTCTCGGCTTTATAGTCTTCAGAGAGCTGAGTTTTTCCGATGTTCCAGCTCTATGTGTACAAGTACTGAAAAACCTGGGAACCGTGCTGTTTATCCTTGCGACTGTGAGCGTCTTTACTTGGATTCTCAGCAGAGAGAGGGTGCCCGAGCAATTGATAAATCTAATAATCAAGAGAGACATAACTCCGGCACAGTTTCTGATTATCAGCAACATCATCCTACTCGTCCTTGGGTGTTTCACTACCATCACACCTTCAATCATTCTATTAGGACCGATTTTTTACCCGCTAATCCAGACTCTAGGTATAAATCCCGTCCACTTCGGGGTGGTGATGGTTCTCAATCTAATGATAGGCGCGCTCACACCACCGGTAGGACCGGTTCTCTATGTGATTTCGGATATCGCCGGTTTGCCTTTTTTTAGAGTATTCAAAGCGGCGCTGCCGTTCATTATTCCACTCTTCATTACCCTGGTTCTCATAACTTTCGTACCTCAGGTGGTGATGTTCCTGCCAAAACTGTTAATTGGAGGTTGAGATGGAGAAAACACTCGAGAACGAAATATGCCTGGTTACAGGTGGAGCAAGGGGATTAGGAAAAGCTATTGCTTTCAGGCTGATGAACCACGGCGCACAGGTTGTCATAAATGACATCGACAAGGATGAATCCGACAATGTCGTGGAGTTGATAAAACAGAAAGGGGGGGAAGCGTCGTCTTTCTTGGCGGATGTCTCCAACCTTACCGAAGTACAAAGAATGATAGGATCCATCGAAAATACAGTTGGCCCAATCGACATACTGGTTAACAACGCGGCTGTGTTTGCAGAGGCAATACCCTTTGTTGAAATAGCCGACGAGGAGTGGGAAAGGCTGATGTCTGTCAATTTAAAAGGTGTATTCAACTGTATGAAAGTGGTTGGTGGTCGTATGCTCGCTCGGAAAAAGGGAAGCATAATCAATATCAGCTCTTTCACGGGAAAAACCGGACGGGTCGTATATAGCAAGATTGGTGAACCAACCAAGGCGCACTACTGTGCCTCCAAAGCGGGTATTATCAGCCTGACTAAATCTTTGGCATATGAGCTTGCACCGCATGGCATACGTGTGAATTGTGTCGCCCCCGGTGCAGTCAGGAACGACATCACCAGCCCTGAGAAAATGGCGATGATCAATCCCCTTGTGCCTCTTGGAAGAATGGGTACGCCGGATGAGGTGGCGGCAGCCGTTGCCTTTCTCGCCTCCCCGGAAGCAGCATTTACAACCGGAGAGATCTTTGATATAAACGGCGGAATATTGATGGACTGAGTCGGAAAAAATATATCGATTCACCTGCTTGTTGAAATGAAAGAGATTGTGGAACCCCACGGTGGTGCTTTAAAGCCTCTGTTAGGTTCAGATGTAGAACAGGCGAAGGCGCTTCGCGAAGAAGCAAAAAGCCTGCGCCCCATCAAGCTTTCCTCTATGGAAATATCTGATCTGATCATGATGGCCTCCGGCGCCTTCAGTCCCCTTGACGGCTTCATGGGGCAGGATGACTATCGGGCCGTGCTAAACGACATGTGCCTTTCCGACGGTACCTTGTGGCCTATACCAGTCACTCTGTCTGTTTCGAAGGAGGAGGCAGATCGTCTCAAAGCAGGCCAGAAGATTTCCCTAGTGAATAAAAAGCATGAAGAGTGCATGGGCGTAATGACGATTGAAGACAAATACTGCTGCGACAAAAAAATCGAGGCGCAGAGAGTTTTTGGAACGATCGATCAACGGCACCCCGGCGTAGCCAAATTGTACAAGCAGGATGACTACAGGTTAGGCGGATCCGTCGCGGTTCTGTCCGAAGGCGAGTATCCATCGCAATACAGTGAGTATGCCCGGCCACAGGAGACTCGAGATCTGTTCAAAGAGCAAGGTTGGAACAAAATAACCGCTTTTCAGACAAGAAATCCCATGCATCGCTCGCATGAGTATTTGGTAAAAATCGCTCTTGAAGTATCTGATGGGATTTTGATACATCCGATCGTGGGCCGGTTGAAACAAGGAGATATCCCGGCTGATGTTCGAATACGCTGCTATCGTGTTTTACTGGATCGCTACTTCCCCTCCGAACGCGTAGTTTTGAAGGTGTATCCCATGGAGATGCGCTACGGAGGACCTCGTGAGGCGGTGCTGCATGCCATTATCAGGCAAAACTTCGGCTGCAGCCATCTGATCGTGGGCCGGGACCATGCCGGGGTAGGGAATTACTATGGACCTTTCGAGGCGCAGGAAATTTTCGATCAACTCCCGGAAGAATCTTTGAGGATCAAGCCCCTGAAGCTAGATTGGACCTTCTGGTGTTATGCCTGCGGAGGGATGGCCTCCATGAAGACCTGTCCCCATGAGAAGGATAAGCGACTGTTGATAAGCGGGACGGAGCTTCGCAGGATGCTCAGGGAAGGCAGAAAGCCGCCGGAGGAATTTAGCCGGCCGGAGGTGCTGGAGATTCTAATCGATTACTACCGGAACCACCAGGAGTGAAATCATGAAACATGTGATTCTGTTTACCATCGATGCACTGCGTCGAGACACACTGGGGTTGTACGGAAATACCCAGGGCTTCACCCCTTTTCTCGATTCCCTGACTGTCGACTCTGCTGTGTTCACACATGCTCACTCGGTGGCTCCCTACACCCAGGCATCTTTTCCCGGCATCCTCACCTCTACCTATCTGTTCGATACCCCCAGAGAACAGAAACTCTCTGAGAAACGGACTCTGATCTGCGAAGCGCTGAAGCGCCGGGCCGGAGTGAATGAGATCACCACCGCGGCTTTTCACTCTAATCCCTATTTGAGCGGGTACTTCGGCTGGAACCGGGGATGGGATACTTTCTACGACTCGATGCAGGATGAGGTGGAGGACATGAGTCCTTACATCAATGGGAATGCGATTAATCAGAAAATCGATGCCTGGTTGGGATCGGTGGATACAGGCAAGCCCCTGTTTCTGTGGGTGCACTATATGGATGTGCATGAGCCCTACGTTCCGCAGCGCAGATACATCGACCGGGTAGACGGATCGATCAAGCTGAGTAGGGAGCAGATGTTTGCCCTGTTCAAAGAGGTGGTGCTTGCCCGGGACGTTTCGAATCCGCAGACGGTACAGCTGCTGAGGAAACTGTACCAGGCTCATGTCTGTGAGGTGGATGAATACGCCCGACAACTGTTCACTGTGCTAGAAAAGCACAGTGTGCTCCCGGATTCTACGGTGATCATCACCACGGACCACGGGGAAGAGTTTGGAGAACATGGGGGGTTATCCCACGACGGGAAGATGTACGCCGAGTTGGTGCACGTGCCTCAGCTGATTGTCAACGCTCCTGAGAAGAGAGGAGAGAGTTGTGACACCCTGGTCAGCGGGCTGGACATCCCGCCCACGATTCTGGAACTTTATGGTCTGGAGCCGGAACAGAGCTTTCAGGGAAGCTCCTTGTTTCCTCTGTCCCGGTATCCCGAGAAGGGATTGTATGGGGAGGCTGTAGGCAAACTGGCTCACAAGATAAAGGAAACCGATAAACCGGCCTACTACTACCGGGAAGGACAATGGAAGGTGATTTATCGCCAGGAGGAATACAGTTGGGAGCTGTACGATCTGGATGAGGATCCACAAGAGCAATGTAACCGGATCGGCAATGTGGAGGCAGCTGAAGGGTTGAAGCATGCCCTCGAGCCCCGGATCGGCCGGGAGCCCATATAGAGATGTGCCTGTTAAGGAGATAAAGAGTATGCCAAAGATCAATTTGGGAGCCGAACGCATCAAACAGCTGAATGACAAGATCGCCAAGAGCAAGGAGATCTTCCAGCAAGCCTTCGACCGCTTTTCTGTCCGGGAAACCCGCTTGATCTGGTCGGGGGGTAAGGATTCCACCCTGACCTTGTGGATCTGCCGTCAGTACTGCCGGGAAAAGGGAATCGAGCTTCCCAAGGCCTTCACAATCGACGAGGGAGACGCCTTTGTGGAGATCGATGCCATGCTGCACACCTATGCCAGGGAGTGGGGGGTGAGTTTGGATTGGGGAAGGAATGAAGACGTCCTGAAGGCGGCCAACCACACGCTCGATGCGGAGGTGCAGGTTGCGGATCTGAACGAACGCAACCAGGCGGAGATCAAGCGGATCGGTTTCGATCTGAAGGCTTTTCCCTTCGAGGCGGAGAGCTATGTGGGAAACCACCTGATGAAAACCGTGGTGTTCAACACCTATATTGAAGACAACGCAGTGAAAGCGGTTTTTCAGGGCCTGCGGTGGGATGAGCAAAAGGCCAGGGCCAAGGATCCCTTCTTCGAGGATGTAGAGGCGGCGGAGCTGACTCCGGCGCATACCCGCTGGCGGCCTATCCTGCACTTCACAGAACGGGACATCTGGGACACTACGTTGTATTTCGATATCCCCTATTGTCCTCTGTATGAGAAGGGTTACCGTTCTCTTGGGGCCAAGACAACCAGCCTGAAGTCCTCCGACGTCCCCGCCTGGGAGCAGGATCTGGAGAACACCGAGGAGCGGGCCGGCCGCAGGCAGGACAAGGAGAAAACCATGGCGAGACTTCGTCAGTTGGGCTATATGTGATGGAGGTGATTCCTTTGCCGGATGATCGTGAATATCAGGGTTATTCTCCTCCGGGGAGACTGGATTGGCCGGCGGATGTAGAAAGACTTCCAAACGGCAACACTTTAATTACCGATGCCGGGTACTGGAGCGGTCAGGGAAGCGAAATTCTTGAAGTGGATTTATTGGGGAACATCGTATGGAGCTACGACAAAGACCTGCGATTCGCCCACAGCGCCAAGCTTGTTCAAGGCGAACAAATATTGATCACAGATACCTCAAACAACCGCATCCTCATAGTCGACCGCGAGGCGAACATTGTCTTCAGCTCGGAAGAATGGGGAGATGGCTCCGGAAAGCTGAGTGACGGCAGCAGGCTGTTCTATCCCAATGACGCTCACCAGGATACGTCGGGGCATTTTGTTATCACGGATCGAAACAACGATCGTGTCATCGTGGTTGATGAGTTGGGAAAAATCGTTCGCAGTTTTTCCGGGCTTAAACATCCCCACAACGGAGAGGTGCTGGCGAATGGGAATCTGCTTTTTGCAAATTCGGACGCGAATACAGTGCAAGAGCTCGATTCGAAAGGAAATGTCATCTGGTCCTATGGTGATGGAAGACCGGAGACGCTAAATTGGCCGAGAGATGCGGACAGACTCGATAACGGAAACACCTTGGTTACT
>Ga0180431_10004155_pt1 | contig 18234 bp, 15 predicted proteins | sample SS_ome_11_FD_132459 | JGI IMG/M metagenome (GOLD analysis project Ga0180431, IMG submission 132459) | Hypersaline lake sediment archaeal communities from the Salton Sea, California, USA - SS_1_MS_1 metaG | ecosystem: Environmental > Aquatic > Non-marine Saline and Alkaline > Hypersaline >... | reverse complement strand
GGATTCAATTAACCGTTCGGCATTAAACTCTATCGTGGCTGATCAGACCCTCTGTTGGGGCGTTTCCTCCGATAGCCTCTCCCGAACGGCGGCGCCCATCAGGACCAGTACCCCGGCCAGGATACAGATCACGGAGAGCCTCCAGTACCACGGTATCGAGGCGAGTACGAATTCGTACAGGGCGTAGGCGATAGGTATGCCGATGCCCACCGCCAGCAGGGCGAAGCCGACGACCCAGAAGTTCATGCCATCACTCCAGGCGGACGGCGGTACCGTAGGCAAGTATCTCTGCGGCCCCTCCCATCACGGAGCTTGTCATGAACCTGACGTTGATTACGGCGTCGGCCTTCAACTTCTCCGCGCTCTCCACCATCTCGTTCAGGGCCTCCTCCCGTGACTCGGTAAGCATGTCGACGTAGTCCTGGAGCTTGCCCCCGGTCAGGTTCTTGAAAGCGGCCTTGATGTCCTTACCCACGTGCTTGGCCCGGATCGTGTTGCCCCTTACCATTCCTAGGGACTCCTTTATCTCCCTGCCGGGCACAAAGTCGGTGTTGACAACAATCATCTGCGCACCGATGAGTGATTCAAACCGAGGGTAGAAAAGGATTTCGCTAATGGGCCTTGCCCGACCCCTGATTCCTAGTTATATCATCGCAGAAGGCGACGCCAGAGGCGAGACTCGGGACGGATTCGCGGGTCCGGGTGCTTGGAACCGTCGGAAGCGGCGGTTTTTCCCAAGCTTTTTCCGTGGTAGCCGCATGTTCCCGGTGAGGAACCATGATCTTTGAGAAGGTGAAATCCGACGGACTGGCGCACATATCGTACCTGCTGGGATCCGGTCGCGAGGCTGCGGTGATTGATCCCAGGAGGGACTGCGAGATATACCTCGAGATTGCCCGCGAGAACAACCTGGAGATCCGGTACATACTCGAGACACACAGGAACGAGGACTATGTCATCGGGTCAACCGCACTTCAGAGAGATGTGGATGCAGAGGTGCTCCACGGCCCGGGGCTGGATTTCGGGTACGGGAAGACCGTCGAGGATGGGGAGAAGATAGAGGTGGGCGAGCTCACGGTAGAGGCCATGCACACCCCGGGCCACACGGATGAGAGCATGTCCTATGACGTATCCGACCAGTCAACGGACGGGGATCCTATCATGGTCTTCACCGGGGACGCACTCTTCGTGGGCGATGTGGGGAGAACCGATCTATACGGGCCAGACGAGGCCGAGCGGCTGGCCACGGATCTCTATCACAGCATCTTCGAGAGGATCCTCCCGCTGGGGGATGAGGTGATACTCTGTCCCGCTCACGGCGGGGGATCCGTGTGCGGCGGCTCCATAAGCGAGAGGGAGGAGAGCACCCTGGGGCTCGAGAGGGCGCACAACCCGAAGCTCCAGATGGGTAAGGAGGAGTTCATCGACTACAAGTCGCGGGAGACCCTGCCCGTCCCCCCATACTTCAAGATGATGGAGAGGCACAACCTGCAGGGACCCCCGGTCGTGGACCCGCCTCGGCCACAGCCCATGGACCCGGAGAAGGTGGCCGAGCTGCAGGGCCAGGGAGCGGTCGTCGTCGACACCAGATTGCCCGGCGCTTTCAGCGCCGCGCACATCCCGAACTCCTACAACATCTGGACAGGTGGGCTTCCCCTCTACTCGGGATGGGTCCTTCCCTACGACGAGCCGATACTGCTCGTCCTCGAGGATGCAGCGAAGATGGATACCGTGTCGTCCTACCTGTTCAGACTCGGATACGACAACCTGAATGGCTACCTGTGCAGCGGGCCCCAGTCCTGCGGGCTCGAGGCCTGGTATTCCCAGGGGAATGGATTCGAATCGGTGGCAATAGTGTCGGCGAGACAGCTGGAGGGCAAGATCGGATCGGGGCTAAACGTTCTGGACGTGAGGGGGGAGGACGAGTACCGGGGCGGCCACATCGCCGGTGCGAGCAACATCCATGTCGGACATCTGGAGGAACGGGTGCACGAGGTGGATTCCGAGAGGCCTGTGGTAACCGTCTGCGGCGTCGGGACCCGCTCAAGCATGGGCGCCAGCATCCTCAAGCGCGCGGGTCACGATGACGTTTCGCTGTTACTGGGAGGCATGATGGCGTGGAACAAGCTGGGCCTCCCTGTTGAGGCTCACTCACAGGACTGAATGATCATAGAACCTGGCCTAGCTTCACCGTCCGGACCCTCGTGATCAGGCGGGGGCTCTACCGGGATATCTCCGTCACTGGGCAAGAGGACAGAAACTAGCGCCCGAGTCTTGTCAGCAGGGTTATCAGCCTGCGGTCAAAGGCAGAGAGTCTTCAAGAAGCGTGGCGGGAGCGGGAGTGAGGGGCGAACCTATCTATTGTTAGGAGAATCATTGTGATTCCGAGAAGGATTAGCGGGGTTTCGGGTACCGATTGCCACAAGAGGAGTGACCCGTGACCGGTGCGACTTCGCGAGATTGTCAGCAACCTTTCTTCATCGAGCCACGAGGCCCCGGTACCATCCAGGGTCTGGGTAAGGTTCCACGTGTTGGTGGAGAAGAGCAATGTCGTATACAGTGATTCCCCTTCTGGAGGATATCTACCCGTGTAGTGTGCCCAGGTCAACGCTTCGCCTTCTGGAGACCAGCTCAGGGAGGGCCATGAGAAGGTGGATGCGCCCTTCACAGATCCATCGTGAATTATGTCCCAGGAAGAGTTGTAGACACGGAGACCTCCGTAGTAGTACCATAATGAGTATGGGCCACAAAGAACCGCTACCGTCCTATCTTCAGGAGAACACATTGGTGACGATGCTATAGCCCAGACCGCTCCCCTTTCGTTCGGCACTCTTTTCAGTACAGTCCCGTTCTGTGCATCCCACACGACTACCTCTCCTGAACCATCATCCCGCTCGTTCCCGGAAAGGATAGTCTCGGTGCTTGGCCAATCCAGGACCAGAATCCGGGATCGTGGGTTCAAGGTGATCGTCTTATTCGAAGCAATATCCATGATCATCAGCTGACCCAGGTCGCTCCATGTCAGTTTATCGCTCATGGGCGAGAAGGCAGCGGAGAAAGCTCTCGAGGTATAAGATGCGGAGGGGCTCGGAGGATCCGGCAAGAGATCCCACACCTCAACCCTTCTAGGATACTGCCAGAATGCTGCCAGGTATCTCTCATCACTGGAGAGAAGGACTGCCCTCAGATCCTTACCCCCTGGGGGGATGATCGTCTCGAGCCTGGGTGGTTCAGAATCCTCCCAGAGGCCCGTTACCGCTACCACACCGTCATTCTCGGTTGAACAGAACACCGTATCTCCAGTCCGTGACCATGCCGCTGTGGCGAAAGGACCGCTAGCCGGGGATTGGACATGGTGATCTGTCACATAATTCCAGACATCGATACCTGTCCCACCCCCCACGACCAGCTCATCCTCTGTGGGCGAGAAGCATAAACCTCTTCCTCCAGGAACCCGGGACCTGGACACCGTAACTCCGCTGGAAGCATTCCATATCTCCACAACACCACCCGGGAAAGCCCCTGCAAGCAATGACCCGTTCCTGGACCATGCAATATCATAAGGAGGGAGACCCGCTGACGGGGAGACATCACCGGCAGTGGACATATCCTGCTTGCTTCGTATTTGGGTGATCTCTAGCATTGTCAAAGGATCGAGAATCAGTATATCCTGATCATCATCGAAACACATCGCCAACAGAGAACCATCCGGACTCCACTCCACATCGCTCACGGGGCTCTCAAAATCCCTATCGGACTCGATGATAAGCGTAGCGATATCCCAAACCCACAGGGTTCCCTTTCCATCCAGGGGTTCGAGGATGGAGGCGATAGAGGAACCATCCGGTGACCACCTAACGATCCTTGCAGCTCTCTCCGTTCCCCATTCAAGGCATCGCTGGATCTCACCCGTCGAGACGTTCCAGATCGATATCGATCGGTTACCGGGAACCCTCGAATAACCGGTTGTTGCCAAAAGACCTCCCCCCGGTGACCACGAGATAGATGTGGAAGGATAAGGCTCCACCAATTTGCTGACACGATCCAGGGTAAGTAGCCTCGACTCTAACAGCTCCACAGAACCCGAAGAATCCCCAGACCCATCAGGACCACCGCTGTGAGAAACAGCGATAAGCCCCCCATCAGGTGACCAGGCAACCCGGTTTATCCAGGGATCTGATTGATAGACTATCCTCTCCCCTGTCCGCGAATCATAGACACCCAAGCCCTGCCCCGATGCTGCAACCAGTCCACCATCAGGAGAGAAATCCAGATCCGTGACCAATGCCTCCCCAACCCTATCGACCAGAACAAAACGATCCACTCCCCCGCCATCTACATCAAGACACCATCCCTGAGATAGACACCACAACCCAAACACAATAACCACTATAGTGAAGACATGCGATCCGCAGAAGGCGCCAACCTTCAAAGTCATTGTAGCTCCCCCAGGCTACGGTGCTTCTCCACCTCTCGGTACAGCCCTCCACTAACCATCAGACTCCGCATAAAATAGGAAGAGGCGAGAAACGTGCCCGGCACGCCTCGAACTACTCTATTCAGATATATATATGGGTTCAAGGTTCAAGGCCGTGTGGCTGGTGGCGGGGGAGGTGTTGACTGGGTCGGGCTTGGGATTCGCGGTTGAATGGTCTGTTCGTCTCTCCTTGGGTTGGGCGTTGGTTGCCATGGTGTTGGTCTTGTCTAGAGCGGATTCAGAGCGATGAGTCACCTTCCGATTCGATATAGGCTTATGAGGGTCTTTCCTATCTGCGCTGCGCTATCCTTGGCCACATGAGGAACCCCGGCTATTGGATTTGTCATAGCTCCTGATGGGTGAAATGGCATTTCCCCCCCCCCCGGAATTGATGGTTTCAAAATCGTCTTCGCTGCCGAGAACTGAGTTTCACTTCTCAATTTTTCTGCGAAATATTGACACTCTACCATCAAATCGGGCGTCGTGTTGCGTTGGTGTCACAGGCAAACTGCGACGCGAACTACCTTCCCGACTGCTGCCCGGCAAAGGCTTTATCAGTGAATCCATACCGTTTCGGGCATGAAACAGGATCATCAGGATATCGTCGTGGTTGGCGGGGGAATGGCGGGGACCTTCGCCGCGCTGGGGGCCAAGCGAAGGGCGGAAAGGGTCCTGCTTATTGAGCAGAACGCCAGTCTGGGCGGCCAGGGCACGGTAACGGGGGAACGCGGCTTCTGCGGCGATTTTCTGCACGTGAACGATCCCTTCGAGGAGATACTGAGCGACCTGAAACGGTTTGGAGCACTCGGCCCCATCAAGCCCACGAGCGGCGGGGTGACTTTCAACGGCGAGATACTGGCCTTCCTCCTGCAGGAGAAGCTCCTTGCCGCTGGAGTCGAGGTCCTGTTCCACACCACCTTGGTCGGGGCCGACCAGGCGGATGGCAGGGTCACCGGGATGAAGGTCTTCAACAAGAGCGGGCTGCAGACCGTCACCGCCGACTACGTGATAGACTGCAGCGGGGACGGGGACCTCGCGGCGATGGCCGGGTTTCCCGCAGACAAGGGGGGAATACCGAGAAACCCCGATGGAACCATCGAGCCCGATCTCAAGCTACAGCTGCCCATGAGCCTCTGCTTCTGGATGGAGGACACAGGGGAGAGGGTCGATCCCATACTGCCCCCGGGCTGCCCGGTGTGGGAGGACGACGAGGAGATACCGATGACGACGGTCCGACCGGTGACCCCCCACTCGATATTCGTGAAGATGAAGGTCATCGAGGGGGATTCAACCTCCGGCGAGAGCTACTCCGACGCCGAGATCAGGGCAAAGCGGCAGATGATGGGCCTCGTGTACTACCTGCAGACGAAGGGCTACAGGGGCGAGGTTTACGATACCTACCAGCTGAGCCACGTTTCACCCGGTCTGGGGGTCAGGGAGGGAAGGAGAATCGTCGGGGAGTATGTGCTGACCGAGGCGGATGTGAGGAGCGGGAGGATCTTCGAGGACGCCGTCGCCGTGGGGACCTATCAGATCGATTACCACTGGCCCCACATCCTGCAGAGAGCGGGAACGGGCATAACGCCGATAGTCCCCCCGTACCATATCCCGCTTCGCTCCCTGATACCCAAGGGCGGAAGGAACATCGCGGTGGCCGGCCGTTGCGCGTCGGGGGATCAGATGGCCATGGCGTCATTCAGGGTCATGACCAGCTGTGCCCAGACCGGACTGGCGGCGGGTATGGCCTGCGGCCTGGCACACGAGGGGGGTATAGACCTCACCGATGTCGACGCGCGGGATGTCCAGCGGGACGTGATGTCCGCCGGCCAGGACCTGAACACTACACCGTACAGAAGATACAGGCGTGACAGAAGGAAGCGTGGGGAACTTGTGCTGGAGGATGGCGGATTCGAGATTAGCGGGCGAAGCACGGTGCTGGAGCTGGAGAACAACGAGACCATAGTCGCGTTCTGCGGCCGGATGAACGGGAGCCCCGATACGGGCATATGGGTTGCCCGAAGGTCGATGGAGAGCTGGAACCAGCCGATCGAGGTACTGGGTGGCTCTGATCTCCTAGGCCGATCCCCGGTATTGTGCAGGGATGGAAGCGGGGCGGTGCAGCTTCTCCACCATCTTGGGACCGGTTCGAGTGGAAGCCCCCGGTATATCGCGTCCGAGGATGGAGGTCGCTCGTGGGGTGCGCCGCGGGTCCTGTCCGAGGATCTCAGAAACGTTTCCATTGTAAACAGGCCTATCGCTCTGGAGAACGGGAACTGGATCGCCCCGTGCTCAGCCGATCTGCTGGATGGAGGAGGTATCTTCGTGATTATCTCAACCGACTCTGGGCGCACCTGGTCCAGGGGCGGGACTGTCCCCTTCCGCTCAGAGAACCTGCCTGACGGCGACCTATTGCACGCCGCCGTGTGGGAGTCGGGAGCAGGGAAAGTGGGTATCCTTTTCTTTGGGAAGGATGGACGCATATACCGGAGCGATTCGGTGGACGGGGGGAGTACCTGGTGCGAGGCGTCCGTGACGGCCCTGTCCGGGGGGACCACGGGGATAGATATTGCGAGGATCGACGAGGGGCTGGTCTTGGCGTACGGCGCTCACGAAGAGGGCTCTGCCCTTACTCTCGCGCTATCCGAGGACGGGGGAGACAGCTGGCAGTTCCGGCGCCCGGTCCGGGAGATGGTTCCGGATCTGGGGCGAGGATTCTCGTATCCTTCGCTGACCCCGAGCCCTGAAGGGGTGTCGCTGAGCTGCACCGGGGGTCGGGACAGTCTGGCATTCTTCAGGTTCTCGGTGGAGCACATCAGGGGCGACGATCGCTGAAGACCGCGGCTTCGCCTCTTTTGGGATGAATCTGACCGGATTTGCGGTAGCAATAGTTATATTCCTTTTCATCTACCTATCCACGGGAAGCTTTTGAGGGGCATAACAAGGTATCTCTGGTTACCGGCGATCAGCCTTACCGTCTCGGCGATCCTCTCCCACTGGATACCGGAACTGCTTTATGTGGGCTTGGCGGCCGGTTTCATCTTCATAATCTCACGAAGGTACTGGAGACATCGCCCAAGGCACGCATGATCTCCTCGGGCATATCCATGGTGGTTGCCGGTGTATTTCTGGGGATCATGATTGATCAGCTTCTATCAGGCCCGGGGATCGCCGCTCTCATCTATCTCCCCTTGATCATCATCTTGGTGAGAACGGACATTCGCATGTGGTGCCGGTTCCTCAAGAGGCAAGGGGGACTCCCCTCGTAGATTCGCGTAAGGAATCGGATAGGGTCATTAACGGGCATCGCCCTTGGTGGCCGACACCCATCGGAGTTGAAAGGCACCTGACCAGTGGACCTTGTCACGGCGGGTCTATGGATCACAGGCTGCGACGTGCTTCCGGTCTCCCTACGATCCGACGGAGGGTGTCCAGGGAGAGGAAGATGCCGGCGACGGGGATGAGTACCCGGGAGACCCCGAGTATGAGGTGTTTCGAGTAGACATCATTCAACCAGTAGTTGAGGTTGTGGATCAGGAAACCCGCGAAGAGGAGGGCGATGGCCAACGTGGCGAGCGGGTAGAACGCTCTTGAACCGCTGGCGAGATAGAGGGGGAACACCGGTATCATCAGGACCGCGGCCGGCACGAAAACGGCATCCGGCCAGGTCCCCAGCGTTCTCATGAGTACGGCGATGCCCAGGAGCGTCATAAGGAGCAGGGATACCGACAGGCTGATCCTCCGGGGCTCGCGACCCATCGAGATCATTGCGGCGGCCGCCAGTGCCGCGCCCATACTCAGGAAGCTCAGAACAGTCCCGATTTGCCCCGCCCAGGCCCCTAGCCACATCGGCAGCCCGAAGACGCCGGTGAGGAATGGGTAGTTCCATAGAACCAGGGCAACCCCGGACCAGATCAGGCTGTAACCGAGCCTGGGTTTAGTGCCTCTGAGGCGATATCCCAGAAATGCCACCAGAAACGGGGCCAGGACGAAGAGGGATATCTCGGCCAGGGGAGCCGTCGTGCCGGCCCTCAGAACCGATTCCGTCAGCCCGGCATATAGAAGCCCTACCATCACGAAGAGCAGGAGGAAGGCCCTGTTACCCGCGACTGGAAGCTCCGGGCACCGAGTTGTATCCGACCTCTCCAGCAGGAATCGGACGATCCGGCTCATGGCTCTCCTAACTGAGATTCGATCTTCAGCTCTTATATCTAGCCGGTGAGGTCCGATAGGCGCGGATACACAACTGGAGGTGGGCACACCGGTGTACGCTTTAGAATACTCCTCAGAGTCGATGGAGACTTGACGTTGACCTCGGGAGGTCGTTCTCCGGGTCTTGACGGCTGCCCAAATCGAATCCGGGCCGCGAATCCGGATCCGGATTCCCGGATACGTTTATAAGCTGAAGCCCGCGAAAGCGGGTCAAGGGATGAGTTTGAGCGCCGCATCGAGTGCAGGGGGAGGCCACGGCCCCGGAAAGGCCGATGAAAGGCACCTCGACTGGCTCGAGAGCCAGAGGAGACGCAAGAGGTTCAATCTGGGCGATTACGACGTTCAGGTGGCCGGCGACGAGGTCATCGTTAGTGGAAAGACCTCCGACTCCTGGCAGCGTGAGAAGGTCCTGGAGAGGTCTGAGGTTGAGGCCGAGATCTCGACCGAGTCGAGGACCCCGGTCTTCATCTTCTACCTCGTGTACGCTATGTACGCCGTCGGCTTCCTGATGTTCTTCGTTTCCAGCGGGATCACGCCCTACACACAGCTGGTTGTCTTCGCTATCGCCCTGGTGATACTCTTCACGCCCCTCGTACTCGAATCGATGCTGCCGACCAAGTTCTTCCTGGCCGCTGCAGCGGTCTTCTTCATTCTCGTGTTCTCGCTTCCCGGGTTAGAATACCTCTCGGTGGCCTTCAAGTCGGTCGAATCGGCGGTGGGAAAGGGCCATGTAGAGGAGTTCCTGATATTCGCGTCGATCTTCCCGATTCTGCTGCGGAGGATGATCGGCCAGATGATGGTGAGCTACAGGTTGAAGCTTGAGCAGGGGGGCGAGAAATTCGAGGTTGTAACCGAGAGCCCCTCCGCCGTTTCACTGGTCGAGTACCTGAAGGACGGGTACAGTCATCGAAGCTTCTTCAAGATGCCCTCGTTCTTCCTGAATCTCAGCAGGAAGAGGATGAAGAGCTGCCACTACTGTGGGGAGAAGACGCTGACAGAGTGCCACAGGTGCAACAGGCCGGTGTGCGACGAGCACACCGAGCTGCTGCGGGGGTTCAAGGTCTGCCTGGATTGCTACATCGACAGACGGGGCAAGATCAAGAGAAACCTGCGTTGAGCTTTTACAGCTCCGACATGAGGTTGAACCGGTCTCGATTTGTCCTAACATATCTGCCTGAGGGAAGAGCCTCAGTCCAGCTCTCTCTTCAGTTCCTCGAGTTCCGGATAGTAGACCTCGACATCGGCGTCTGGCGGGACTATCTTCTGCATCGTGACGTCGATTATCTTGGTCTGGCCGGTGTCGAGATGGACCCTCTCGGTCTTATCAGCGACTAGTCCGCCCTCGTCGTTCTTGACCTCGACCTTGAAAGTCACGTATCCAGGATCCCCAACATTCTCGGCTCTAACGACGACCTTCATGTTGGCCTGCAGGCCCTCTTCTACTTCCTCGGCCTCGAAGATGCAGTCATTGAACTCAATATTCAAGGTGACGTTCATGGACTTCTCCTCCCCCATGAGGCAGCCCAGCAGCGTCAGGGACACGACGATGCAGAGGATACCGGCTAGGACACCAAGGGATCTCATGGATCCGGCCGGTAGGGACGCACTTTATATGTTTCCCCGATGGGGATCGGTGACGGGGCGGGTAGCGAGCACTCTGCCGTTGAAGGAGTGAGACCTTGCCTTCGGTCCTCATTTCGCATTTCGCCAAAAAACTAAATAGAGGGATGAGGCCCCGGGGAGAGGTGATCCATTGACGAGTGACAAGGCCGAGCGGTTACCGCGTAACCTGGCCGTCGATGAGCTGGAGAGAATCAAGGTAAGTTTGGGAACATGCAAATCCGATGTGGAGGCCAGAAAGAGAGATATGGCAGAGGCTTTCAGGAGGCTCAAGGAAACGATAGATGAGGGGGATATCTCCAAAGTGAGGGAGGAGTTCGAGGGTGACTTCTCGAGTGATATCGGCAAGCTGATGAACTCCTTCGATGAGTGTATGGAGTGTTTCGACATCTCCCTCCAGGCATCGGACGTGCTGATAAGGATCCTTCAATCGGAGCTGGCCAAGAGGTAGGCGCCGGCTACCGCGTAGCTTCCGCAATCATTTTCAGTGAAAATGTCATTTGATGAGTGGGGTCTGATGAACCTTGGATGTCACTCCCGCAATCGTTGAACTTGTGGCCTTCCTGGTTGTTGGAGCCATGTTCTTGATCTGGTGGGTGGCGGATGCGTTTGAGAGGAGGAAGCGGCAGAAGGAAGAGGACACCAACGTCGTCGCCTGGGAGTACACCCCCGACGGTGGACTCTGTGAGCGCTACAGTGAATGACGCCGAGCTGGCGGATCGGACGTCCCTTGGAGGGAGCGCCAGGAGGCGCCGGGCAGGGGACCAGGGCCGGGGAGACAACTGGGGAGATCGTGAGTGAACTGGAGGGATTTGCGGGGACTCTGGATCAGGCGGGAGAACGGGGGTAAGGTCGGGAGAGTGGTGGGCCTCCGTCCAAGCAGGAATGAGGCAAAGATACTCCTGCTGGCGACGGTTCCGAGGACATTTCTGAGATATATCCCGGACATAGTGAAGTTCGGGTCGTTCTACGTGCCCACCCAGATCGCGAGAGAGATGGATCGCGAGATCGTGGTGCCTGAAACCTTCGAACCCGATGAGGAACTGAAGGTGAAGGCGAAGGAGCTGCCCAAGCTCAAGAGGCTTATCAACACCGAGGCCTACGCCGGCAGGGGGTGGAGGATAGGGAGGCTGGTCGACGCTGATATCGATCCGAGTTCCTGGATGCTGGAGAGCCTGGCGATCGATGTGTATCCGGAGTATCTGATATCCCTTGAAGCCCGAAGAGAGGCGGAGATGGTTTCCTTCCCACCATTGATGAGGGTGACTGTCCCGGGCGAAGGGGTGGAATTCGTCGGGTCCGACTCCCTGGAGAGGAGCTACAGCGTCGTGCTTCCTGTGGCCGGAAGGGATGTCGAGAAGCACCTCATCAAGGAGATAGAAGCTGGGGAGTCGAATGACCGCGGTCGGGATGGGGTGATCCAGACGGCATTTGAAAATGCATACCGTGAGAAGGGCCTCTATCAGCTCTGAAAACAGCTGGAATACCGCTAGTGTCGGGAAGGCGGCGGCCCGGAGCGCCATTTGGGCGAAGCGGATGGGAATTCAACGGGGTGAGAGCTGTCCATCGCACATCGCACCGAAATACTGATAAGTGGTCCGTCAATCCCCGGCCCATATGAATCGGCGGTGCACCAATTGAAACCCATGCCGGCAGCAAAGGCTCATTCATCGGCTCAGTTGAGGTGGGCGGTTGCGGTACTATCAATGGCCCTAATAGTCGTGTCCAACCTTCCCTTATCCAGTGCCCAAGACGAGCGTAGGATCAACGTCCTGCTCATGGGCGGTATCGGGACCACCCACTACCTGCACGACTACTTCAGGGACGAGCCCCTCATAAGATATACCCCCATCCCCTGTCGTGGCGTGCCGGGGGGAGATGCGGCCGCAAAGAAGATGATACGTCTCTACTTCCCCAGGACCTACGAGGAGATGCAGAGCTATGACTTCATCTGGCTACGCTCGCCGGAGTACTACTACTTCACGACCCAGCAGGACAAGATGATGTACGATGCGGTGACGGACGGGGCAGGGGGCATCAACGACGCCAGCGTACTGAGCATGATAGCCCAGCTGAACCTGGCCTGGGCCACCTCACTCCTCCAGACCGCATTTCCGAACGAAGCGCCGGTCGTAGCCGAGAAGGGGGGAGGCGTGAGTCCCGTGGGTCTGTTCATGGTGGTCATCAACAGGGACTTCGAGGACCCGGTGCTGACGCCCTTCATACCCTTCGGGGTCGAGAAGGTGTCCTGCGATTGCGGGAGGTTCGTGATAGCGAGGGAGACGGCCAAGACGATGGCGTGGCAGGTCGGTAACTTCCCCGCCTACGCCAAGGTCCCGTACCTCATAGTGTGGGACTACCAGGAGGGAAGGACCATGACCACCGGGGACTGCGGCGGCAGTCAGGGATGGATCCGCCCGCCGAAGACCTCATCCGATAACCTGTACGCTCCCGATATAGTGGTTAACCTCATACTGTACGGGACCAAGAGCGGACTGATCGAGGATGTCGAGGTATACCACAGGATCAAGACCATCTTCACCCAATTCAGGACCAGGATGGCGGTGCTGATCTCGCTCAAGGAGTTCGTGGACAAGTTCGGGGCGAATACCGAGAAGGCACATATCATGATCAGGGACCTGGAGGAGATGGGCCAGGAGGGCCTGGACCACTACATGGACCAGGAGTTCGTGAGATGTGAGGAGTCGATGAACGAGGCCTTCGACTACTGCAACGAGGTCGAGGCGGCGATCAAGAAGCTAAAGGACGAGGCTCTGCTCTGGGTCTACGTGATCGAGTGGGCGGTGACCACCTCCGTTCTGATCCTGTCCAGCTTCGTCCTCTGGACCCTGATGGTCAGGAGGAGACTCTACCGCGCGGTCAAGACAACCAGGATGGAGTGAAAGGTCGAGGAGGGTTTGGAGTGAGAACCGTCTATCCTGTCGGAACAACTATCTACCAGCCGGAGCGGTGCGCCAACGGCTATACGCTCATATTCGGACGACCGATATCCGTTATCGACATGAACGGACGGGTCGTTAACACCTGGGAACTGGACAACTCGGTGAACACCCACGGGACCGGGAGGGTCCACCTGCTCGAGGACGGGCACATACTGGTGCAGAGGGGCGGGATGACCGCCACCGACGGGTCGATCGACGAGTACAAATGGGACGGCCGTCTCGTATGGAGATACATCCCCGAGGGGAAGATACCCCACGAGAGGCTGATGGGGCCACATCACGACGTTTGGAGGAAGAATAACGGGAATACACTTGTGATCTGCAGGGAGCCTGTGCCGGAGGAGTATATCAAGGAGGTGCGGGAGCCGACCTGGCAGAACCAGACGATCTGCGGGGACAGCATACTCGAGGTGGACAGGGAGGGGAAGGTCGTGTGGGAGTGGAACAGCCACGGCCACCTCGACATCAACCACTACCGGATACTGGCCAGCCCGAACTGGCAGGCGGGACCCTACAACAGCACCGTGGTGGACTGGACCCACGTCAACACGGTTCGGGACATCCCCGAGAATCCGTGGTACGATCAGGGGGACGAGCGTTTCAGGCCCGGCAACGTCATGATCAGCCCCCGGCAGCTCGACACGGTTTACATAATCGACCGTCGGACCAAGGAGATCGTGTGGAAGTACAGCGGGGACTACTTCGGCGGCCTCTCTGGCCAGCACGAGCCGTACATGATCCCCAAGGGTCTCCCGGGGGCCGGGAACGTTATGATCTTCGATAACGGCGCCTCCCCCTGGAGGGATCTCGGTCACGCCGGGAAGAGCTACGTGCTGGAGGTCAACCCGATGACAAGGGAGCTAGTGTGGGTCTACGACAAGGGCCTGGTGTTTCACTCCACCTATACCTCCAGCGCCCAGCGGCTGTGGAACGGGAACACCCTGATATGCGAGTCGGCCGCCCGTCGGATCTTCGAGGTCACTCCGGAAGGTGAAACTGTCTGGGAGCACGTGGCACGGACCCCCCGCGCCTACCGGTACCCATACAACCACTGCCCGCAGACAGCGGCCCTGGAGAAGCCGAAGCACGTGCGGGTCACCCCGCCGGAGGAGCTTCGCATCGAGCCTGAATACCCCCTGGATTGATCGTTCGGCCAGTTGATAGTCCCCGCCCGCGCGGGGAGAAGGGACATATCAGCAGGATCTCTCTCCAGTGCACAGGAGAGAACCCTGAAGGACCACGATCAAAATGAAACAGAACTCAGGACCGATCGGGAACCAGACCGAGTTCGACCCGGCGGCCTTGAGGGTGAGCCAGTCCTGCTCCTGCTGGTACTCGGCCGGGTAGGCGCAGTGCGAGTATTCGGGCCAGGGCGACTCGGCCGGGAAGGGTCCCCCCATTGTGAGGCAGTAGACCGCCGTGGCGGAGTGGTAGTTGCCGTTGAGCTCCACGATCCATTCGGATAACCCGTCCCCATCGACGTCGCCCCACCAGCCGCCGTTCTCCTGGCGGCGGTCCAGCGCAACATGGGGGTTGATGTAATAGGCCTCTATGTTACCGGTTGCGGCGTCGGTGACGATCGGGTAAGGCGCTAGCCAGAGGATCTCCTGTTGCCCATCCCCGTCGATATCGGCTATCAACTGATATGCCGACCACTGGGTTGATGTTGCCCCCAGGGGTATCAGGCCGTCTTCACTCGCGAGGGTAAGGTTCAGCTCCCATTTTTTCTCTGGAAACTCCCCGCCTATGTCCAGACAGTAGACCAGATGTGCCGCGGACATGACGGCGATGTCGATGCTTCCGTCGGCATCGACATCCCCAATCACCTGGCACATCCTCACCCTGTCCGGAGTCTCCCAGCTCCACAGCTCGTTCCCTGAGTCGTCAAGGCAAACCAGACCTCCGGGATGGGGCTCCTCTGGCCGGTACTCCACGGATGCCAAGACCTCATCCCTGCCATCTCGGTTGACATCAGCGACGATCACCGGGGGATTGGTGTAGGCCCTCTCGAAGACCCATCGGAGGCTTCCGGTAGCCGCACTGAGGCAGTGGATATTCCCATGATAGGGGGAGAGAACCAACTCGTAGTCACCATCCCCGTTCAGGTCACAGATAGTCGGCTGCCCGTAGGTCTGGGTAGGCACTTGGGATCTCCACACGACCTCTCCCGTGTGGTCCACCCTGTAGACATCCCCGTTGTTATCTCCGAGGAAGAACTCGACGACACCATCTTCATCTACATCGTAGGCCTGAGGGGGGCCGATCATATTGGATTGGTTTGGGTTCTCCCAGGTCCATTCCACCTGTCCGTGGCCGTTCAGTACGTGAAGTATGCCGCCTCGCCCCGTAAAGCAGAGTTCGTAGGTTCCGTCCGAGTCAACGTCGATCAGTGAGATCTTGCTTATCGGGTCGCCCGGGAGTTCCTCCTGGTTGATCGTTGGATAGAGCCACTCGAAGTGACCGTCCTGGTCTATGCACCAGATCCTCTTGCTGTCTCCCCTCCGAGTACCGAAGACCACCTCGTTCTCCCCGTCGCCGTCGACGTCCCACACAGTCGGCCCCGAGTAGTGACCGGCACCGAACGACTTGTCGGCGAAGACGTCGCTGGTGTTGAAAACCCACTCGAGCCGCAACTCGGTCACGGTCAGATCCTCCTGCGGAGTCTCGGTGGACTGCCTCCCGATATCGACCGGGGGAGGCTGGGCATTGTCTTCGATTGTCGGGCCATCGGCTGGGCTTTCCGGCTCGCCCTCTCCCTCCGGCATCTGAGACGCATCCTCCTCCGTCGCAGAGATGAGGTCAACCAGGACAGCCTGCACCCTCTGAAGGCTCAGGACACATGCCGAACCGACGAAGGCCAGGTAGACGGCGCCGATACAGACAAGCTTCATCCTCATCGAAACCATGAGCCTTGTGTCCTGTCGGAGCTCCTCCACATCTTCAGACATCCTACATCACCCGTGATATGGTCTCCAGCAGCCTGGTCGACGAGGCCCCGACCAGAACGAAGAAGGTGCCGTAGAAGATCGAAAGCGCCAGACTGCCGGTTTCGGGTCCCTCGCCCAGGAAGACGTAGATCGCCACCGCGGCAAGGACCGCCGTCAGGCCGTGCAGCGCCAGGTCCCTCCCGGGGATCAAAGTCGCGCTACCGGCCGGGACATCGAAATCGGCCAGCCGACCCACCGCGTACTTGGTCAACCGGTAGGGTTTGTCCCTGCCGAAGATCCTGGTTGCGACGTACCCCATCGATTCAAGCTGTCGGACGCACCTCCTGACCCGGCTGTAGGAGGTCATGAACCCCTCGTTGCCCTTTCGCTGTCCGTAGATCTCCTCAACCAGTTCGGCGACCGTTCTCCTCCCCACAAGCAGGTGGGCGATAACCTGGGCCTGCAGAACATCAGAGAGGTCCAGGTGCTCCAGGTCCTGGACAGCCTTGGATACCCTTTCCCTGGTACCCCGTTTCACGTCCTCGAGGTCTATGTCCCCCTCCGACATCCACGGAGAGGGGGTGTGCCAACCTCTTAAATGCAGTGAAGTTTTCGTTTCCGAAAACGTCCCGTGAGGGGCACACGTCCGTGGACTGCTGATCCCTCTGGAGTGAATATGAGGCCCTCAACGGTGTCTATTTGGGCTGATGGACCCTCTGCGTCAGGCCCCTGTCTCGATTTCCCGCGAAATGACCTCCACTTTGCGGACTAGATCCCCCGGATTCCTTCCCAGAACCCTCACCATCGGTTCTTTTCCGATCTCCCCGAGGTCGTAGATGATGTCGGGTACGCGCCCCAATCTCTCGATAACCTGCGTGACCCCCCACCCGAGGCTCGATCCCTCCTTCCCCTTCACCCGCTGGGGCTCCGATGACCTGTCAAAGGATGCGACCTCCAGCCCCGCGCCCTCGCATGCAGATACTATATCGGGCGAGTATCGGATATTCATCGCCGCTCTGAACTTCGGGTCATGGCACATCACGGTGAGGATGATCCGGGCGACGTGGGAGGAAACGCCGAAATCGGCGCATGAGCAGGCCACCATTCTCCCCGAAACATCCGTGATCCTCCCCTCTATCGCGGCCACGTCGCCCGTATCCCGCGCGTAGTGCAGGGCGTAGCCTAGGTTCGATCGGACCTCGGGGACCAGGTGGCCGACCTCCATCTCACCGAGCCTACGCGCAGCGCTCGATACCTCGCGGAGCACCTCGTATCTCTCCATCTCTCTCGCGACACGCACATAGGGGTTGGTCGGCCCGTGGCCCCTTCCGAGGTCGAGCCCGTGTTGGATGGCGTCGGTGACGAACTCCTTCGCCTCGGCAACCGCCTCGGATACCTCCATCCCCTTGCCTATGAACGTCGCCAGGGCAGAGGAGTAGGTGCAGCCGGTGCCGTGGGTGTTCTTTCCAGCGAGACGATCCGTAACGAGTGTGGTGGTTGACTCGCCGTCATACAGAATGTCTATCGGCTTCCCCTTCAGGTGGCCGCCTTTCACGACCACGTACTCCGGACCCATCCGATGGATCGAGATCGCCGCCTCCTCCATGGAGGCCTCGTCCTCGACCTCGATCCCGGTCAGGACCTCGGCCTCAGGTATGTTAGGAGTGACGACGTGGGCAAGGGGAAGTAGCTCGTCCCGCAGGGTCTCCTCCGCATCCTCGGATAGCAGCCGATCCCCGCTCTTGGCCACCATCACCGGATCGACCACGAGCTTCTCGATCGAGTACCGGTCGATCCTCCTCGATACCGCGCGGACGATCGCGGCGCTGGAGAGCATACCCGTCTTGGCGGCATCGACCCCGATATCGCCGACGACCGCGTCGAACTGATCCTCGACGAAGGATGCGGGTAGTTCATGGATGGCGTGAACCCCTTCCGTGTTCTGGGCGGTGAGAGCGGTCACCACCGACATTGCGAAGCCCCCGAGCAGGCTGATGGTTTTGATATCCGCTTGGATTCCGGCCCCTCCTCCCGAGTC
>Ga0180431_10004151_pt1 | contig 18247 bp, 20 predicted proteins | sample SS_ome_11_FD_132459 | JGI IMG/M metagenome (GOLD analysis project Ga0180431, IMG submission 132459) | Hypersaline lake sediment archaeal communities from the Salton Sea, California, USA - SS_1_MS_1 metaG | ecosystem: Environmental > Aquatic > Non-marine Saline and Alkaline > Hypersaline >... | reverse complement strand
TACGTCCAATCCTGCATAATACATATGCTACCCCCTTTGTTATTAGTCCAGGGGATAGTATATCGTATTATCCCCTGGGGGTAGCACTATTCATAGTATCTCCTTATTCTGAAGCGGTAAACTCGCTTAATTATATAGGAACGACTTTTATCTGTAAAGGAATAAATAGGCCAAAACCTTTTTAAGGCCGTATTATTCCGCCGAAAATATTTGAAAGTTAGTTTTTCTGACGTATACTAGTTCTGATAATAAAATTCAATTTCATATAAAAGAATAATGGACAGGTTTTTCTATAGATTAGAATGTTTCCTTAAGAAGTAGATTTCTCCTGCTCTGGCGGATGCCTTTGCTTCCACTTTGGTAAAAAGAGACCCTTTTTCGGTGGGGTACATAAAAAATGCGATAAGCCGTAATATAGGAAGCGCCGACGTCACAAAAGCCGATATAGTGAAAGTAAACACTTAAGAGAGGCAAGAAGAAAGGTTCTTTCCGTGAAAAAACTTGTAGTCTTAAGAAGGGTTTCGCAAGTCTTTTTTCTACTCTTATTTGTTTATATCCTGTGGTCGACTACCTACCCCTTAAGGGGACTTCTTCCGGCGGGGACTTTCTTTAAGACAAACCCCAATATCATGATCTTCACCGCCATCAGCGAACGCATCTTTCTGCCGGGCCTGGTATTTGCTTTTATGATGCTTGTTATAACTCTAGTCCTGGGAAGGTTTTTCTGCGGGTGGGTGTGTCCGTTAGGGACTTTGATGGACTGGACAGCTTCTCTTAAGAAAAAAAGACGCGAGACAACTGACTTATTCAACAGAAAAGTGCGCCGCGTCAAATTCGTTGTTCTGGGCGTAATAGCTTTGGCTTCTTTTTTCGGGATGCAGATCGCCTGGGTGCTTGACCCCGTGGTGCTTGCGGCAAGGTTCGTATCCCTCAACCTCACCCCGACAGTCACGCTTCTTCTGGACAAAGCGTTTATATTCATCATACGTGATGTAGGCTTCTCCGGACTGCATGATTTTTACAGGGCTCTTAAATCTTCCGTTTTGGGAGTGAGAGTAGCTTACTTTGCTAATAGCGGTATGATCTTCGCGTTTTTCCTTACGGTTCTTATCCTTACTTTTTTTATCACACGGTTCTGGTGCCGCGTGCTCTGCCCGTTAGGCGGCATATATTCGCTTATCGCAAGGTTTTCTCTCTTAAGAAGGGTGGTCGGAGAATGTATAGATTGCGGTCTGTGCAGGGAAAGATGCCGTATGGGCGCCATAAATGATGACATAAGTTACTCGAAAGGCGAGTGTATACTTTGCATGGACTGTGTTTATGGTTGCCCCGTGCATGTTACTAAGTTTACCTGGCCTACTTTTAAGGGCTTACCCGCAAAACGAGATGCAGCCTCTTCCCGCGGGCTTTCACGTAAAGAATTTATATTTTTGATTCTTAGCTCCGTTTTTTTTCTTGGTTTCAGGCGCGGTTCGAGAAAGAAAACCGGTTCGGTGGTAAGACCGCCTGCTTCCTTAAAGGAGGATGAATTTATCAACAGGTGCGTCAGATGCGGTAACTGCATGAAGGTCTGTCCGACTAATGTGTTACAGCCGTCCATGCTCCAGGCCGGTTTAGGCGGCGTCTGGACGCCTCACCTGGTGAACGAGATAGGTTACTGTGAGTATAACTGCGTCCTCTGCGGGGAGGTCTGCCCGACAGGGGCGATAAGTAAACTGCCTTTAGCGAAAAAACAGCATGCGAAACTGGGGGTGGCCAAGGTCGACCGTTCGATTTGCATAGCCTGGTCGGGGAACAAAGAGTGCCTCGTCTGCGAGGAGCACTGCCCGGTCCCCAGTAAAGCCATCAAAATAGAGGAAGCGTGGATAGAAAACAGGATGATAGGCAGGCCCGTCGTAGATACCGATCTTTGTATCGGTTGCGGGATATGCCAGTATAAGTGCCCTGTACGCCCTTTAAGGGCGATAACGGTAAGCCCGGAAGGCGCCTATAGGCCTAAGGGATAAAAAAGGAGACCGAATGCAAAACTTTGATTTTTATAACCCTACGAGGATAATTTTTGGCAGGGGCCAGACAAACCGCGTAGGCGAAGTGACTAAAGCTTACGGTAAGCGGGTTCTGCTTCTTTACGGAAGGGGCAGCGTCAAGAGGATCGGTCTTTTTGAGAAAGTCGTAAGAAGCCTCCGCCAGGCCGGAGTCGGATGGATCGAGTACGGGGGAGTGCGGTCCAATCCGGTACTTGGTTTTGCGCGTAAAGCCATAGACCTATTCCGCAGGGAGAAGCTTGACGCCATAGTCGCTGTCGGCGGGGGCAGCGTGATCGATACCGCCAAGACGGTAGCGGCGGGCGTTCTTTACGAGGGTGACGCATGGGATTTTTTCTGCAATAAAGCCGAGGTTGAAAAAGCTGTGCCTGTAATAGTCGTTTTGACTTTAGCTGCCTCCGGATCGGAGATGAACGGAGGCGGTGTCATAACCAATGAAAAGACACAGCAGAAACTCCATCTTGTCGGTGAGCCTTTATTCCCGAAGGCCTCGATCCTTGATCCCGTCAACACCTATACCGCGCCTATTGACCACTCCATGTACGGGGCGGTCGATGCGATCATGCATGTTCTGGAAGGTTATTTTAACGCGACGGACCCGGCTACGCCTTTACAGGACAGGTTTGTGGAAGGGCTGGTTAAGACTGTCATGGAAAACGCCAAGATCATTTTTTATAAACCCAATGATTATGAGGCGCGGGCGAACATAATGTGGTGCGCCGCTTTAGCTTTGAACGGGCTCATGGTATCCGGAGTCGCCGCCGAGGGGTTCCCGATGCATATGATAGAACATTCCTTAAGCGCACTCTACGATATCCCGCACGGGGCGGGGCTTGCCATTGTCGCGCCCAGCTGGATGCGCTACAAGAGCAAAAGCGACCCTGAGAAGTTCGCACAGTTCGCCAAACGGGTATTTAACGCCTCTGACGGCTCCATGCAGGAAAAAGCGGCTAAAGGGATAAACTCTCTTGAGAAGTGGTTCCTTTCAATAGGCGTTCCCGTAAGGCTTTCTGATGTGGATATACCCGCTTCCGACATAAAAAAGATCGCGGAAAACGCGCGTATGACCGCAAAGCTATGGGGGCTTACCGGGTATACGGTGGAAATAATAGAGAAGATCCTGAAAAAGGCGGCATAGGATGCTGTCAGCGAACAGAAAAAGGCATAAAATTCGAAAAACGATAAAATCATTTGCAAATATACGTAAGAACCATTAAAATTGTACTGTTATCTTATTATGTTTTTAGCATATGAGAGTAGCGGCAGACGATGAATGAGGGTTTTCGTATAGAGCAGTAAGGATCCAGACACTTTCCCCGGAGAAGGGCGAGTGTCTTTTTTTTGGCAAATTAAAGGTAACCTGGGAAACGAAAGGAGCGTGTTATGAAGAAAGTTGTTGCGTGTATCATTGTACTGGCTCTTTTTGCGGCATGTACGCCGGCATTTGCCGCGCAGACTCAGAAGGGGGCCAGCACCCAGGCTCTTGAAAAGGCAAGCGATGAGGCGGTATTCCATCGTATAGGCGACTGGTTCGCGACTATCGGCAAGACAGACGCTGAAAAGAAGCAGATAATCGCCGAAAGAAAAGCCAAAAGAGTCGCAATAAGAGCCCAGAAAGAGGCGGCGAAAGCGCAAAAAGAGCTCGAGAAACAGATGAAAAAGACACAAGAGACGATAAAGCAGCAGATGAAACAGACCCAAGGCAAGATGGGCAAGTAGCACGTTCTTAAGCGGGGGAGGATGTTTAAAATGAAGAAGATACTGACTTCGTTGATCGTTATTGTTTTGATAGCGGCAGTAGTGCTGGCGGTCGGGAAAAACACTATCGCCAAAGTAGCCGTCGAGAAGAGCGTAGAGATGGTCACGGGTCTTAAACTCAGCATGCAGAGTCTCAATATCGGCATAATCAAGACTCTTGTCGGGATAAAGGAGCTTAAGCTGTATAATCCGGACGGGTATAAGGATAGGGTCATGCTGGATATGCCGGAGATCTATGTCGATTATGATCTGGCGGCAGCATTCAGGGGTAAAGTTCATCTGAAAGAGATGCGCATGAACTTGAAAGAGTTCACAGTCGTCAGGAACGAGAAAGGCGAGCTTAACCTGGATTCTTTAAAAGTGGTCAGGGAAGAGAAAGCGCCGGAAAAGGCCGCCCCTAAAGAAAAAGGAAAGATGCCCGAGATCCAGATCGACAAGCTGGAACTGAAGATAGGCAAGGTCGTCTATAAGGATTATTCCAAGGGCGGGGCGCCTTCCGTCCAGGAATTTAACCTTAACCTGGATGAGACATACCAGAACATAGACAATCCCGCGCAGCTTGTGAGCCTCATTGTGGTGAAGGCCCTTATGAACACCACAATATCGCAGCTGGCGAACTTTGACTTAAAGGGGCTTCAGGATCAGCTCGGCGGCCAGATCTCAAAAATCACCGAGACTGTAGCCCAGGCCCAGGAGTCCGTGAAAGCGGCGGCTGAAAGCGTCCAGGAAGCGACAAAAAGTCTGCAGGAAGCGGTCAAGCTTCCCTTTGGTTCCGAGAAGTGATATGGTTTGTCCGATGGGACAAATAAGTAAACAAGGAGGGGTGAAGTCGTGAGGAAATTTTTATCCATTATCTTAGTGTTATGTCTGGCAGGGGGGCTTTTCGTTAGCGGTTGCGGCCCCGTAAAAGCCGATTCGAGTCAGCAGGCGATTGCAAACGCCAAGACCATGGGAACGGTCCAGGAAAAAACCGATTACCTGGTCGCTCAGGCAAAGGCCTTTTACAATTCAAAACAATTCCAGGGTGCGGTCGATATAGCGCAGTACGTCTTAACGTATCTTGACAGAGATTCACAGGCGGCGAAGAGCCTGCTTGAGAAGGCCAAGGCGGACCTGACCGCGCAGATGAAACAGTCAGCCGAAGACCTCAGGAAGACTTTTGGAGGATAAACATTTATGGTTCGGCGCGCTTCGCTTGCTCACCATGAATCTCTAATGTAATGAGGAGGTGCTTGGGACAAGGAACACCGAGGGTGTGAAGGCGCATCCCGAGAAGTTGTGACGCAACAGGCGAAAAAGATGAAAGGGCGGACGTAAGTCCGTGGAGATTCATATAAAAGAAGGAGGCAGACGATGGGCGGTTTACTGGGACTTATTATTCTGGTTCTTGACATCATTGCTATTGTCGATGCGGCAAGGAGTTCATTGGAAACGGCTAAGAAGGTCCTGTGGATAGTGCTTATAATAATTCTACCTATTATAGGCCTCATCCTGTATTTTCTGGTCGGTCGTCCCAAAAAAGCATAAGCTAAAGAGAAGCAAGGATAAAGATGGGGCCCGGGCCAATCCCCATAGGGATTTAAATGAAGACTAGAGCCCCATCTTTTGTGGTGAGTAATCTTGCGCTTTCCTTTCTTTTAAGCCTGTTTAGCTCTTATATGTTTATAAAGTATAAAATGTTGACAAAACGGTGTAACTGTGTTAAACTAACAAAAACTTAAGTTAACAAGGAGGAGAAGTGATGAGAAAGGTTCTACTGGTACTGGTTATTGCTATTCTATTCTTTGTTCCTAAAGCTTCATATGCGCAGGATACCGAAGTCCTGTTTGGTTTTGAGACGGGTCTTCAGGGATGGGATATCCCTGACTGGGCGTATGAAAAACCCGACCATGTTCAGAGGTCAATCGAATCTTCCGATAAGTATGCTTCAGAAGGATCCAAGAGTCTCCAGATCGATACGGAGTTTTCCGGAGGCAGATGGACAGGCGCGATAATCGAGATCATGCAGTATTGCGACTGGAGCGATTACAGCACGCTTGCCTGTGATATTTATCTTCCCCAAGGAGCGCCAAAAGGCCTGAAAGCGAAGATAATACTTACCGTTGGAGACAGCTGGAAGTGGGTCGAGCAGAGCAGAAGTTTCAATCTCGAACCCGGTAAATGGGTGACCATAACAGCGGATCTTACACCCGGCAGCATTGACTGGAAAAGAGTTGAGGTTGACGATGCGTTTCGCGCAGACGTCCGAAAGATCGATATAAGAGTAGAGTCGAACAATAAGCCCGCTTACACAGGTCCGATATATGTCGATAATATAAGAGTAATAAAATAATTATTCTTATTTGAGTCACCGGAATATTATATTAGGAGCAGGAGGAAGATGTTTTCTTCTTTCTGCTCCTTTTTTATCTGCTACAGCAGCATCTGGATGATATCTATTATTCTTTTAAATATAATTACCGCTTCGACTTGACCCTTGCATCCGGTGAGGGTATTCTTTATATAGACTTAACAGCAAAAATATAGAAAACTTGCCGTTTTACAACGGTTTTAACGGATATCTTTGTGGTACATATAAAATATGGATACCACTGCTAGAATCAGAAAGCTCGTTTTGTCCTTGGTGACGATTGCAATAATAGCAGGCACGACCGCTATTTTTCAATCCACACAATCTTTTTATAAGGATTTTGCCCAAGGGGAAAGATACTTTCGCTACAGGAAATACAGCAAGGCCTTGCCGTATTTTGTTTCCGCGTATAATTTAAATCCCACCAGCCCGGAGGTCTTGGCGTATCTTCTGTGGACGTACCAGAATCTCGGCATGAAAAAAGAGACTGGTATCATACTCGCAGCCCTTTACAAGAGCGACCCTGAGAACATCGCGGTTTTAGAACAGCTGGCGGATGTTTACTATAGCCAGTCGGGTTTCGCACAGGCGGAAGATATGTACCGCAAGATCCTTGAGATCAAAGATAGTTTCAGTGTAAGAAGAAAGCTTGCCGAAGTCGTTGTCTGGCAGAAAAAATACAAAGAAGCCGTGCCGCTGCTTGAAGAGCTCATGAAGGAGAAGCCTGACGATTACAAACTTATTGAGTTTTATGCGGATGTCTCTTCATGGGCCAAGGAATACGAGAAGGCGATATCTGCCTACAGGGAGCTTCTTTCCTCCGGCCATGGTTCAAGAGGCACCGTTTTAAAGCTTGCCGAGGTCCTTAGGTTTGCGGGAAAGGACGAAGAAGCTGTTTCAGTATATGATGAATATCTTAAAGGGGAGAAGTAGCATGAAAAAGATGACTTTCCTGCTCACTTTTACAGTCTTGATATTTTTGGTCTTTTTTTATGTGAATGCAGAGGATCTTGCGGATGAAGATAAAGCGAAGTTCGGCTTGGCTCAGAGTCTCAATAATACGGAGAAGTTCGACGAGGCCCGGGAGATATTGAGTGATCTTTACAAGAGGTATCCGGGCGATAAGAATATAGCGTTTGAATTTGCAAAAGCGCTGGGTTACGGTAAAGCTTTCAAGGAGTCGTCGGAAATATTCCTCAAGCTTCAGGAAGAATTCCCCGATGATGAAAACATAGTGCGCACATATGCGACAGTCCTTGAAGCTAATCAGAAGTTTCCCGAGGCGAGGGAGGAATATTTTCGCCGGCTTAAGAAGAATCCGACAGATGAAGCGCTTATCATGAAAATAGCCGACATCTCCTCTTGGATGGGGGATTACGAGACGGCCAAAAAGTATTACCGTGAACTCATCGCCAAGCATAAAGGCGACATTGCGCTTAAAACGAAACTTGCGGATGTCACTTTCTGGTCGCGTGATTACGCTGAAGCAGCGGCGCTGCTCGAGGAGATCTCTTCCACGCCTGAAGGCGATAAAGAACGGTTTACAAATCTATGTTACGCGTATCTTTCTCTGAACTGCTACGATAAGGCGGTAGAGTGCTATCAGCGCCTGGTGGAAGCATATCCGCAGGACCTTTCATCCAGGATGGGGTATGCCAATGCCCTGTATGCTTCAGGCAGGATGGATGAAGCCGAGCGGGAGTACAAGATCATCATCGAGAGGAGTCCGCTTGACGCTGATACGCGGATTAAACTTGCGCAGATGTTTGCTGCCAGGCAGAAGTACGAGGAAGCGATAGGGCTCTTAAAGGAAGTCCTTGATAAGGATCCGGACAACAAGACGGCTCTATTATGGCTTGCGCGTGTTTATAGCTGGGGGGCGTATTACCCGGAGGGCCTTGCGGTTTATGATGAGGTGATACAAAAATATCCGCAGTGGATTATTTCCAGGAGAGAAAAAGCAAGAGTTCTCGGGTGGGTGAGGAGGTATAAGGACTCTATAGACGCTTATCAGGAGATCTTCGCGGACATAGGCCCTGACGAGGCTTCCCGTCTTGAGATGCTTTCAAAGGACGATTTTTACCGCCGTTTTGACCGCAGCGCAATTGCGGAATATAAAGAGTGGCTGGCTCTTGAGCCTTATGACCTGGAAGGTCTTTTTGATCTCGCTCAAGTCTACTCACGCCAGATGCAGTGGGAAAATGCCCGCGAGATGTATAACAGGACTTTGCAGGTTTTCCCCGAACATTTCAGGGCAAAAGAGGCCCTTAATAAAGTGGATATCTACTCCAAATCGCCGCTTATAGACGCGGGGTTCGAGTTTTACGAGGCGGACAGCTCTTCCAGGGACATAGATGAGAAATACTGGTGTTTTTTCTCGGGAGTGCGGATGCCGCTTTATAAGGACATATACTTCAATGTGCGTTCGGAAACCTTTCTTTATTATACGAGGGAGTTTTCTTCGCTCATGCGGGAACGCATCTCGGTGGGCTTAGAGCTGGTGAAACGCCCGCTTTTCTGGGCAAGCAGCGGCTACAGGGCCAGTCTATACACTCAGGGGATTGAGGACAGCCACAATTTTTACGGGGATATAAACATAAAACCGATCGATTTCTTGCTTGCGACATTCTCCTATGAAAGGAAGGACATCACCGATAACGCCCAGACTATTAAACGGAGACTGAGAAGGGATGATTATAAGATGCGCGCTCTTTTTGAGCCTAACAGGAGGCTGGCCTTTGGTGCTGATTATATGTTTTCCGATTATACTGACGGTAATACCAGGGGGGATTACGGTTTTGACGGCAAAGCCGTTATTTTCTATGAGCCCAGGAGCCTTTCAGTCACGTACCGCTACGAGGAATATGGGTTCCAACGTCCTGAAAGCTATTATTTTACGCCGAGCAGTTTTCACACAAATAAGGTGGCCCTTGAATGGCGGCACTTTCTGAACAAGGAAGAACTTTTCTGGGGGTCTAACGATACGTTTTACACGTTAAGGTACTCTGTTAATTTTGACGTAAACGATCAGGTAGGCCATACCTTATATGCGGATTTTCATAAGGATTGGACGGACCGTTTCTCAACGCATGTGGAATGGAAGAAGATGATCTATGACCATCAGGATACCTACAGCGAAGACGAGGTCCTTGCCTATATAAAATATTATTTTTAGGATATAGCTTATGGGAAACAGCCGGATAAAAAAACCGAGATTTATGCCAGCGTTGGTACTTTTGCTTTTTATCGCAAGCGCCTGTTATTTTATGTCAAGGGCGGTTTTTCTTGCTTTTGCCGGCTACGGGCCTTTTGAGAAAGTGCTCTCGATCTTTTTCTTTTTAGCGGAATTTTTCGTTATGTTTCACGCTTTCGGGTATTTCTCAAATATATACAGGCTCAGCAAGGTTCAGGTGACAGAGGTGAAAGAAGGGGAGGTCGAGGAGAGAGTGGCTCCTCCGCCCCGTAGGTTCCCGCAAGTCGCCGTGCTTATCCCGGCCAGGCACGAACCGAAAGACGTCCTTGAAAGCACAGTAGTGAGTTGTTACAACATTGACTACCCTAGTAAGACCATTTATATACTTGACGACTCTTCCGAGAAAAGTTACATGGACGAGGCCATGGAGATCTCCCAAAGGTATGGCGCCAAGCTTTTCCGCAGGCAAACGAGGCATGGCGCAAAAGCCGGGGTTATTAATGACTGTATGAAAACCCTGGATGAAGAATATATGGCTATATTCGATGTGGACCAGAACCCTATGCCGGACTTTTTGAAAAAACTGGTGCCTTTTCTTGAAGATGACGCTAAGCTTGCTTTTGTCCAGACGCCGCAGTTTTACAGTAACCTCACCTCGGGCAAGGTCTCCTTCGGGGCCCAGATGCAGCAGTCGGTTTTTTATGAGTATGTCTGCGAAGGGAAAAATTCCGATCAGGCGATGATATGCTGCGGGACCAATGTGGTGATGAGGCGCCAGGCGCTTCTTGATGTGGGAGGACTGGACGAGTCGACTGTTACGGAGGATTTTGCCACATCGCTTTACCTGCAGCTAAAGGGGTGGAGGACCATGTATTATAATCATGTGAACACTTTCGGAATGGGGCCGACTGACCTGGGGGCATATTTTCAGCAGCAGGATAGATGGGCCAGGGGAAACATTGGCGTGCTTAAAATAATCATATCAAGATTTTTCAGGTCGCCCTTTTCATTAAAGCCGGCTCAATGGTTTGAGTATCTCATAACAGGCAGCTACTATCTTATAGGATGCGCGTATATTTTTCTCATATTTTGCCCGATACTGTATATTTTCTTTAATATCCCGTCATTTTTTATGAATCCGGTGGTGTATTCACTTGCGTTTATCCCTTATTTCCTGCTTTCTGTAGGGATATTCTATGTAAGCATGGGCAGGAAAAAGTATAGCCCGCTGCAGCTTTTTGAAGGGCAGGCCCTCATGTTTTTGACGCTCCCGGTTTTTATAGGGGCTGCGGTAGGTTCGCTTTTGGGGTTTAAAGGCACGTTTAAAGTGACCTCGAAAGCTTCAGGCGCAAGGATATCGTATTTAAAGCTGTGGCCTCAGCTGTTTTTGTGGAGCATAAGTTTATCCGCTATAACATGGGGCATAAACAGGCTCTATTATGAGAGGACAGTTGCTGTTCTGATAAACATAGTGTGGATACTGTATCATTTTATACTGCTTTCGTTCCTTTTTTATTATGATGAAGATTAAAAAAACAGTTTTTCTTGTTCTCCTCTTTTTAACCTTAGCGGCAGTTGCGGCTCTTTTCTTCTTGAAAGAATGGGAGGTGCCACTTTCTCCGGAGAAGATGAAGGCAACGGAAATCGTTGAAAATGCCTGGCTAGGTTATAAGCGCTACTTTATAGAGCCTGACGGCAGGGTCAATCGGCCCGATAGCGGTGATACCGTCTCGGAGGGGCAGGCATATGCCATGCTGAGGGCGGTATTGACCGGCGATAAAGAGACGTTTGATAAGTGTTATCTCTGGACGGAAGAGAATCTGTCCAGAAAAAGCTCCAGAGGGGATAATCTTCTGGCCTGGTTATGGGATAGGGGCGCGGTCAAGGACTGGATGCCGGCAGCGGATGCCGATATAGATTATGCGCTTGCTCTGGTCTTTGCCGATTCGATATGGGAGGGGGAAAACCCCGGGGGAACGGATTATTACGGCAGACGCGCAAGATATATGCTTGATGATATCCTCAGGCTCCTTACGTACCGCACTTCCAGCGGAAGGCTTTATCTTTCCCCGTGGATAATCGGCCAGGAGAAAAAGACGCGGTATCCCGTTAACCCCTCGTATTATTCGCCGGCCCACTTCAGGGTATTTTATCAGTTTACCTCAGATAAAAGGTGGCTGGAGTTGGTGGACACCATGTACTATATTTTAGATTCTATCTCTAAAAACTTTGACGGCAAAGAAGGCAGGGGGCTTATCCCGGACTGGTGCGCCGTAGGCGATAATGACGAATTTTATGTTCTGGAGGGGAAAAGTTCCGGTTTCGGATGGGAAGCGGTAAGGGTCCCCCTAAGAGTCGCTATGGATTATTACTGGTTTAAGGGTAAAACGGCGCAGGACTTTTTAAGCGGAGGTTTCTCGCGGTTCGTCGAGGGCCAGTGGAAAAACAACGGGGCGGTATTCTGTGAGTATAGCTATGACGGCACTTCTAGCAATGAATACGAGGACGCGCTTTTCTATGCCGCTTATTACTGCGCGTTATCGGCAGGTGAGTCGAGGTATTCGAAAGACATGCTCCAGAAGAATAGGTCCTTTTTGAGAAAAGAGGCTGCCGGCTGGGTATATAATGACACCAGCGCATACTATACGAACAGTCTTGCCTGGTTTGCCGATGGGTTTATTTCGGGTATACTTAGGCTTATAGAAAGAAGGTGAAGCTATGATGGAAAAGGGAATTCTTTTAAAAAAGCTTGAAGAATGCATAAAGGTCGAAGAAAGCGCGATACCGCTTTATACGCAGCACGTGCATAATACGCTGTTTCTTTCGGACTTTGAGAAAAAGGATCAGGATAGGGTCAAAGCCATACTGATGGAACTGAAAAAAGACTCGGAAAAACACAAGAAGATGTTTGAGGATCTTCTGACTGAAGTGAAAGGTTCAGGCAAAGATGTTTACTAGAGAGGATTATAGAGAATATTTCAGTGCAATCCTTGAAAAAGAGAAAGGTATGATTTCTGGCATCACTGATATCAAAAGTTCGATCGGCGACCAAGATACCTTGAGGGTGCTGGATCTTATAATCAATGACGAAGTAAAACATTATTCTTATACTGCCGGGCTTTTGGAAATGTTAAATGAAAGGGTCAAATAAAGATGTTTACGAGAGGGGATTACAAAGAGTATTTTAGCTCCATTCTTGAAAAAGAGAGAGACATGATCTTCAGTGTCGCTGATATAAGAAGTTCGATCAGCGATGAAGAAGCCTTGAAAATATTAGAAATAATAATCAATGATGAGATAAAACATTATTCGTATGTCGCCGGCCTTTTCGAGAATCTATTGCTTCAGGGAAAAGTCGAGAAAAGAAAGTTCAGGAGGCAGCACTCCCTGGGCGATGCCTGGGTGAGGGACCTCAAGACTAAAGAGGAGATCAAGGCAAGATGCGTAAACGTCTCCGAGGGCGGTATATGCATAGAGAGCGATAAACCTCTTGAAGTCGGCAATCTCTTTGAGGTGGCGATAGAGTTTTATGACGGGTCGGAACCCGTCCGCCGTGTAGGCAAGCTGGTATGGTACAAAGAGGTCATTGCAAAGCTCAATATAGGCGGTATCGAGTTTAAACTTAACTAATAGATATGAAGAGGGAGAAAGAAATGCTTGAGAGGATAAATCCGCGTAAGACCGCCTCCTGGAAGAGGCTCCAGGCCCATTACAAGGTGATGAGGAGTAAACATATGCGGGATATGTTCCAGGCGGATTCCGGAAGGTTCAGCAAGTTCTCCGTGCGTTTTGGAGATATCCTCTTTGACTATTCAAAAAACATAATCACCGAAGAGACCATGAAGCTTCTTTTCGCTCTTGCCGGAGAGACCCGGATCGCCTCTTCCATCGAGAAGATGTTTCAAGGCGATAAAATAAACGAGACGGAAAATAGAGCCGTTCTTCATGTCGCCCTCAGGAATGCTTTCGACAGCCCCATTTATGTGGATGGTGAGGATGTCATGCCGCAAGTTGAGGCTTCGCTTAAGAAGATGAAGGAGTTTTCCGGAAAGATCATATCCGGCCAGTGGAAGGGTTTCACAGGAAAGCCCATCAAAGATATCGTCAATATCGGTATAGGGGGTTCGGACTTGGGGCCTGTCATGGTCACAGAAGCCCTCAGGCCCTATAAAAAACCTAATATCGAAGCTCACTTCGTATCCAACATCGACGCGACGCATATCGTTGAGACGATTAAAAGGCTTGATCCGGAGACCACGCTTTTCATGATAGCATCAAAGACCTTTACCACCAGCGAGACGATGACCAACGCCCGTAGCGCCAGGGAATGGTTCCTCGAGAAGGCTAAGAGCGAAGAGACGATCAAAAAACATTTTGTCGCGCTTTCGACCAACCGGATAGAAGTGGAGAAGTTCGGGATTGATCCGGAGAATATGTTCGTTTTCCGGGACTGGGTGGGCGGAAGGTTTTCGCTTTGGTCCGCCATAGGTCTTTCTATTGCGTGCACGATAGGTTTTGAGAACTTCTCACTCCTCCTGGAAGGAGCGCGTCGCATGGATAAGCATTTCAGGGAAACTCCTTTTGAGGGGAACATCCCGGTGATCCTGGCGCTTCTAAGCGTATGGTACAACAACTTTTTCGGTGCCCAGACGGAAGCGGTTCTTCCGTACGACCAGTATATGCGCCGTTTCCCGGCGTATTTACAGCAGGCGTGCATGGAAAGTAACGGCAAAAGAGTGGATAGAAGCGGAAAAGAAGTCAGCTATGATACCGCCTCCGTCGTCTGGGGCTCACCCGGCACGAACGGTCAGCATGCGTTCTATCAGCTCATCTACCAGGGCACGAGGATCATACCGTGTGATTTTATTATAGAGGCGATAAGCCATAACCCTCTCGGGGAACATCACCAGATACTTCTTGCTAACGCGTTTGCGCAGACAGAGGCGCTCATGAAGGGCAAGACGGCTGGGGAGGTGCGTCAGGAGCTCGAGGACGCGGGGATGAGCAAAGAGGAGATAAAAAGGCTTGCTCCTTTTAAAGAGTTCCCGGGCAATAAACCCACCAATACCATACTGGTTAAAAAGCTTGCCCCCGAGACATTAGGCAGCTTGATAGCGATGTATGAGCATAAGATCTTTGTCCAGGGCATTATCTGGGATATATTCAGTTTCGATCAGTGGGGGGTGGAACTGGGGAAAGAGCTTGCGAAAACGACACTTCCCGAGTTGAAAAGCGATGAAGAAGCCGCTTCATATGATTCGTCGACAAACGGGCTTATAAACGCTTTTAAAAAGATGCGAAGAGAAAAATGAATCTAGTAAGCGGTTTAGGCATGCTTCTGGGTGGGGCCTGGGCTTCCGGTATAAATCTTTACCTTACCATCATGGTCCTGGGCATAGCCGGCAGGCTCGGGGTTATTAGCCTGCCCGGAGGGCTTGAAGTGCTTATGCATCCGGCTGTCATACTTATCGCCGCGCTTCTATTTCTAGTGGAGTTTTTTGCGGACAAGATCCCTTACGTCGATACGACATGGGATTCGGTGCATACGCTGGTAAGGCCTTTGGGCGCGGGGATACTTGCGTACCTGGGCACATCAGGCTCTTCCGAGGGCGCTCAGTTCGCTTTTGCGCTTCTTTCCGGAGGCGTTGCGCTGGACGCGCATCTTACCAAGGCGACGACACGGGTTGCCATAAACACTTCACCCGAGCCGTTTTCAAATATTATCGCAAGCGTCTCGAAAGACGCGCTTGTCCTGGTCGCGCTGTGGCTTGTGGCCCGGCATCCCGTGATTGCGGGCATCATCGTTGTATCGTTTATAGTCTTTTCCATATGGTTCTTAAAGGTGATGTTCCGTTTTCTGAAGAGAGTATTCAGCTTCCTATCCGGAGAAAAAAAGCCCGAAGTTTCTTGAAAATAGTTTAAGGGGGGTAACTACAGGAGGTACTATATGAAAATAAAAATTCTTTTTGCAGCAGCCCTTGTAATAATCGCGATCGTGTTTTATTTCAGTTCTCCATTGCTTGAGGCCGGGAAGATACGGACGACGGTGGAATGGGCCGAAGAGAGAGGTTCTACTCTCCTCAGGACTAAAGTGGAATGGGTGGAGCCGGCAAGAAGTGCGCCGTCACAGGCAAGGCAGGGGCTTTTGCAATGAGAAAAAAAATAGCTATTATTTTTCTTACGGTTTTTTTGCTTTCAGGCGGGGTTCTTTTCTCTCAAGCCGAGAAAATAAGGCTGGAAGTCTTTGAGGTAAAATATGCGGATATCAAGTCTTTGGAAGAGGCGGCCAGTGCGCTAAAAAGCGATGAAGGAAGAGTGAGCGTCCACACTTCGACGAACAAGCTTGTCGTGTTCGATTATCCGTCGAATTTAGAGCGCATCGCAAAAGTCATAGAACTTCTGGATATAAAGCCCAAAGAGCTTGAGATCAAAGTCGTCGTGGTGGAACTTACCAGCGCTTTTTTGCGGCGGCTTGGACTGGGCGGAAGGGCGACCATAATCCCTCCGGCTAAGTTTGATGAATTTATGTTCCTCGTTAAAGTGGCGAAGGAGGCAACCGTGCGCAGCGAGATGTCGCTAAGGACGATAAGCGGCAGGGTTGCGGCGCTTTCGGTCAGCGAGAAAGAGATTTTCGGGGGGACGCTTACAAGGGAAGGGGATGAGCTTGTGGTCGTACCTATCCAGGAGAGGGAGGCAGGCAACTACCTGGAGGTTTTGCCGAGAGTGAACGACGACGGGACCATTAACATAATAATCCGGCCGTCCGTAAGCGAATTCCGGGCCGATGGCAGCGCGCGTGAGAGGTCCATCCTGACGCAGCTTGTCGTTAATGACGGTGACACAGTAGCCATAGGAGGCCTTGACGTTACCGGAAAGCGCACCGGCGGGGAAAGCATTCCGCCTGCTGATATAGCTATCTCGAAAGGAAACGTAGATGCGGCGAGAAAGGTCGTGATGTTTCTCACGACGGATATTGTTGATTAAACTATGAACTAGTAATGGAGGAGAAAGATGCAGGTATTACAGATAGTTTCGGTTGTCTTAGAGGCGGTGATCGCTTCTCTCGGCGTGAGAGTTGCCCTCCTCAAAAAGAAAAGCTACGGCTGGTGCATCGCTTTGACTTTTGCCATTTATGTCTTTTACGATTCAGTCTACTTGTTCGATCTGCAGGTGGGGGCGGGTTTGATGAAAATTCTTTTCTTCATCGCGACTATTTCAATGCTCTGGTCCGTATGGCGCATCTACAAGGAATAGAAGAATGCCGGAAGTTTTTACCCATGCACCAGAAGGCCACGCCCGTAAGGGCGTGGATGAATGGCCTTCGGTGCAGGGTTCCGCTTGACGGAAAGACTGAAACTGTGGATGCCATGGGCGTTAGCCCATGGAGTTTCACCAGAAACAAGTGGCGTTACATAAAACGCTACTATCAGTCACCCCCAATGGGTAACAATGAAGTTTTGTTAGGTATCAAAAAGCAAGCAAGCGTGCAGTTGACATCCATCCTATTCGTGTTAAAATAAAAAAAGACAGTTGTTATAATTGAAAGTCAGAAACCCTATCGTTTTAGGCTAAGGTCCAAGAAACGGCAGGGTTTCGTTATAAATGGAAAAGTTAAAGTCTTTAAGAAGTACAAACGAGGAGGATCGGGATGGGAGAACATTTTTTTAAGAGAGTGTTATCAAAGCTTGTTTTTATCGTACTTATCACTGCTTTTTCATTGAATGCATCTCCGGACGGTTTAGGAACGCTTCCCTCATCACAAAATCCACTTGTAAAAAGAAAAGTCCTCGCCAAATTAAGAAAAACCCAGATCCAGCATGCTGCGCGCGAAGAAGAGATGCGGCTCTTTGCGATAAATAATACGCCGTGTATCTTGCTTTCTTCGGGCAGATATCTTGTGAGTGCGGAAATCGCCAAAGACAACTTACTTTTACTCGGGGAGATTGTAAGGGCTAATTTCAGGTCTCTCATGAAAGTCTTTTCCGTCGAAGACGCGTATAAAGAAAAATACGAAGCGATAAAAAAAATGATCCTTGAACGTTTCCCGCCCGATGAAAAAAGCATGATTTCGTACGATGAGTATGTACAGGATACGTGCGCCAGGGGTTTTAAGTGGCTCTATCTTGTAGGCGATAAGGAAGGAGTGCTTTTTAGAGACGAAGTGCCCCTTGAAGAGAAACCTTTTATCGATGCTTTTGAACAGATGATAAGCGAGGACAAAGGAAACTCTTTTTCGGAAGAGTTCTGGAACCCTGAAGCGAGAGAGAAACTGCTCATGGAAGCGCGTGGTAATATGTCGTTTTATACAGCAATGGATCTAGCGGATGAGATTTCCGGCGGCAGGTATACGGAACTTGTGATGGTGCCCGGGCACGGTATATATGTCGGCAAAAGCAGAGAGGATACTAGCAAGGATAAAGGCGGGTGGATAGGCGGTTTCAGGGGAGAAGGTTCATTTTATGCGGAACACGCCCGGGGGGGAGTTGAGTTTGCGTCGGAAAACCCGGGTGCTTTAGTGATGTTTTCCGGCGGTTTCACCAGGGAAGCGGCGGGCGAAAGATCGGAAGCCGAAAGTTACTACGAGATAGCTTCCCAGTTTGACTGGTGGAGCCATCCCGAAGTTGCGGCGCGGGCGCGTAAAGAAGATGGCGCAAGGGATTCTCTCGAGAATGTCATTTTCGCCATGTATCTTTTTAGACAGGAGACGGGCTATTTCCCGGAGAAAGTCACGGTAACAGGTTGGCAGTTTAAGACCGATCGCTTTAATGACCATGCCATGGCGGTAGGTTTTCCTCTTGAACTGTTTGATTATACGGGTGTTAACAATCCGGAGGAAGAAGCGCTTAAAAGCGCGGAGAAATTCGAGAAGAAAAAAACCGAAGCAGCCAAAAAAGACCCGAG
>Ga0180431_10004150_pt1 | contig 18250 bp, 20 predicted proteins | sample SS_ome_11_FD_132459 | JGI IMG/M metagenome (GOLD analysis project Ga0180431, IMG submission 132459) | Hypersaline lake sediment archaeal communities from the Salton Sea, California, USA - SS_1_MS_1 metaG | ecosystem: Environmental > Aquatic > Non-marine Saline and Alkaline > Hypersaline >... | reverse complement strand
TGAATTGTTCCGAACAAATTTAGAAAAAATTATCGATTCAGAGAAAAAAAGGTTTAAAGATCCTACGAATGCGAAGAAAGTGCTGGAATTCGATGAAAAATTAAGAGAAGCGCTAAAGAAGTACGAAGACGTAAGGCAGAAACTTAACAAGTTAAATCCAGAAATAGGAAAGTTAATTAAGGCTGGAGAAAAAGAGAAAGCTGAAGAGTTGAAACAAGAAGTTAAAGAGCTAAAAATACAACAAGAGGAGTTCGAACAAAAAAAGAAACAATATGAGCAGTTGAGAGACGAATACCGATATGTTGTAGGAAACATTATACACGAATCAGTACCAATCGCAGAAACAGAAGAAGGGAATGGAATAGAAAGAACAATTGGAAAAATCCCAAAATTCAATTTTACACCGTTAAACCACGTGAAATTGATTGAAACAACAGGAGGAGCGGACACGAAAAAAGCCTCAGAAGTGGTTGGATCGAGGTTCTACTATTTAAAAGGCGATTTGGTAATGCTAAACCTCGCCCTTTTGAAATTTGCATTAGATATTTTAGAAAATAAGGGATTTACTCCCATGTGGACGCCTTTTTTCATCAAGTACGAAGTAATTAAAGCAGCGGCAGAGCTAGCTGACTTCGAAGAACAATTATACAAAATACACGATGAGGATTTATACATGATTGCAACATCGGAACAAACCATAGCTGCTTTTCATTACGACGAGATTCTTGAACCAGAACGACTACCACTCAAATATGCAGGAGTATCATCGTGCTTTAGAAGAGAAGCCGGATCGCATGGAAAGGACACCTTAGGGATATTTAGAATCCATCAATTTGAAAAAATTGAACAATTTATATTTTCAAAACCGGAAGAATCGTGGGAACTCCACGAAGAACTCATTGCTAACGCCGAAGAAATATACAAGCAATTGGAACTTCCATATAGGGTTGTAAACATAGCCTCAGGGGAATTAAACGATAATGCGGCAAAGAAATACGATCTTGAAGCGTGGTTTCCCGCGGCAGAAAACTATCGAGAACTTGTTTCGTGTAGCAATTGTTTAGATTATCAAGGTAGAAAATTAAAAATTCGCATGGGAAAGGTTGGAACATCTGAGAAAAAACAAATCGTACACACATTAAACTCGACGGCAATTGCTACGGAACGCACGATTTGTTGTATCTTGGAAAATTATCAAAACGAGGATGGTTCTGTCTCAATTCCTAAAGTACTTCAAAAATACATGAATGGCAAAAAGATTATTAATGCCTCAAAATAAATATAATTGAATTAAAAAATAGGACAAATAATGGTCGAAGTCGAATTAGAAGAATTAGAGGATTTTTACAATGAGAAAGTTAACGCTCTTTATTCTAAAATTAAAAAGGCTGTAAAAAAATTAGTTCAAGAGATTTATAACGGTTTAAACGAACTTAGAAGGAGTGTCGAGCACTTCCAAGATGCAGGGGGCGAAAGAAAAATCGGAGATAAAGCATTAAGGTCTTTAAATTTCTTTACAGATAGAATCACCAAAGAAATTGACGATATTGAGATTCCAGGCGATGATGAAATATATTACGATAATTTGATAAAGCTTTTAAATAGTAATAAAAAATTATTTCAAACCATCAATGATATTGCAAAAAAATCTTTACCCAAGTTCAAAAAAGAAGTACAACCTCAGATAAAAGAATTGGAATATTTATCACGTAAACTTCGGAAAAGATTAAGTCTCTTTGATGAATTTTTACGAAAGAAATACGGAGATGTGAAAAATGCAGAGGAATTAGTAAAAAAGAAAACGCCAAAATTATTTACTTTAAAAGAAAATATTGAACACGCTAAAGTCGATTTGGATGCTTTTGAAGAGGAGCTTGAAGAAAGAAATAAAAATCAAGAAGCCTTGAACTCGGAGTTGATGGAACTCGAGAAAAACCCCTTATTTAAACAACTTGAAATGGAAAAAAATAGATTATTCCAGCTAAGAATAAAAATTAACGACCAACTTAGCTTTAAAAAGGCATTAAAAAAAATGAAAGTCGAATTGGAAAGAGAGACCATTCACGTACCCGGAATTAACTTAAATTATTTGAGAGACTTTTTAAAAAATCCTATTAGAGCATTAACGAACGATAGTAAGGATTTAGCAAAATTCTCCAGCTTATTAGTCAAATTACGGCACGCCTTAGAAGAAAATAAGTTAAATCTTAAATCAGATAAAAAAGACAAGACCATCGAGCATATAAATACTATCTTTGATGAGAAAGTATTACATGCAGAAATTGAAAAAATCAACCAGATAAAGGCTAAAATAAAAGAAATTGAAATAAAAATTTCTAAAGCTGGACTGGCAGAACAACTCGACGATGTTAAAAATAAGATTGCTCTTAACACTGCAAAGTTGGAACATCTTGAGAACGATTTGAATAAAAAAAACAGCGATTACATGAGATATTTAGCTTCTTTAAAAAATGAAAGAGAAGAGTTTCAGAAATTAATTGAGGAAACTCTGGGAGAGCAGGTAAAAATAAACATCACATTTTCGTTTTAAACTTAATTTTTCAAGCTCTTAAACTTTCGATTGTTGGTTGCATCTTTTTTTTGTAACGACGATTTCAAGTTGTTTTTTAAGAATTTGTAGGTATAGGTGTGCGTTAAATCGAATATTTTCAAGTATTCGTACGCCAGTAATAAATCCTCCGGGATGTCGATGTCAAAACCCGCCCGAAAAGAATCGTAAACCGCAATTTCCTCAATACCCTTTTCTCTTGCGTTGTTAAGCAGCAAGCTTAAGGAAGGAATATCAGGATCAGAGAAACACGGCTCTATGATATTGGGAGGCTTCCTGCCAAAAATGGAGATTCCCGCAGAATGAATGGCAGGACAAACGACTAATTTATTATTTTTCAAGAGTTCGTTAATTTCGTAAAAATTTTTAGCGGTAATCAAGATAACATCTAAGAATGCAATGATGGTCCCGTTAGCGTTAAACTTTTTAATGGCAAAATCATTCATTCTAGAAATGACAGCGTCAAACGTAGATTTAGCATCTGTTAGCTCTTCTTTCACGCCAATTAGATTAAAATCATCGGCGATTTCTAAAATTTCATCGCTTGCACAGTACACGATTTTTTTTTCGAAACAATCCACGTTTAAAAGCGTAGTCCCCAAATCCTTGAACATGGCCATCGTAAAGTCCTTTATTTGTTCTCGTGAAAAATAATTTTCAAGGCGCGATTTTGCCCTTGACAAGGGAGCGATGGGGATTAGTAAAACACTCATGGAAAAGTTGAATTAATATAAAGTATCAAATTAAAAGGGTTAAAAATTAAGAATAAAGAGTACAATTTATAATTTTAGATTGTTGAGTATTTTAATAGATAAAGTTTTAAACGCCTCATCAACGTTTTCGTCTAACTTCGCAGAAGTCTCGATGTATTCCACGCCAAACTCATCTGCTTTTTGTTGCGCTTTCTCTTTATCAACCATCCTAGCTAAATCGGACTTGTTACCTACAATAATGTATGGAATTTCTCCACTCAACTCTTTCATCTTGGAGACCCAAAAATCCAAGTCCGCAAACGAATCCTCGTCGTCAACACTAAAAATTATTAAGGCTCCAACGGCTTGACTGAAGTAATATTCATTAGCAAATAATTTATCCTTTTGACCTCCTAAATCCCAGAGATAAAGTTTTATTCCTTTTTGCTTTAGAGAATTCTTTATTTTCTCGTCTTTGATTTTGATATCATCAATTATTCTAGTTAGGTCAATTTCCTTAATGAGGAAATTTGCACCTAGCGTCTGCTTATATTCCTCGAAGAAGTGACCATCTACATACCGAGCCAATATGCTCGTTTTTCCTGCTCCAGCACTCCCACAAAGAATTACTTTTCCAACGAAACTCATATCGCCTACCCCTTTTTTTGGTTATAGTGTTATATTTTTGTTTTAATATAAATTTTAATCTTTTTATTTTTATCTATTTTGAGTTATTAGGTTTGATATGGTGCTTTTTTTTGCGTTAACGCGATTAATTTACATTGTTGATTAATGAAGTGGCGGAACAAGTGCTCGTATCCAACAACTTGCCTATCCTTCCCATGTTCTAACCAGAGCCCCGAAGTGTATTCAGGCGCCGCAACAATTTGATCTAACGTCGTAAACAAGAAGTCATTATCAGCTATTAAGAGCCCAAAGGGAATCACCGAATCTCCCTCGATAGAATGCATTACTATGTTAATTTTCAGAAGCTTCTTAATCTCTTCTTTTAACGCGTCGTAATATTTTAATGCAACAACAATCTGAATCGATTCGCTGGATGCAAATTTCTTGTTCCAAAGTTCTTTAAATATCCAATCAGTACTTCCTTTTGAGAGCTCCTCCATCAACAAATCTGGAGTGATGATAAAGAATATTCTTTTTTTAGCGTTTGTGATTAATTCTTTTATTTTTTTCCTAATTTTCTCTCTCGAATTAATAGCCCAGACTCGTGGTTCTGTTTCTTCTTCGTCAATTTCCAATTGGCCAATCAATTTCTCTAATTCTAGAGTTTCCTCTATCTTGCTTTTATAATCCATCCTAATTGATTTGAAAATCTTCTCGACAGGAATAACTTGATAATTTGCGCCCCGTTTAACTGGTTCTTTTTGAATGAAGCCCTTTTCAATTAATCGATTTAAAGAATCGTACACTCTTGCGCGATCAACACCTGAATTTCGTGCTATATCCGCGGGGCTTAAAATCTTGTATTTACACAGCGTTAAAAGTACTTTTGAGTCGTTCTTTGTAAAGCCTAATGCTTTCAACGAGTCTTCAATTTCCTCTTCACTTGGAACAGCCATTATTGGAAGTAATAACTAATCTTGGTATATTCTTATATTTACTATTTAAAAGTATTGTTAATAATATTGTCTTAACTATCATATTTTAATTTATTTCTTTTTATGGGTATAAAATAGAATGATTTTGCGATTTGATTTTTTTTACATGCTCAAACACTCTAAGAAGAATAGCGTTATAGCGATAAAAAATTAAAATTGCTCATCACTTCTAGTAAATCGTTTGAGATGGCATAGAATCAGATCCGTTACCCCAAGAAATAAGAATTAAAATTTTATTTCCTCTTTAACTATCAAATAGTTAATAAAGAATTGAAAATATTCAAGATATACCATATGAATATTCAAAAATTCTTATTGAATTGTTAATAAGATTTTTCTCGTACATCCAAAAAATTGCGAGATACTTCTCGTAAGCATAAAAAATTCAATTCTCAAAAAATTTGTCGGTCAAATAAATTTATCAAAATTTTTCCCAGCGAGAGAAAAAACTACTATTAAAATTCCTAGAAGTATTGATTCGAACAGTAACATTTATATAGATTTATTATCAATTTATAATTAATACCAATTTAATTTTACAAATTATTAAATAACTAATAGTGGAGGAATAGATCATGGCAAAAAAGAAACCTGCACCAAAAAAGGCTGCAAAGAAAGGAGATGGATACATTGCTAAGGCCCCAATCCGCAGATTGATGAAGAAGGAAGGCGCTGATTTGGTAGCCGCAGAGGCGTTAGACAAATTAATTGATTTCTTAGAGAAGTCTGCAGCTGAAGCAACAAAAGCAGCAATTGGTGTTTGTAAAGCGGACAAGCGTAAAAGAGTTACTGCCGCTGATATCCGCAACGCAACTCGATAAATTTAGTTAATTATTTATTACATTTTTTTTCTATCTTTTTTTATAAAAATTTATCAAAGAAATCTCTATTCAGATATCGATCAATGTTCTTTCTTAGTTTTTCCTGAACAGAGGACAAACCTTCAACGATAACTCTCGTATTACTAATAATATCTATATATCCAATCTCATCACCATACCGGGGTACGACGTGGACGTGGAGGTGTTCAATACTCCCCCCAGCAGGTCGACCTTGGTTCATTCCTATGTTATATCCTTTTGGACTGTATAAATCATCAAGCATCATCTGTAAGCCTTGAATCATTCTGAAAATGTGAACGAGCTCATCTTTCGTGAGATCGGTATATTTTACCACGTGCCTGCTTGGCACGACCATTAAATGCGCGGGGTTGTAAGGATGCACGTTTAAACACGCAAACGCAATATCGTCCTGATAAACTTTTAACGATTTCACCCTTTCGTCGTCGTCTCTAACCGAACAGAGGATGCATTCGACGTCTGGACGGGTTTTACCTTGAACATAATCCAATTTTCCTAACGCTCTGAGCCATTTTTCGAACATTTGTAACCATCTATATTTTAATTTACTATTCACGAATATAATGAAAAGTCTGACGAAAATTCTTTTGATTTTGAGAGATCTTCGGGTTTGATCTTCCCGGCGCAATATTCTCCCAGAATGATGTTGCTATACGCCATGCTATTGAATACTTTTCTAATACTCTTAAAGAAGGTATCTTTTGAGAGATTTTCATCTTTTGGAAGGAAAAATTGATCGATTATTTCGTATCGATAATTCTGGATGTCAATTCGATATAACACATCCTTCATGAGGAAATGTTTACGCAAATCCATGAAAAAATTTAATTTCTTGGATTCGTCTAACGAGTTTAAGGCGTTAATGTGAGGTTGTGAGATTTGCGTGCCAACCGATATAACGAGAAGTTCTTTACCTTTTGGTTTATACGCAAGCATGGTTTTTCCTATTGGACGTCCCATGGGATCATTTCCGGGGGGAAAGGTGAATTGAAATCCAAATTCAAGTTTGGGATCGGGAATCTTCTTCCTCAAGAGCCCCTCGTCCAATAGATAATCTTGTATGAGGGCTTTAATATAACTTTTGTTATTCGACATTTGTAATCAACATGTAATTGAATGGTAATTATAATTAAATCTTTTAGGAATATGAATTTAACTTAAAGTGCAGCAATCACAGAAGCGAAGGAGTTTTTCCGATTAATACTTGCCGTGTGGTCTAATTTGGGGGTCTATTCCCGAATTCTTTAACTTCTTAATATTCTGTTCCAATTCTTCTGCGGGAGTACAATAGACTACTTGCAAGCTCTCAACATCTACGAATAGAGTGCCTACAATACCTAGTCCCATTATTTGATTGTCCTTATCGACAAAAGTGTTGTCAATATATAATTGGATTGCTTGCATTCCGCCGTCAATTTCTACTAACTTGGGTTGGCATGCGGTGAATCCTGGACCTCTTTTATTTAGGAGATATTGGAAAATTGCGAAATCGAGCTCATCTGATATGGTTCCCTGCTCTTGTAGGACTTTTATTACTTTTGGAATTGTCATGTTCATCGACATTTTTTTTCACCCTGTTATTATCACGAACGATTTTCTGTTCAAATATAACCTTCTAGCTGGAATAAATAAAAAAAATTAAAAATGTGTAACTATTTTGACTCTCCGCTTCTACTAAAGTTCTCAATCGTCTTGAATAGTAACCTCATCAACACTATGTAGTGCACAGTTATTACCATCCAGAACCTCAACGATTTTGTCTAATAATAATCCCTCATTTCCACGGATGAAAATAATAATAGATGTTGTTTTTTGATCGATTTCTTCAACGCGAATGTTCACATATTTAACGCCCTCAATTTGTTTTAACGCTCGGGCAAGAGTTGGGCTGTTTGGCTGGTGCGGCTTCAAAACATCGAGCTTAAATGTTATTGACATTTTTCGCTTTTATCCTTCTTTATTTTTTTTATAACATTCAATTATAGAATATATCATTAATATCGCGATTCATATTTAAGATTTGTTTTTAAGAAATCACGATAAATCTTCAATTAGGTGAATTAGATTCGAAGGAATGTCCTTCTCTTCAACGACTACATCAGCAATTTCTAAGGACTCCTTTCTTGCCAATCTTGTAAGCAATCCAATGGAACGAGCACCTACATTAATTGCACCTTGGATATCGCGGGCATGATCGCCAATTACCACGATTTCAGAGGGTTCAACATCCAGTTTATCACAAATATATAAGAGATGATCTGGGTGAGGTTTGGGATTGTTAGTGTTATCTCGTCCAGCAATAACATCAAAATATTTCAATAAATTGACTCTTTCAAGAGAGATCTTTGTATTTTTGCTAGTATTAAAAGTATAGATTGCTTGTTTTAAGTTCTTCTTATGAGCGAAATCAAGTACCTTATCAATACCCTCAATCATCTTTGCATCAACAGCAGCCTCGTGCTCAATACTCGTAACTTTATCGTTTATAATCTTGATAATAGAGTCAATTTCCCGGGATGATAATCCTTTAAATTTAAATAATTCTCTAGATTTCACGATCGTGTCTATCGTGCCGTTTTGCATGGATAGGTGTTTCTTGGGAATGCCGTGTTCTTTCAAGATTTTAAAAGCTTCACATCGGGCTCTGATGAAGTCAATTTTAAAATGAATGAGCGTTCCATCCAAATCCCATACAACGGCTTTAATCGGAGTTTTTACCATTCAATACACCAGATCAGAGTAAATTGGTCCTTGTGGAGTTAACACGGATTTTTTAAGCTTTACTTGATTTATCGTAAACCTTCCGAACTCCAAATCTTTATTGTTTTGAATTAAATTTCTAAAGCTGTCAAAATTTTTGTAATTAATCTTGTTTTTCTTCAATCTCCCAATGGTTAAATGAGGTTTGAAATTTGTTCTCTTATCTCTTTCAATATCGAGTTTTTCACTCAATGAATTTTCAATTGTATCTTTAACATTTTGCAAAAACTGAACATTTCCGACTAGTTTTATCCATAAAATCGAATATTTATTAAATTGTCCCACGCCCTTCAAACGATATTCCAAGGATTTACCTTGAAATAAATTCTCGTTTATATCTTTCCTTAGGATATTGTATATTTTCGGCGCTATAGATTCAGGGATGTTTCCAAGAAATTTTACTGTCATGTGAAGGTTTTCTGCTGTTACCGTCTTGAGGTTCTTTTGGTTTTGTAATAAACGTGGATAAAATGCTTGAATATTCTTTAATGTTTCAGAATCTTCTAATTCCATTGCTATAAAACTTCTAATCATTGTCATAATATCTAATCATTATAAATTAAATAAGAAAAATCAACGTAAGATTTTTCCTGGTAAGTAAAAGGCATATTTCCTTCTAAAGAGTCTGGTTTCGAGAAAGCGATCGATTTTTCTTGCAGCTTGAAAAATTCTCCACATGTTCGCGTCGCTCTTATAATACTTTTGAATCTCTCTAACTGTAAGTGGTTCGATATCAAACTCGGGTGCTTCTTCTTCTATGAATTTATTGACGAGTCTCGTTAGTCTAGGAACAAGCTCCGGTTTTTGTTCCTTGTAGAAATTCGCCACTAGATCTGTCGTTACTTTACGCCAATCATAGTAACGATCAACGGTTTCTTGAAGAAATGCCGCTTTTATAAGCCCCCTCAAGAACGATGGGGTGCTTTTTAAGAAGAGAACTGCTTCCATTGCTTCTTTACCGTTAATTCTAAACATTGGCGTGCTCGTATCAATGTAGTACAATTCCGAATTGATATCAACTTTGATATCGTCTGGATCGTAGTTTTTAATAGCAAAATTGCTGATCTGTCCGTCCAACCCGATGTTCAAGTAATTCTTTGTCCTTGCATAACCCCATACTTTTTTCATTTCTCTCATTGCAAGTAGTATGAGGGTTTCGATCTCCTTGTTGCTTATGTTGTGAATGATCTTGTGTCCAACCGAATCTGGGTGTAATTTTCCTTGAACGCAATAAAACTGAATTCCTCCCCCCTCGTCCTTGAACCAGGCCGTATCGTAATCAGGTAGGATTAAACCACAATCATCATTAAGGAGCCTGTTATATTCGTTATACGCCCATATATGTCGTTTTACTTGTATTTCATTGTCAAAAATGGGGATTCTTTTATAGGCAACATTTTCTGGGTCGTTGGCGAGCTCGAATACGAGGCTAATCTCGCCCCATCCGAGTATATTTATGGGGATTTTACCTTTATCGGGATTATAAGTATCGAGGGATTTTTCTAATTCCTTCAGTAATTCGATATTGATTTTCATTACAAAATATTTTAGGTTTATATTATATAAAAATTAACTTAAAATGTACGATAATAAAATTAATATTATAAAACAAGTGTGAAAACAATGGCCCGCCCCTTATGGTTTGTAAAATTGCTCAAAAAGACGTTTCCAAACATAGCATTCATCGCAAAATTAACGAATTTGCCAATTATCGGTAAGATATTTGATAAAATAATGTTTGAAGGCGATGACATTACTTATCTTACTCAAGATAAGGTAATTAATGTTAATAAAGCGATAAATAAACAAGATGATCTCGTACTGCCATCTCAAGTTCTTGAATATTTCGTTAAAAAAGCTAACTATCATTGGGTAATGGATTTTTGCATTTGCCGTTCAAGCATGGAATGCAAGGATTATCCAATTGAGTTGGGATGCTTATTTCTCGGTGAAGCAACTTTAGGAATTAATCCTCAACTTGGTAAGCAGGTTTCAAAAGAAGAGGCTTTAGACCATCTGAAAAAATGTCAAGAAGCAGGATTAGTTCACATGATAGGGCGAAACTTGTTAGATCGACAATGGTTAGGAGTAGATCCAGGAGATAAACTCATGTCAATATGCAATTGTTGTCCTTGCTGTTGCTTATGGCGAGTGGCACCAATAATCAATCCTGAAATAGGAAGCAAGGTACATAAAATGCCTGGCGTTGAAGTGAAAGTAGGAGATAAATGCATAGGTTGTGGAACCTGTACTGAAGGCGTTTGTTTTGTAGATGCTATCCATTTAATCGGGGAACGGGCAGTTATTAACAAGGAATGCAGGGGTTGTGGTCGCTGTGTTGATGTTTGCCCTCAAAATGCCATTGAACTAACAATAAACGACAACGAATATGTAAATAAAACAATAAAATTATTAGAAAGTCTAGTTGACGTTACTTAGTCATGTGAAAAGAAAAGGAAATCTTTTGGTTTTTTTATCGCCCGAAAAAAAAATTTAAGACCATTTAATATCAAAATGACACGCACTATCCCCGTTTTTCACGCATGTTTTTTGAGTTATTTTAGGGAATTTTCCACCGAACGCTTCGACACCACCATAAATTATTCCTTCTTCTAAATGACAGTTATGCATTGTAGAATTCTCGAAGGTATAGTGTTTTTCACCTTTTTCAAGCAACTTCCATTGCCCAAGACTAGATCCCGAATTTCCCTCAAGATATACCGCAGGTAAAGCGTCTAAAAGATCTTCGGGTGCTTTAAACGGGAGAATTCCTGCTTCTTTCATTTCAGGAATTATACCTCTCCCAATCTTCATTAAAACAGGTTTACCTAACGCTTTTTCAATGTAATCAGTTAATTTAGTAAATTGTTCCATGGGATACCACTCCGTAGGTGAAATGTTGTCGTAGTTATATTCAGGAATTTGTTTAAATATCATCTGAGGATTCAATAATTTAGTTTTTACAGCTAAAATATTCGTTCCTCTACATTTTTGATCTCCTGCCATTTAACCACCGATTATAACATACAGAAAATACAAAATAGAATTCTTATTTAAATATTTTTTTTTCAATAATTGTATGATTTTTTATAATTTTAAGAAGAAAAATGTAAAGATTTTTATAAATCGTCCATAGTTATTGTTTTATTTCCAAAATATATTATCATTCTTTAAATTGTGTATTCTCGTCCTTAATTTTAAAGCAGAAACCGCTTGAACTGCTTCTTTAATGCTATGAAAGACGGGAATATTAGAAAGCTCTAATGATTCTATAATTAAGGAATATTTCTCAATGTAAGGTATGAAGCATATCACGGGTTTTCTTTCTTGCGATACGACGTTCCCAATCCGCCGACCAACTTGAAAAGATATATTCGGGGGATACGGTAAGAGCAACAATATGATGCATTCAATTTTATCTATATTTGAAAGGTATTGGATCATGTTCACGATATCCCCGTCCAATACAGAACCAGTCAAGTCTATTGGGTTATTAAAAGAGGCAATTTCGCGAGCAACGGGATTTAATGCTCCTTTCATTTCGTCTTTTTCTTTATCTGTAAATTGCACGGCCGTCAGACCATATTTACCAAGCATGTCTGAACATATAACGCCATGTCCGCCAGAAACAGACAATATGGCCACGTCCCCGTAGACGATGGTATTTTCTCCAAACGGTTTCTTTTTCTGGGACAAGACATCGTAGACTTTCAAATAAGTTAACAATTCCCTTTCCGAGCGCGGTTGGATGATGTGATACTGGTTTAAAGCAGCCGAAAGGATTTTGCTATTGCCCGCTAAACTCGCCGTGTGAGATTGCGTTGCGATTTTTCCCTGAGGAGTGACCCCCCCAAAGAATGTGATGATTGTATCTTCTGATTCGTGAGCTAATTCCAAAAATCTCCTTGCCTTATTATCGCTAAAGGCTTCTAAATAAAACGCGATATTACTCGTTTCAGTATCAACCTTGCTAAAATATTCCAATAACATTGTCTCATCGACAACTGCTCGGTTTCCAATCGAGACTGCAGTGGACACGCCAATATTGCGCTCCTTGAACTTAACAAAAAATTGATCGACTAACACGCCCCCACTCTGGCTTATTAGCGCAACAGAACCCTTCGGAGGTCTTGTAATGCGCTCTGTAGGGAGAAATATCGTGTCAATTAAGGGAGGAGCGTAAACACCAATACAGTTGGGGCCAAGAACTGCGATATCGTTGTCAAATGCGATCTTTTTCAGTGTTTCTTGCCTTTTTATCCCTTCTCCACCAATTTCAGCAAATCCTCCGCTAATAATAACTCCAGCGGGAATTCCTAGATCAATACTCTCTTGCATGTATTTCATGGTAGCTTCAGCCCCAACGGCCATGACTAGAAGATCAGGAATTTCGGGAAGCTTATCCAAGCTTGGATATAATTCTACCCCCTCAATTTCGCCACCTTCCGGATGGATTCCATACGCTTTCACGTCAAGTTCAAATTGGTTTTTCAGAAACACGATTCGTCCAGGACTTAGCGGATTTTTTTTGCTTACGCCAACAACTGCCATTGATTTTGGTTTGAATAATTTCTCTAAATTCACGATAACTCAAATCATTTCTTTTTTAATTTCATGAAGTTCGACATCGCTCGGTCAAGTCTTTCTATTATATCTTCAATCTCTTCTTTCTTTACTATTAATGGTGGCATAATAATGAGCGTATCTTTCTTATTTCCGCAGTAATTAAGCAAGATTCCTTCGTTTATGGAATGCAACATTGCCAATTGTCCATCCGTCTCGGTGTGATATTCAACGCCCCACATTAGGCCTCTTCCCCGAACATCTTTGATTAAATCGGGATTTTTATCGGCAATTTCGTTCAATCCTTTGCCAAATAACTTGCCCATTTCTTTCACGTGCTCTAGAAACTTAGGATCGGATTGAATTTCCAGCATTTCGTGAGCTATTGCACATCCGATATCGGAACCCCCTGTTGTAGAGATGTGGATGAATGGGTCTTCTTTAAACACAGCTTTTTCGATAAACGGTTTATAACTACAGGTTGATAGTGGATAGATTCCGGAGCTCATGCCCTTTCCCAATACCATGAAATCTGGCACGATTTTCTCATTTGGGTACATGCCCCCGTAAATTGCCCAGAATTCTCCCGTACGCCCAAGACCTGCTTGAACTTCGTCAATGATCATCATCGTACCCTTGTCATCGCATGCTTCTCGGACCGCAGCAAAATAACCTTCAGGAGCGATGAGAACTCCTCCAGTTGCAGGAATGGTCTCTAATATCACGCACGCAACGTCTTCCGTTATCGCTCTTTTCATCGCATCTATATCGCCAAAAGGAACTTGTCTGAAATCAGAATTGCCCCATAAAAAGTTTTCTTTAAAGTCGGGATCTCCTGTCAACATGGCAAAACCGGTATGACCATGATATCCTCCTATGGCCGAAACGCATCCTTTTCTCTTAGTATAAGCACGAGAAAACTTTATTGCGCAATCAATCGCTTCTCCCCCACTCACGCCAAATGTTGTTTTTGTAATACCCGGAGGCATTAATTCCGCCAATTTTTTCCCTAAGAGGGCCCTCCATTCAGATAATATCATGTGATCTCCAAGATCAAGCCAATCTAAAGCATCTTTAACGTACTGGATTATTCTCGGATTTCTATGTCCTAAATTGAACACTCCCCCGCTCGATCTGCAATTTATTATTTCTAAGGGCGGTCCTGATTCTTTTACTCTTTCTAAAATCTTGAACTTGATCCCTTCTCTTTCTCCAGGGATTACATTTAATCCAAAGCCCTTAAAAAGCTTGACTTTTGGTCCGTTCACGTGCTTGGCGTATAATTTCAACAGTTCTTTCTGAGGTAGAGTTCCTATGAATTTCTTATCTCCCATAGGTTATGAATAGTTGAAGCGATATTAAAAGTTATTTTTTTAGAAAAGAATTATCAAGGTAAAGAAAAAAAGTTAACACTGTTCAAATTTAATATCACAACATTCACATAACGTGTCCAGATTTTTAATGTAATTTATCATGGATTCGTACCATTTATCTAGCAACATTCTAAATTCCTTTTTTATGGATTCCATATTCGCTGCGTTGTAGACATATACATAACCCTTTTTATTGACGTTTTCCAATTGCTTTTCTTCAACATAGTTCTTCATTGATTTCGATTTCCTGTGAATGATTTTTAGGTCAGATAAATTTTGCACTGCTCGTTGAATTGAACTCCTGTCCATTTGTAGTTTTTCCGTCAATTCAGTCGTGCTCACATCATTATTTTTCATAATATAACCAAACACCTTAGATTCTGTTTGGTTTAAACCTAAGATACATTTGAATAATCGCAAGCTCGAGAAGATTTCTTTTTTTTCTAAAATTTCATCTATTCTAATTTCTTCAAACTCTTCTAATTGTTTTCCTATTACTTCCATGCAACCTCAACTATTTCGTTATAGTTTAATAAAAAAAAACAAGAAAATTAAAAGATAATTAATTGCTTAACGGTGTTGTTTTATGGTTTCCAAATATTTCTTGAGCATATCATAATTCATGGCGCCAACGCCCTTGTTTAACACGTTTCCCTTTTTGACAAAGAGAGTTGTTGGAACGCCCGTTATTTGATATTGCATTGCCAGCGCTCGATTTTCGTCTACATCAACTTTCGCGAAAATGAAGTCCTCGTAAAACTCGCTCTGAATCTTTTCAAATATTGGTGCATAAAATTTACATGGTCCGCACCAAACTGCCGTAAAATCAATAACCATGATTTTATTGGGATATTTTTCGATTAACTTCTTGTAATCTTCAGCCGTGTGTAATTTCACGATTGATGTTGGCATAGATTCCTGACTCATCAATTTTTCCGCTTTATCCAATCTTAATGCTTCTAATTCTTGGTCTACTTCTTCCATTGTAATCACTCTATACTTATTTTAGTAGTGTAAAAATATTTCATAACTTAATTATAATAAGTGAAAAACCCTATTTAAAGGTGTTTATTATGAAATTAAAATCACTACTTAAAATTTGAATAAAATTTTTTAATGATATTTTTGCCATTAAAATGATATATTAAAAAAAGAGTAAGGTTAGAAATCGTAGCCGCACTTTTTACACACATGTTTCTTTGCGTACATTGGAATGTGGCCAACATAGCTCAAGACCTTTGATTTATCCTCTTCCATTTTAATATCTTTTCCGTGTGCACCACACATTGGGCAGGTAACTCGCTCATCACTCATGAAACCTCCCGCACCAATTTCTGGAGGCTTTAACTCACTTAATTCGGATTCAACCTCTTCGAGATGGGCAGTTTGTTCTCCAAGGACTTTTTCTTTTTCTTCAAGAGTCTTAATTAAATCTTCAATTTGGCTATCTTTTTCCAGTAATACCTTGTTTAATTGTTCTAATTGTGCAGTTAATTGAGAAACTTGTTCTTGAGCTGCAGAAAGCTTACCGTTTAAATCTTGAGTTTCAGAACTTAAATTATTAACCTTATCGTTCAATGCTTGTATTTCAGCGTCCTTATTACTCCCTAAATCTTGAATATCAGTCCTTAATTTGTTTAATTCTTCATCTTTCGCTGAGATTGAACTATTAGCTTCATTCAACTTACCTTCTAAATCACCAACATTTCCTTTTAAGGACTCAATTTCAGAATTTAGACTTGTGATCTTCTCATTGGAAGCTGTTAATTCGTCCTCTTTAGATCTTAGATTACTCTCTAGTTCATTAATTCTAGCATTGGCTGAGTCCAAATCTCCATTTAATCCACTAATTATTCCATCTTTTTCCTTAACATTCGCATCATTCTGAGAAATCGTGCTATTAAGGGTTAATTTTGTTTCGTTTAACTCAGTTTGAGTACCATCGAGAGTGTTTTTAGTTGAATTGAGCTCTTCTTGCGTTTGAGATAGTTGATTTTTCGTTTCAGAGAGTTGTTTTTCTAAATCGTTTACCTTAGCACGGAGATCTAATAGGAATTTACCTTCGACGCTCATCTTTTTATCTGGTTTCTCTTCAGCCTTATGCCAGTCAATCGTCATGTGTTCTATATCACCATAAATTCTTGTTGTAATATTTTAATTATTATATTTTTATAATGAAACTGACTTATTATTATTTATATTTTTATATTGATTATATCGAAATTGATTTTTATATATTTAAGCCATCCATAAATGTTAAGAAGACTGCTCTAATTAGTAATTCTTAAAAGCATTTCCATAATAGAAAAAAAACGAATGAATGTCTCGAGTTAGTAAACATGGAAGTTACGGAAGATCCAAGTTTTGAGGTTGAATTCTTGTCCACATCTGGTGTTTATAAGACTTCATTTTCGCTAATTATTCTTGTACAATTCTTTATTGGAGGCATGATCCTATTAGTTGTTAATCTGTGGTTCGTAAATCATATTTATTTCTTGTTGACAGGGAATCAATTTTATCCTATAGAACCTAAAGGAACGTGGTTCGAATGGTTACTCCTTCCGCTAAACATTTATGGGAACCTTTATTTATTTGCGTTTTCAGTCACTCTATTTTCTGGAGGATTATATAGGTTATTAAATCGAATTCATGCTCCTAAGGAGGGAATATTTGAGAAAGGAAGCAAGGAATGGAAGTACACGCATCGTAGGTTTTGGACGGCTTATTTTCCCATTTGGATAATGAGAGCATTACCGTTTCCTTGGTTAGATATTGTAAGTTATAGAGTTTTTGGCGTGCGAATAGGAAGAAATGTCGTAGCGTATGAGGGGTATATTGATCCTGAATTTGTTGAAATTGGCGATCATACCATGACATCGTTGCATATTTGTATTTTCTCGCATTTGATTTATCACGATAAAATTGTCATTAAAAAGGTAAAAATAGGAAAAAATTGCGTTGTTGGACCCCAAACAATCATATTTCCGGGGACAACCATGAACGATGGAGCGATCTTAGGAGCTAATAGTTATACTAGTATAGGACAAGAATTAAAAGGAGAGCTAATCCATATTGGCAACCCCGTGGACAAGGAATTTACCGTTCAATCTGTAGAGGAAGCTCAAATGAAAGCAGAAAAAGCAAAAAAAAGCAAAAAAAATAACCACGAGGGCGGTGATGAATAAAAATGTTTCAACCTGCTAGTTTAAAAGGAGATTCTCCTACCCCTGTAGATGAGCAAATTCGGATAAAATACTTGTTTCTTTATATTATCATCATAATTCTTAGTTTCATCCCTTGCAGCCTATTTGAATATAGTTACTATGTTTTTTTGTGGAACAGAAGGACTATAGGAATATTTTTCTTGCTATTACCTTTTAACGCCTTGTTATTACTATATATATTGCAATTTAGTGCGCTTTTAATCTCAATCCTATTTTTAGCAATAGTAAAAGTACTTCACACGCCTAAGGAGGGGATCTTCATGCGAGATATTCGTGATAAAGATTATTTTTACTGGAACTTAAGAAATTTGGTCAAAAAATGGCCCCTTTATCTGACGGCTTCAAATCCTTTTCCCTGGTTTAAAAATCGCTTTACATTGAGGTGGTTTGGAGTTAAAATCGGGAAGAAATGCATATGTGATAATTCCTGGATCTCGTCAGAATTTGTTTCAATAGGGAAAAATTGCATCGTTGGATGGGGGACTACTATCTTAAGCTTCGGAATTGAACAGGACAAGTTAATTTTAAGAAAAATCGTCATAGAAGATAACGTGGTACTCGGGGCAAAATGTATCCTCTTACCGGGA
>Ga0180431_10004149_pt1 | contig 18253 bp, 18 predicted proteins | sample SS_ome_11_FD_132459 | JGI IMG/M metagenome (GOLD analysis project Ga0180431, IMG submission 132459) | Hypersaline lake sediment archaeal communities from the Salton Sea, California, USA - SS_1_MS_1 metaG | ecosystem: Environmental > Aquatic > Non-marine Saline and Alkaline > Hypersaline >... | reverse complement strand
TCAACAACAATTATTCCCGTTCCCGGGGCTTTAAAACCTACGCTCCACTGGGTGTTTTTTCTGGTGTATATTATGGCGGTTTTACCTGTCAATAAGGGGTGGTACAGGCCCAAGTTTTCCCTTGACACATGAGCTGGCATTTATGATATGTCATGCATGCGGCAAACCAATCCCCCAAGGGGACAAGCTTAATCTTGCCATAAATATGGCAATAAACACGCAATCGGGTGACAAGGATGAAAAACAAAGACATTGGCCGAAACAAAAGGAATTCTGGGTCTGGAAATACCAAACCAGCCGGTACGGTCATGGTCGTGGGCGGCGGCATAGCGGGCATGCAGGCGGCGCTCGATTTGGCAAATTCCGGCTATTACGTCTATATGATAGAAAAATCGGCCGGAATCGGCGGGGTCATGGCCCAGCTCGACAAGACCTTCCCCACCAATGATTGTTCCATGTGAATCCTCGCCCCGAAACTGGTCGAGGTCGGCCGGCACATCAACATAGAGCTCCTGACCCTGACGGAAGTCAAGGACATATCAGGTCAAGAAGGGAACTTCACGGTTAACGTCCTCCAGCATCCCCGTTTCGTGGATATGGACAAATGTATCGCCTGTGGAACCTGTGCGGAGAAGTGCCCGAAAAAGGTTGATGACGAGTACAATGAAGGCCTGATGAAGCGTAAGGCCATTTATGTCCCTTATGCACAAGCCGTACCCCTCAAGTACGCTATTGATCAGGACAACTGCATTTACTTCAAAAAGGGAAAATGCAGGGCCTGTGAGAAATTCTGCCCTGCCCAGGCCATACGATTTGATGAACAGGAAAAGGAGATAACCCTTACGGCGGGGTCCATTATCCTGGCACCGGGATTTCGTTCATTTGACCCCAGGGCCTATGATTCATATGGTTATGCCCACCTGCCCAATGTGGTTACTTCTCTCGAGTTTGAGAGGATCCTGTCTGCTACAGGACCCTTTATGGGCCATCTACAGAGACCTTCCGAAGGCAAGGAGCCTGAAAGGGTCGCCTGGTTCCAATGTGTCGGTTCCAGAGAGGTGAATCGGTGTGATAATAGTTACTGCTCGGCGGTTTGCTGTATGTACGCCATCAAGCAGACCGTCATTGCAAGAGAACACAGCAAGGTGCCTCTGGATTGTTCCGTGTTTTTCATGGACATGAGGACCCATGGCAAGAATTTCGACCGCTATTACGAAAATGCCAAAGCCGACGGCGTAAGATTCGTGCGGAGCCGTGTCCATACGGTGGATCCCGTTCCCGGATCGGATGACCTGAAGGTGCGCTATACTGAAGATGACGGGGTTTTGAAGGAAGACACCTTTGACATGGTGGTCCTTTCAACAGGCCTGGAGACGGCCCCTGAGGTTATCGACCTTTCAGCCAGACTCGGTATTGCCCTGGACCAGTATCACTTTACGGCTACGGATACCTTTCATCCGGTGGCCACCTCCGTACCCGGCATATATGCCTGTGGAGCCTTTACGGCACCCAAGGATATCCCCCTTTCCGTCATGGAGGCAAGCGCGGCGGCCTGTGCGGCGACCGAACAACTCGCCGCGGCAAGAAACACCCAAACCAAAGAAGTGGTAACCCCGCCGGAAAAGGATGTGACCGAGGAAGCACCCAAGATAGGGGTCTTTGTGTGCAATTGCGGCATTAACATCGGAGGCGTGGTTAACGTGCCCGAGGTGGCAGAGTATGCCAGGTCTCTCCCCCAGGTGGTATACGTGGAGGAAAATCTCTTCACCTGTTCTCAGGATACCCAAGACAAAATGACGGAGGTCATCAAAGAGCAAGGGTTGAACCGCGTAGTGGTTGCGGCGTGTACCCCCATCACCCACGAAGCCCTGTTCCAGGAGACCCTCATCAACGCAGGTCTCAACAAGTATCTTTTTGAGATGGCCAATATCCGTAATCAGGACTCATGGGTCCACTCCGATAATCCCGAGGCGGCCACCGAAAAGGCAAAAGACCTGGTGCGCATGGCCGTGGCCAAGGCCGGTCTCATAAGCCCCCTGAGGGAAAGCGAACTTCCCGTCAACCACGCGGCATTGGTCGTGGGGGCGGGAATAGCGGGGATGACAGCCGCCAGAAGCCTTGCGCGGCATGGTTATCCCGTACACCTTGTGGAGCGTTCCAATGCACTGGGGGGAAACGGCCTGATGCTCTTTAAGACCCACCAGGGTGAGGAAATCGCAGCCTTTGTAAATGATCTTGCAAGGGATGTAGAGGCTGAGGAACTGGTCACCGTCCATCCGGGGACGACTATTTCCGGGGTGGAAGGCTTTGTGGGCAATTTTAGGACCGAGTTGGACAATGGGACCTCACGGGAGACCATAGAACACGGTGTGGCTATCCTGGCCACCGGGGCCAGGGAACTCAAGCCCAAGGAATACCTTTATGGTGAACATCCGGCGGTAGTGACCCATCTTGAAATGGATGAGGCCTTAGGCCAAGGAGATCCCCGCGTGGAAGGGGCCGAAAAGGTGGTCTTTATCCAGTGTGTGGGCTCCAGGGACGAGGAGCGCCCCTATTGTTCAAAGGTCTGCTGCACCCATTCTGTAGAGAGCGCCCTTGAGTTGAAGAGGAGGAAACCCGAGACCCAGGTCTATATTCTATACAGGGATATGAGGACTTACGGCCAGCGGGAAGACCTTTACAAAGAAGCCAGAAAGAAAGGGGTCATTTTCGCCCGTTATTCTCTCGTGGAAAAACCCCGGGTCACGGCGGACGGAGATCAGGTGGCGGTGGAGTTCAGGGATCCGATCCTGGATCGCAAGGTGGCGGTGAAGGCGGACATCCTTTGCCTTGCCACCGCGATTGAACCCCACAATGATCAGACACTGGCCCAACTCTTCAAGGTCCCCGTGGATCAAGATGGTTGGTTTTTGGAGGCCCACCAGAAACTGAGACCGGTCGATTTCGCCAGCGACGGGGTTTTCCTCTGTGGCATGGCTCACTACCCAAAACCGATTGATGAAAGTATCGCCCAGGCTCAGGCGGCGGCGTCCCGGGCAATGACGGTCTTGGCTATGGAAGACATCAAAGTGGGGGGTGTGGTCTCCTACATCAGGCCAGAACTCTGTTCTGCTTGTCTGGGGTGTATCGGTGTTTGTCCTTACGGGGCCATAAGCCTTGACTATGAAAAAAATGTGGCCGTGGTAAACCAGGCGTTGTGCAAGGGCTGCGGCGCCTGTTCGGCTGCCTGTCCTTCCGAGGCCCCGGTTCTTATGGGGTTTAATAACGAACAACTTTACGCGCAGATTGAGAGTGCCTTGGCTCTGTAATGTGCCGAAGGAGAAAGAAAGGTGAAAGAGGACGGTTTTGAACCCAAAATAGTGGCGTTTATCTGTAATTGGTGTGCCTATGGTGCGGCCGATTTGGCGGGGGTGAGCCGGCTGAAGTATCCCTCCAACATCCGGCCCATCCGCGTGATGTGTTCTGCGACCGTCTCGCCACACCATGTCCTGAGGGCTCTCCAGAGCGGCGCTGACGGGGTGTTGGTAGGCGGGTGACACATCGGGGACTGCCATTACCTGTATGGTAATTACATGACTATAAAAAGGATGCGTTTTTTGCAGGACCTCCTCAATTTCATGGGCCTTGAAGGACGCCTGCATTTGGATTGGATTTCCTCGGCTGAGGCCCAGAAATTCGTCCAGGTGGTGACGGACTTCACGGTAAAAATCAAGAACCTGGGTCCAAACCCGTTGTCTGCCAACGCTGAAAAGGCCCGTTTCGCTGAGGGAGGTTAACATGAAAGAGCGGGTGAAAGAATGGCTCCAAGAAGGGAAGGTGGATTTCTTCCTGGGATACAAGATGGTTGAGGGGCACCCGCTGCCCTATGTGTTCAGTAAGGAGAACATGGAGGACCTGGGAGAATTTGTGGAAGGCCCGGCCCGCTATCCTTTGGAGAAGATGGCTGCAAGGATCGCCGCCTGCCGGCCCGAGGCCAGGGTGGGTCTCCTGGTAAGGGATTGCAACCAGCGGGCACTGAATGTCCTCTATACCTGGAACCAACTGGACCCGGAAAAAGTGGAGACCATCAGTCTCAATTGCTGCCCCTCGGGGCTTAAGCCCCATGCGGATTGCTCGTATTTGGAGCCGGAAAAGGTTGGGCCAAAAAAGAAGAAGTGGGGCATAGACAATAATATGTCCACCGATGAGGCGGAGGATCTTAGCCAGGAAGAACGCTTTCAAAGGTGGATGTATGAATTCGAGAAATGTATCAAGTGTTACGGATGCAGGGATATCTGTCCGGTCTGTTTTTGCGAAGAGTGTAGTCTTGAACATCCGAACCTCATCCGGACAGGCACCTTGCCCCCTGAAATTCCGATCTTTCATCTGGTGAGAGCGGTTCACATGGCCGGGCGGTGCATCGATTGCGGCCTCTGTGAAGACGCGTGCCCGGTGGACATCCCCCTGAGACTTCTCTACAGGAAAGTAAACGAGATCGTAGCAGATCTCTTTGATTATAAGACGGGTATGGGCCCTGACCAGTCTCCCTTCAGTATGCTCGGCGAACAGGTTTTGCTGGAGCCCAAACCCATTTGAGGTAACCGGTCTTCCATCGGATGAGAAGGGGTCAATGATGAAAAATGGCGATTGCTTTTGTCGAGGAGTGATATGATGGATAATGGATTCATCCCCTCAACATGTTCTTACTGCGGCGTCGGTTGTGGCGTTTTATTTCAGGTCATGGACGGGGAGGTCGTGAGGACATGGCCCATGAAAACCCATCCTGTAAGCGAGGGGAAGCTCTGTATCAAGGGCTGGAACTTGCACGAACACGTGATCGGCGACGGACGGCTCAAGGCCCCTTTGCTGAAACATGAGGGCAAACTCACAGAGACTTCTTGGGACGATGCCATTGGTATGAGCGCGGAGAGGCTCAAGGCCGTGGCAAAAGAGCATGGCCCGGACAGCGTGGGAGTGTTATGTTCCGCCAAGATCACCAACGAAGAGAATTACCTCGCCCAGAAATTCGCCAGGGCCGTGCTGGGCACCAATAACATAGATCATTGCGCCAGACTCTGACATTCCTCAACGGTGGCAGGTCTTGCCGCCGCGTTTGGAAGTGGTGCCATGACCAATTCCATTGCCGAGGTGGAGGAGGCAGGGTGTGTGCTCCTTATTGGCTCAAATACCACCGAATGCCATCCCTTGATCGCCCGCCGGATTCTTCGGGCCAAGGAAAAAGGTGCCAAGCTTATCGTGGTGGACCCAAGGCGCATGCAAATCTCCAGATTTGCGGATCTCGTGATCAACCTCCGACCCGGTACGGATGTGGCCCTTTTAAACGGCATCATGCATATTATTCTTAAAAAGGGATGGAGTGCGGAGACTTATATCCAAGAACGGACAGAGGGATTTGGTGAACTAAAAAAGGTCATAGAGGCATATACCCCTGAAAAGGTGGCATCCATTACCGGAGTGGCTGCCCATGACTTGGAGCAAATGGCCGAGCTTTACGCCACCAATCCCCCGGGAGCGCTCCTTTACTGTATGGGTATTACCCAGCACACCACGGGCGTGGATAACGTCAAGTCCTGTTGTAACCTGGCCATGCTCTGCGGTTACGTGGGCATACCGAGCGGGGGGGTAAATCCCCTGCGGGGGCAGAATAACGTGCAGGGGGCCTGTGACATGGGGGGCCTCCCCAACGTTTTCCCCGCTTACCAGCCTGTGACGGATTCTAAGGCGAATGAAAAATTTTCAGAGGCCTGGGACAGGGCGTTGCCTGATAAAGCGGGCCTCACCCTTACCGACATGATCTCGGGCATCCTGGAGGGCAAGGTGAAGGCCCTTTATGTGATGGGGGAGAACCCCATACTCAGCGACCCGGATCTAAGCCATGTGAGAGAGGCCTTGTCAAAGCTGGACCTCTTGATCGTACAAGACATCTATCTCACAGAAAGCGCCCAGGTGGCGGATGTGGTGTTTGCTGCTGCCGCCGTCGCTGAAAAAGAAGGCACCTTCACGAACTCTGAACGACGGGTACAACGGGTTAGAAAGGCTGTGGAGCCGCCGGGAGGGGCACTTACGGATTGGGAAATCATCTGCAGGTTGTCCTCGGCCATGGGCTATCCCATGGACTACGAGAGGGCTGAAGATATTTTTGAAGAGATGAGGGCTCTTACCCCCTCCTATGCGGGCATGACCTATGAGCGACTGGGACTCGATGGGCTCATGTGGCCCTGCCCGAGTGAGGATCATCCGGGAACCCCCTATCTACATAAAGGCGCCTTCAGCAGGGGCAAGGGCATGTTTCACGCCGTCCCCTATCTGGACCCGGCAGAACTGCCGGATCAGAGCTATCCTTATTTCTTGAGTACGGGAAGGCATTTTGCCCATTTCCATACGGGAACCATGACAAGGATTTCACCGCACCTTGATCGGGAGCAGAAGGAGGCTTACGTAGAACTCAATCCCGGGGATGCCCAGGGTCTGAGTATAAAGGATGGGGATAGGGTGAAGCTTACCACTCGGAGGGGAGAGATAGAGGCCAAGGCAAGGCTGAGCTTGCACGTGAGGCCGGGCAATGTGTTCATGCCTTTTCATTTTGCGGAGTCTCCCGCCAACCTGTTGACCAACTCCGCATTTGACCCCATCGCCAAGATTCCGGAATATAAGGTGTGTGCCGTAAATGTCCAGAAGGCCGCCTGAACATGGGACGATTGCTTCGACCCTCTCAGGGTGTTGCCCTGAGAGGGTCTTGAAGACCTTTTCCACCGGCCCTTTTCCCGCCAGAATCTTTTGCGCTTCCACTCAGTTCCGATTCTCCTGCCCCTTAGGCCTTTGATACCAGGAGTGAGAGTCCGATGGCAATGACAGTCAACGGAGGTGGTACCGTAACGAGGTTATCGTGGAATCAAGAGACCTGATGACCATCAATGGTCAAAAACTCCCCTTTGGATCCGGGGATACGATTCTGGAGGTGGCCCGGAGGCACGGGATTGACATCCCCACCCTCTGCGTCCTGAAAGGGGCTTCGCCTACAGGAGCTTGCAGGATATGCCTGGTCGAGGTTGAGGGATCTGGAAATCTGGTGACCTCCTGCACTGAACCAGCCACGGCCGGAATGGTTGTAAAGACGGAAACCCCCCGGGTGGTGCAGGCGCGGCGCATGAACCTCGAGTTACTTCTGGCCTCTGGACACCACAACTGCCTGGAGCAGGATATGGATATGCATTCCTGGGCCGGTTTCCAAGGAAAGGCCGTGGCCGTTAAGGGGCACGAAGAGCGCTGCCCGGCTTACGGCAGGTGCAGGCTCCAGGACTTGGCCGTTCAATACCAGGTGAGGATGGACCGGTTCACCCCCAGGGAAACCCCCTATCCCCTAGAGGATGTGAATCCTTTTATCATACGGGATTTTTCCCGCTGTATCCTTTGTGGCCGCTGTGTCCAGGCCTGTAATGAGATCCAGGTCAACGATGCGATCAGTTTCGGATACAGGGGGGTGGCCTCCAAGATTGTGGCCAGGGCGGACCGGCCTCTCAAGGACTCTGACTGCGTCTTTTGCGGGGAATGCCTGCAGGCTTGTCCTGTGGGGGCCCTGGCTCCTAAAAACGGGCTCTCCTTGCGGGGTTACTGTGAAGACGTGACCATGGTAAGAACCACCTGCCCTTACTGCGGGGTCGGGTGTCAGCTTTATCTCCACGTGAAGGATAACCGGGTTGTGGAGGTGAGTGGGGTGGAGGATGGGGGCCCAAATTTTGGGAGCCTGTGTGTGAAAGGGCGTTTCGGATATGATTACATTCATGACCCGCAGAGACTCAAGATCCCTCTGATCAGGGAAAATGGCCGGTTCCGTGAAGCCTCTTGGGACGAGGCCCTGGACCTTGTTTCTAAGAGGCTCCTCTATATCAAGGGAAAATGGGGTCCGGATTCCATCGGTGTCCTGTGCAGCGCTCGTATCACCAATGAAGAGAATTACCTGGCCCAGAAATTCACCAGGGCTGCTATTGGGACGAACAATATCGACCACTGTGCCCGGCTCTGACACTCTTCCACGGTGGCCGGTCTGGCTGCAGCCTTTGGAAGCGGTGCCATGACAAATCCTATCGAGGATATCGAGAAGGCGGATGTGATCTTGATCACCGGTTCCAATACCACCGAGAATCATCCCGTGCTCTCCTCCTATGTAAAGCGGGCTGTGACCTTCAAGGGGTCCCGGCTTATCGTGGTGGATCCCCGGAGGATCGCAATTACACGTTTTGCCACCCTGTGGCTGAGACCGAACCTCGGCACGGACGTGGCCTGGATTAACGGGATGATGCATTGCATTATCGAGGAGGACCTCTACCCGGAGGATTACGTGGCATCCCGTACAGTGGGTCTGGATGAACTCAAGGAGAAGGTCCGGGAATACACCCCCGCCCGGGTGGCGCGTATCACAGGTATTCCGGAGAACCGGCTCAAGGAGGCGGCGAGGCTCTATGCCCGGGCGCCGGCTGCCTCAATCCTGTATGCCATGGGGATTACCCAACACACCACCGGGACGGACAATGTCAAGTCTTTGGCCAACCTCGCCATGCTCTGCGGCAATGTGGGGATCAGGGGCGGTGGTGTGAATCCCCTGCGGGGCCAGAACAATGTACAAGGTGCCTGTGATATGGGGGGATTGCCGAATGTTTACACGGGCTACCAAAAGGTGACGGATTCTGTGATCCGCGCCCGCATGGAGAAGGCCTGGGGTGTGGAAGCCCTGCCCAAGAAGCCCGGCGTCACGGTGACGGAGATGATGGAGGGGGTTCATGCAGGAAGTATCAAGGCCCTCTATATTATAGGGGAAAACCCTCTGGTCTCGGACCCTGATCTCAACCACGCAGAAAAGGGCTTTCGCCGACTGGACTGCCTGGTTGTTCAGGATATCTTCATGACAGAGACGGCGCGTATGGCGGATGTAGTGCTTCCTGCGGCCTCATCCGCCGAAAAAGAGGGCACCTTCGTCAATACAGAGAGAAAGGTGCAACGGGTGCGAAAGGCCTTGGAACCCCCGGGCGAGGCCCGGGAGGATTGGAAGATCATTTGTGACCTCTCCGGGAGGATGGGGTACCCCATGAATTACGAAAAGGGCGGGCACATCATGGAAGAGATCGCCCGCATTACCCCTTCCTATTGCGGAATAAACTATGGGCGTCTGGAAGTGGACGGCATTCACTGGCCATGCACCGGCACAGATCATCCCGGCACCCCTTGCCTGCATATGGACCAGTTCACCTGTGGCCTCGGGGTCTTTCACGCCATTGATTATATTCCCCCAGCCGAGTTGCCGGATCAGGACTATCCTCTCTATCTCACCACCGGTCGGGTTTTATACCAGTATCATACAGGTACCATGACTATGAAGTCTGAAGGGCTGAACGCAATGGCACCTGAATGTTTTGTGGAGATCTCGCCTGAAGACGGAGCCTTTTATGAGATCAGGGAAGGGGATATGGTTACGGTGTGTTCCAGGCGCGGTGAAATCGAGGCCAGGGCCCTCATATCCGAAAAAGCGGTGAAAGGGACGCTTTTTATCCCCTTTCATTTTGCCCAGGCCGCGGCCAACAAGCTTACCCACGCTGCGCTGGATCCCGTAGCCAAGATCCCGGAGTACAAGGTTTGTGCGGTCAACATTGAGAAGGGTGTATCTGTGTAGGCCTTAGAAAAAAAGGGGCCGCAAAAACGGGGGATGGATCCTTTTTTTGTCTTCCCTCGGCTCGGGGCAGACGCGCTCCTTCGCCTGCTCCCGACAGGCCCTGATCCACACACATGAAACCAGGGGGAGTGTATGCCATGAACGCGAGGGAGGGGTATTCAAACCCGGATTTAACCCCGGAAATCATGGATCGGGTCGATAAGGTCATAGCCCAGCATAAAGGAGAACCGGGAAGTTTGATCCCCGTCATGGAGGCATGTCAGGATATTGTTGGTTACTTGCCCGTAGAACTGCAAGACCACATCAGTAAGGGGCTCAATGTCCCCGGCAGCAGGGTTTACGGGGTGGCGACTTTTTATTCCTTTTTTTCCCTCTTCCCCAAAGGGAGGCACACGATCAAGGTCTGTACGGGCACGGCCTGTTATGTACGAGGCTGTCAGCGGATTCTGGACCGTATTAAGGAAGGCTACCATATTGAGACGGGTGAGACTGCCCGGGACAGGCGGTTTTCTCTCGAGGCGGTCCGCTGCCTTGGGGCCTGTGGGTTGGCGCCGGTCATGGTGGTAGACCATGAAACCCATGGCCGGGTGACATCAGATAGGGTGCTGAAGATCCTCGATTCCTGTGAATAAGGTGGAAGACCACCGGCATTCCGGTTCATGGATACGCCCTGGGAGGTTTGCACATGGAAAAGCTCAGGCCAGAGGACTTGGAGAAGATCAAGGCCAAGGTGACCCGGGAACACACGCTCACCCGGGAAGGGGTTCCTGTGGAAATCACCCTCCATCTGGGAACCTGTGGCATTGCAGCGGGAGGCGAGGAGGTGCTGAAGGCTCTATATGAAGAAATTGAGAGAAGTGAGAGAGAGGACATCAGGGTGATTGTGGCGGGGTGTTTTGGACTCTGCAGTAGTGAAACGAATATGGTGGTACGACGGTTTGGCGAAGAGGCGGTCCTCTATGGCGACCTCACCGCGGACAAGACACGGGAGGTTTTTCAGGGACACGTGCTGAGGGGTGAAATTCAGAAGGCCTATGCCATGGCCAGGCTGAGATAGGAGAGGGCCTTTATGCCTGAAGAAATCCACTCATCCTCAACAGGGAATGAAAGGGTTGAAAAAGGAATTCCTTATCTGGACGAAATCCGCTTCTTCGGCCGTCAGTATCCCATTGTGCTTCGAAACAGGGGCATCGATCCAGAGTCCATTGACCAGTATATTGCAAGGGATGGGTACCGGGCCGCTGTCAAGGCCCTTCACGAGATGTCCCCCCAGGAGATTGTGACAGTGATTAAGCGCTCGGGCCTCAGGGGAAGGGGCGGGGCTGGCTTCCCCACAGGCAGGAAATGGGAGTTGTGTGCCGGGGCCGGGGGGGGATTGAAATATGTGATCTGCAATGCCGATGAAGGGGACCCGGGGGCCTTCATGGACAGGGCCGTCCTGGAATCTGATCCCCACTCGGTCTTAGAGGGGATGATTATTGCCGCCAGGGCCGTGGGCGCCCATAAAGGGTACATCTACTGCAGGGCCGAGTACCCTATGGCCGTAAGAAGGCTCGAACTCGCCATCTCCCAGGCAAGGGCATACGGGCTCTTGGGAAAAGATATCCTGGGTAGCGGTTTTGCATTTGAGCTCGATGTGTACCGGGGGGCCGGGGCCTTTGTCTGCGGGGAGGAAACCGCCCTTATGCGCTCTATCGAAGGGAGAAGAGGAATGCCCAGACCCCGGCCCCCATTCCCCGTAAACCGGGGACTATGGAATAGACCCACCGTTATAAACAACGTAGAGACCTTGGCTAATATTCCTTCTATCCTTCTCCAGGGCGACGCCTGGTTTGCAGCGTTGGGGACCGCGAAAAGCAAAGGCACCAAGGTTTTTGCCCTGACCGGAGATGTAAACAACATCGGTCTTGTTGAGGTCCCCATGGGCACTCCCCTGAGGACCATTATCTATGATATAGGAGGAGGCATCCCCAAGAAAAGGAAATTTAAGGCCGTACAGCTTGGAGGTCCCTCCGGGGGGTGTGTGCCAGAGGCCTTTATCGATACTCCCGTGGACTATGAATCCATTAAAGAGGCCGGAGCCATCATGGGATCCGGCGGGATGATCGTGATGGATGATCATACCTGCATGGTGGATATGGCGCGCTTTTTCGTGGATTTTATTCAAGACGAGTCCTGTGGAAAATGTCCCCCCTGTCGTGAAGGGACCAGGCGGATGCTGGATATCCTGGAGGGGATCACCCAGGGGAGGGGGGAATCGGGAGATCTTGAAACCCTTGAAGAGCTCTGCCAAGCCGTTGGGGAAGGGGCATTGTGCGGTCTGGGCCAGACTGCCCCAAACCCTGTCTTGTCCACCCTCAGACACTTCAGAGAGGAATACAAGGTCCACATTCATGAGAAGCGGTGCCCGGCGAAACAGTGTGGCGCCCTTCTCAGGTTTGAGGTGGACCAGGATAGGTGCCAGAAATGCGGCATATGTTACAAGGGCTGTCCTTCCGACGCCATCCGCTGGAAAAAGAACGAGCCCGCCTGGATTGATAAGGAGAAATGCACCCGGTGCATGACCTGTATCGCCACGTGTCCCTTTGATGCGATCTTTTAGGGAAAGAGACCCCAACTTATCCATCATTTTAGATTATTAGATCCTTTTTTTCACCCAGGTGTCCCATGTTTTGAGGCTGGTTTTTCCATGTTTGCAATGGTAAGACGATCATGATAAAAATATGAAATTGAGGCCGGGCAAAGAAAGACGGCCATAGGACAGGGCCCTGAAATCGGCTGCCACCCGCATTTCGCAATGTATGAGTGGATTCCTTGAAAAGGCGCTTAAGTTTAACAGAGATCGAAAACGTCCTCTACCATCTTAACTATCGGTGGAGTTTGGAGAGTCTTGCCCTGTGGAAAGGCGCCGCAGTCCCTTTTGAGCCATACAAACTCTATGAAGGCTATGATGATTTCATAAGCCTGGAAACACTCGCCTCCATCGATTCCCTCGAAGACGAGGCAGCAAAAATGCGCCTGCGACATGCCCTGATTGACCACTACCTTCAAAGATCCCTTCTTCCCCATGAGACTGAGATGCGCACCTGGATGAGGGGAGCCTCTGCGGACGTGAAGGGGGAGAAGATCTACTTTAAAGATATTATCCCCTGGTGTCAAAATTCCAGTACTTACGAGACAAGAAGGATCCTTGAAAAAGAGACAAGTGCCTTATGCAAATTCCTGAGGCCCTTTGCCCTTAATTACTGGGAAATTCTTCTTGAAATCCTACGCGATGAGCTGGGCTTTGAGGGTTACATCGATTACTGTTATCAGAAGAAGGGGGTTGATTATCCCTATTTTTACAGGGTGATAAAGGACCTCTTGGAAGAGGTGGATGATCTCTATTTTCCTGCCATGGATCTGTGGACCCGGCGCAGGCTCGGCCTCCCCCTACGGGATCTTAATCGATTCGACGCCATCAAACTCCTAAGCCTTTCGGAGTTCAATGGGGTTTTCCCGGAAAAGAGCATGGAGGAGCTTACCGCCTTTTTCCGCTATTGGGACATTGACCTCAACGAAACCCCCGGGCTCTATTTGGATCTGGGCCGGGAAGAGGCCAAGAGCTCCCAGGCCATGTGTTTTATTCTTCAGATCCCTGAAGAAAGCTACATCCTGATGAAGCCAGAGGGAGGATGGATTGACCTGGAAACGCTCTGGCATGAACTGGGGCACGGGCTTTCCGCGGTTTTTACCTCTCCTGATCTCTCGGTGGTGGACAGGGAAATGGCTACTTCCTACAGCTTGTCAGAGTCATTTGCTTTTCTTCTTCAGAATCTGGCCCTGTCCGAGCCCTTTCTGGCGAGGTATCTTGGCCTAAGCCGGGTGGATTCAAAGACCCTTTCCTATTATAAGGTCCTCAAAGACCTGTCCATCTTCAGACGGTATGGGGCGAAGTTCTTGGCTGAATACGAAATGTTTTCCAGCGGGAACCTTTCAGACGGTGAGCCCTATGCGGAAATGATGGCCCGGTATACAGGTTTTTACTACCAACCGGAGAGCCATCTTTTTGATCTCGTCCCAGAGTTTTACTGCCTGGACTATGTGTTGGGGTGGCTGGGTGAGGCCATGTTGGAATCCCATTTGAGCCGGGAGTTGGGTGCCGATTGGATGTTCAGGTCCCAGACCGGTGCGATCTTAAGGCGTTGGTGGAAACAAGGCAACCGCTACGACATATTTGAATTCATGGAAAATAATGATTTGGGTCCCCTCTCTCCCAAGCCGCTTCTGGAGCGGTGGCACAGGGTGCTGGGTTAAGGGGACATTGTTGTAGATCCAAGCCCTTTCTAATCCCATGACCACAGAAATGATATACACAAAGGAGCGACGGCCCCAGGACCCTGAACAGGCCTTAATGGAAATCAGGGATCGGGCCGTTATGCTTTACCTCGCCGGGGCTTATCTCTGTGAATCGCCCCTTTTGAGGAAACTGGGGTTTAATATTGAACAAAACGTGGAGGCCTTGGTTGCGTACGTGGCGGAAATAAATGAAGAGAAAACGACCGCCCATTCGACCAATGTGGACAGTGACCTGGAAAGGATGGCCCACGTTGCCGAACTTCTGCAGACCGGAAATGAAGAGATCAGGCGCAAGTGCGGTAAAGGACAACTGGGCAAAGAGCTGTGCGACCAGGTTGCGGTTCTCGGGCAGAGGATCAAGGCCATGCGAGGAGGTGGGGAGAGTCCTCCCCTGACCTACGGGAAGATGGGCTCTGTGGAAGACTTTTTCGACAGGCTCAGAAGCTCCCTTAGGTTTGTCTCCGCCTCCCTGAGGGTTTTTCTTAAGACACTCGGCGTCCTTTTTGCCCTTTGCCTTGTCCTGTTTCTCATCCTTTTTTTTACCATGGAGAGCGAGAAAGATCTCTTAAAAGAGGTAAAACAGCAGAAGGCCCTTATCCTGGAAAAGGGGGAAGTCCTTTCCACTCTCAACAAAGCCTTGCGCGAAGCCAAGGGCAAGATAGCCCGAATGGGGCCTCAGGAATTGAGCAGGCAGGAAGAGGTGAGGCTTATGGATTTGAAACTCAAAATCTACAAGCTGGAGGAGAATAAGGCGACCCTTAAGAACGAGATGGAAGACCTTCAGAAGACCTTGGCCCACAAAGAGAAGGACCTTCAAGAGTTCAGGGGTAAGTCCTTCATGGAGAATCTCCTCAGACGATGAAGCGACTCTTCAAAAGGGATTCAAGGGCCTTAGAGGATATAGTCCTTAAATGCCCTTTTGTCCTGGACCCTGACGGTCACCGGCCTTTGGCCTAAAGGCCCTTGCACCTTGAGGGTACAATTCCCACCGCTTTCCGCGTCACTGTAAGCCGCGGTGATGGCTGCGGCCAGCCCGACGGCGTCAGGAGCAACCGCCCCCAGCATAATGGAGGTGGGACCCGGGGCTGAGGCCGAATTCAGGGTGAGGTCCTCTTCCCCGGAAAGGGTTTTTATGGCCTCATTTTCTGATTTGTTTCTCCCCACAACAAGTTTCGTTGAAGACCCTATTTTGAAGTACCGCCCCAATTTAAGCAGTTCGATCTCCCTGGTACCCAGGGATGCCGGCGAGGCCATTAAGTCGGCCAAACGGCGAGAGAAGCCAGGTTCCGTCAATAGACAGCCTCCCCCCGGTGAGGGGTAATTCTTTATGTTGAGACGTTCCGCCATCTCTATCTGCGGTTTCCTTGATCGCCCCTGAAAACCCATAAACAGGTCACGCTTAACCCAGGCTTGGGTTTCCGCTGTGGTTGGATCAAGGAGTTTTGCGGACAGGGGCCTCAAAAGGAGACCTTCGAGCCCGCTTTCCGAGGCAATAAGGGCAAGGGATTTTCGATTTTGGGACATGGGCCTCTGGCCCAAGACTTCGCCGGTCACCACAAAAGCGGCCCCTTTTGTCTCAAGCATTTCCCCTGCAATACGAAACATGAGGGCGTGACAGTCGATGCAGGGGTTCATGTTACCTCCATAGCCGTGCTTAGGCCTCTTTACCACCTCCAGGTGCCGGTCCGTAATGTCTATGACATCAAGGGGAAGGCGTAAAGATCCGGCTGATTTCCGGGCCTTTTCCGAAGTAAAAAAGGGTGTTTCAAAAAAAAGGCCCAGGACATCAATGTCCTGGGCCCTCATCAGTTGTACGGCCAGCATACTGTCCAGGCCCCCTGAAAAAACGCATAGGGCTTTCATCATAAGCTATCCATTATAATCCTGCCTCTGCGAGTGAACGGGCAAGTGCCTTCTGCTTTTCATTGAGTTCTTTGGGAACTTCAACGGCGATCTCTACATAAATATCCCCCCGGCCTCCTCCCATACGGGGCAGGCCGTAGCCCCTGAACCGGAACTTTGCATTGTTCTGCGTTCCTGAGGGGATCTTGAGCTTCAACCATTTGTGATCAAGTGTGGGGATTTCAATCTGGGCGCCCAGGAGAGTCTCGGAAAATTTGATGTGTCTTTTCAGGTGGAGATCAGCATTTTTTCTGCTGAAAACAGGGTGTTCAAGGATATTGATGCGGATATACAAATCCCCCCTGGGACCTCCGTAGGGGCTTTCCTCTCCCTTCCCGGAGAGTCTCAACTTCTTGCCGTCTTCGATCCCTTCAGGAATTTTTACCGAGACCTTTTCATTGTGGCCATCTACTTGGTATGAGATGATTTTTTCTGTTACGGCAGCTATTTCCTCCAGGGAAAGAGAAAGGTCATATACGAGATCTTGGCCCTTTAAGGCTCCTCTCTGGCCTTGAAAGCCTTCAAATGGTGCCCCATAGGAACAGCCTCTGCGGGAATAGAAACGGCCCGGGCCGCCCATGTCTCCAAAGATATTTCCAAATATATTCTGGCCTCTTCCACTTCCGCCAAAGCCGAACTCCCTGAAGATACTCCCCAAATCGAATCCACGAAAAATATCTTCCTGAGAGAACCTGTTTTGGAACCCCTCGGCTCCAAACATGTCATATTGTTTTTTCTTGTTGGGGTCACTCAGGACCGCATAGGCCTCACTGACCTCCTTGAATTTCGCCTCCGCCTCCTCGTTGGCTTTGTTTCGGTCAGGATGATATTTCAAGGCCAGTTTTCTGTATGCCCTTTTGATTTCCTCGGGAGAGGCGGATCTGGAAACCCCCAGAATTTTATAGTAATCCTTTCCTCCCATTTTGACTCGACTTCCCGTATCTAAGGCCTCAGTTTAAATCCTAAATGAATCAATAGAATAATAATCACACCCGGACAGAAGTCAAGGAGAGGCGGGGGTGAGACGGTAATCAAACCTGGCCTTCACATGAAGCCTGTCGAGGCTCACAGAGTCTGGAAAGGGCGGAAAGGGGGCCGCCGAACGGATAGCCCTCAGGGCCTCTGTATCAAGGATCCCGTGAAGGGATGGACGGAAGACCTGCATCCCCATGAGTTGACCCTGGCTGTTCAGGGTGAAGAGGACCGAGACCTCTCCTTCCAGGAGCCTTTCCCGCGCCTTTGGAGGGTATTGCCAGTGGCGCATCAGGGCGGCCTTGATGATTCGTGCATAGGAGACGTATCTCTTGTCCTTGGTGTTCAGAGAGATGGTATCTTCGGTCTTATCCAGCTTCTTGGGTTTTTGGGGTCCCGCGAGATCCGCTCCGCCCCCCTGGGGCTCAATCAACGGATCCACTGGGGGGCGCAGAAACTCCACCCGGTAAGCCTGCAAGGGCTTGGTAAACCAAGTGTGGGGCAAGGCCTCTTGGATAACGAAGAGCACCCCTGCATGGAGTGCGAGGGAGATGACAAGGCTGACCCGCATGGGCCCATTTGAAGGGCCTGGTGTTGACATGTTCTTATTTGTCCTGCCGGTTTTCTGGGCCATTGACCCACCAATCCGTTTTCTTGTCAAACCACCAATCAGTGCTGTGGCTATTCAGGACCTCCGTTGCCATATCTTTGGCCCCCTGGGTACAGAGCCTAGCCACCGCGAAGGACAGCCAGTCCCTGGCGTTGGGATTCCCGCGATCCAACTGCTCCTTAAGCTCCAGAATGAGGTCAAGCTGATCTGCATCCTTTGCCAGACGGGCCTCCAAGGTCTTTGCCTGGTTAAATTCATGGATCAGATCCGAGATGTCCGGGCCAAAGGGCAGGTTTTCTACCTGATCATGAAGAGCCTTGTCTTCATCGGAGCTCACATATCGCTTATTCACGTAATTGTGGTCACCGGTTCTGGCCTCTGGAAAATCGTGAAAAAGGCACATGAGAACGACCTTTTTCAGTTCGGCATCAGGCCTGGAAGAGGCCAGTACATAGCCGATGACGGCGGTACGAAAGGAGTGGTCCGCCACCGATTCCCGGCCGGAGCCGAGAAATTGGTACCCCGTGCGAGGCGTCTTTTTCAACATCCCTATTTCAAACAGAAACTGTGCAATCCTTTTCATTCTCATGCCTTATGGTTCAAAGTGAAGAGGGAGGCGGAGCCTTTCCTGCTCCGTTTGAACCCGGGAAATCTTGTAAGGAGCCAAAACGGTTATGGGCCTTTTAGACGATCCAGAATAAATGGTGAGGGGTCGTGGACCATGTTTTTTGAATAGGGATATGCGGGGAAAAAGTCAAGGAGCTTTT
>Ga0180431_10004148_pt1 | contig 18255 bp, 7 predicted proteins | sample SS_ome_11_FD_132459 | JGI IMG/M metagenome (GOLD analysis project Ga0180431, IMG submission 132459) | Hypersaline lake sediment archaeal communities from the Salton Sea, California, USA - SS_1_MS_1 metaG | ecosystem: Environmental > Aquatic > Non-marine Saline and Alkaline > Hypersaline >... | reverse complement strand
GACGCGATGTGGACCGGAGAGGACACGCTCTACCACTCCATCCTTTCCTCTTCGCTGAACTTGAAGCTGCTGCGACCCGCTGAAGTCGTTGATGCTGCCATACGCTTGTTTGAAGCAGGATCCACTCCTCTCAACGCCGTTGAGGGATTCGTGAGACAGATAGTCGGGTGGCGCGAGTATGTGCGAGGCATCTATTGGAACAGTGGCCGCAGCTACTCCAGCTACAACACGCTGGAGGCTGATGGACGTCTTCCATGGTTCTACTGGACAGGCGAGACTGACATGGCGTGTATGCGTGATGCGCTTCGCAGCGTGCTCACGCGCTCGTACGGACACCACATCGCACGTCTGATGATTACAGGCAATTTCGCACTCATCGCCGGCGTCCGGCCTTCTGAAGTAGCTGCCTGGTATCTGGGGATGTATGTGGACGGTGTGGAATGGGCCACGCTTCCAAACGTACTGGGAATGGCTCTGTACGCGGACGGGGGTCACATGGCCAGCAAGCCATATGCCGCCAGCGGCAACTACATCAACCGCATGAGCAACTACTGCAACGGCTGCCTATTCGAAGTGAAGAAGAGGACCGGGGAAGGAGCGTGCCCGTTCAATACGCTCTACTGGGATTTCATGATACGGCACCAGAGGAGGTTCCTGCGCAATCCCCGCATGGCTCTGGCTGCCCGGGTCGTTGATAGGCTGTCCAAGTCCGAACGAGAGGACGTGTCTCGACACGCACGCTGGCTGAAAGAGTCTTGGGGGGTGTTTGGATAGTTGACATAGTCGCGTCATTCGCCCGTCAACAGGACCACGGGAAAGCGCTTGGTGAGGTCGGCCATGCGGAGTCTTCCTGCGGAAGCAGCTTCGATTCGCTCACCTGTCAGCGCGTTCCGGTAGGGCCGTTCCGCCACTCCGACGGGCAGTGCGAGCGTCGCATTTCCCCAGCCATCGTACCCCATCGGCAGTCTGAGAGGACTGGCGGGAACCAATCGAACGGGTACAGCCACGACGACAACACTGTCCTCGAATACGCGTGAAAAAGCGCATACTTGTCCCGAAGCGGGCTCCACGTCAAGAGGGACGTAGTCTCCCCGCTGGAAGACCTCGAGGAGCGCGGCCCGTGTCTTCAGAGCTCTGTGAGTCACGAAGAGCTTGGCACATTCTGACGGCCAATCGGCTACGAGACCATCTATCGCGGCCAGACTATCCACGGCCGGATCAAAGAGGGTCGATAGCAGGTGCCGTCTTCGTATGAAGTCGACTGGCCTGCGATTGTCGGGGTCTACGAGCGAGAGGTCCCACAACTCAGAACCCTGATAGAAGTCCGGTACGCCGGGGCATGCGACTTTCAAGAGCACCTGGGACAGCGAGAGGAGACTACCATAGAATTCAAGCGTGGCTCCAAGGCCATTGATCTTCGAGCAGAGGTGCGCATCGTCCAAGGCCAGGTCAACGAGCAGGTGACACGACTCCTCGTACTGCACGTTCGGTTCCAGCCAACTGGAGTGCGTCTTGGCTTCGCGTGCGGCTTTCGTCACATACTCCTTCATCCTGTTCCTGAAGGAGTCGTCCTGTCCGTGTGTGGCCGAGCGTGTTCCCAGCAGTGTCTGCAGAATCAGAAGCGCCATGGGAGCATCAACCTCAATCCCCTTGCCCCTGACCAGGTTCATCCAGTCCTCTGCAATCGACGTCCATTCGTGAGGAAGCGTCGTGAGCACGTTCAGTCTTGCCCTTAGGTCCTCTCCTCGCTTCGTGTCGTGAGTTGCAGTGCAATTGAGCGTGTGAGGCCATCGTTGGACACGCTTGATGTTCCAGTCGTGGAATTCCTCAACCGGGACCGGGTGGAGGTCCGGCCGCGAGCCCACGTCATTGAGCGACAGCAGCGTGGAATCCTGGTATAGAGTCGTATCCTCGAATCCCTTGGCCATCACTGCCCCGGTGGTCTGTTGCCACCTTGCCATGAATTCGGACGCCGCAGGGTTGCCTGCCGAATCCGGTTCAGTAGCCCCGACGTTCTCCATGATGTCCCGCACTACCGCCTTCTCCATCGGTGGAGCGCCACTGGTGGCAGCGTGTATCCTCGATGTGTCGTCGGTAGTCACGCCCGCTCCCGGGCGCACGTATGTCCGGTATACCGGCAGCCGCGCCGTCGCGTCTATGAGCGCTCTACGCAGTCTTGCAGGAGAAACCTCTGTTGTAGATGTCCTCTGCTGCGTGGCCGCCAGCAGCAGTTCCTGCAATCTGTTGAACTCTCCCGAGAACAGCGCCTTGATGACCCGCCGCTTGTTGTGCCTGACCAGTGCGGTTCTGGGACTTCGGATGCCGCCTAGACGGCGGTGGAGTCGGGACATGCCCCCGAGTCCCCCGGGGTCAACAAACAATCCATTTACCGTGGATAGGAAGTCGTAGCCCGTCGTGCCTTCCACGGCCCAATCTGCGGGCAGGGTTTCATCTCCTGTCAGTATCTTCTCGACAACCGTGAACCGGGTGCCATCCGAACTCAGTGATCTCAGGCGCTCAAGATACTGTTGAGGGTCACGGAGTCCGTCAATGTGGTCGATTCGAAAGCCGCATACCGCGTTGTCCTGAGTAAGGCGCATGACGCCGGTGTGAGTAGCTGCGAATACCTCTTGTTCCTCGACTCGCACACCCACGAGATCGTTGATGTCGAAGAATCGCCGGTAGTTCAGCTTTCCCACCGCCTTCTTCCACCATACTAACTCGTACACCTGCAACCGCAGGCAATTGCGAAGCTGGCGAGGGCTCGTGCGGGACAGGTCTTCAGCTACTGTCTCCGCAATCTCTGGCATCGAGAGGAGGTCCGTCAATGCGGTTCGCAGTGCCTCGCGGCGCGCATACTCACCGTGCCGATCCGCAGGAGGCTCCGCGGCAACAGGCCGAATAGTCTCGAGTTGCGTCGCGAGAGCCAGCGTTCGCTCACGTGATTCGCCTTTCAGGCGAGTCCCGACGCGTGCGAGAATCGCACCGCAGGACCTGACATCAAGGGGCACGCTCAGCTCTCCAACCGCGAGCACCATCTGCCCCGCCTCGAGCGACAGCCTCACCAACCCCGCCGCAACTGCCTCGTCAAGCGGTCTGTCGAGTATCGGCAGACACACCCTGTTTCTGAGGTTGCGGTCGTGCGATGGAGCCCAGTCGATGTCGAAGTAGGCTGCAAATGGCGAGAGGCGCCCGTTGGCAAGCACGTCCCTCCACCATGGGTTCTCCATGCTTGCCGCCATGTGGTTCGGCACGATGTCTACGAGGATCGTCATTCGATGTCTGCTGGCCTCGTCGCACAGGGTCTTCCACGCGGACTCGCCTCCCAGTTCGCCACTGAGGCGTGTTGGGTTGGTCGTGTCGTATCCGTGGGCGCTCCCCCTCCTGGCCTCCAACACCGGGGAGCAATAGACAGTGGAGATGCCGAGAGCGGCCAGATAGGGCATCACCGCAGCGGCCTCGGCGAATCCGAACTGCGCAGTGAGCTGAAGCCTGTAAGTCGATTCCGGGACAATCAATCGGCCTACCCCGTTCTGACTTTGAGGTGCTCGCCGAGGGAGTCGAACCGCGCCAGCCATTCCCTGGCGGAGTCGTTGCCGGACTCAGCCTCTTGTTGCTTGGCCGAGCGTGCCATTCCCAGCATCCGGTAGTACGTTGTTTGTACCTCGCCCAGATCCAATGGGAATGGCAGTCTGTGACTCAGTTCTACGGCTGCTATGAGGCGGGAAAGCAGTGACTCATCCTCCGGGCTCTCGAAAAGCTCCGTCATCATGGCCCCGAGGGTCAATTGAAGCAGATAGCCATGGCCCTCGTTGTCCAGCTCTGAGCCCCACGTCTTCGCGTCTGTGACGAGCGTCTCGATGCGCGCCGGGTCGAAGCCCTCGAGCGATAGCGCTCGGCGCAGGTCGGTGTTGATTATGAACTCGGCCGCATCCTTGAATGCCTTGGGCAGAGGATCTCCCATCTCTGTCAGGAAGCGCATCGGTGGGAAGTGATGCTCATACAGTTGCCGGAACACTTGCTCTATCTCGTTGAGCGTTCCTTCCAGGATGTAGCCCATGACTTTGCGCTGCTCGTCCTTGAACAGGGAGCGCAGCGAGTAGGTAGACGTGCCGAAGAAGCGGTCAAGACCGCGGATAACCTCGGCGAAGTCGGCCGTGCTGAACAGGCCCAGCAACTCCTCGCTCATTGCGGCATAGGACTCGTCGCCACCGTAGGAGCGGACGCCGGCATTGAGGTTGTGCTCTCCGAAGTAGAGCACGCCGAACATGAAGGGACGCGACTCAGTTGTGACTTCTGATCTCAGGTTTATGCGGCCTACTGCGAAGCGGGCTTTCCCCATTTCGGAGGTCTGGTAGTCTTCGATTGTGAGGGGGTAGCAGAACAGGCGTATCTCATCCTCGTAGGACTCGAACACGGAACTCACGGCGAAGTGCGCCGCTATGGCTGACAGGTCGACCATAGCAGGTTTGACGAACCGTTCGTATATCTGTGCCCCTGTTCCCTGTTCAGGCAGGTTGCTGTGTGCATCGCTGAGGGCCTCCATGAACTTGCCCTCTATGTTGTCTCCGAACAGGTCCTGTGCCAGTTGGGCAACCCGTCCGGCATACTGCATCACCTGTACGGTCTCAATCCCGGACAGGTCGTCAAAGAACCAGCCGCAGCTCGTGTACATCAGCATGGCGTGCCGCTGTAGCTCAAGCAGTTTGACGAGCCTTACACGCTCTGCCTCTTCGAGTTCGTGATGACACTGTCTGGAGAGGAATTCACTCACACTATCAGCCGAACGGTCCAGCATCACCTGAACATAGTCATCGCGCGCCGCCCATGGGTCGTTGACGAAACGGCGGGACTCCTCTTCGTACAGTGGGGCGACGGCATCGCGGAGCCAGTCGAGAGCGGACCGCAGCGGCCCTCTCCACCCCTGGTTCCAGTCCTGGTGGCCGCCAGTGTTGCATCCGCAGTCGCCGCGCCATCTTTCCACACCGTGTACGCAACTCCACGAGCTGTTCTCCACTATCTGGACCTCGTGTGTGGGCGGGTTCAGGGAGAGATGCTCCCCGTAGTTGGTGATCTCTGCAAGCTGGTTTGCCTCGATGTGGTCCAGCGCGTACGCGAGTGCCATGTCGCCAAACCTGTGGTGATGACCGAATGTCTCGCCGTCAACTGCGACATGGACCAGTTCAGGCATGCTGGTCTCTTCGCCGAAAGCACCCATCAGCCGCTGCGCCAGCGTCTCTCCACTCGAGAGGATTCCCTCAAAGGCGATGGACTTGGCGATGGGCCCGTCGTAGAAGAATATCGCTATGCTCCTTCCCGAAGGAAGGCTCTGAACGTAGACGTTTCTGGGATCTATCTTCTCGCCCTGGACATCCGTCCATTCAGCATCTCCCAGCTTCCTCGCCTTCGCTGCCTGGCGCGGTGCCAGCACGGTGAACTTGATGCCATGGTCTACCAGAACTTCCAGCGTCGCAATGTCTACGGCCGTCTCCGGAAGCCACATGCCCTCCGGTTCTCTCCCGAATCGGTGCCGGAAGTCCTCGATTCCCCATCGCACTTGCGTGGCCCTGTCGCGGTCATTCGCGAGTGGCATGATCATGTGGTTGTAGGCTTGGGCGATCGCTGAGCCGTGACCGGAGAACCGTTCAATGCTCTCTTTGTCCGCCACCAGTAGCGCCTCGTATACGCGTGGGCTGTGCTTCTCCATCCAGGACAGCAGAGTTGGCCCGAAGTTGAAGCTCATCCTGGCATAGTTGCTGACGATCTGGGTTATGTAGCCTTTTCCGTCCAGGATTCTCGATTCTGCGTTCGGCGCATAGCACTCCGCGGCGATGCGCTCGTTCCAGTCGTGGTACGGATATGCCGAATCCTGCAACTCTATCTGTTCGAGCCAGGCGTTCTCCCTTGGTGGCTGGTAGAAGTGTCCGTGTACGCAGATGAATCGTCCCATACGGTCTAGTCCCCTATTTCATTTGCAGTAGTAGCGCCGACTGCGAAGTCATGCGCAGCGTGATAGGTCCGGTCGAGTCTGTGTAAGGAGGCACATCGCTGCCGGGACCTCCCCACAGTGTGTCAGAAGAGTCGATGCGCTTGGTCCAACGCCCTGGAGGCAGGCTCAGTTCAACAACACCGTGCGCCATACCCATGTTCATGGCCAGCACCAATTGGGTGCCCGCGTAAGAGTACTGCAGCGCCATGGTATTCCCCGTCGCATCGCACTGGATAACCGTTGCCCTGCCATGTCTCAGGGCTGGCAATTCATGCCTGAGCGATAGCAGCTCCGCGTTGAACCGTGAGATATTGCCGTGCGGTGGCCTGTCCGCTCTGTCCCAGTGGAGTATCGCCTTCCGAAAGGTCATCTCATCCTGAGGGTCCGGGACCTCGCCCTGCCACTGGAATGAAGAGAACTCGTCCCTTCTGCCTCGTCGGACCGCCTCGATTAGCGCCTTGTCGGAGTGGCTGACGAAGTACGGGAAAGGGGCAGTCTCACCGTATTCCTCCCCCATGAAGACCAGCGGTATAGATGGTCCCAACAGCACACACGTGGCTGCCAGTCGCACGGCATCCTCCGAGACCATTGTGGTGAGCCTGTCTCCCTGCATGCGGTTGCCTATCTGGTCGTGGTTCTGGGCGAAGACAACGAAATGGTCGGTTCCTACGTGCGTGGAGGGTGCCCCATGGCTTCTCTGGCGGTACTCTGAGTACTGTCCCGAGTACACAAATCCCTCTGCGAAGGCTCTGGCAAGATGCTCGATAGAGCCGAAATCGGCGTAGTACCCGGTCTCTTCTCCCGTTAGAAGAGTATGCAGGGAATGGTGGAAATCGTCATTCCACTGGGCGTGGAGTCCGATGCCACCGAGACGGCGCTCCTGAATCAATCGAGGATCGTTCAGGTCGCTCTCACCGATCAGGTACAGCGGTCGCCGTTGTCGGCTGCTCTCCTCGGCCACAGAGTCCACCAGTTGCGCCAGGAAAGGGTATGCAGACGTATCCAGGATGGCATGAAGTGCATCGAGTCGCAGCGCGTCGAAGTGGAAGTCTCTCAGCCAGTACAGTGCGTTGTCGATGAAGAAGTGACGCACTTCATCGCTGTGTGGTCCATCGAAATTGATAGCCCGGCCCCACGGTGTTTGATACCTGCTTGTGAAATACGGGCCGAATTCGCCCGCGTAGTTGCCCTCCGGGCCGAAGTGGTTGTAGACAACGTCGAGCACAGCAGCCATACCGTGAGAGTGACAGCAGTCCACGAATCTCTTGAGGCCTTCAGGTCCCCCGTACGAGTCGTGCACGGCATAGGGATATGTCCCGTCGTATCCCCAGTTGCGGGTTCCCGGAAACTGTGCGACGGGCATCAACTCGATGGCGGTGAAGCCCATCTCCTTGAGGCTCGCCAGGCGGGTGGCCGCCGCATCGAACGTTCCTTCCCGGGTGAAGGTGCCAACGTGAAGCTCGTAGATGACATAGTCCGCCAACGCCGCGCCCGACCAATCACGGTCGGTCCACAGGAAGTCGTCGTTCGTGACTGCGGATGGCCCGTGCACTCCCTCGGGCTGGAAGCGCGATGCGGGATCGGGGTACTCGCGACCATCGCTCAGGATGTACCGGTATCGCGTCCCTGCACAAACGCCTGCGACTTCTACCTCATGGTAGCCCCTCTCTGTTGGTCTCATCTGGTAGGGCTGCGTCGGGTCTCCAATCACATGGAGCGCTATGCTGTTGTGTTGTGGCGCCCACACAGCGAAGCGGCAGGAGCCGTTGGCAAGAAGAGTCGCGCCCTGGTGGACTTGAGTCATCGGTCATCGCTCCGTCGAACGCAGGTACACGGTGGCGAGAGGAGGGAGCGTCAGGCGAAGGGAATACGGTCGTCCGTGGAATGGTGTCTTGGCACTCTTCAGGACTTCCGGGTTGGACACGCCGCTGCCTCCAAACTGGACGTCGTCGCTGGACAGCACCACGGTCCATTCGCCGCCACGGGGAACGCCGACCAAGTAGTCGTGACGTACGACCGGCGTGAAGTTGCAGGCGACGACCACCATGTCCCTGGCATCCTTGCCCTTTCGAAGAAACGTCAGGACACTCTGCTCGACGTCATCGGCGTCTATCCACTCGAATCCTGCCGGATGGCAGTCGAGTTCATGTAATGCAGTGACGGTACGGTACGTCTGGTTCAGTGCGCGAACCCATTCTTGCAGACCGCTGTGGCGTTCGTACTGCAGCAGGTGCCATTCAAGGCTTCCATCATGATTCCATTCCGACCACTGCCCCAGTTCTCCTCCCATGAACAGCAGCTTCTTCCCCGAGGTGCCGTACATGTAGCCATACAGCGCTCTCAGGTTCGCAAACTTCTGCCAGTCATCGCCGGACATCTTTCCCACCAGCGACGCCTTGCCGTGAACCACCTCATCATGGGACAGAGGCAGCACGAAATTCTCGCTGAAGCCGTACAGCATTCTGAATGTCAGCCGCCGGTGGTGGTACTTCCTGTGTATTGACTCTCTGCCCATGTAGTCGAGCGTATCGTGCATCCAGCCCATGTCCCACTTCAATCCGAACCCCAAACCTCCCAAGTACGTCGGCCGCGAGACCATTGGCCATGCGGTCGATTCCTCGGCGAAGGTCTGCACGTCGGGATGGCGGCTATACACCTCCGTGTTGAGCTTGCGCAGGAACGCGATTGCGTCGAGGTTCTCCCTGCCGCCTTCACGATTGGGAATCCACTCGCCCTTCTTCCTCGAGTAGTCCAGGTAGAGCATCGATGCAACCGCGTCCACGCGGAGTCCGTCAATGTGATACTTGTCCAGCCAGAACACTGCGCTGCTGATGAGGAAGCTCCTGACCTCGTTCCTGCCGTAGTTGAAGATATAGCTGCTCCAGTCAGGATGGAAGCCTTGCCTCATGTCCGCATGCTCGTAGAGATGTGTGCCATCGAAGTAGCCGAGGCCGTGTTCGTCTGTCGGAAAGTGAGAAGGCACCCAGTCAAGTATCACCCCGATGCCATTCTGGTGGAGACTGTCTATCAGAAACATGAGGTCCTGGGGAGTCCCGTACCTGCTGGTTGGTGCGAAGTAGCCGGTTGTCTGATACCCCCACGAGCCGAAGAATGGGTGTTCGGTAAGCGGCAAAAACTCAACGTGCGTGAATCCGCACTTCTGTACGTGTTCCACCAGAAGTGGTGCAATCTCGCGATAGCTCAGCGAACGGTTGTTGTCTTCGGGCTCCCTCCGCCAGGAGCCCAGGTGGACCTCGTAGATCGCCATGGGTGCCTCAAGTGAGTTGCGTTGTGCCCGCGTGCCCATCCACTGATTATCACCCCACTCATAGTCGAGGTCCCACACGATGGATGCCGTCCTGGGAGGAGTCTCGCAGTGGAACGCGTAGGGGTCGGTCTTCTCGACAGCGTGTTTCCGTCGCCCGGAACTGATGTGATACTTGTACATGTCTCCTTGCGCAACTCCGGGGATGAACCCCTCCCAAATCCCGGAGGAACCCCTTGGGCGAAGAGGGTGCCTCGTTGCATCCCAACCGTTGAAGCCCCCAACAACGGAGACGCGTGATGCGTTCGGGGCCCATACTGCGAACTGTGTCCCTCCCTCGATTCTGTGTGTGCCCAGCTTGTCGTGGAGTTGGAAATGGGCGCCTTCGTTGAACAAGTAGAGGTCGTCCTCTGTGAGGAGTGACCGGTCATACAGTACTGGCTGATTCTTGTCGCTCATTACGCTGCCTTCCTCCGCGCCGCCGGGCCTCTGCGTGCCCTATTGAGTGCACTGAGCACTGCAGCCACACTAGCATCGTTTTGCAGTTGAGGCAAAGGGTGCCGGAGTCGGTATCTCCAATTGGGTCGGCCTTCGTCGATGCCCGGCACGTTCGGTTGCTCCGTTTCCAGCATCAGGTCGTCAATACTTGTCATCACGAATCGTGCCTTGCTGCGCCCCAGCCATGTCATGATTGAGGGCACCACGCTTGTCAGGTTGTCCTCATCCGTTCCGTTCGCTGACTCCAGCAAGCCCAGTAGTTGCCTCTTGGCGCTCTGCCGGCGGGCAGCATGGACCGCCTCCTTTTCCGGAGCCAGGATGTTAAGCTCAACCTGTTGGTGGATGTCGATGCCAGTCCATGTCGCGGCAATCGTCGGCATGTCATGCGTGTTCAGACTTGCCATCGCCTCCCGCGGGATTCTTGGAATGTCTCCTGCGGCGATGCGGTCCAGTTCGTAGTAGAGCACAAACATGCGGTTGACCCCGTGGCGTCTCATTGCCTTGGGCACCTCTTTGGGGACGGTCCCGAGGTCTTCGCCAACCACCGTTGTCTCGTGTCGGTGAGACTCCAGGCTCAGAAGTGCATACAGTTCCTCCGGCCTGTATCGCAGGTACGTGCCGCTTGCTGCTTCCATGCCCCTTGGAATGCAGAAGATGCGGTGTAGTCCCATCACGTGATCGATTCGCAGTATGCGCGCGTGTCGCATGTGGTGGGCCAGGCAGGCGCGCAAGTACGCATAGCCGTCAGCCCTCATGGTCTCCGGGTTGAGAGGAGGCGCCCCCCAGTTCTGCCCCGTCGTAAATACCGAGTCTGGAGGAGCACCGCAGGATGCCCCGAGCATGAAGCATTCGCGGTATCGCTGGACGTCGTATCCTGCTGGATGCACACCGACGGGCAGGTCGAGGTAGAGACGGGCAGCGCCTCGAGCACACTCGGTCATCTGAGTGTCTGCAAGCCACTGCAGGAATTCGTAGTAGCCCACGTCGCGCCCGGCGCGAGCCGGCTCTCGAGAGTCCACCGTGCTAGGTCTGCATGATGCGGAGACATCGGCTGCCTCCAGCTCGCGTCTGTATCGGGCGAAATCGGTGACCGATGGGTTCGCGCCGAGGTACTCCTGCAGCGCTGCCATCACCTCGCTGCCGTCCGACTTCACGTCTTCCCACAGAGTTGTCAGTACGTTGGTCTTGCGGTTCAGCACTTCTCGATAGTCGACCAGTCGTGTCGAAGCCTCGCTAAGGCCGCGTGCAGCGCTCTCCGCCGCGGTCTTTGCTCTCGGAGACAGGTCCATGAAGGGAATAGACGTCAGGTCGATGTAGAAGTCGCTCCAGAAAAGCCGGGTCTCTGGCAGATAGGGACTCGGCGAAGAGCTGCAAACATCAATAGGTAGCAGGGGCAGCGTGCCTACGAACGATCCTCCGAGCGATGCCGTCCAGTCCGCGACGTCCCTGAGATCCCGGTAGGTGCCGCTCCCGACATCAGAAGGGCCCCGCAGCGAATACAGAGGCGCGAAGAGCCCCCATTGCTTCTCATCTGCTTTGGCCGCTTCGGCGAAGCATCGCCTCGGAGCGGAGATGATAGTGGCCTGGTTGCTCCTGGACCCCAGCGACACTCTGAGCGTGTGGTAGCCCCAGGACAATCGCTCTCCTGTGTTGACGCGCATTCGCCGGAATTCGGCACCGTCTACCTCGCTCCCGGGGTCGGCGTCTATGTTGATTTCCCACGCACGAAACGTCTTGGTCTCTCCGCTCTCGGTGTCGATCTCGATGCGGGGCGTGTATGCCTCGGTTGCCTTCATCCTGACCTCAAGGCGAGGCATGAGTCCATCCCAGGCAATTACGACTGGTTCGATGATGCGCTCCCAGTACCTGCGGTAGGACGCCGAGAGTGATTCCCTGCATGCCTCGCTGGTACTCGCGTCGATTCCAAGCGAGTCCAATAGCGAGACGAGGGTCTCATTAGTCGCCTGCACCTGCCGCCCGTGGACGTCGAAGAATGACGTCTGGAGTCCATTCAGGCGGGCCAGTGCAGAAAGCTGATTCCTGCTACCCGTCTTGCTCATGGGAGCGTCTCGAGGACCTGTCGAATGCCGCGCAGGGGTACGTGTACCCAGTCGGGCCGGTTATTCAGTTCGTATGAAACCTCATAGAGTGCTTTCTGCAGAAGATAGCCATCCAGGACTACCGCCACATCCTCCGACCTGGCAGGCAATACCGGCACGTCGGAGATGAGGTCAAGGTATGCGCGCAGGTAGGTTCCTGCGACCCACAAGAACCAGGTCTGTGCCCAGTCATTGAGCAGAGGTATGTCTTCGCTGCGAATCACGGCACTGGCTTCCCCGTGCAGGGCCACGTGGGCTGCGTAGCCGAAAGACCGAATCATGCCTGCCACGTCCTTCAGAGGCGAGTGCTTGATGCGTCGCTCCCCAAGGCTCCGAGCGGGTTCGCCTTCAAAATCGATGATGACGAAGTCGGATCCGGTGTGGAGCACCTGTCCCAGGTGGAAGTCTCCGTGACAGCGGATGCGCATAGCTGTCATCTTGCGGCGAGCCACTGCCTGGAACCTCCCGATCATCACGTCCCTCTTGGCCAGGACCGCTTCGGCATCCTCTCGCGCTTCGGCAGACAGCAGATGCAGGCCGCTTCGGAGGCTGTTAAGCACCTGCACCGCATACGCCCTATTGCCATGGTACAGCGAGCGCTGGTATATGACTGAGAAATCCTCCGGCGCGAAGCTGTCGTCCTCGACTGCCGAAGCCAGGGCAAGGTGCAGCTCAGCGGTGCGCTGACCCAGTAACCTCGCGGACTCCAGGTATGGGCCGATCGCCTCGATGGCAGCGTCAGGCATTTCTTCCTGGGCAACCTGCAGCAGTGACTGCGATTCGGGAGCCGGAGCCTTCTGAGACAGAGTCGTCTGAGCGTGATCGAAGTAGCGGTCCAGCGCGTCGAGCGTGTATGTCCACGCGTCTCCTTCGTTTCTCACGTAGGTGTGCAGTACGCCCAGCGTAACGGGTTCCAGTCCGACGCCTTGCCTGTACTCTATTGAGCCTGCAACGCGCGGGGCGTTCGTTTGTGGTTGTCGCTCGGTGAGGAAGCGGCCGATCTCAAGCTCCGGCGAGGTGCCTTCTTCGAGACGTCGGTACAGCTTCAGCATGAACCTGTCGCCATAGACGACCGAGCTGTTGGACTGCTGTCCCTTCAGGAGAGTCGATTCCACTGGCTCGCTGGCAGGCCCCCGGGTTCTTGTGAAGACCGCACGTGTGCGCTGGAAAGTCACTTCGCCATGTTCTCCACGGAGACTGCGCCGCCTCGCAATGCTGTTGAGAAGCACGTCCCGGAAATCAGGCACAGCCAACGCATCAGCAAGGATGTGAGGCGTGTCAGCCTGAGTGGACTTAGACTCCAGCAAGGCGATGACAGCGTGTGGCGACTCGGCCTGCAGCCTGGCGGCTCTTTCTCCTCGTGCGATGCACACGGGAACAAGGTAGGTCTGCGGCTCACCTTCCGTATATTCCATCTTCAGGATAACCATGTACGCCGTACACGCGCCCGAGTCGAGAGGTACGATGTCTTCTATCGTAGACGTCCGTAGCCGGCGGGCCTTGCCCGCAAACCACCGAGAGCGCCTGACGTAGCGCTGGAGCGCTGTCTCAAGCCTTGGCCTGAAGGTCTTTCTCAAGACGTCGTCTGGCCCTCGGCGCAACGTGATGCTGGTGGACACCGTTTCCGAGGGACGCGATGTATCGCCCTCCATGATTCTGGATGGTTCAAGCGAAAACCAGAAGAATCCATACGGTCCAAGCGTGAGTGGATAGGGAGACTCCGAAATCGTCGGGAACTCGTTTCGTCCGAAGAGCTCTACGGGGATCCTTCCTGCCAGCGCTGAAAGCGTCACACTGCAGTGTTGAGCGTGGCGGGACAGGTTGGCGACCACCAATATGGTCTCGTCGCCGTACTGGCGGACGAATGCCAGCACCTTACGGTTCTCGGGGTACAGCATCTCAATACTGCCGCGTCCGAATGCACGGTACCTCTTGCGCAGGGCTATGAGCCGCTTCATCCACCACAGGAATGAGTCGGGATTGTTCTGCTGGGCGTCGACGTTGATCGTCTCGTAGTGGTACTCGGGGTCGATGTTCACCGGCAGATATAGACGGTGCGGATTGGCCGTGGAGAATCCCGCATTACGGTCCCCACTCCACTGCATCGGCGTGCGAACGCCGTTTCTATCGCCCAGGTAGTAGTTGTCTCCCATGCCGATCTCGTCGCCGTAGTAGACCATCGGCGTGCCCGGGAGAGAGAACGCGAGGGCCTTCATCAGCTCCATCTTCTTGCGGTCGTTGTTGAGAAGCGGGGCCAACCTGCGACGGATGCCCAGGTTTATGCGCGCCTGCCGGTCGTGGGCATACACCCTGTACATGAAATCGCGTTCCTCATCGGTCACCATCTCCAGCGTGAGCTCGTCGTGGTTTCGGAGAAAGACGGCCCACTGGCATGAGTCCGGTATCTTGGGCGTCTGCTCGAGGATGTCGACGATGGGAAATCGGTCCTCCATGCGGATTGCCATGAACATGCGTGGCATGAGAGGGAAATGGTACGCGACATGACACTCGTCGCCGTCTCCGAAATAGGCTGCCGTGTCCTCGGACCACTGGTTCGCCTCGGCCAGCAGCATGCGATTCTTGAACTGTGAGTCTACCCGCGCGCGGAGCGCCTTCAGGAAAGCGTGCGTTTCCGGCAGGTTCTCGCAGTTCGTGCCATCTCGCTCGTACAGATATGGAACCGCGTCGAGCCTGAGCCCCGATACCCCCATATTGAACCAGAAGCTCATCAACCTGAAGATCGCGTTCCGCACTGCAGGATTGTCGTAGTTCAGGTCCGGTTGGTGAGAGTAGAAACGGTGCCAGTAGTACTGTCTGGCAACTGGGTCGTACGTCCAGTTTGAGCGTTCGAAGTCCTTGAAGATTATCCTGGCTTCCCGGTACTTCTCAGCTGTCTCGTTCCATACGTAGAAGTCTCGTTGTCGCGTGCCCGGGGCCGCCCTTCTCGCCCGCTGGAACCAGGGGTGCTGGTCAGACGTGTGATTCACCACAAGCTCGGTGATGATGCGCAGGCCTCGCTCATCTGCAGCGCGGATAAGGGCACGGAAGTCTCGTAGCGTTCCATATGACGGATGTATGCTCGTGTAGTCTGAGATGTCATAGCCATCGTCCCGGAGTGGAGATGGGTAGAAGGGCAGCAACCATATTGCTGTAACGCCCAGGTCCCTGAGGTAGTCCAGCTTTGCCGTAAGGCCCTGGACGTCGCCGATGCCATCTCCGTTGGTGTCGTAGAACGCGCGGACGTGCAATTCGTAGATGATGGCGTCCTTGTACCAGAGCGGATCGTCTTCTTGCCAGAAGTACCTGCTTGACTGAGCTGTCATGGATGCCTCCGCACGGGCGCATCGTCGCCCGATAGCGTATCCGCGGACCCGGGCATAAGTACCTCGAAAACGTGAGCCGGCATCACTTGAGGGTCCAGGGCCACGTAGTTCCTACGACCCCTCCACTCGTACGTTGCGCCACTAAGCAGATCATGCACACGTAAGACGGTGTTGTCCTGAATCGGCAGATCGTCGAAGTCCAGATCAATCCATCCAGATTGGGCGTATCGATAGTCCATATTGACTATTGTCAACACCAGGTCTCCGCTCAATGCATCGTGCTTGCTGTATGCAATCAACTGGTTGTTGTCCACATGCTGGAACCTGACGTTGTTCGTCCTGTGCAGCGCAGGATGACTCCTTCGTATCGAATTCATCTGTGCCAGGAGGCCCTTGATGCTTCGTGAGTCATCGAGGTTCCAGTGCTTTAGCTCATACTTCTCTGAATTGAGGTACTCCTCGCTCCCTTTCTCCCTCGGCACGTTGACACACAGCTCAAATGCCGGGCCATAGACGCCGTAGTTCCCGCTGAGTGTTGAAGCAAGCACGAGCCGGGACTGGAAGGCCGGCCTGCCACCCTCCTGAAGGTAGTCCATCAGGATGTCCGGCGTGTTCGGCCAGAAGTTCGGCCTGAAGAACTCGCTGGCATCGGATTGCGTCAGTTCGGTCAGGTACTGCTCAAGTTCCCATTTCTCGCGGCGCCACGTGAAGTAGGTATAGGACTGGGTGAACCCAAGCTTGGCCAGTCTGTACATCACTTTGGGACGGGTGAAGGCCTCGGCCAGGAATATCAGGTCCGGATGCTTCTCTTTCAGCGACGAGATGAGCCATTCCCAGAAGGCAAACGGCTTTGTGTGGGGATTGTCAACGCGGAAGACTCGGACTCCGGCGTCGACCCAGTACTCGAAGATGCTTCTAAGTTCGAGCCACATCGCCTGCCAGTCATCATTGTCGAACTCCAGCGGGTAGATGTCCTGGTACTTCTTCGGCGGGTTCTCCGCGTACTGGATGGTCCCGTCCGGTCGTCGGCGAAACCAGTCAGGATGCTGCTTGACGTAGGGATGGTCCGGCGAACATTGGAGAGCGATATCCAGTGCCACTTCGATTCCGTATTCCCTCGATTGCCTTACCAGGGATTGGAAGTCCTCGAGGGTGCCCAGTAAGGGGTTGATCGACTTGTGCCCACCTTCAGCGGAACCTATCGCCCATGGAGTTCCCGGGTCGCCTCGCGTGCACTTGACCGCGTTGTTCTTGCCCTTGCGAGCGGTCACACCGATGGGATGAATCGGCGGCAGGTACAGTACATCGAAACCCATTTCGGCGATGTAGGACAGCCGGGACTCGCAATCCCTGAACGTTCCGTGCTGTCCTTGGACCGGAGAGCACGATCGAGGGAACATCTCGTACCAGGCACTGAACCCTGCCCTGGCCCTGTCCACCGTTATGGCGTAGCTCCCCGGTGACACGGACGAGTGTGTGCGGTCAGCGTACTTCGAGGCGAGAGCTATCGTCTCTTCGCTCTGTGCCGTGGTCTCAGCCGCAGTGCGGCTCCCGTCCTTTGGGTGCAATGTAGTTGCGAGCCTGCGCAAGCGCATTGCGTCCTTCGCTTTGGCTCGGTCTGCAGCCTCTTTCAGTAGCCGTGCTCCTATTTGCAGGTCCACTGTCGTGTCCTGTCCGGCAGCCACACGCTTCGCCAGCTTCGTCGCCCACGACTTGTAGGGGTCTACCCAGGCCTCCACCGAGAACACATGTACCCCCGGCACCACTGCCTCGAAGGTGGCATGCCAGCGGTCGTTTGTCAGGAGGGACATGGGAATCTCCAGCCACGCTCTTCTGCCGGGTTCCCGGTAACGGACTACTGCCGCAAGCTCATCATGGCCGTCGGCGAAGATATCCGCAGCGATGTCTATCGTGTCCCCGACAACTCGCTTGGCAGGGAACCTGCCACCATCGACGACCGGAGATACGGACTCGATGACTACTCGGGCCCTGGCGGTCGCACAATCGGGCATCTTGCTTGTCATTGTCTTCATTCCCGAACTCGCATGCTGTGTGAACTCAGACTACAGCAAAGGAGATGACTGATGTCAAGAAAACAAGCTGAGGAGTCCGCCGGGGCTAAAGCGAATGGCGTGCAGCCGGGATGTACATTTCATCCACGTACTGTTTCACCATGCGGCGGGCGGAGAAGCGAGGGGCGACCGTCTTGATTGATGCTCGTATATGTGCCACCCATCCGTGAGGCACTCCGGCCCAATCGCGATCATTGAACAGCGGTACGATGTCGTTCTCCAGTTGCGAGTAGATGGAGGCCGCATCTTTCGCGTCCTCCTCGCCATGGCTGGATGACAGTGAAGCGTCGGCTACTACCCACCCGTTTCTTCCATCAAACGCCTCGGGCCACCAGCCGTCAGGGACGCTGAAGTGTAGGACCCCGTTCATCGCCGCCTTCATGCCGCTCGTGCCTGACGCTTCCCTTGGTCGACGAGGCGTGTTCAGCCATACGTCGACTCCGCGCGTCAGCAACCGGGCCATGTGCATGTCGTAGTCTTCGATGAAGGCTATGCGGCCGTAGAACTCGCGGCTGAGCGACCTCTGGTATGTTTCCTGGAGAAGCTTCTTGGACGCTTCATCCGCAGGATGCGACTTGCCGGCAAACACTATCTGAACCGGTCGGAACGGGTTCTGGACAATCCCCTTCAGTCGTTCGATATCCTGGAACAGCAGCGTGGGTCGTTTGTACTCCGTGAATCTCCTGACGAACGCGATGGTCAATGCCTCCGGTTCGAAGAGGGCCCCCATGGCTATAGCCTGTTGAGCATTGCATCGTCCGCTTGCCCAGCAATCCTGCGCACGCAATGTCATCGCGGTTATAAGGCGGTGCTTGAGTCTCCGATGCGCTCGCCACAGCTCTTCGTCGGGGATGTCGTCGATCGGGTCCCATACCTGCCCGTCATCATGCTTGGCCATCCATCCTTCGCCAAGGTACTTGTCAAACAGCTCGACGAACTCGTTGGCGAGCCACGTGGGCACGTGGACTCCGTTGGTGATGTGAGTGATTGGCACGTCTTGGACCGCGCG
>Ga0180431_10004142_pt1 | contig 18273 bp, 16 predicted proteins | sample SS_ome_11_FD_132459 | JGI IMG/M metagenome (GOLD analysis project Ga0180431, IMG submission 132459) | Hypersaline lake sediment archaeal communities from the Salton Sea, California, USA - SS_1_MS_1 metaG | ecosystem: Environmental > Aquatic > Non-marine Saline and Alkaline > Hypersaline >... | reverse complement strand
TCTTGTTATAGTCGGAGTAAAGCTGAACAAAATCAGCGGGAAGATTCAATCCATGTAAGGCCCTTCCCTTCTGACTCTGTTTTGCAGTGAGGAATGTTCGATACAAGTTATCCAAGGTATTCTCACTGAGCTTGTTTATATTAAATTTTTTCTTGAATGTTCTAGGCTCCTGTCCCGGCCATTCAAACTCTGACATCTTCAGATGGTCCGTAAGCATCTGCCACAAACGAATACCCGTATTTTCAATCTCGCTCAAAAGATTTCTGGCATCATTCTCATTAAAATCAACACCGGCATCGTAATCGACAAACTTAGCCATTTCGGATTTCCCAAAGTTTTTGGACTCGGATATCAACTTCTTCTTTGATACCAAACATCTTCTTCACGATACCCATGACAATCTGAAAATATTTATCAGACCCTTTTTTGACATCCGGGTATTGTTTCTTGACGATCTTCTTGGCCTTTCCCCACAGGTATTCAGCCCTGTCTTTAGAAACGCCATTGTTTTTTGCCATAGCCATCAATGCGGGAGAAGGCATCGTTATCTCCTGTGATAAACATCCGGATCAATGACCAAATCAAATTGAATTGGGGTAATGACATTCAAGCCATTATCAAAATTCAATTCGACTTCAGCCAGATATGTTTCCGGTTCCAGAGCGGTGTCTGTTTCAGTCAATTTCACGTAACATACCCCATCTTCCGGATCACCCAAAATATTACAGGCTCGAAGAACAATGGCTTCAGAGTCCGGATCGTCAAACTCATCCTTGATCGTAAAAGTAATGTCCAGATTACCGACCAAAGGAAAAGGACTGACCGCACCGGCCAGAGTTCTTTGATTGATCCGAAACTTAAAAGTCGGGGTATCGCCCCGGATCACGCTTACTTTTTTACGCCGTCTTCTTGCCATCAGTTTCCCTTACGGTTCGACTACGAACTCACAAACTTCAACGGTTCCTGTTATTTCCACACAGAAAAAGGTCATGTCTTCCAAAGGGAACATAGCCGTCAAGAAAACAATCTGAGAATCATTTTCAACAGGGATAGCTCGAATCATTACACTGCCCCTACAGTCACAAACCCGGCATTCGCCGTAAAGGTCCTACTCTGATACTGCATTGCCATCTGAACAATATAAGATCGGTGTTCGGCAACCCCGGTCCCGACAAACTCTGCCTTGAACAGTCCATTAACATGAGTATTCAAGGTTTCAGGACCGGCCAAGACTGTTCCATCACTCTTTAGAACAGTTACAATCAACTGGTCTGGGTTGGGAACAAGCAACCCTTTATTTTCAAGCCACGCATTCACAATCAGCTTATCATTATCGTAATCATACACCACCTGACGCCGAGGTTCGTAGGCATCGAAATCAGAACGGAAATTATGGAACTCAGAGGCAAACACGGGATAGAGCGGATGCACTAACCTGTAAATTGCCTTGATAAGACCTTCAGCATTTACGGTGGAATGATCGAACATTTCCTGATACAGACCATCATCCCCAACCACCTCACCCAAAGTGAGTTCTTTTATCCCGCCAGTATCCACGAATTGGGCCGTATTCCAGTCCCAATAAAAATAATCAGGATATCTGCGGAGTTCCACTGTCGGAGCCAAGCCCGACAACCCTAAGCCGTCTTTAACAAGACGAAGCTCCAAGGGGATTTCCTGTCCTATATTCCAAATATTCAAGATTCACTTCCTTTATCTGATGGTAACATGGCTTCAAAATCCGGAGACTTTGACATGAAAAAATACAGGTCCTTTGGAGAAATGGTGTCTTCATCTTTCTCAGGAACCGTCTTGTCTATGGCCTCCAAATATTCAAAAACCAGTTCGCTACAAATCACCCCACCCCTTACAGGGTTCCGTTCAATTTTCCAGCCGAACCAGCCAGCTATGATAACAAAAGCAAACCCAAATAACTGACCCCATCCATAACTGTTACCAATTTTCTTCTCGACTCTTACGATTGCTCTTTCAATTCTTTGAGAGACAATCTTTCTTGGCTGGAAAATGACGAAAGAGTAATCCTTTCGTGATACCAAACTCATTCGCCTTTTTACTACTCTTGTCCCGGCCTCAATAATGTCATAAGTTCCGTCCGAGTATTCATCCGAAACAACAATGAAAGTATGATTCCATTCGGACTCTGTAAACCATTGTATCAGTTTCGGAAGAAGACCTTTCGCATTATGACTGAATGCGATTGACCCTCTCATTTTTCTTTCTCCTACGTAGCCGCACCGTATAAAAGATCAACATTCATCCTCAACTTTTTATCAGCAGCACCATCGGAGTTGTAATACAACATCTTAACGGGAGTCGGGGTCGGAAGACCCGAACCCCCCATTTTTGTTGCTCCGGATTCATGAACGTGTCCGGGCTTCAGATAAACTTCATCGACCATGATAACCGTCATGGTCACATAAGCCTCATCACTGATACCGGCAACCAACCCAGCAGGGGAGCCGCCATCACGCCTTGCAATTCCAATCTTTTTATTGGCCCTGTCCTTTGACGTAACCCAATACTCATTGGCATCCCCAAACTGAACAATGTATCCAATATCCAAGGCATCAAGGGTAGCCTCAGCAGCCACGGTAACTTCCACTGCTTCTGCGCTGTGAGCACCGGCCACGGTTCCTATTATGGTTGCAGGGGCTATCCGAACTTCCAGCTTATCTCCCTCTACACCGTCAATATTCCACACTCCGCAAGAAACAATATCAATATCAAACGGAATGGACGTGTTTCCCAAGTCTTTCCACCCTACACCGGAAGGGATATCCCATGAAAACCCTTTTGACCGATACCGGCCTCCGGTCAAGGCAGTTTCCTTGATCTGGGTCTGTTGAATCACAACTGTATGAGTGGGGATTGAATGGGCAGAGATAATCCCGTCCAGAGTGGTTTCTTCCTCCGTTGAAATGGCTTCATCGAAATAAACCTTCAACGTATCAGGGGCATCATAACGAACACCCATACACGTTTTAGAGATAGAAGAAGCATCTATCTCATCTTTCAGCTTGGAAGGATCAACTTCTTCTTTGGTTTTTACATACTCAGCCATTATTCAACTCTCCATATTTCCAGACGGGCATCCTCTATATAGGCTGTAGCTTGATAATTGTAACAGCCGATACAGAAATCCAAATCAATATTTTTTACCCCGCTGAGTTCAGCGTAGTAAAACCCGGAACATCTATGTTTCTGGTCATAGCTCGTATCCTGAACTTCTTGTTGATGTTCCATGATAGTAGTCGAGTCGTTTATTTGAATACGGGCTTTGAAATCCTTATTGTCATTATGACTCATTCGCCACCGATAAGACCAACCGATCCGGTAAGTTCCTTCAGGCAAATCCCCGGTGGTCAGTCTCAACTTCTGTTCATAAGACGTGAGGTTATGACTGCTCTGACCAAGACTGGACGCCTCTTGAAACTCTTGACCGAAGATACTTCCGGCGGGTCCTTGAGGTCCGGTATCTCCCTTATCGCCTTTTGGCCCGGTCTCAAGTTTTATAACCCCAAGAACCAGACCTGCCTGAACCACACAACCACTTCCATCTTCATCGGCCTGAAGACTGATAAAATCACCCTCATCCAACTCAACAAGGAAAGACCCGGCACAGTAATGATCCGAAGCATCACCGGCGTAATCCTCCCCCTCAGCAACATAACTGTCACTGCAAACAAGGACGGTATTATCATTCTTCCGGACCCTGAAATCAACACGGGATTCCACACCCAAATCGACAACACACTGGTAAAAAACAAAATACAGACCAGCTTGATGGATATTGATCCTGTCCGTATTCGTATCGTCATGCTCAAGAACTTCAGCATTGTTTTCCAGATTGGTGACATCAAACGGGATATCAGACCAATCAGAAGGAACATCGAAGTTGGTCGATCTTTTTAACTGGATAGAAGACAGGGTGTCTCCCATGACACTGCTTTCAATCACAGTCAAGTTTGGATCAATAGTGTGTCCGGAATCATTCGGGCATTCCGTAGGCTCGGATTCGCTCTGGGTATAAACCCAAGCCTGTTCCGTTACGCACCAAAGTCTCCAATTAGATGTGTGCATATCCTCTATCCCTACTCAAATAAAAGCTCGACCGCATGAATTTCAAGCCTCCCAGACCCACTCTCTTTTCCTTGAATTTCCAAAATGGCTTCCCCGGCGGGAAGATTTGAAAAAGATGTTGTCGAATACACCTGCTTAACGGTCTGAGAATTCGACTCTGAAATGCTTGCCAGCACAGCGACATTGGTGTAATCAAGCAATCGGATATCGAAAGAAGCACCGGGAGCGTTTTTTCGAGCTATAACTTTCAGCCCTGTTGGGGTCCCGATAACATCGGTTCCGGGAAATCTGAAAGAACAGGCTACTTGCCAGCTACTTCCATACTTCTCGAAATAGGGTTTCGACTCATCCGTATCGAAAACAAAAGAGAATTTCTTACCAGCAACCAGTTCTTCCGGCAAAGGATGAACATGATCCTCACGGGAAATACTCGGAGAAGTCCCCGGAGAAGCCGTCCCTAACGGTTGAGGGTTTGCATCTGATTTCGAGTCTGCAAACTCCTGTTCCGATAAATAATCGGCATCCTTCGCCTGATCTTCTGTGAACTTGGTTCTCGGCATATTAAAATCCCGCTATTTATCATCAAGGCCCAGCTTTGTTAGATGAACAGAGCAGTAACCTTTTGATTTTTCCTCTTTGGTCTTCAACTTTCGCTGACACCACTTACCGCCTTCGGCCTTGCAGGTTTTGAAAGTGCATTGATTCTTCGCAATCCTCTCAGCTTTTTCTTTGTCAAAAGCATCCGCAACAGGATTGGGGGCCGCCTCACTAGACAAAGAAGCAGGGGACGGCTCTGGCCCCCTGCTTCCGTGTGTATTCTTTATAGCTTCCAGCATTCTCTTTACCATCTGGAAACCACGAACTTGTCCCTGTAAAACGGAAATCTGGTCCTTTGTGGAAACAATGGACTTGTCAATGTCTTGGCTCAAAGCATTAAGCAAGTCAAAGCTGCTCATGTTGCCAAGTTTTTCCAAAGCCTGTTCAGGCGTTAGGTCCTGAGACATAACATTCTCCGATATCAAATTAAAAATCAAAAACTTCTATTTACGAATCATATAAGTCAAATTTGCCCCAGAGGGGATATCAAAAAGCGGCTTGAAGCTGGTTCCACCGGCATCTTCCGTATAGTCGTTACCTGCGCCTTCCAGAAGTAACTGACCATTAAAGAAAATGTCCATGTTCAACCCGCCAGTAGCTTGGGTGAATGTTTTGCTTCCCGGAATAGTATGGCTTGTTCCGGAAGTAATCACACCACTTGTGGTCTCAGAAACCTTTTCCCAGCCCGAAACATCTTCAAGGGACTGGAAAATTTCCTGAAGTGCTCCTTCAACGGTGGTTTGAGAAGTGAAACCACCAGCGTCCTCGATACTGACCAGAGAAGCCCCTTCACCGTTTGCAGCACTGGCAAGGTCTCCAAACTTCAAGTCAAGTTTGTTCAGGGCCGCATAAACAGCGTCATTGTCGGCAAGGACGTTGTTCTCCCCGAAATCATAAGCGACAGAAGAATCGCCACCCAACTGAGCTTCGAGTTCGTCCAGAGCCGTCTCAATGTCAGTTCCGGTGTAGTAATTGGAAGAATCACTGATCTTGACCCCGCTGGCCCCTTCTCCGGCAGCCGTGCTTCCCAGCTTGTCAACCTTCAGGTTGACACCGGCCTGAGTAGTCAGACCCGCAAGCAGGAAACTCATTCCATCGACAGAGACGTTATCGTCCGTCACGGAACCGGACAGGCCGGTAATGTCATGGAATTCAAAGTCAAGGAACTGAGACCAGTCAAGGTCCTGAAATTTCCGGGAAACGGCCACATAAGCCAAGTCCACATTGGCCGAGCCTGTGAAGGTGTAGGCCGTCTCAACCCCATTGACATACGAATACCAAGTAACAACATAGTTGCCCCCGGTATAGGACAGGCGGCCATAGATTTCATTGTTGCTTCCGTCTGTCAAAGCGTCTTGGGTGAGATGGTCCCTGATAATCAGTTTGTAGGCACGGGTAACATCCAAAACAATGCCTTCAGCACTTGCGCCACCTGCACCATTCGCATGGTTCGTGATGGTTTTCAAAACAGTGTCGAAAGCGGTAGTGCTACCACCCGTTCCTGTTGCCACGTTCTCAAACCCAGCAAGATGGACAGGCTGGATAAAGAACTTATCAGCCAAGTCTTGAATGGATTTGATTGGAGCGTCCCACCAGTTGGTTGTTCCCTTAATGGCTTTCAGCATCGTGCGAAAGACATTCTGGTCGCCTTCAAGGTGGGATTGCCCTTCCGCTACTCCGGCAGTGTGGACGCTACCGACAGCATCGTCGTAAGTGGCAGAAGCGGCAATTTGCTCAAGTTGAAAAAGTAAGCTCCGGCCCATGTCAATCTCCTATTAAAGAACCACGTATTTGATTTCAAAAAAAGCCCCCACCGGAGGCGGCTCTTTGCATTGAAAGTGCGTTGAGTCAATAAAAATAAAACCGTTATCCGCATTACGGACAAGAGGAAGACCATTCATACGGACATCAAGAGAGTTTTCAACATAAGGCATAGAGGTCTCGAAAGTATCTTCGAGACCATTTACCAGATGAGACAGGTCTTCATGTTTGAAGTCCACGTCTCTGTTTGCTGAAAAGTCCACGATTACTGTCATAATATCCTCTTACTTAATATATCAAAAGACGGGTAGGGGCGCAAACCCCTACCCGAATTTCAATTAAAGATCAGCAATAGCGGCGATAGCAGACTTCATGGCTGCAAAGTCAGCCGAAGCGTCAATCGCATCCAAGATTTCATTGGTCTTGGCCGCATGAGAAGACAAAGCTCCGAGAATACCAGCGGCATCCAGTCCCGTTGATGTCAACAGGACATTGCCCAGCCGAGGTGTCTCATTCGGGTCTGTGGTCCCCATCGTGACTTTGAGGTCGAAATTGTTATTCGCCCCGCCCTCAAAAGCCGAACCCATCACAGAGAACAGGTTTCCGAGAGTGACGGATTCCCATGTATTCCTGCCGTCCAAAGAAATCTCGTAAGACATGCTGGTTCCAGCGGGTAAAGTTTCGGCTGCCTGAACCAGAGCCGAAGCAATCCCCTGAGCGGCCACAACACTTCCAACGGAAGTCATCAGGACGCCAGAAGTTTCGTAAGTGGCTCCGGAACCCAACCCCGGAACGGCTTTCACATCATCAAAATAAAGGAAGGCCGTGTTGCGAGAAGTTGCTGCCCCGTAAGCCGCCCAAGAGTAAAGAAACATGCAGATTACTTCGGTCAGAGAAGTTGCAGACGATTTGGAGTAAACACTTTGCCCCTCAATCAGGACTTCCAGACTGATATTACCGCCTGAAATCTCCCACTCGTATCGAACTGTAACTTCTTGCTTTCCTGCCGCAGCCGGGACAGTGACCGGAACAAAATTGACCTCGAACTCTGTCCAGTCCCCGTTTAGATTGGGATTTCTCTTGATGTATTCAGAGATAACATAAGAGTTTCCCCTTACATGAAGCAAAAGAGAACTGTCTCCGTTTGCCCAATTTGTGTCTTCTTCCCTCATCTTGAATTCAAAATACCCGGAACTCAGACTGAACAGGGAAGTTCTGGCATAAGCATTGCCATTGGACCAAACTGATGGGTCCCCCAACCTGCCTTTTTTATTTCCTCCAACATCTTCCTGAACAAAGAAAGTTGAAAGAGGCCATTTAGCAGGGTCAATTACCCCTCCGGTCTCGAAATCGTCTTCAAAAGCAGCAGAGAGACCACTGGACAGAGGAAGTGCGAACTCCCCAAAGATCATGGAATACGCAGATTCATTCTGATCCAAATCCGATTCCTGCAAGACATGAGAAACCGGAGACCCAGAAATGGTTTGTCCAACAGCAAGCTCAAGATTACCCACACGGGTTTCAAGATTCTGAAGCTCCTGATCCGTTACATTCCCGGAAAGATCGGCAGTGGTTGTGGTAAGGTTAAAACTTCTTACGATAGGCGACACTGACGAATCGGTTGTCTGAATCCTTGCCTTGATCCGAACATCTTCTGGATCATTGCCCTGCTCTCCGACCACAATTTCCTGCCCAAGAGCCAGCCCTGTGTAAGGCCATGTTGAGCCGCCGTCGAAAGAAAGGTCAAAAGCGACATCGGTAACGATGCTGGACAGGTTGGAGTCTCCAACAATCTCCATCCGGTCCATCCTGATCTCGCCTGTCCTGTTTGAACCACTTGCTCCCCCGCAGATTGCCAACTTCGCAATGTTACCCGAAGCTGTCATGATTCCTGAATCTATCAAGATCATGGACCGTGCAGAATCCCACAACAGAACTTGGTATGTTGTGGCTGAATGGATAATGATATCCCACTTCAGGAAACGCTCCCAATAACCGCCAGAACCTTGGGTATGGTAAGGGCTGTCATTGTAAGACATGGATGCTCCCGGAACTGCCTGTGCTAACATCGGAGTATTGTTACTCCACATGCAAGCAGCCAGAACTTCAGACACCACATTTCCAGAAGCGTCAACAAGACAGAACCCCGTCCCCGTGTATGCTCCGAGATACGTTGTCCAGTAATCCAACTCGATTCGAGTATTCGGCTGGCTTATATCATCGGACCAGATACCAAACGGAACAGGGGTGAAGGAGGACCAGAATACGCCAAGAGAAACGTCATTCGACCAAGAAATCTCAACCTGATCCCCAAGATCAACCGCCCCATGAGAAACATAAGGAGAGGCAACAGGTTCAAAGGCAAAGTTTAGAAGCGGAAGGTCTGAAAAATCTTCTGTCCGGATAACAGTCTCGCCTGTCCCATCCGGAACCGACCCATGAACGATATCAGCCTCGACCCTGAAAGAAGCAAGGTTCGGAACAACATCATCGTCATTCGGGTTGAACACAATGGCTTCCGGAGCGGTTGGATAAACGAGACCAGCAACCCCCACGGCTTCGACAAGGATATTGTCAAAGGCCACGTTGCTCACCAGAGTAGTTCCGATCCCGATAGAATTGAAAGCGTCTGCCGCATTCAGGTATTTTCCTGTAACAGCCTGTTTTGCAGGGTCCCACATGGCAGAACCGGCCAGAACCATTGGGAGATCATTCATGGATACCCAAAAATCAATCTGATTTCCGGTCAAGACAATCTCCACATCAATATGCTCGATAACATCCATATCCGAAAACCCCGGATAAATAATCGAGGGGGCTTGAGGGATCGTAGTGGACCCGTTATTGTAAACATTACCCGGACCATTTCCATTGAAGATCAACCTTGAACCATTCCCGTAAGGAGCCACAGAAAATGAAAGACCATATTTGTCATTGTTATTGGTCTCCCCAAGGGGGTTGAACCACAAAGTAACATTCTGATTCGTAATGTCACTGTTGTAGTTTCCTGCTCTCAGCACAAGACCAGAACCTTCCGGAGTCTTGATACGGAACTTGTATTTCTTATCCCCGGTGGCAAAAGCATCCTGACCGGCCCACACTGCAAAGGCCGAGGCTGGATTAATAGCCGTAAGTTCTCCGTTTACTGCTTGAGCATTGTTCATAAGCCCTGCCCATTTCACAGGGTCGAGAACTGCCTCGCAGTCTTCTTCAAACAGTGCCCCGGCAGGAGTTCCATGAAGCCCGAAAGCTCTCGGCCCTTGTCCGGGAAAGGCATCAAAATCCCCGCTTTCGACGTGAAGCAGGTCATTCAGGTAAAGCTCAGAAGACTGCATGAAACTACCGCCCGAAGCAGCCTCCAAGGAATCGAGCCGGGAATTTTGAGTGATCTGTTCGGCAAGGATGGCGTCCTTTTCGGTTTGCTGCCAGATACCACCCTGCGGATGGTTATTGATATGGTTTAGGAAATCCGCATTCAGAGCCGTCAAAGCCGTGAAGTTGTTTGCAATATCCTGAGTATTGGTTGTCACCAAAGTCTCAAGATTACTGATTGCTGTAATGGCGTTGTTTACAACGGTAGTGAGGCTGTCGATCTGAGCCTGTAGTGCGGCGTCCACTCCTTCTGCATCCAGACGAAGCTGGGCGAGATCGGCCTGAAGCTGGGTAATTGCGGTGGAGTTGTTCACGATCATGGTGTAAACGCTTCCACCCGGTTGCAGTTCTGACTGAAGGAAAGCAATGTCAAACGTGTTGTTATCCACGTTAAAAGTCAGATTGTTCAGGTCATTGATAACTCCCCAGAGATCACTCTGAATAGAATTGATCTGATTCTGAAGACCCTGATCTGTCGAAGTCAGTGTTGCAATGTCCTGATTCAAAGCAGAAATAGCGGCATCCGTTGTGTTCTGGTATGACGTGAACTGATTGAACAGGTCTGCAATGTCGGCGGTGTTCGCATCGACCATCTCTTTCAGCATCCGAAGACAGCCATTAGCATAACCGTGAAAAGCAAACCGCTTGAGGGTCGGAGTGATTTCCGTATCGGTCGTAGCCAGATTCACCCGGATATGAAGATCGGTTCCAGAAACTTCTTTTTTCGGAATCAGGTTTTCCAGATTCCCCGTAGAGGCCCCGATAATCGGCCATGTCGAACCCCCGTCGAAAGAAAGATCGAAGTCGATTGAGGTTCCGGAAGGAAGATCGGTTTCAACTTCCAAGAAATAAGCCCTGAGTGTGTCAAGAACACTGGCATCGGGAACTTGGAAGACCACGGAACTGCTTGGGTAATAAATATCCGGGGTAGCCACACCGCCCAAAGAAGCATCAAGGAACTTGATATTCAGATTGGTTCCATTTTTGTAAACCTTGAGCTTGATCCGAGCACCCGTAGCAGGACCGCCGCCCGGATTGTAGGCTTGCCACGTTCCGAGATTTGTTCCGATAACGGTAAGACCGGACCCGCCAACTGCATTGTAAGTTAGCTGGGTAGCGGTCACGTTACCCGAACCGTCACTCTGAAGGGACAGTTCCACCTGAGTAGCATCCATCAGACCTGTAACCATCGTCAGAAATGACAGGTTCATCGTCCAAGCATCAGGAGACCCGAAAGGACCAACAGGCTGGTCCTGCCAGTCAGGAAGCTCAAAAGTAGCTTCAAAGGAAAAATCATCGGCCAAACCGCCGACCACGGGCTGTTCTTGGACGCTTGTAATCACCAAAATAGGAGCCACAAACTGAAGGTAGTTACCGCCCTGTCCATCAGGAACAACAGCACCACCGGAATACGGCCAAGTCGTTCCGGGGGACTCGAAATCACAGGCATCCTGTAGGGCAACAAAATCGCCCGAATAGAAATTGATATCGTCCATGCCGTAAATCCAAGGAATCCCCATGATGGCTCTTTCGATACCAGAACCCATAGGAGATGTTCCTCCGATTAGAGCCTGAAGTGTGGAGGTCGGACCAGAAACACTCATGAGGGCAACATCGGCATGGCTGTAATTGAACTCAGGAAAAACTTCACTGCCAGCACTCCCGCCACCGCCGCCACCGCTTCCGGGAGTTTCAATCGGAAGGGTAATGGCTTCCGGATAACCGGAAATTGAAGGGGCCTCATAATCCCCCGAAATGATATGAGCAATCATCCCTTCGTAGGACGAATACTCACAGTTGATGGCCGATTCCAAGCCGACAATATCAACTTTGTTCCTGTTGATATCGGCCAGAGCAATATCCTTTTCCTGCTGAGTCCAAACAGAAGGTGTGGCTTCCAGAACCGTTACCCTCTGATCCAGAGCGGTAATCAGGGCAGACAGGTTCGTGAAGTTTTGGGCAATGGTGTTTGCATTGTCCGTAATCTGGGTCTGAAGATTTTGAAGGGTTGTCTGGTAAGTAGCCAGCAAAGCCAGAATGTTATCAATCTGGGCCTGTAACTGAGCATCCGAACCTTCTGCATCAGCCCTTAACTGAGCCAAGTCGATCTGCAACTGGTTGATTGCAGCCAGATTCGCCGCAATACCCCCGCCGATATCCCCGGAAGAAGACAGACGGAACAGGATCGTAGCGATATCCGATTGGAGAGAGGCAATATTGACGAAAATGTTCTGAACATCAATCTGAAGCTGGTCGATCTGAGCCTGAAGGCTCTGGTCAACCGTTATCAGAATATTGATGGCATTGTTGACTGCCACGAATTCATTTGTGACCTGAACCCGGAAGGTCTCGAAATCACTTCGGAGAGTGGCAATGTCTTCGGCATTGTCCTGAATCAACTGAAGCAGGGCATCAAACTGTTCGTAAGAAGGAATGACCCACTTACGACAGTCTGTAATCAGAGCTTCCGTGATCGAAGTGGTTCCGACCGGAACATAAATGTAAGCCAAGCAAAACTCGGCTTCCGCATTGTTCAGGGCAGGGGCAACAGGTTGAGCCGCCGGAGTTCCTTTCTTGACACCTAGAGTGAACCCCTCCGTGCAGGAAACGAATTCGTATTCTTCCCTTTCATTCCGCTTTTTCAAGGGAGCGGCATACACCACGTCGATACGACCGTAAGTCGCATCCGGAGGGTCAACAGGCAGTTCACGAACCCGACCGGCCAGCTTGACAAAGCCAGTAGTCAGTTTCGGACTTCCGAGACGTGCCCCCTGAAGGACACCCAACAGATCATGCACACGAACAGCCATGTCCGGGGAAGCCAGAGGAACAACCAGACCATTGGTGGGAGTGAAATCCACGCCGTCAAGGTCTTTCCTGAACAGACCATCTCCGACCGCAAGATCGTTAATGGTCTGCTGAAATTCATTTTTGGAGACATAAGAAATAGTCCCCTGATTGTTAAACGATTTCCAACACATTTTCTATCTCCTTGTATGTTTTTTCGGTTTTAAGGAATTCCACTTTCAAGACAAATTCAAAACCTCAGAAATTACACAAACATCAAAGTAAGGTCGGAAATCTTGGAGATGTTGTCCCCTGTGTTCCCACCGCTGATTGTTACCTCACACAGGCCCGGAGTTGGTTTGGTGATGTTCAACAAAATCTCACCCCGGTTAAAAGTGAAGACAGGGCCGCCAACTACTTGAGCATCCCCGTCCACGGCAACTTCGATAGTTGCCACGTTATTGAGGATATTCTTGGTCCCGTCTCCATCCCCGATCCACAACCGAACTTGTTTCGGCTGACCCACAGTAGCCTCGATAGGCTCTGCGGCTTCATCGGGAAAGAAAATCTGGGTATCGTTATCCATAGCCCACTGGATAACGTCCTGATACTGGTTTTGAACAATATTGTTCAGGTAAACAATATTGTTTAGAATTTCCTGATTCACTGCATCAATGGCAGCAAGCTCAGGATTGTCGTCGTTTTGATCGAGCTTCCGGAGCTTCCCATCAGAATATTCAGCAACCCCTACTAAGTTTGCCATTTCAATTCTCCTTGGTTATTCTGTTAGACTTTTCCTGCAATGTCATTTATATAAAACGGAAGCACCGTCAAAGCATTGTGTAGATGCTTACAAAGGCTCCCTCTCAAATCCGGGTTTCTTTCTTTCGGGTAGATATTGGTCCCCTTCCCTGAAATGGTTTCAAGTTGGGTATTGATATATTGAAACCCGTAATACCGAAAGGCCGGGCAGTTGCAGGTAACTTTGACATCACCTGCAACCCCAAGCCGAACTTTTTCTTTAGGAGACAAACTCTTATCGTCAAGAACTTCTTTCAAGTCCGGAAGTTCTATCATCTGGGTCCATACCCTTTTTGACCCCGGAGTTCCGGACTTGGTTTTGAAGACAGCCCTCATGGGCTTTTTCTTCAGACCAACAAATTTCGTAACCAACTTTTTTGAACGACCAACCGTAGGCTTGTCGGTATCCTGTTTCAGGTCCTTTACCGAAAGCTCTTGAAGAAATTGTAAAATTTTCTTTTCATTACGGTCAGTCAATTACTCGCAATCCTCACCTTCGCAGTCTTCGTCCAGTTCTTCTTCATCCTCGGTAAGGATTTCAGGGTCCTTACAAGCGGCCAGCATTTCCGGAATGGCCGAGAATGATTCCATATCCAGTTCTTCATCTTCCAAAAAACTGGTCAGGGAACCCTGAACCTGTTCGTAAACAGGCAGAATGAAGTCATTGTAAAAAGACAGTGAGGTTTCGAGCGGAACCCCTTCCAAGGTCAGGACTGTCCGGGACAGTGCATTGACTCCCTCGATGATTGTAACCATCGTGGTTTCGTCAATCTCATGACCGCCATCTTCCAGAATGCCGAGAACCTTGTCCAGCTTGAGACCGTTACTGGTTTCAAGAAAAGTGTTCAGGGCTTCCTGAATCACTTCAAGGTAATCGACGTTTTCACCCTGATACAGCCGGTGAGCTTTCCGAGCGGCCCTTGAACGAGACGGGTCCGGCCTTTTTCCTGCACGGCGTCTTCGGCTTCTTTTTTCCGCAGCCTTCACAGCCGGTTTCTTCCGGCGTAACCGCTGCATTTTGGCGGCTTTTCTCCGATCCGCTGCCGACTTGAATTCGGAAAGATCATCCCCAGAATCATCTTTCCCGTCAACAATCTGTTGACGATACTTGTCCAAGAAACTTCCCATGTGAGTCCTCCTAAAGATTATCGTTTCACAAAGTTTTTCAAAAAAGCCTGAACGTCCCCTTCTTTGACTTGACCGGAAACAATCGAACCCATAAGTTCGACCAGAGGGCTTCCAAACAAATCAAGGAAATCTTCTCCGGCCCTTCCAGATTCAATGGTCAACCGAGTCAAGCAAGAAGACAGGGCTGTCAGGGCTTTGGTTTTATCGTAGTTACGAATAATTTTGTTGATATTGCTCCGCAAGGCTTCACGCTTCATGACTTCCTTACGGACATTTTCCATGTGAGATTCCTGCCGGGCACTCACAAGAGGGGAACTGCATTCAGGACAGTTTCCGGGATACCTTCCTTTATAAACAGGAAGCTGGAACCCGCAACTCTTACAGGTCTTGGAAACCCGGAGACCTTTAAGGGCTGAACGTAACGGACCAGACATGTTTTCTTCAATCTTCTGGGCCACTTCGTCCCGGTCTTCAACTTTCAATTTTATACGGTCTGCCCTTTTCCCCCATTTGCCAGTGGACAGGCCATTGGCAAGTTTCAAGACAATACGATAAAGCTCCTGAACATCATCATCCCGGATAGCTTTTGACATGCCTTTAATCATGGCATCGACAAGACCCCATTGAGGTTTTGCATTCTTCTCAAGGGCTTTCAGTTTTTTCTTGTCAAGGTTGAGTTCGTCCCGAACTTCACGAAGATTGATCTGGTCAACCGACCCTTTACCGGGCTGGGTTTCGATCTTTCCTCTCAACTGTCCGGCATCCATCCCAAGGCCGGGAAATTTGCTCATCCAGTCAATGGCGTATTTCCAGTGACCAGCATCCCCTCCGTAGAGAATAACGGTATCAGTCCCCTTGTCGTAGTAAACTTCGAGACCACGAAAAGCAGGATCAGCCGCCATCTGTTGGGCGGCCCCGAACAGCTTGGAATGGCCGGAAGCATCGGCTTCCATCTGTTCCGGCCAGATATAATCCCGGCCACTTTTTTTGATGTAGTCCTCATCCTTCAGATTCTTCAGGGCTTTGTCGAGATTGGCCTTACCGAACCTTCTCTTGTGTTTACTCATCAGAACTTTCAGTTCAGCCATTGACATCTTACCCTTTCGGTCAAGGAAAATATCACGAAGCCAGTTCTCAGCGTCCTCAACTTTTCCTTCTTCAAGGGTTTCGTGGTCAGGTTCTTCTTCATCTTCTTTTTTGAACGGAGGGGCCTGTTTCCCCTTAAAGTTTTTGAGCTTGTCTTTTTTGCATTGTTTCTTTTCGTCAAGGTTTTCAACTTCTTCCTTGATTGTGACTGTCAAAGTATTCCCGGTGGTCTTCACAATAGCGTCCTTCATACCAACCTTGTTAAGAATCGAAACAACAGCTTTCTTTACATCCTTCACGGTTTCGTCTTTCAAAGGTTCAATGGTATAGACATAGGGCTTGCCCGGTTTCAATGTAACTTTCCGGGCTTTACCCTTGATGATATTCAGGCGATTGGTAAGGCCGGAAGGCGTGTAACTGGAAGTTTTGAAACTTTCCTCAAGACCTTCCTTGATTTCCTCAACTGACTTTGCTCCCCACTTCTTGGCAAGAGCTTTTAGTCTCCGGACAGCGACTTCGGGAGGACCGGGTTCGCCAGCGGTTCTGTTTCCCATACGCATGGAACTGTGATTGCCGCCTACCGTGATAACGGCATGTTTCGACCCTTCTTCCAATTCCTCACCTTCTCGGACCAGAGAACTTCCGCATTTCGGGCATTTCATTTGATTGCAAGGGGTTCCTGTGGAATGCTCCACAACACTTCCGCAACTGGAACAGACACAGTTACCTCCCGGCCCCTGTCCTGTCCCGCCGGACATCCGGCCCAGAGTTCCTTCTTCCAGCCTTTCTTCAAAGGTTCCCTTTTCCAGAGCGTCCTCGATCCCTTCCCAGACTCCGGCCAAGGCCGCATACAAGTCTGTAAAATCCTCATGGGTCATGCCGACATCTTGAGAAACCGACATCACGGCATTATCCACCAGAGTAGTAAATTCTTTCCAGACAGCTTCAGTAACCGTTCCCTGCCTCTTATTCGCTTTCTTGAGCAGGTCATAGAAAAGCTGCAAATACTCAAAACTGGAATTGGCTTCCACTCTGGATTTGCGAATATCTTTTCCGTGTTTGAAATAGAATTTCTTGAACAGGTCTGATTCTTTTACTTCAGAAAGAAATTCAACCACTTTGGGCTTTCCCTGTCGGGTTATTGTCCCGGCATCACTCATCAGGATTCTCCTTGTCATCTGATTCTGAGTCTCCCCCGGTGCTTACAGAGGCGACTCTTTTTAACTGAGAATTGGGTTTCGACTTTTCAGCATCCTTACCGTCCTTGCTTTCTGTAAACGGGTTACTGCCGAAATCCCGACTGACCCGGCCCATGTTAGCACGGACCTTTTTCTCGGTTGCTTTTTCTAATATATCTTTAAGGGCATCGAGTTCTAATTTTCCCGATTTCAACCCCTCCATTATCATCTCTGCCGTTTCTTCGTGACCGGCAAACTCCCCTCCGGCGGCAGCGGCAGCTTTTCTCTTGGTTTCGGCTGAAGGGTTCACAAAGATTTCTGACTTAAACCCTCCAAGATCAAGGAATTGAGTGAAAACATACTTAATCATTTCCTTGTCTTCAACCTTGCCTTCAAGGTCTCGGAGAAGTCCAATCATCTGAGAAGCTATCCCCATGCGCCTTTCGACCTCGGCCAGCCGGTCCCCTTCCTCCGCTCCGGATATCGGTGTCATGTGAAGAAGAATTTCTTCAGGCTTGATATGCTTCTTGTGTTTCCATGATAAATGAACTTGACACAGGCGGGTCAGGCCGATCAGGACGGCACGTTGAATTTTTTTGACCATCCGGGCATACCGGATATCCAACCGGACCAGAGAAGACTGTCCCAGAGAGCCGGGCAAGGATTCCTCAAATCCCAGAAAGGCTTTCGGGACCCTGAGAGCGGCAAACAGCTTATTTAGCTGAAAATCGACATCTACCATGTCCTTGACATTCAACTCACCGCCAAGAACCTCAGTCCGAATATCCCCCTTCGTCCCGGTAATCGGAATGAAGATATCATCGTTAAAGGACATCGGATTATATTCACTGTTGTAGTAATCGCTCTTGGTATTTAACGCTTTACGGCTTCTGAACTTCTGCTTGATTTCCTTGAGCAGTTCTCGACGCTCACCGGGGGTCATTCCTTCGGTGTTGATAAAGAATACCCGGACCTGCGGAGCACGGGCCAACCTTGCCAGAACCAAAGAATCTTCCAGCAGGGCCAGAACTTTATAGGCATACCGGGCATTATCCAAAACAGAAGTGCCGTAAGTGCTTGTTACCGTTTTAGTTACCTCATCTGTCTCCTTTACGGTGGTCTTCCCTATCTTCTTGATCTTATCGGCATCCCTTTCTTCGCCCTCGGTCGTCTTGAATTTCAGTTCGATCTTCTCAAAAGACGGCTTGTAATTGTTGATGAAATGAACGAAATCCCACGGCTGAAAGGCTTTAGATTCTTCCCCTGAGCCGACTGCCCCCGGATGTCCTTTGAAGAATCCGATCAGGTTTCCTTCAATTTCAAGCCTGAAAAGCTCGGAAGGGTGAGTGTCTTCAGACAAGAAAGTAAGACCTTCCCCTTCTTGCCCCTTTACTCGAAGGAAAAAGTCCCCATATTTGGCCGTGTTGTAGGCCATAGCCCAGATTCGGTTTTCTATGTCATG
>Ga0180431_10004139_pt1 | contig 18281 bp, 29 predicted proteins | sample SS_ome_11_FD_132459 | JGI IMG/M metagenome (GOLD analysis project Ga0180431, IMG submission 132459) | Hypersaline lake sediment archaeal communities from the Salton Sea, California, USA - SS_1_MS_1 metaG | ecosystem: Environmental > Aquatic > Non-marine Saline and Alkaline > Hypersaline >... | reverse complement strand
CCTTAATCGGGGTACCCCCCATAGGGGTTGAAAACCGACATGCGCCTACCTGTCCCGGTAATCACCCTAACGGGCCTCTGTTATCCCTATTGTGGGACACCCTTGGTTACACGATTTCAATGGTTTAGCCTGCCTACCAGCGGCACGGAGTTGGTCGACCACTTCTGGTGGTGGCACGCACCCACCACCAAGCCAGCGGTTGAAGGTGGATCTTGAGACGGACAGACGCCGAGCAGTGGCGCTCACACCCCCGAGGGTCTGAGCCACCTGACGCAGCCAGACCACGCTGACCTGTGGTCGTGGTGGTCTGCCGCGAGGTGGGTGGTGCAGCTCCACTGGCTCACGCCACCCCAGTGGCACCAGGCGCCCCACGTGCAGCTGGGTGCACGGCGTCTTGCGGTGCACCACCCTCAGCCGCCCATGGGCCTGCTCGAGCTCGGCACGAGCCAAGGCCTCGGCACGGGCGGCCAGCTCCTCGCCATCAGGCAGGGTTCTGGCCACGTGGTGCAGGTTGATGATGGGATCGCCTAGGGTGATGATGGCGTCGTGGTCCTTCCAGTGGTCCAGACCTCGGAGGGCGCCGTAGTGCCCCACGTCGAGCCCAGGGGCCTGCTCTCGTGCCCAGCTCTCCAGCGCCTTGAAGGTCACGATGGCTACTTGTGGGCCAGCCTCCCGGGCGATGGCGAGGGCCTGGTGTAGGAGAGCGGTCGGAGGCCTCTTCTGACGCACCCACCGGGCCCGTGAGGCCGCCTTGGTGTAGAGGTGCACCCTACGCACGGCCACGCCATCGGCGGCGCTCAGCTCCGTGTAGCCTGGCTCGTAGCCCAGCACGCTCTGGTAGTGGCTGCGGTACAGGTGGGCATCGGCAGCGGTCACCACCACCCTGCCGTCCCGCCGCAGCACCTTGTAGAGGTGGGGCTCGACGCCGGTGAAGGCGATCTTCCTCTCCTGGGTGTCGTGCACCTCGTAGACGGTGACCATCACGTCGTCCTGGGTGAGGGCTCGGTGGATGGCGAGCAGCACCCTCGAGGCGAGCCCGAGGCGCTTGGCCATCTCGACGTTGGTTCGACTGGGGCCGGCCCACCGACGTTGGATCGGGGGGGCATGCTGCCGCTTCGTCAGCGCCTTGTCAGCGGCCTCGACGATGTCCAGGGCCTCGGCATCTTCGAGCAGATCATCGTCTACGTCGACGGGCACGAGGGCCAGCCTGTGGGGCTCATCGAGGGGAGCTAGGTGGAGCCAGGCCCTAGCCACGGCGAGGCCGGGAGCGAGCGCCCGGGCGCACTCGGGCTCGAAACGGTCGATCATCTCCCTCGCTGTCATCAGGTCGAGATGGTCAAAGGTCACGTCATCGAGCACGGTGGGCGGCTCGTCGACGACGAACAGCCCCTGCTTGCCGGCGGTGCGGTCGAGCTCGCCCAGCAGGCCATGGTTGCCGATCACGATCTTGGCGTCTGTCGGCCCCTCACTGCCGACTGTGGCCTCGCACTTGGCCTCGAAATCGCAGGTCTCACACAGGGCATAGCGCACCGACTGTCCCCCGTTGGCTAGGTGTGCGGCGGCCGCACGGTACTGGCAGGCGTGCTTTCCTTCGACCGACAGTGGGCCGAAGACCCGCAACACCTCGAGGCCGCGGTCACGCAGATGTGCTGTGACCTGGCGACTCAGGGCGTTGGTGGGGAGGGAGACGATCGTCTTCTGCTCACGCTGTGAGCGCTCCTCAGCGATGTTCTCGGCCGTCCACGTCTTGCCCAGGCCGCATGGCGCTCGCACGACGCTAGCCCCATTGGGGGCGTCGGCGATGGCGTGATAGAGGCGCCGCTGGGTCTCGGGGAGCGGTGGCGGCGCCTGGGTGGTGGTGGACGTCACATGGTCGAGCACGGGCACGAGCTCGGGGGGCACGTCCCGCCGGACGCTGCGCCCTTCGGCCCATCGGTGGACAGTGGCCTCGCTGTTCTTCCAGTGGTGGGCGGGATCGCCCCAGCCGGCCATGATGGCCACGCCCTGCATGATGGCAGGGACGGTGTTCGGGTTGACCCCACGCTCTAGCAGCTCGCCAGACAGGCCCAGGCTGAGTGCGTGCCTGCTCCCCTGGTATCGACCTCGAAGCGGCCTGGCCAGGACGCTGATGCGCTCGGCCCACTCCTTGGGCGCGGTCGGAGCGATCTGCACCGGGGCGTTCATGCGTCTGGGTCGCTCTTTCCGGCGTCGTTTACGCCGGGCGATGGTTTTGGGGTGATCGCCCTGGGGGTCATCCGGGACAGGTCGACCAGCGGCGACCGGTAGAAGCCCCCCCCACGCTTGACGTGCGGCAGCCTGAAGTGCCTTGTCCAGTCGCGGCACGCCGGATCGGCCGCAATGCCGGCTTTGGTGAGTTCGTCGAGCCAGCCGTCGAGGTAGCGCTCGACGCTGGGAACGGCCACGGGCTCGTCGAGCAGCTGGATCAGGTGGTAGCCGTGCAGCGTCTCGTGGGCACCAACGGTGCTGAGCACCGGCAATGTGGCAAGCTGCGCAGCAAACTCCGCCCGCAGCTCGTCGGTCCACTCCTGGTGCCCAGGGTTGTCGACGTCGCAGAACAGCGCGTCGACGTTGACCTCGTAGCCCTCGGACAGAAGCCAGTCCAAGCCCCCCTTGTTCACCCTGGGCTGCCGCTCGAGCGGGCGGTGGTCGCGGCTGACGACGTAGGTCACCAGATGCGCGTCGGTGTCGTACTCCTGGGTGAAGGCCTGCTCGAGGGGCATGACGACGTAGGCCGGCCGGACGCGCTGTGAGTTGCCCGCACCGGTCTCGCGCCAGTCGTAGGTGCGATCACGGTGGCCCGGGGGCTCGACGCCTCGGGCAAAGGTGTTGGGGGCTACGGCGATGAGGGTCAAAGGGTGGCCCTCCGCCGCTCGATGGCCTCGTCCACCAGCCGCAAACCTCGCTCGACGTTCTCCTCGAGGATCGCCCCCTCGTCGTAGCGGACCTTCACGGCGATCCCGCCGAAGGCCTCGATGAAGCGCCCTCGAGCCACCTGCATCTTTGTGAGGGCGGTGCGCGCCCCTTTGCACTCCACCTCGAGCCGCCATCCCTCTGGCCGGACGATCCCAGTCAGGTCGGCCGACCCCTTGGGGGCCAGCTCGATCCAACGGCTGGAGCCGTCCCGCTGCCTCACCTGCATCTTGCCGGCGTTCTGCCGCCAGACGCGGGTGTCCCTGCCCGCCGCGTTGAGAGCGACGAGCAGGTGGGACTGGAACTCTGACTCGAGGACGCCCATCTCACTCAGGGGTGCCAGCGAAGACCGGGAGCTCGGTCTGCTCCTTCACTGCCGCCCGAATGTCGCCGAAAGCGTCACGGACGATCTCGCTAGCTCGGTGCAGATCGAAGCCGATCTTCGGCCGGCCCTCCTGGATCCGGACTCGGAGACGCGCCTCGACGCCGTACAGCTCACCGCCCTCGAAGACCGGGATCGCCAGCTTGAACGCCCGCGGGATGGGCGTCGACTTGCTGTCGGTCTCCTGCTTGCACACGAGGATGTTGTCGCCGGTGGTCTTGTCGAAGCGCCGCTCGAATTGCCCCTTCTGGTAGATGCGCAGATCCCGCACCAGCTCGAGCAGCTTGATGGGCTCGGGATACCGATCGGCCTCGCCCTCCGCCGGGCCGATCACGTCCTCGATGTGCTCGTCGAGGAAGTCGGCGAGGGGTTCCTGCAGGTGCAGCTTGCCCGCCATGGCGGTCCAGGCCTTCCACCGCTCCGATAGCGGACAGTCGTAGATCGACCTGTGTTCGCCCCAAGCCGTGTCGCTTGGTGGATGGTAGTCGAGCACCGCAACGAGCCGCATGCCGCCCACGTCGGCCCACACAGCGCTGTCGGCAGTCTTGAACCGGTTCACGTGGGCGACGAAACTGTCGATCTCGTCGTGGCGAGCGACCCCGACCCGTCGGCGAGGCTTATCGGCTCGGCTGTCGATCACCTCGAGCAGCTTCTCCGGTGGCAGCAGCTTCTGGTCGTTCTCGACCAGCACCAGTGGCAACTCCACGCCGCGCTCTTTGTAGGTGAACCAGCGAGCGGCGATCTCGGCGGTCGCCTTGCCGGCCTTGACGGCTTCCTTCACGTTGCAGGTCGGATCCATCTCAATTCGCCTCTTTCTTGGTCTCAGGTGCGAGGGTCTTTAGCGACAGCTGCCGCGGGTCCTCACGCGAAAGGCCGCCGTTGCGGCCGAAGTAGTAGAGAGTCCCGTGCATCGCGGCCTTCGGGATCTTCGCCTTCGAGCTGCAGCCGATGACCGCTCTGTCGCCCTCCTTCTTGATGTCGAGGGTGATGACGATCTGGCCCTTGGTCCCGTGCGTCTGCACGCCATCGACGATCTGCTCGAGTTCATCGCTCAGCTGCTCGTGCACGCGCCCGTTGTCGAGTTCGGTAACGATGTCAGAAAACTTCATGTCGGCTCCTTTGGACTGCCCTCACACGGCCCACTGCACACGCTCCTCGTGAAAGAAAGGCGGTGCACCGGGGTCCGGCTCTGCCGGTGCATTCCTCGGGCCGCCGCCACGGCCCTCTTCCTTTTTTTGCGACAGCTGTACGTGGATCCACCCGGGCGCGTAGCCGCGCTGCTCGGCTGTCTCCTGCAACTCCTCGGCTCGCCGCCGCCGTCGGGCTTCGTCGTCGGTCCACTCGGGGCGCTCCCCTCCACTGGGCGGTGCGCACTTGAACCGCTCGCGGAATCGGTAGAAGCACCATCCAGGCTTGAGCGGGATGTCCCGGTCGGCGTTGCGCTGCTTCCACTCCTCGACGATGTAGCCCCAGCAGCACTGCCTCTCGTCCTCGGTGAGAGGACGCAGCTCGACCAGCCTGCCGGCCCGTTCTGCGATTTCACGGCGCACCCTCTCGGGGCGCTCGGCGCCACACTCTGGGCACACCAGGGCGCTCAGCGGGTTGACCGCGAAGCACACCTCACAGGTCCAGCAGGGCGGAGCGCCACCACCTGGGCGAGCTTTGCGCCCCTCGAGGGACCACTCGCGGTCGTCCTGGGGCAGCCCGTGGGCCACGGCGTTGCCCGCGTGGTCGAGCACCACGAACTCGTGGCCGTTGTGGGGGCGGCTGCCCCGGCCCGCCTGCTGCAGGAACACCCGCAGGCTCTTGGTCGGTCGGGCGGAGATGACGCATTTGACCGCGGGGATGTCCATACCCTCGCTGGCCACGTCGCAATTGCTGACGACCTGCAGCTCGCCCGTGCTGAGGGCCTCGAAGATGCGGTCGCGTTCCTCAACGGGGGTGGTGCCGTCGACGTGGGCGGCCCGGTAGCCTGCTGCGGCGAAGCGCGCGGCGATGCGCTTCGAATGGGCCACCGAGGTGGCGAAGGCGAGCGCTGGAGCTCCGCCTCCGTGCTGGGCGTAGTGCTCCACCAGGTCGCCGACGAGTTCGTCCCGGTCGCACCGCTCGGCCAGCTGCTCGAGGTCGTAGTCGCCACCCTTGCTCTTGATGCCCTCTAGATCGGGCAGCCGCTCGACGGTCCAGACCCGGGGCTCGACGAGGTAGCCCTGCTCGGCGAGCTCGCGGTAGCTCGCGACCACCACCAGTTCTTCGTAGACCTCGCTCAGGCCGCGACGGTCCCCGCGGCTGGGGGTGGCGGTCAGACCGAGGACAACAGCCTCGGGGTAGTGCTCGAGCAGCGTGGTGTAGGACTTCGCCAGGCTCCGGTGGGCCTCGTCGATGATGATGAGATCGGCCGGTGGCTTCTGCCGGTTGCGCAGGGTGTCGATGCTGGCGATCTGGATCGGCGCCGGCGGCCGCTGGCGAGCGTAGGCGGCCCAGAGCACCGAATCAGAGGCGCCGGCCTCGACCGGGCCAAGGGTGCCACCGGTGGGGGGCTTGACGCCCGCCATGATGACGCCGACGCCGTCGGGGTTGATGCCGTAGCGGAGCAGCTTCGCGAAGGGCTGACGCACGAGTTCGCGCCGGTGAGCCACCATCAGGACGCGGCTTCCGCGATCCAAGGCGCTCGCGATGACGTGCGAGGCGATGACCGTCTTGCCGCTACCGGTGGGCGCGCAGAGCATTACGCGCCGCTTGCCGTCCTGTAGGCAGGCCCTGACGCGCTCGATGGCGTCGGTCTGGTAGGGCCTCAAGACAATCATGAGACATGCCTCCATGTGCGGCCCGAGAGCACAGCGAGGATGGCACCGCGGGATACCCCGAAGGTCTTCGCAAGAGCGTGCTGGGTCGCGCCCTCGTTGCGCAGCCGACGGATCTGCTGCACCTTCACTGCTGTCAGTTTTGCTGTCTTGTGCTCTTCACCTCGTGGCCGACGCTTAGGATGACGACGCGACCCGCTCTCGTTTCCGGTCCTTGACACGTGCCGCCCCTTGCGCAGCATGTCGTCGACGTTGTCTTTACAGGTGCCGAGGAAGAGGTGTGACGGTCGTACACACCGTGGGTTGTCGCAGCGGTGACAGACGAACATTCCCGGCTTGAGGTCGCCGACGAAGGCTTCGTACGAGAATCGGTGAGCCCCGATCGTCCTACCGTTGGCAGTGAAGTTGCCGTAGCCCCAGGGCATCCTTGCGCCAGCCCACTCCCAGCACCCGTCGGACTTCTCGACCTTCGCCCAGAAGCGCGCGAGGGTCTGCTCGTCGAACGAACGCCTCACAGCCGGCCTCGCTCCTTCAGCCACCGGTAGGCGGCCTGCCTGAAGGCCCAGCTGTTCTCACCCAGGGCGGTGATGATGGCGCCGCTCGGCAGCAGCACGGCCCGGCGGCGGGTCCACTCGGTAGCGATGTCCTTCATGCGACCTCCCGCATGCGGAGCTGGTGGATGCGGTAGCGCGCGGCATCGAGCAGCCGACGCACGGCCCGCAGGCCCAGGCCAAACAGCTCGACCCGCCGCACTCGGTCATCCGTCTTGGTGCAGAAGCGCCGCCGGCCGCTCCGCCGCACCAGCAGGTGCGGGGCCTCGTCATCGACGCGCACGTCGCCGAGCTCGAGACCGAGCAACTCGCCCGGGCGAAGGCCCGTGCCGGCAAGCGTGAGGGCGATCCACCGCGCATGCTCATCGAGGCCTTCGGTGTGCTCGAGGACCTCGAGCTGCTCGACGCTGAGCACCTGGTCGCGCCGCGTCGGCCGCGAGGTCGGCTTGCGCACGGCCGTGACGGGGTTGCGGTCGACGAGCTCGAGCTCGAGCGCATCGCGGAACAGTCCGCTGAGCAGCCAGGCGACGTGTCGACGTGACTGGGCGCCGAGCCCGGCGGCCGCCAGCCGGTCGAGCAGCTGCCGAACGTGGCGTGGTCGCACCTCGTCGAGGGGCAGCCGCGCCAGGGGGTAGGGCTCGACGTGACAGCGCCAGCGGCTGCGCGCCGCGTCGATCGACCGGAAGCCCTGAAGCTCGATGCGGTCCAAGTATTTCGCGCCGAACTGCTTGACCGTCTGGCGGCAGCCGAGGTTGCCCTGCTCGGCGAGGCCCGCCACGACCTTGTCGAGGATGGCGTGGGCCTTGTCCTCCGTGCCGTGCACCACCTTGGTCTTGCGCCGCCCCTCCTGCCACCAGCGCAGTCGGTAGCGGTCGCCGCCCAGGTGAGTGATTGAACCCGATCCTCTTGGTCTCATGACTTCCCCAGTATCTCGTCGGCCTCGCGTTTGCCCAAGGGGCTCATTACGTTGGCCGGATCTGCTGGTCGTGGTTGGACGTAAGGCCTGCGCCTCGAGCGGCGCGGCTTGCTCTTCTTCGGAGGGGGCGCCTCGTCCTGCTCGAGCTCGTCGGCGATCTCCCCGTAGAGGATCGACAGCTGCCGGAACTTCATCGCGAGGCTACCGTTCACCGATCACCTCCCCGAGTCGAGCTGCAACCTGCTGGCCGAGCTCGCAGTCCCGGCACTTGCCGAGGTAGGTGCGCCCGCCGGGGTTGCCCCGCCGGCGCTCCGAGTCCGTCTGGTACGTGCGCCGGCGCCCGTCGGCGACGCGGTAGTGGTCGATCCCGTAGCTCTTGTGCTCCTTCTGGCGCTCGATGCACTGACCCGCCCGCAGAATGGCCGCATAGGGCACACACCGAAAACGCTGCTCGGGTCTGGATAGCTCAGCGACCTCCACCACAGCCAGCTCAACCGGGTGAGCATCTGGGCGAGCAACAGGGGCGGGCGACCGCCCGACGTCGACCGGCGTTCAGGCGGTGAACCAGCGCGCATGATTCCGTGTCCCCTCCATGCGGAGCTTGCCCTGGGCCTTCAGCTTGCGCAGCTGGAAGCCCACGGCGTCACGGGCCAACTGCAGCTTGTCGGCGATGGTGCTCGAGCGTGCCCCCTCGTCGCCGGCGGCCTTCACCTCGGCGAGGATCGACGCCCGGACGATGCGCATCCGGGCGGCCCTCCCCTCCCCCTTGCCAGGCTTCGCCGAAGGTGCCGCCTTCGCGCCGCTGTTCGACTTGCTCAGCGCCCGGCGCTCGCTGGGCTTCAGCCCCTTGCGGCGCGGCTTGCCGTTGGTCTTCTTGCCCTTGCGCTGGCCGTCGAGCTGCTCGACCGACACGAGCAGCAGGAAGCGGCGCACGCCGTCGTGGCTCCGCACGATGTTTGCCAGGTCCTCGTCGTCGAGCTTGCGCACGGCCGCTGCGATCTCGGCGGCGGGTAGCTGGCACAGGGCTTGGTCGAGCAGTTGCAGCATCACAGCCTCCCTTCGGGCTCACGACTCCAAGTTGGTGGCGAGCTTGTCGAGCTCGGAGATGGCCCGCCGGATCTTTCCGGCGAGCTGGCCACGAGCCCCCGGGCCTCCGCAGGCGAAGGCCTCGGTCTCGGCGACGAGCAGGAAGGCCACGCTGCGAGCCACTGCCACGGCGTTGGCCACTCGGCTGGCCTCGTACACGTGCCTCCTGGGCGAGCCTTTTCGCTCTGCCTCGCTCATCGGTCCCTCCTGAGCTGGCGGCGCGCCACGCGCGCCCGCATCTCGAGTTCGTGCCAGGCCTGGTCGAGCTGCTCGCGCAGGCTGCGCGTCATCTTCGGCGCCAGTCGCGCCTCCCGGGCCAGTACCATCACGTGGCCGAGCGCCGCTGTGGCATCGCAGGCGTGGCTGTCCTGCGGCTGCCACGGCTCGCCCATGTCGGCCTCGAGCTCCTGCAGCGCGTGCACCAGCTCGAGGAAGAGCCGCGGGTGGATGAGCCGGATGAGCAGCAGGTCCGGGACGGTCAGCGGTGCCCCATGGTTTGGGTCCGTCTTGTGGCTCATCCTCGATCTGTGAACGCCAAATCGCCGGGCCAACCATGGCGGCGTGACACCCGTCGTCCGCAGAGCACCGCGGAACAGTTGAGCCGCCTGCTCCTGCGCCGCTTGGCGGGCGAGTGGGCCGAGTTGTTCAGGGCTGAACGGCAGTCCAGTCAGCGTTTTCGGTCGCGCGTCTACCCCTTGTGTCTCGGACGCAGGTGGACGCTTGGAAGCATGCGCAGCCATGGTCTACCCCACGTACGGATCGCGCCCAATGTTGGCGCGCAGCAACAGCCAAGCGAGCAGCAGCACCACTTAGGCCACCCTCGAGTTCGGATCCGCGGCGCCAGGTCCAGACCTGCTTGGCTCCTGTCCTTCGTCAGCCGGACCCGGCTGTTCCCCGAGGCCGGCGAGAAGCCACCCGGCGTCCACAGACAGCGCGTCGGCAAGGGCCTGCACTGTGGTTCCTCTCGGGTCTCCAATCTCGCCGCGTTCGATCTGACTCACCATCGACGACGACAAGCCGGCGGCGAGGCTCAAGCTGCGGCGGCTCATCTTGCGCAGCTTCCGCGCGTAGGTGAGCCTCTGGCTCAGCGTGCTCGAAGGTCTCATGTACACCAAACTACACAGTGGATATTCCGCTGTCAAGCGACGTATAGCGTGCAGCCATGACAGGGCACTGTTCATTCGGCACTATCGATGCTGTGGGAACGTTGCCTGAACGCCTCGAAACGGCGCGCAAGAAGTGCGGCCTGTCGAAACGGGCGTGGAGCCTGAAGGCTGGCTTGTCGCCATCGATGGTGAGTCAGCTTGTCCGGGGTGCGATCACGAATCCCGGGTTTGCGACCATCTCACAACTGGCGGAGGCAGCCGGCGTCTCAGCGGCGTGGCTTGCCGGCGACGAGGACGCTGGTGCCGACGAGCAGCCAGCCCGTTGGGTCGAGGTCGAGGACCGCTACCCATCGCGCGCCGTGGTCATCGCCATGGCGCGCAAGAAGGGCATCGACGAGGCCGCCATCGAGGGGCTGGCGACGAAGGCCCACAAGTCCAGCGAGGACCCGGGCGAGAAGTTCTGGTGGGACGAGCTGATGAGGCTCGTGCGGCAGAGCCGAGACGCCGATCGGCAACTTGCCGCTATCAACGATGAATCGACCGAGGCGGAGCGAGAGGCGTTCGACTAGGGGATTCGGAACGGGTGGTCGGGAGATCGCCCTGTTGACGCGGCAGCCTGCCGCACGGACAACAGTAGCGAAGGGGAGGTTGCCATGAAGACTGTGCTCAATCTGACGGCAGTGGCGAGCGTTATGCTCTTTCTCGCTGGCCTAGGCCTGGGGATCTTGTTGATTGCCAGCGCCCAGTCAGCCTTGCATGAGATCGAAGCCGGGATCAGTTTCCTCATCGCCGCCATAGCGGTGGTTGGCTTGGCGGTCAGCATCGCCGCGCTTGAGGTCATCGGTAAGCTGGAACTCAAGGCGGCCGCAGCACCACCGCCGCCGGCGGTGCAGGCTCCACCGGTGGGGTGATAGGAAGCTACTCCTTGTCCCCGCCGGCGTCCTTCTTGGGGGGGGTGGAGGTGGTGGAGTCGACTCGTCGTCACGCCAGGGCCGCGTGGGCCTGACCGCATCTTTGCGGGGACGTTTGCCTGCAGCGACCTTCTTGCGTGGCCTCTCCGACGACCTTCCGGTCTTCGTGCCCTCCCTGCGTGTGGCCACTATTGAGATGCCTCTGGCAACGCTGGCGGAGCCAGCCTGTTCGACAGTTGCTCTCGCACCTGGACCTCGAGCCGCTTCACGAGGGCGTCTCGCCGGTCTTCGGTGTCCCGCGCCTGCAGTACCTCTGACTCCTCGACGATCTTCAAGAGCCGCTGACGCCGGGCCGTCTCGGCCACGCCACTCTCGAGATCGAGCAACTTGACACGGCCTGTCACGCCAGTCCACTCCGCGGCCAAGGCTTCGAGCTTGCGAGCGCGCGCGTCCAGACGCATCACCAACCCAACCGCAGAGGCGATGGCGGTCGCTGCTGTCAGCACACCCGCGATGGTTGGCTCGAGTTTGGCCAAGAGCGTGAGTACGGCGCTGGCCGAGCAGATGCCCACGAAGATGCGGATCAGTCGATCCCACCATGCGGCTTTCGCCGCTAGCTTGCGGTAGTAGGCCTCGTTCAAGAGTGCGTCGCAGTAGGCATCGACAATCTGTCCGTTGAGGTCTTCCACAGCCTTATCCTAGCATGCGCGGTCGGTTCAGCCCGCCACCAGCCCCTTCCGCGTCGGCTCGTCGTCGATCTCGACCTTCCTTATCCCTGGGTGATCGTCGGGCGCCGTCAGCATCAGCGGCACCGGCCAGACGTAGGCCTCGCCGCGCACGATGGCGCCGGCCTGCCGGATGACGGCCGACGGCGTCCCGGTCACCTCGCCGACGCGGAGCAGCGCCAGCGACTGTGTCACGCGTAGGGCCCTGGCGATGGCATGCACGTCGTCGCCGTGCTGGCGTCGAGCGGCCTGCAGCACTCGCCGGGGCAGCACCAGGGCTGCGCCGAGAGCGTCGCAGCGGGCCTCGAGGTCCTCGCCGCGGTAGCCGCGCTGCTGGTACCACCACTCCGCGAGCTCGTGGCCGACGAGCCAGCGTGCTCGAGCTGGTGACGTGCCCCGGGCGACGTACACGCGCCACTCGTTGCCGACGCGTGCGATGGTGGCCTCCTGCGCGATCGGCGCGTACCGCGGCCGCGTATCCAGCAGCTGCTCGCAGAGCACCCTCGGGCTGAGCACGTCGTCGGGGTCGCCGTGGGCCAGGCGATAGATGAGGTCGGCATCCCCCTCGACGTCGGCGCGCGCGTCATCGTCGAACATCGTGCCGTCGAGTGTACGTGAGCGGCGCGGCCGGGGGCAGGTGCGGAATCCCCAAAGCGAGCCGCCAAAAGCCCTGGGGGGCCCGATGATGTAGGTGACTGTCACACAAAAGCCATCACACATCGTTGACAGTTTGCTATTCACTGTGTAGTTTGCTGTTCATGCCCTCCCTCACCGACCCCCTCGTCACCGCCATGGTCGCTGCTGCCGCCCGCTACGGCGTGCCCCGAGGCGAAGCTGAGCACATCGCTCGCAACGCGCTGCAGGGCTTTCTCGGGCTGCTTGGTGACATCGCCGAGCGCGCTGGGGTGACCGACCCCGAGGCGATCGAGGCGATGGTGCAGGCGGCCTTTCGACCCCCGATCCACGTGACCGAAGACGACTTCACGATTGCAAGAGGTGAACAGTGAGCGACATGACGAACCCCGAGACGGGCGAGGTGACCCTCGTCCTGGCCGATGCGTCGGTCGAGATCGACAAGCTGGCCGCGGCGCTGTGCAAGGCCCAGGGCGCGGTGGGGCCAGTGATCAAAGAGCACACCGCCAAGGTCAAAACCAAGACCGGCCCAGGCTATCAGTACAGCTACGCCGATCTGGCTGCGGTGCGCGAAGCGAGCCGCAAGGCCCTCGCCGACAACGGGCTGTGTATCGTGCATCGACCGAAGGGGCGCAAGCTCCACGCGACGCTGCTCCACGAGTCGGGACAGTGGATGATCGTCGAGGTCCCCATCCTGGCGCCGGAGCACTGCGGGCCGCAGGACTACGGCTCGGCCCTCACCTACGCGCGCCGCTACGCGGAGACCGCGCTGCTCGGCATCGCTCCCGAGGACGACGACGGCGCTGCAGCCCAGCGACGCAGCCAGGCGCAGCCGAAGGACCAAGAGGCGCCGAGCGATCCAGGGTCGGTGCAGCTGGCCGACGAGTTCGAGCGGGCTATCGCTGCGGCGTCGGCGATGGGTGACCTCGGAGCCATCGGCGCTCAGATCGCCAAGCTCGCCCTTCCCAACGCGGAGAAGGACCGCCTGAAGATGGCGTACCGGACGCGCCGCGATGTGCTGCAACAGCGAGAAGCGGCGTGAAACACACCGAGGGATCATGGGCGCTCGCCCGCGGGGGACGGAGCGTCAACGTAGGTCTGCACGGGAAGATCCGACAAGAGCCAGGGCTCCCGCCCGACGAGCTCACCGCCAACATGCAGCTCGTCAGCGCGGCACCGGAACTTTACGAATGCGCGCTCGACACGCTTGCATTCATCGAGACCATACAGGCCAACGGGGGGATACCGCTCGACGAGTGCCTCATCGAGCTGGAGCGTGACGTGCAGGCCGCCCTGGCCAAAGCGGAGGGCCGGTCGTGAACCACGTCGACCGCGTCGAACTGCAGGACGTCGCCTGCACCGCAGCGACCAGCAGGGCGATCCTCGTCGACGTCGAGGGCGAGCAGGTCTGGATCCCGCAGTCGCAGATCCACGACGACAGCGAGGTCTACGGCCTCGGCCACACTGGCACGCTCATCGTGAGCCGCTGGATCGCTGAGCAGAAAGGGCTCGTTTGATGACCTTCTATCCCACCTTCTCCAAGCTCGACCTTGCGCACCGGTGCGCCTACCCGTGGACGTCATTCACCAAGTGGCCGAAGCTACCCTCGTCGGTATTCGCCACCTTCGGGACTGCGGTCAGCCAGGCGGCCGAGTGCATCGCCGTCTTCGGTGACGCACCGGTCGATGTCATCGCGGACCAGAACGGCCTGGCCGATGCCGATCGCCGCCGCCTGGGGCACGCGGCCTTTCACCTTGCTGTCCTGCTCGAGGAAGAAGCGGCCACTGATCAGTGGCGCAAAGCCGAGGTCGCCCTGGCCTACGACCAGCGCCAGCGGACGGCCCGGGAGCTTCCTCGATCGCACGCCCGCGACTACAGCCAGCGCACGCCAACCGAGCTAGTCGGCACCCCCGACCTCGTGCGCCTCACCGCCGATGGGCGGCTGGTGGTGCGCGACTGGAAGACTGGTCGCTATCGTGTCGGTGCCCAGCCCGGCGAGGACGCTCAGGTGCGAGCGCTGGCCCTGGCGGCTGCGCGCACCTACGGCGCTGACGAGGTCACCGTCGAGCTCGCCCAAGTCGACGAGCACGGCGTCCACATCGTGGAGGGCACCCTCGACGTGTTCGACCTCGACGAGGTCGCGGCCGAGCTCGCCCTGGTCGTCAGCAGCCTCGACGACGTGGCAGTCCCTGTCCCCGGCCGGTGGTGCTCGGAGTGCTACTGCCCCATCGTCAGCTGCTGCCCAGCGACGGCCAAGGCCATTGAAGCTGTGCAGGGAGCCAGCGAGCTCGCCCATCCGCTGACCGTCGATCTCGCCTCGGTGGAGCACGCCGCCTACGTCTACGACCGGCTGGGCGCCGTCGAGGACGCCGTCAAGGCCATCAAGGAAGCACTGAAGGCCTTCGCCGAGCACACTCCGATCCCGCTGAGCAACGGCAAGGTCTACGCGAAGGTCGAGAAGACCCGCAAGTCGATCGACCTCACTCCACCAGGGGTCCTTGTCCTCAGCAAGTACGGCGCAGCCGATGCCATCGAGCAGTCGGTCACCCGGGCCGGGCTGAAACGCTCGGTGAAGGCCTCGGCGCCGAAGGGCAAGGCGGCCGCCATCGAGCGCGAGCTCATGGCCGAGCTCGACAAGCTCGGGTGCGTTCGGGAGTCGAGCTTCGTGACGTTCAGCGAGATCGCACCAAAGAAGGAGAACGAGAGTGAATAGAGCACTTGTCAGCGGCAACCTCGGGAGCGATCCCGAGCTTCGGTACACCCAGGGCGGCACGGCCGTCCTCAACCTGCGCCTCGCATCGAACGAGCGGCGGAAGAAGCCCGGCAGCGACGACTGGGAGGACCACACCGAGTGGCACAACTGCGTAGTGTGGGGCAAACGGGCCGAGGGGTTAGGGAAGATCCTCTGCAAGGGCTCCAAGGTGCTCGTCGAGGGTGTGCTCCGCACGTCGAACTTTGAGAAGGACGGCACCAAGCACTGGCGCACAGAGATCGTCGCCCGCGAAGTCGAGCTGTGCGGGGGGGCGAAGAAGGAAGAGAAGCCAGCGAGCAACGGTGGAGGTCGCGACGATGACGACGACATCCCCTTCTAGCGTGCCGGTGATCGTGCTGCGCATGCCAGCACAACCGGTGCTCGACCTGGTCTGCCTCGAGGCGAGGGCTGAGGACCCGCGAAACGCGGTCTTCGTCGATGCCTTCGGGCGGGTGGAGGTGAAGCCGTGGAAGAAGTGAAGCCCGGCACCGCAAATGGTGCATTCCTCCGTGACGTGCTCCTCCTGCTCGACGAGCTCCTCTGCCGCGTCGAACCAGCCGAGCAGGAACCAGACTACCTCTTCGAGGCAATCGCCTTGCTCCAAGCCACCCTGTGCGGCACGGCCGATCCTGCCTTCGTGCGGCAGCGGCTCGAGGAACTCACGGGATGAGCTCCACCAACCGAGGCTCAACTCGCCACCCAGACGACCACTACGCCACCCCGAGCTGGTGCGTCGATGCGTTGCGCCTCGTGCTGCCTCGATTCGATGGGCTCGTGATTGATGCTGGCTGCGGCGAGGGAGCGATCCTCGAAGCACTCGGGCACGCGCCGGTGATTGGAGTGGAACTCGCTCACGCTCGCGCCCAGTTGGCCATAGCGAAAGGGCACCGCATCGTCGAGGCGGACTTCCTCGCCTACTCCGACCGCAACGTCCGGGCCGTCATCATGAATCCGCCCTACAAGCTAGCGAAGGAGTTTGTCGACCACGCGATGCGGCTCGTCCAACTCAACGACGGCTTCGTGGCCGCCCTGCTCCGCCTGCCATTCCTCGCTGGCCAGAAGCGCCGCGGCTGGTGGCAGGACAACCCGGCCGACGTCTACGTGCTGAGCAGGCGGCCGTCGTTCACCGGCAAGGGCACCGACTCGTGCGACTACGCGTGGTTTGTCTGGGGGCCTGGGCCTCGAGGAAGGGTGACGGTGCTGTGAACCTCCGCCGCATCGCCGAACAGCTGCGCCAGCGCGCCCGAGACCTGCTCAAGCTCGCTGACGAGCTCGACCCGCCGGCGGAGCAGCCCCGTCCGCAGCGCCGCCGCCCACGCCCAGCCGACCACGCCCGCGCCGCCAGTGCCCTACGCAAGGCCGGCATGTACCCTGCAGCAGAGCGATGAGACAGCGCGGCTCAGTCACCGAGCACCACGACCGCGATGGGCGGATTCGCCATCGTGTGCGCCTCACGGTGCAGGGCAAACGCCGCTCCCTTGGCATCTACGACACCAAGGAAGAAGCCGAGGCCGTCCTCGATGCTGCCATCGAGCAGATCGGGGACGACGGCTTCGCCCTCACGCTCGCCGGCTGGGGGGAGCGCTGGCTGAACCAGCGTGAGACCGACAAGCTGCACCGCTCGATACGGTCCACCAGATCGGTCTGGACGTCCCGCGTGGCCACCGCCCCCTTCGCCCTCTGGCCCATGCACAGCATCAAGCGGACTGACGTCGTGCGCTGGGTGCGGTCGCTGCTGCGCTCCACGGCGAAACCGGGGCACAAGCACAAGACCACTCCGAAGCGCCGCCTGGCCCGCCAGAGCGTGAGCAACGCCCTCGTGCTACTGCGTCGCTGCCTTTCGGACGCGGCGGACGAGGGACACATCCCGTCCAACCCGGCCGACGGCGTGAGGGTGCCGCGGGTGCCGACCACCGAGGAGGGCTGGACCTACCTCGACGAGGACGAGATCGCCGCACTGCTCGCCAAGCTCACGCCGGCCCAGCGCACCATCTTCACCGTGGCCATCTATACCGGCCTGCGCGCCGGGGAGCTGTGGGGGCTGCGGTGGGGCGACGTGATCTTGAAGGGCAAGCGCCCCGAGCTCGTCGTGCGCCACAGCTACCGCGGGCCGACCAAAGGAGGTCGGGTGCGCCGCGTGCCGTTGCTGGGCCAGGCTCTCGTCGCCCTGAAGGCGTGGAAGAAGGAGAAGCCCGGTGTGGCCCACGCTTTGGTGTGGCCGGCTGACGGTGGTGGCTGCCACGCCGAGGGCTACACGGCCGGCCTGCAGGCCGCGCTGGCGCGCGCCGGCATCACCAGAAGAGTCCGTTTTCACGACCTCCGCCACACCTGCGCTTCGCATCTCGTGATGGGCAGCTGGACCCGAACGGCCTGGCGCCTCGAGGACGTGCGCCAAATGCTGGGCCACCGATCGATCGTCACGACTGAGCGCTACGCCCACTTGGCGCCGGATGCGATCCACGGGCTGGTTGCGGACACCAAGCGGACACCACTGGACGACGCACCCAGTACAAAAAACGAGTGATTCCGCAGCGCCCCCGGGCCGAGTCGAACGGCCGACCAATGGTTTAGGAATCGTCGGCGCTGGTGAGTGATGTCGCGAGGTTGGGTGGGCTGGTGGCCACTTGGTGGCCAGCGCCGGATCCCCCCGCCAACTCCCCCATCGCCCAGTCGAGCCCGTGCTCCCCGCGCATGACCGAGTCGGACACGCCCATCAATCTCGCCGCCTCGAGGGCCACGAACCCCTCGAGCTCGTCGTCGGTCGGGACCAGCACTTCGGGCTCGAGCTGCGGATACGACACCGCGCCCACGAAGGACAGATCGCCGATGTGCCGGTCGACGTCGCTCCACTGGTCGCCCACGTTGGCGTCGAGGGTCCGGTAGTCGTCCCCGGGGACCACGGCCACCCGTGCAGCGTGCCCTTGCCCGTTGGTCCGCCGGAACGCATCCCTCCCCTCCCCGAAGGCCGGGCCGCCCCGTGTCAGGATGGCCAGGTCGCCCACCTGCAGGACGTACTCGCCCCGCCGAATACGGGACGCCCCCCGGGCTGACCCGTTGGCCAGCGCGTCGAGCCACAGCTCGATGACCCCGGCCCGCCAGCCGTGAGGTACCTTCTCCCCCTCCACCGCGGCCGTGAAGGCCGCCCAGGAGGCCGCCGCGGCGCACCAGTGGGTCTCGTCCGTCTTGAGCCACTTGCCGATGCGCTTGCCGTCCCTCATGCAGCCGGCGAGGTACTCCAGGATGCGTGGGTGGTGCTCACCGCCTGGCCTCTCCTTCACCCCTGCGGCCTGCTCGGCCTGGCTCAGCTTCAGCGCCCGCACCCCCAGGGGCGCCCCAGGCTGCGTGGGCGGGGGATCGTCGTCCACCGCAACACCAAGCCGGTCACGGCGGTCCAGGAGCTCGACGACGGCATCAGCGAGCCAGGGTGCCCCCCACTCGGTGAGCGCCGCCACGTGCTCGTCGTGGTCGGAGCGGTACCGGTCCTCGG
>Ga0180431_10004138_pt1 | contig 18282 bp, 15 predicted proteins | sample SS_ome_11_FD_132459 | JGI IMG/M metagenome (GOLD analysis project Ga0180431, IMG submission 132459) | Hypersaline lake sediment archaeal communities from the Salton Sea, California, USA - SS_1_MS_1 metaG | ecosystem: Environmental > Aquatic > Non-marine Saline and Alkaline > Hypersaline >... | reverse complement strand
GTGATATATCTGTAGCTGCCATCAATGAAAATAAAACACAGTATGCTTATTTAGATACTGATATAGGTGTTCCTTATAATGACTTTGATCCACTCTTAACAGATAGTGTAAATCTATTGCAAACATTTAGCCCACAGCAACTTATTGCATATGATAAGATAAAGGTTCATTTTATTTCAGGATTTAACTTTACTGGTTTTGATGGAATTATTTTTGAAACATTAGTTCCTAGAAGAGATGGTAAGTTGCTAAACCTATCGTCTATAAATTTCTTAAAGACAGATACACCTGTATTTAATCCTGATCCAATTCTAATTAATGATAAGTTATATGCTACTTATATTGAATGGCGTGTACCTTCTCTTTACTTTATGAATAATGGATTTAATAATACTGTGCCTAATGGTTTAGGATATAAGTTAACAGAAGGCCAAGGCTTTTTAGGTACTCCTACTATTACACTTAAGGCTACTGGAATTTATGAAACTATAGTTGAAAACAGTTATAGCTATTATAATGTAGAAGAAATTAATTCAGTTACTATTGCCAATAGAGATATTTATGATGACCTCTATGCAAGTGTAGTTGAATCAGATAGTGGAGATTATTTTGAATTAACTGGTATGGTGACCGGTTCTACATTCTCTAACTTTATTGCACAACTTAATTCATCAGGTGGTGACTATGTAGTATTTCATGAAATTAATGTAAGTGAACAGATAGGTACTAATTTTACTAAAACCAGTACTCAGGTATTTACTCAGACTACAAACTTTGATAATCCTATCTTATTTAGACCTATTGTATTAAATAGTGCAATTGCTGCATCGTTCTCAATAAATTACTTATTAAGACTTTATAATAGAGCTGATAATACACAGATAATTAAACAGGCAAATTTAACTTCATTTGATGTTAAGAAATATGGAAGAAGATTAATGAAGATAAATTTAGGTGTGGTGCCAACAGTTGCAAATGTCTATAATCAAATATCTAAAGATGATGGAAGTAACATTATAGTTAATAATGGAAATTCCGGAACTATTCCTGGAGAAACATCAGAACAAACAGCAGAGCAATTAGTAGTTAAGACCAAGTATGTTACTTCATTTAGAGATAGATTAAATGTAAAGGCTGCAATTTCACCAGCAAAAATACAAACATTAACCGAAGACGATGGCAGTACAGACTAACATATCAGTAACAAAAAAGGAAAGAGAGTACTATAAAAAGTTTACATCTCTTAATCCTACAGCAGAACCGTTACCGCAAGGTGATGGTGTTATTAGAATATCTCCATTTGATGATTACATTATCTTTACACTTTTTGATGAGACTGGTGAAAATGGTGAAATGGCAGATAAGCCGATTGATTTAAGTAATGTAGGTACTCTTACTTTAGTTTTTGTTGGTGAGGATGATGAAATAAGAATTCCTAATTTTACTAGAGTACAGGAAGTAGACCCTTCGCAAGGACAGGTACTCTTTAAAATTGATAAGGAAAATTCAAAGAAGATTTTATCATTAGATAATAACAACTTTTATATCTCTACAAGAATGGAAGATGAAAGTGGTGTAAGTGATGAAAGTGTTTTATATACAGGTACCTTCTTAGGTTTAAATGATGCCGCCAAACAAACAATGACTTCTAAGTTAAATGAACAGGCATTGCTATATTCACAAGAGCTGGCTAAATTACAGACCGAAATAGAAAGACTTAATGCTCAATTGGCTGAAATGATATCTTTAGACGAAGAACAAATTGCAACTATACAAGCATTAGAAGCCTCTAACTTATCTCTCACTAATGAAGTAGCTACTCTTACTGATAAGTTAGGTGCTCCTGAATCTGAATTGGCTCTAAAGGAAGCCGAAGAAGCTCAGGCTTTGGCCGATGCAAATAAAAAGAAAAGAGAACAGGTTGCTGCACTAAGAAAAAGAGCAAAAATTGAAGCATCAAAGAAAAAGGAAAAAAGATACTTCAAACAAGCCGCCAATAATCTACAAGAATTTAATACCCAGAAAAACCCAGTAACGGTAAGTACAGCATAAGGGTCTGGTAAATTTAGAACCTTACCAGGTGGACTAAAAATTGAGATATGATATTAAGCGCAAGAAATAATCAATTTAGGTTTGAGTTTCCTAGAACATTTATCCCAAAGGAAATTTCAAATAAGTATAGACCTTACTTAAACAGGATACCTGGCGGTCTTATAAAGGAGCCTATTGATTACTTTAATTATGGAATACAGTCAATGAATTTACCAGGGCCATCATTTGACCCTGTTACCCAGAATGACTTCCCAGGTAATACTAGGAGCTTTAGAAGTAGCTTACCTACACAAGAGCTATTTGATAAAACTTTAACCGTTACAATGCAAGCATTTGATGGATGGATAAATTATTGGATGGCTGTTGAAACTTTTGACTATTATTATAAGCTATCAGGTAAAGATCCATTTGTGCCAGAGGGTGTAGGCTTACAAATGCTAGATGGTGAAGGAAATATTTTTGTTACCGTTCAGCTAAAAGATATGATAATGACCGGTGTGAGCGCATTAGATTTAAACTTTTCAAGCAATACAGTAGAATTCCAAACCTTTGATATTAACTTCACGTATAACATACTTGATATAGCAGTCAATCTTGTCTAATATATAAACAAAGGAAATAGAGTACAATGAAAACATTTAAAGATTACCTTACCAAAAACCATAATGACTCAGTAGATGTTGAGGCTTTACTAAACGAATCATTAACTGATGAGCAAGAGGCCGCAATAGATGAAGCAGTTGATCTCATAATGAAAGAACATGAAAGTGGTCGTGACCTTGAAGAAGTAATGGAAGAAGTAATTAATGAAGGCATCTTAGGTTCGGTATTAGGTGGTCTTACAGGATTTGCTTTAGGAAAGGCTGTAGGTAAAGCGATTGCTAAAGTATTAGGTATTCAAAAGGGTGCTCTATATGATCTGTTGACGAGCAGATTGGTGGCGGCGGCCTTAGGTTCGATTCTTGGTAAGAGACTTTAATCTTATCTAAGTGATTTATACAGGAATTGATTTTTCTCTTAATAGCCCAGGGGTTTGTGTACAAAACCACCAAGGTGAATACAAATTTATAGCTTTTTTTAATTACGGTAATCGTATCTGGGATGAAGAAGGTCGCAAAATACCTAAAGCATTTTCAGTTCATAAAGAACTAATGGATAGCAAAACTATATTAGGCTTTCCTTATTATAGGCATGTAGCAAGTAAGGATTTTTTACTTAGGGAACGAGAGAAAATGGCAGATGGTCAATCTATAGCTGATCTTATTGGAGATATCTTAATAACACTATTTGGAACAGACTCACATAAAGTTTCTCTTGAAGGGTTCTCTTATGGTTCTAAAGGTAATTCATTTATTGACATTGTACAGTATAACACATTTCTAAGAAATAAGTTAGTTAATGCATGGGGTGTCAATAAGATATCAATTTACCAACCATCTCATATTAAAAAGCTAGCAGGTAAAGGGAATGCAAATAAGCACTATATGGCTAAGGCATTCCAAGATGATGTACTCAATGATAAGAACCTGAGAAAAACTGAATTGTGGAAGTGGACACAAGGTAAAGACTTTTCAGAAAAAATCCCTAAGCCTTTGGATGATTTAATAGATGCGTATTTTATTTTAAATGCAAATAAAGAAAAAGGATGAGATCACAGTATACTTACAGCCTACAACCTTAAAACCACATAATACTTAAATGCTAGTAAATAGATACTTCTCTTTCAATCAATCAGTTAAATTTTATATATAGAGTTTAAAACTTAGTTTCAGAAAATCATGATAAAGGCAATAAAAAATAGAATATTTCTTAAAAAAGATGAACAACCTGAAAAAATCGGAAGTATATACATGCCAAAAACAGAAGGGCAGTATGCCCCACCATATTCAGGTACAATCATTTCAGTAGGTAATGAGGTTAAGGATAGTGATTTTAAAGTAGGTGTTAAAGTATTCTTTCATGACATGGCAGGAACTGAATTTGAGTATAATGGGGAAAAGATTTTCAGTATTCGTGAGAATGATATAACTGCAATTATTCCCTAAAATATTTTTCTACTGTGTAAAACTAAGTAGAGAAACGGATATATAAATAACAAAGGAACTGATTATTCAGGGACTTTTTAAACTGGCACTAACAAGGCAAAGTATATTGGCAATTCCCGGGCACGCAAATAGGCAATGCTAAGTTATGGCTTTTAAATTAACAAAAGTAAAACTTAAAAAAGGCAATTAAAATGGCAAATGAATTCGACATTTTCAGTGTAAGCGTCAAGGACCTTGACACTGGAGACAGACCCGCACCAAGCAGCGATCTGTATTCACCAAAACCCGATCAGGGGCAAGACGGTACCTACCGTTCATTAATTAGGTTTCTACCTAACGTAAAAAATCCACGTAAACCTTTCGTTCGTAAGTATGTCTATTGGTTGGAAGACCGAGATGGCAACGGATTCTACGCAGATTCACCGTCTACCGTTGGAGACAAATGTCCGGTACAGGATATGTTCTTCAAACTTAGAAACTCTGAATCGGCTGTAGATAAAAAGATGTCGGAAGGGCTTAAGCGTAGAGAAGTATTTTACGCGCTGGTTCAAATTGTTAAAGATCCACAGAACCGAGATCTTGAAGGTCAAATTAAAGTAATGAAATTTGGTTACAAGATTAAGACTAAAATTGATGAGGAACTTAATCCACAGTTTGACGAACCTACTCAAGTGTTTGATCCATTTGAAGGAAAGAATTTTGAATTGGTTATTTCTAAGAAAGGCGGTTATCCTAACTACGATTCATGTAAATTCCAAGGCTCTCGTTCTGCTATGACAATCAACGGAGAAACTGTAACCGCTGATGATGCAGGGAGAACTGCAATTTTGGATTATATTAAAGATGCACCTGAATTAAGTAATTTCGATTACCGCCCATGGAGTGATGAACAGAGAAACAGAGTTATGAACGTTCTTTCTCAATTTAGTAACCCAGGGGAGGCTATCGAAACTGTTACCAAACCACAAGCTGCACCTGAACCTAAGAAGGCTGAAAAGGCGGCTGAAGTTGTAACTGAAACTGCTTCAGATGGAGATGACTTTGATGATTTCATTAATGGATTAGATCTTTAATCCTATGGGAACAGAAGTAGTAATATCTTCTGAGATGAAGACTCGGATTATCGATAAGGTAGTCCGAGTTCTTCATCAAACCCATTCTCATCCTGAGAAAAGAAGAGTCTTAGAAGGAAGAGAACGTCTAAACTTTGCATGCCCTTATTGCGGTGATTCTGCTAATAATGCAAGAAAGAAAAGAGGTAACCTTTATTGGAATGATTTATACATCCACTGTTACAACTGCTCGGCTCATGTAAGCTTAGATGTATTTCTAAAAGATCATAATTTAAATTTTGAAGGAGAAGACCGTATTGATGTTCTAAACTTTATCAAAGAAAATCGAAAAAGCTTCTCGTTAGGTGAAACGTTAGAATTTCATCTCTTTGAAAAAATTAAGGATCTCTCATTAACATTTGATGAAATTGCATTAGGCTTTAATGTTTATCCAATTAACTCTCTTACATACAGAGCATATCCCTATCTTAAGAGTAGATTACTTCATCATAAAACAGAATACTTTGGATATGATCCTAGACGAAAAGAACTATATGTTTTTAACCTAACGGCTGATAATAAGATTATAGGGTTTCAGACTAGGAATTTATCTGGAAAAGGCGGTGGTCCTAAATATAAAACCTGGAATATTGAAAGGATTTATGATAGACTTAAAAAACCGCTTAATGTATCTGAAGAAGAAGTGGATTCTTTAAATAAGATATCCATGATCTTTGGTATTCTTACCGCAGATATGAGTAGGGATTTTACTGTGTTTGAAGGTCCTATAGATGCTATGTTTATGACAAACACAATCGGCTTAACTGGTGTAAAAAAGCAAATATTAGATTTTAATGATATTCCTACAGTTAGATATTTCTTTGATAATGACATTGAAGGAAAAACAAGAATGATTGAAAAACTAAAGTCAGGTAATACTGTCTTTATGTGGGATAAGTTTTTAAAGGATTTTAGAATACCATCAAAAAAGGTTAAGGACTTAAACGATCTGGTGAAGTATGAGTATAAACATAGAACTGGGTGTCTAAGTCAGTTAGATAAATATTTTACAAATAATCATTTAGATTTAATTTTCGTATGATAAAAAATTATAATGAATTTGTGACTGAGCAATTTGATGATTTTTACAAAGACTTTGAAACCTCAAAAAAGAAACTTAAACTCTTTACTAAATTTGGTAAGATGAAAGTAGATTCGTTTGATACTAGTTTTACATTACCTGAACCTAAGAAAAAGTTTCAACCTAAGATTAAGAATTATAAAAAGACTAACAACGATAAAGGTATATTTTAATGGCATTTGACGATACACAAATTAAAGAAGCTAATGAACAGTTAGAACAACGCCTAACTAAAGATCGTGATGACTGGAAAGAAAAGATCAAAGATCTTGTAAGTAAGCTTAAAAGTATGAATGAGCTATCAGAATGCCAAGTAAGAATGTTATCTTATAGACAGATACTTTTAGATAAGGTTACTGATTTTAAGACAACAATATATAAAAGAAATGCTACTTGGGATAAATATTATAAATCACAGTACAGAGAATATTCTATTAACTACGATGTTAAGCTAACCAGTGGCGAAAAAAATCAATTCATTAAAGCAGACTTATCCTCGCTTAGGACTCAAATAGATATGTTACAATCTCATATTGATTACTATTATGAATGTATCAAAACTCTAGATAACATGGCCTTTGCTATTAGGAATCGTATCAGCTTAGATGATAAAGAATTTTAGTGGAACTTTCCCTATCAGAAAATAAAAAGTTTTTAGTAATTGACTCATGTACCGAGATGGAATATGAGCAGTTAAAATCTAGTCTTACAAAGAAGATTGAAGGCTGGAGGTTTCATCCCTTGGTTAAGAAAAAAGTCTGGAATGGTGAAATTTCATTCATAAAAAAAAATAAAATTCCTGCAGGTTTATGGAAAGAGGTTATTGATATTTGTAAAGAATATGATTACCAGTTTACTTTAAATGGAATAACTAATATCTTTGATACTTCAATTACCGAAGATGTCTTTAGAGAATGGGTTGATGACTTTTTTAAGAACTCTGATATTAAGCCAAGAGACTATCAAATTGATGCTGCATTAAAAATTCTTAAGTATAGGAGATGCCTTGCTGAATTGGCTACATCTGCAGGTAAAACCCTTATCTCTTTTATGGTAGTTGCTTATATGATGGAACAATTAGGTAAAAAGAAAATCTTAATGATTGTACCTAATGTTAGTTTGGTTGTACAGGCAACTGGTGATTTTGAGGAATACAATAAAGGCAGGGTACCTATTAAGATTCAACAAATATATGCAGGTGTTAAGATACGAAAAAGCTCAAATGTAGTTATTGGTACTTATCAATCATTAACAAAGAAAGATGATGAATACTTTAGCCAATTTGATGCTGTCTTTGTAGATGAGGCACATAAAGGAAAAGCAAATTCCATCCAAAAGATTATGGATAAATGCTGGCATTGTGATTATCGTTTTGGTCTTAGTGGAACTATTCCTAAAAGAGGAACTGTTAATAGGTTAAGTCTGATGTCGGCGATGGGACCATTAGTTACTCAAGTAAAAGCCGCACACTTACAGGATGAAGGTTATATTGCAAAATGTAAAGTATTACAGATCCACATGGAATATGCAACTGATGCCCAAAAGGAAGCATTTTCATCTCTATCTAAAAACCCATATGACAGACAGAAGCTATTTAATTTAGAGCAAAACTTTATTAATGAAAGTGAAAAAAGATTAGACTTTATTTGCCAGGTAATTAAAAAGTCAACATCTAACTCATTAGTCCTATTCCATAAAATAGCATACGGTGAAAAGATTTATCAAAAGCTTAGAACAATAACTGATAAAAAAGTCTATTATGTAGACGGTTCAGTAAAGTCTGATTTTAGAGAAGAGTTTAAAAGCAGAATGGAAAAGAATGATGATGTTATTATTGTAGCTTCATACGGAACATTTTCTACAGGTATTTCTATTAAAAACATACATAACATATTTTTTACCGAGTCATTTAAATCTGAGGTCATTATCAGACAGTCAATTGGTCGTGGATTAAGAAAGCATGCATCTAAAGATACTGTTAAGATTTATGATTTTATTGATGACTTTAGATATAAAGCCGACGACCATGATTGGATGAATTACATTTATCGTCATGGTATGGAACGCCGAAAAATATACAAAGAAGAAAAATTCCCGTTTGAGGTTCAGAATGTTAGATTCTAATATAGAATATCTTTCACATGGGGCATGGATATATAAAAAAAGAATCAAAAAAAGATAAATTAACATGAAACCAATCAAAAAGTTTTCAACGATTGCTACGGCAACTGATTCTCTTAATGAATCTGCTAAGGTCAATCAAGACGCCGTAATGGATCTTGTTAAAAAGATGGGTTACGAAAGTGTCGAAGAATTAAAAAAAGAAAAGAATCTTTTGTCTAAATTAGAAGCATTATTAAAAGACTTTACTCCAAAGCAAGATATATCTGAAGATGAAATTGAAGAAGATAGAGCTGAAGATATTGAAGATGAAGTAAAAGCCAAAGGAGAACCTAAATCACTAGAGGGTGAAGAAGGTGAAAAGGAAGAAGATAAAGAAGTAGGTGGAACCGGTGAAGTTTCTGAAGAAGATACTGCTGAAGAAATTGAAGATGAGGTATTGGCTAAAGGCGAGCCTAAAGATTTAGAAGATGAGGCTGGTGAAAAAGTTACTGATGATCAACCTGTTACTGATGAAGTACCTGCTGAAGGTGATGATGAAGAATCAGGCATTGATGTAGAAGAGGAAGAAGATACTCCTGCTGCTACTCGTAGAATAATGGCATTTGAAGATTTCATTAAAGAAAAGGAAGTTACTGTTAATAAGAATGTTAAGTATCATGATGATGACGAGGAGCCAGAAGATTATGCAGTCCCTGTTGCTGAAGAAGATGAAGAAGAAGAAATTGAACATGATAAAGATGCAGCAAAAGATGACTATGCTCATATAGAGGATTTGAAAAAGGATGCTGCTGATGATAAGGAAGAAGAAGACGAATTGGAGGATGAGGATATGTATCACAAGAAAGAAGAATCAAGAATTATGCCTTTCTCTAAATTTGTTAATGAAGAATACGGTTCTGAAGAAGTTGATAACGGTCCTGAGCTAAAGGGTGAAACGGCTGACCAAAACGGCATTGTGATTAAGGTTGCAAAAGGTGACGGTTCTGAATCAGCTGCCGGAATTGCAGGTGATATTATGGATATGGGTAAACCTGAAGAAGAGCCTGATTCAAAAGGCGAAGAATTGGTTACCAAAGATCAAAATATTACTAAAGCACCAAAAACGGCAAAGGGTGAAGCCGATGTACAAGGCACTGTTGTTGTAAAGGAAGAAGAAGAAGTTGAAGCTGAAGAAGAAACTGTTGAAGAAGCTAAAGTCAATGAAAAGAAAGTTCCAAAAAAAGGTTCACCTGATTATCACCAACACAAAATTGCAGTAGATACGGTTAGAAATCCTATGAAATCTTTTATGGGTGGTCCATCTTCGAAAGAAGCAGAGGAAACTTTAATAAAAAAGTTTGGATACAGTAAAAAAGAAGTTGATAAACTAAAAGAATCAGTAAATGAAGCTGAAATTAAGTCTGATAAGGAATTTGAAGAATATGCAACTGAAATTCTAAAAAGCGCCCACGGAGATAAATTTGATGAAGCTAAAGCAAAAGAAGTTATTGACGGTCTAAAATCTAAGTATAGCGGAGATTACGGTGCTATGGTTGGAGCGTTACAATCTTCAATGGGATAACATAAACTAATTACATGAAACATATTAAATTGTTTGAAGAATGGCTGGCTGACAAAAGCCAGCCATTTCTTTTTGAAGGTGGTGCCGCTGGTCATATGAGCCACCCATACGATGATAAAGGATTAACCTTTGGTGACTTTAAAAAGATTGTTGATGCAGGGCTTCGTGGAGAATTGAACTTCGAAGAGGATCCTATTGAAAAGACCGATGGGCAAAACTTATTTGTTACCATGAAAGATGGTAAAGTTATGTTTGCTAGAAATACTGGAGACACTAAATATCCAATGTCATTAGGTCAATTTGTTTCAAAATTTGAGGTTCATAATGTTCCTGGTGTTAGGGACACTTTTGTTTTTGCTGCAAAAGATTTGGCTAACCTTTTATCTAAGTTACCTGCTGCTAAGCAAGCTGAGATATTTAATGATGGTAAGAACTTTATGAACATGGAGCTTATCTATTCTAAAAATCCCAATGTAATTAACTATGATACTGATGTTATTCAATTTCATAATATTACAAAAACGGACGGTGATGGAAATATTTTAGGTACAGATAGTAGACCTGCTAAAGAAATTCCACAAATCTTAGCCAAAGTAAAATCAAACGTAGGTAAAACATTTAAGATTATTCCACCTAGAATACTTCAATTACAAAGAGATGTTGATTTTAGTAAAAATAAGAAAAAGTTTGAAGATAAGATTATTGCTTTACAGAGAAGATATGGCCTGAATGATGGTGATGAAGTTTCTCGTTACCATGAAATGTGGTGGAGGGAATTAATTGATGCAGACTTTCCTAATCTTTCACAGGACGTTAAAGAAGGGCTTTTACGAAGATGGGCTTACGGTGACAAGAAAACATTAAATATGAGATCTCTTGCTAAACAGATTGGAAAGGAAGAAGCTGCATTAGTTAAGAAGTATGATAAGGAAGATGTTAAGAAAAAGTATAAAGAAAACATTAGACCTTTTGAAGATCTATTCTTGGAGCTTGGTGCTACTATTATTAGGAATGCAAGTAATTTTGTTGCGGCAAATCCATCTGATGAAGCACAAAGATTAAGAGCTTATCTTGATACCGAAACTACTAAAATTAGAAAAGGCGGTGGGGTTGATCAAATTAAAAAAGTTGAAGACCAATTGGCTAAACTTGACCGAATAGGTGGTCTTGATTCAATTTATCCAAGCGAAGGTATTGTCTTTAGATATAATGGAAAGCTATATAAATTAACCGGTGCCTTTGCTCCACTTAATCAATTATTAGGTATTATTAAGTACGGATGATAGATAGACTGGATTCTTATATTGCTTGCCTCTAGAGGGAGCCATCATTTGAGTTTTTGGTATATACTCTAACTGCTATAAAGTATGATAAAGGGCGACTACATAACCGCCCTTTTTCTATATGGTTATAATCTAAAGAATATATAAACTGATAATCAAAAATAAGCAAATGAAAGAGTTAACTCAGATTTATAAAGATTCAGGAAAGCAACTTATAGATGATCTTTTTAAGGACTACCTTGTAGTAACAGAAAAATTATCCGGATCTTCTTTCTCTTTTCAGCGAAAGGGTGATAATGTGGAATTTTATAAAGGTGGAAACCAAAGACCTATTAACCTAATTGATAGGACACTTATGGTTTACTATGAAAAGCCTATCAGCTACATTAAATCTGTAGTTTCTAAAAACCTCAATAGTATACCTGAAAACTGGAAATTCTGTTTTCAGTATTTTGTTAACAATCAACCCGGTTTAATAACTTATGATAGGATGCCTAAGAATCATCTGGTTCTTACGCATATTAAAGTCATGACTCCTAGTGGTAATGTTATGAAAGTTATTGAAGATCCTAGAGTTATTAATGACTGGGCAAATGCATTAGGTGTTACTCCGCTATTGCCTCTATTTAAAGGCTATCTAACAAATGATCAAAAACAAAAAATTAAAGAGTTCTTAAATACTCCTAAGGAGGACCACGCAGAAATCTTTAACACTAATTCATTTGCAGAATATCTTTTAAGAATTTTAAATCCTTCTATCCAATCTACTACTTTACAAAATGATTTAAAGAAACCGATTGAATCAATAATATTTAAGTTTTATAAAGCTGGGACTAAGCAAAACGTTGCAGCTAAGCTAATAGACCCTTACACAGTTAACCTTATGAAAGATAAGGAACCTATTGATTTAAGAAAGGCACCTGCTGATATTAATGAAATTATCTTATTGGATCTTTTAGCATTTATTGAAGAAAGAGGAATTAAGAAACATGAGATCTTGGGGGATACTGAAGATATGAGATACATTGAATTAGTGTCAAATATTTTTAATGACTATGTAACTAAGAGAGGTAAGGATATTACAAAGATTGATATTGAAAAAGCCGAGTTTGCAAAAGGTAATGAGTTTGATCTTAACGTAGAATTAATACCAAGCCAAAGAACTAAAGATATACTTAATGAAAATCCACAACTTAAAGATCTATTTAAGATAATGTTAGGATCATTAAAAAAGAAAAGAAAAAACGGAGGAAACATCATGACACCATCTGTCATTAATGATTTTAATCAAATGGTAGATAAAGTAACTGATGTCATACAACCAGATGAGGATGATTCATTTAAGACTTTTGATGATTATCTAAAGATTAAGTCAACCAATGAATCTCTTTTGCCAACAGCTGAAGAAATGATAGTTGAGGAAAAGGTACTTAATTACAATTCGTTTATTAATTTAGGTAAAGTTAATATGTCTACCCAATTGTCTGAAGCAGCTGATTATAGCAAACTAACAAAGAGACAGACCAATTGGGTTAAAGGATATGAAAAATTTTCAAAGTCAAAAAATTGGATTAAGCCTAAGTCTAAAATTTCAGGAGAATATCTTAGAGCTGAATTCGGAATGAATGATGGTACTGCTGAATCTGAAATAGAGAAGTATTTGTTTAAAGTATTAGGCATTAAGAAAAACCAGTATTCAATAGAACAAATATCAAAAGGCACATACGTACCCAATGCAGGTGGAAAAATATCAAGTGATTATGATTCTTATGCAATAACAATACTTAAGCCTGTTACTGATTCATTTGGAGATCCTTATAAAAAAGGTGATATTTTATACATTACGAATAGAGTTAAAGTTTCTTCTACTGGTGAAGCTGCGGTTATAGGTAAAAAGGATTTAACACCTGATGCAATGAGACTTCCCGTTTCTGAATATAAGGATTCCGCTAGTCTATATTCAGCTGTTCAGAAATACATAAACTCTACACAATTACCAGATAACTATAAAAATTTTATTCTTAAGAGTTCAATGGAAGTTGTCAACAACCAAAAGAACAGTAATTCGTATGATGACTTTGAGGAATATGCTAATGCTAAGTCAGGGTATTTATTCTATTCAATTTCTAACAGTTTGTTTGAAGGTATAGATGCAATATCAATTAATAACTTTCAAAATGACTATGGTGAAGTTTTAGGCGGATTTATGTTATTTAATTTGCTAAAGAATACGGGTAAAGGGTTGTCCTACCCAACAGCATCTAACGAGAAACTGGTGGACTTTTACTTCGATGGTTATAGTGTTTCTTCAAAGGCTGGAAGTGGAGGTACACCAACGGGTGATACTATTATTCAAAAAATTAATTCATCCTATAAAGAAGGTAATTTAAGTTTTGATACTACCGATGAACAGGATTTTTATAATAATGTTATTAAGCAATGGGTTAATCCTCCAAAATTAGATAGAAGCGGTACATACAATAATATTATGAACTTATGTAATGTTAACATAGCAGATACAAATAATTCAGGTTATTGGTACATATTATCAAAAGTTAATGTCCAGCCTAGCGGTGCTACTAGAGATGCTATAGTTTCTTATCTTGATAAAATAGCGGAAGATGAGACTGAGTTTAAAAAGATTATGAAAGAATTCTTTGATAAGTCTGGGATTGACCAGAGTAGATTAGGAATGGACAGGGTGTATCCTGCATATGTTAAGAAAATGAATGCAAACGATAAAAACAGAATTGGGTTTGTATTTTATCCTTTAATGGTTGAAGCCACATCAATTCTAAATAATAAGTACCAAAAGCAATTGACTAAGTATGGGCAAATGGTTACAGATATAAAACAGTTATACTTAGATGTATTGGTTAAGAAAGGAGAATTTAGGTTTAAGACGGTTCCATTTAAGTCAGCTGAATTTAAGTTTGAACAAAAAGGATCTATACCTAATCCATTCAATTCTAATATGGGAATAAAAATTCTTAAATAAATAAAAAAATTAGTATCATAATGAAGAACCTTAAAAAATTAGATAATTTCATAACAGAGAAAAGGGTTACAGTTAAGAGAAGATACACTGAAAAATATCCAGCCAAGAATGTATCAACTTCTGCGAGAGTTCGCAATACGGTTTTGGATGCTATTGCGGATGGTCACCTAACAGAAGAAGAAATTCAAAAAATCTTATCTGAGGTTAATGCTCATAAAAGATGGCTAAAAAGAAATCTTAGTTTATTTAATATTAGTGAAGATGAAACTGGAGTTAAGAGATATACATTGTCACCTTACGGTAATAGAGTTAAAAATGCAACTCGAGTAGTTAACGAAGAATCAATCACCGAAGCGCTAAAGGTACCTCATCCAAAGCCTGGAATGAAAAAGGTAAATATCTTTGTTGGAAGATTCCAACCTTTTACCTTAGGGCATGTTAAAGTATTTGAAAAAATGTATAAGGAAAACGGTTTGCCCGTAGTTGTTTTCTTAGTAAGAGGTAAAAACCCAGATCCTGAAAAGAGACCTTTTGATGAAACTTTACAACAGGCTATGTTTGCTAAAATGGCTAAACAGTATCCCTTCCTAGAAACTGCAATCGTGGTTCCTAATGGTGCAATTGATACTCTCTTTGCTGCTGCTAGACCAACATATGAACCGGTTATGTGGGGTTATGGAACTGACCGAAAGAAGGCATATGATTCAATGATTAATAAAGATTCTTATAGAGAGCAGTTAGGAGTAGATCCAGATTTTAGTGGATACGAAATCTTTAGAACTGATGATAACATATCAGCATCCAAAGTTCGTAATGCCCTTAAGATAGATGATGAAAAGGCATTTAAGAAAATGACGCCAAAGAGTATACATAGCTTTTACAAAACTTTGCAAGATATAATCCAACCTGTAAAGGAGTCCAAAGAAATGAAAAATTTAAAATCACTAAACGAGTATAATGCCAGCAAAGAGTAAAGCACAACGAAGACTATTTGCACTCGCCCTCCAATTTAAGAGAGGCGAGATTGCAGCTTCTGAAGTATCAAATGAGGTTAAAGAACTTTCCAAACTTCCTGAAAAAGATCTTAAAGATTTTGCAAGTACTCCGGAGAAAGGTCTACCTGAAAATCTTATGCCTACCAATATCCCAGGAATGGGTGATGTTGAATTACCAGGTGACCCAGGATCTTTAAATTCCTTTGATGGTCAAGCAGTGGGTAGTGGTGATATCCCATTTAATCTATCAGATGATGAGGATTCTAAAAAGAAAAAGAAGAATTGGCTTTTATCGTTCAATGAGTACATTAATAAATAATACAAAGCCAATTTGAAATTAATCGTAAATAATGCCCGTTTTACCAAAAAATCAACTTAAGTCCCGGTTTGAGAGTGGTGATCTTATCACACAGGACAGTATGTTTGATCTTATTGATTCTGCGTACACACCTACATTTGTAGCAGGATCAAATATTGTCATAACAAAAGTAGTAACACCATCAGGTGATCAACTTACAATTTCATCTACTGCAAGTACTATTGATCCAGCATTAATCTATAATGGTTCAGCTAATCCAACATCAATTGTTCCAGTATTAGGAAGTAATACATCTATTAATCCATATTCAACGGTTGGCGGAGGTTCCACTAACACTGCATCAGATTGTTTTGCAACAGTTAGCGGTGGATACTGTAATACTGCATCTGGGCAAGGGTCAACCGTTAGCGGTGGCTACAGAAATACAGCATCAGGACTTTACCCTTCAACAGTTAGCGGAGGCTATAACAATACTGCAACTGGAGATGGTTCATTTGTCGGTGGAGGTTTAAGTAACACTGCACCAGGACTAGGATCATTTATCGGTGGAGGCCAGTGTAATACTGCATCCAATCAAGGTTCAACAATTAGTGGCGGTTACTGCAATACTGCATCCGGGCTAGGATCATTTATCGGTGGAGGTTTTGGTAATACTGCATCCGGGTATGCTATTGCAACCGTCAGCGGAGGATGTGCCAATACCGCATCAGAACTAGGATCATTCATCGGTGGGGGTTTTGGTAATACTGCATCCGGGCAAGTATCATTTGTTGGTGGAGGCGCTGCTAATACTGCATCTGGGTATGCTATTTCAACTGTTAGCGGAGGCTATTGCAATACCGCATCAGGCACAGGATCATTTATTGGGGGCGGTGGCACCAATACTGCAAGCGGGGACAGTTCAACTATAGGTGGCGGAACTTTTAATACTGCATCGGGTAATAATTCAGCTATAGGCGGAGGCGAGTGTAACCTTGTATCATGTGGACAAGCAACTGTAAGTGGAGGTAAATGTAACGTTGCATCGGACTTTTCCTCAACTGTTAGTGGTGGATATCTTAATCAAGCGGTATGTGGACACGCAATTGTCGGCGGGGGAAAATGTAATCTTGCATCAGATTTTAATGCAACTGTTGGTGGAGGTCAGTGTAATACTGCATGCGGCGGTTCTTCAACTGTTAGTGGAGGATACTGTAATACTGCATCAGACTTTTCCTCAACTGTTAGCGGTGGTTATGATAATACAGCATCATGTGGCGCTTCAACTGTCGGCGGAGGCGAGTTTAATACTGCATCAGATTTTAATGCAACTGTTAGTGGAGGTCAATGTAATACTGCATCATGTAGTTCTTCAACTGTTGGGGGTGGGCGGTTTAATACTGCATCAGATTATCGCTCTACCGTAAGTGGAGGATACTGTAATACTGCATCATGTGACAGTTCAACTGTTGGGGGTGGACAGTTTAATACTGCATCATATTTTAATGCAACTGTTGGGGGTGGATACTGTAATACTGCATCATGTAGAGGAGCAACTGTAGGAGGTGGATGCTGTAATACTGCATCTGCCAAGACTTCAACTGTAAGCGGTGGTTATAATAATACAGCATCAGGTTATTTTTCAACTGTAGGAGGAGGATGCTGTAATCTTGCATCGGACTTTGGCTCAACTGTTAGTGGTGGTTATAATAATACTGCAAGTGCTCTTTATACAACTATAAGTGGTGGTTATAATAACACTACAAGTGGTGAATATGCAATTATAGGTGGTGGTCAAGGCAATGCTGCATCAGGACAAGGCGCAACTATAGCTGGTGGTGGAGATAATACTGCAAGTGGTGATTATGCAACCGTTGGTGGTGGTGAAGGCAATACTGCATCTTGTCAAAACGCAACTATAAGTGGTGGTGCAAGTAATAATGCATGCTGCGGTTTTTCAACTGTAAGCGGTGGTTATAATAATACTGCAAGTGCTCTTTATACAACTATAGGTGGTGGTATAAGTAATAATGCATGCGGCGGTTTTTCAACTGTAAGCGGTGGTCTTTCAAATACTGCATCTTGTCAAGGCGCAACTATAGGTGGTGGTGAAGGCAATACTGCAAGTGGTGAATATGCAACCGTTAGTGGTGGTCAAGGCAATGCTGCATGTGGTGACTCTTCAACTATAGGTGGTGGTGGAGATAATACTGCAAATGGTGAATATGCAACCGTTGGTGGTGGTGGAGAAAATACTGCAAGTGGTGATTATGCAACCGTTGGCGGTGGTATAGGCAATGCTGCGTCTTGCCAAAGCGCAACTATAAGTGGTGGTATAAGTAATACTGCAAGTGGTACTAATTCAACTATTAGCGGTGGTTCAGGCAATACTGCAAGTGCTTATTATGCAACCGTTGGTGGTGGTATAGGCAATGCTGCATCTTCTTCAAGCGCAACTGTAGGTGGTGGTATAAGTAATACTGCAAGTGGTTATTATGCAACCGTTAGTGGTGGTAGTACAAATACTGCAAGTTGTTATTATGCAACAGTTAGCGGTGGTAGTACAAATACTGCAAGTTCTTATTGTGCAACTATAGGTGGAGGTGGCAGCAATAATGCAAGTTCTCTTTATGCAACTATAGGTGGAGGTGGCAGCAATACTGCATCTGGTGAAAGCTCAACTGTTGGGGGAGGTGTATTAAATAGTGCATCTGATGAAAGCTCAACTGTAAG
>Ga0180431_10004137_pt1 | contig 18284 bp, 12 predicted proteins | sample SS_ome_11_FD_132459 | JGI IMG/M metagenome (GOLD analysis project Ga0180431, IMG submission 132459) | Hypersaline lake sediment archaeal communities from the Salton Sea, California, USA - SS_1_MS_1 metaG | ecosystem: Environmental > Aquatic > Non-marine Saline and Alkaline > Hypersaline >... | reverse complement strand
TGACCTTGATCAGCTCCACCGTGCTCACTACAAGCACGGTCGCGGGCTTGGCCTCGAGGGCCGGCGCAATCACCGGCGCGTCGGCTCGCGGCTCCGCCTCCTCCTCGGTAGCCGGCTCGACGCCCTCACCCTCGCCCGGCCCGGCCATTTCCGCCTCGTCGGAGACGACCTCGTCGGAGACGACGACCTCGCCGGCCGCCGCCTCATCGGTGACCTCATCCGCGACCTCATCGGCGACCTCGTCGGCGACCTCGTCGGCCGGTGCCTCATCGGCCGGGGCCTCGTCAGCCGGAGCCTCATCAGCCATCGTCAGCGGCGGGTGTGTCTCCGGCCCATTGGACTCGGAAGGTGCTCCACCCGGCGGGGGTGCCACCGAGAACGGGGCCGCCCCGCCCGGGCCGATGACCGGGCCCTCCGGACCGATGACCGGCGCCGGCGGCGCCGGCGGCGCCGGCCACGCCGGGACCTGTTGCCCCGCGTACTTGAAGGGGAACGTGCCCCGGAACAAAACCGCCAGCGTCTGCGGCCCCTTGAACTCGTCCTTCTTCGGCTCACTGAACAGGAAAGGCGACAAGAACGGGGCATCGCCCACGGGCAGAAGCCACGAATCGGCCGAGCTCGCCGCAAGCGTCTCGGCCTCGATGCCGTTTTGCTCGAGCCGCTTGGCGTCCAGCTCGATGGGCGTCGCGTTCCGGAAGAACAGCGCCCCGAGGCGGGCCGTGAGCGGCGAGCCCTGGTCGAGGTACTCCCCCGTGAGCACCAGGAATATCGGCATCCACTGGCGCTGGCCCCGCATCACGCGGCCCGAAGGGGTCCAGATCGTCCGCGAGATGCCTGTCCTCACGTCCGCCACCAGGTCCGGCCCGACTCCAAACCCCCACGTCTCGAACAGATCGCCGAGATTCGGCGTGTTCGGCTCCAGCGGGAACGGCATCTGGCCGCTCGCAGTATCCACCGCCTGCTCGGAAACGAAAAAGATCGCGTTGCCCCCGCCGCTGACGTACCGATTGATCTCGTACTTCTGCCGCTCGTTCAGATTGCTCGGCTGCGCCACGATCAGGCACGCCGCGTCGTCCGGGATCGGGCTCTCCCCGGTCAGCTTGATCTCGCGCACGTCGAAGGTCTCCGCCATCATCCCCACCAGCGGCGTGAACTCGTGCACGCGCTGCGGCGGCACGAAGGGCGAGCGCGAAGGAACCTCCCTCATCATCGGCTTGCCGTCGAAGAACGCCACGACCGGCTTCGACTCCTGTGAGACGCGCACGACGCGCATCGCCAGCTCGTACTCGAGCCCCAGCGGCTCCTCGTACGGGTAGATGATCTCCTTGGCCTTGTCCAGGTAGGCCACCGTGATCGTCGAGTAAATCAGCGCCTGCTCCGCACCCGCCGTCCGCTGCACACCCAAGTTCACCGGCGGGATCCCCTCGGATTCCAGCTCCTCGAAGAGCCGCTTGAGGTCGGCGTCGCTCTCGCGCTTCTCCTCGTCGAAAATCTCGCGCGGCACGTCAACGATCCGGTACTGGAAGTTGCCGCCCGAGGCTCGCTCGAGCTCCTGGAACCGGTCGAGCGTCTCGCGCCGCACCCCGCGGAACTCCTCGGGCAGCTCCCTGCTCACGTAGTAGGTGACCTTCACGACGTCGGGCAGCCCGCGCAGGATGTCGCGCAGGGCGGGCGAGATGGTGAACATCTTGTCCTCGGTCAGATCGAGCCGCTTGAACCGCACGGCGCCGAGCACGTTCACGACGGCCAGCACGGCGATCACCACCAGGATCATCAGCAGGTACGATGCCCGGTAGCGCGTCTTTCGCTTCGTCATGCTCTGGCTCATGCGCCCTCGCCTAGCCTGCATACCGCCGGCTCTGGACCGCGTACACGTTGAGGAACAGAAACAGGATAATGAACGACACGTAGTAAATCACGTCGCTGGTGTCCACCACGCCCTTGGCGATGTTGCCGAAATGCGTCAGCACGCTTAGGTACGAGAACACGTCGGCCAAAAACGGCCAGACCCCCCGAACCGCCCGCAGCACGATGTAGAAGCCGGTCAGGATGAACATGAAGCTCAGTGACACCGACAGGATGAACGCGACGATCTGGTTCGTGCTCAGGCTCGAGATGTAGGCGCCCAGCGCCAGGAACAACCCGCCCATGAGAATCGCCCCGAGGTAGGCGCCGATGATGGGCCCCCAGTCCGGCCGGCCGAACATCGTCATCGAGACCGGAATCGTGAACGTCGCGCAGATGGCGATCGTCAAGAACGCATACGCGGCGAGGAACTTGCCCAGCACCGCCTCACGCACCCGCACCGGCAGGGTGAGCAGAATCTCGATCGAACCGGCCCGGCGCTCCTCGGACCACAGCCGCATCGTGATCGCAGGCACGAAGAACAAGAACACGAACGGCAGCAGGCCGAAGTAGTCGCGCATCGAGAGCTGCCGCTGCGCCTCGTAGAAAAACATGAAGAGCACGTTCGGGATGAGCACGAAGGCCACGAGAAACACGTACGCAATGGGCGAATTGAAGTACGACCCCAGCTCGCGCCGGAAGACGGTGCTGACCGCGCGCAGGTTCATACCGTCGCTCCTCCCCCCCCGCGGCCCTCACCCTTCGTCAGCGCCAGGAACACGTCCTCGAGCGTGGCCCGCTCGGTCCGAAGCTCGTTCAGCGTCCAGCCCTTCTCGCGCACCAGCTTGAAGAGCCGCTCGCCGATCGCGACGCCGAAGTCCGACTCGACCCGCAGCTCGTGGTACCCGCCGGGGCCCGCCCCCAGCAGGCGACAGCTCCGGACCTCCGCCAGGGCATCGAGGGCCTGCTTGATCTCCGTGCCGCCCGCGCCCTTGATCTGGACGAGGCTCGTCTGCTCGCGGCTCGCCTGCGCCCGAAGCGCCTCCGGCGCGTCGTCGGCAACGAGCCGGCCCTCATTGATGATCAGCACGCGGCTGCACGTCGCCGAGACCTCCTGCAGCACGTGGGTCGAAAAAATCACGGTCTTCTCGCGCCCCACCTCGCGGATGAGTGCCCGGATCTCGACGATCTGGCTCGGGTCCAGCCCGCTCGTCGCCTCATCGAGGATCAGGATGTCCGGGTCGTGAATCATCGCCTGCGCCAGCCCGAGCCGCTGCCGGTAACCCTTCGACAGCTCACCGACGCCCGCGCCGAGCATCGGCCCAAGCCCGCAGTCGCTCACCACCCGGCCGATGGCGCGCTTGCGCTCCCGAGCCGGGACCTCGCGCGCCCGGGCGATGAACCGCAAATAGTCAATCACCCGCATGTCGCCGTAGAGCGGCACGCTCTCGGGCAGGTAGCCCACCCGGCGCCGCACGTCGAGCGAGTGCTCGATCACGTCGTAGCCCGCCACGCTCACCGTGCCGGCGTTCGCCACGATGAAGCAGGTGAGGATCTTCATCGTAGTCGTCTTGCCCGCGCCGTTCGGCCCGAGAAACCCCAGCACCTCGCCGGAGCTCACCTCGAAGCTGATGCCGTCGAGCGCGACGACCGACCCGTACCGCTTTGTCACGTTCTGGACGCTGATCATGGCCGCGAAACTTAATCAAGTTCTCCGCGTTCGTCAACCCCCCAGACACTGGTGAAAATCAGGGACAGTCACCTATTTTTCTGCAACCTCGCCAACACTCTGAACCCTATGTCCTTGAAAAATAGGTGACTGTCCCTGATTCTCCTAACGGATCGTGAACCCATCAATTGTGATCGTGCCGACGTCCGGCCCGCGCCACTGGTTCGACGAATGCGTCCGCGTGTCGCCGATCCAGATCTGCTCGACGGCGTGATCGCCCTCGCCGGCGACGCGGTCGAGCGCCTCATCCAGGTTGAACGCGATCTCGTGCGCCTCGCCGTCGGGCTCGAGGCCGAGGTTGCCGAGCTCCTTGCGCGTGCCCCACTGCTCGATGAACTCGCCCGTGAGCACCAGCGCATACCACGCGCCGTCCGCCAGCACGATGAGCGCCGTGTTGCCCGTGTCCTTCGCCGCAATCCGGAACTCGAGCATCGGATACTCGTCGCTGCTGTAGGCCAGGTCCCAGTCGCGTTCCTCGCCCTCGGCCGGGCCGAAAATCACCACCGCACCGAACTTGGCGCCGCCGCCGTCCTTGATCAGCGCGTGGCCCCTGCGGCGCCTGCCGCCTTCGGTGCCGCGCTCGACCGACCACGTGCCCGTGCGCCTGTGCCAACCGTGCAGGTCCCTGCGGAAGTCGTGCCGCAGCAGCCCGTCCTTGCCGCCGACGTAGACGCGCTGCGATCCGCGCGAGTCCGGCACCGTGCGCTCGGCGACGTCAAGCTTCGTCGAGAGCTCCGTGTAGCCCGAGCGCCTCCGTCTGCTGAACGAGAGAGCCAGGTCCGTAATGCTCACGTCCGGCACCGGCTTGATGATGAACCGCCCCGACGACGGCCTCGCCTTGATGCCGCCGCCGCTCACACGCCAGGCCACGGTCCCGAGGTGCGCCGCGTTGTTCGTCAACGCGAGCGTCGCCTTCCGCGTGCGGCCCGACCTCACGATGCTCGGCCCGTCCACCACGAGCGCCACCCCCACGGGCTGCACCACGCGCACGGCAAGCCACTTCTCCAGCACCACCCGGCCCTCCGCCGTCGAGAAATGCAGCCGGACGCGCACCGGCTTCAGCCCCGGCGCCGCGTCCCGCGCCACCCGGAGCAGCGGCACGTCCTTCGTCAGCCGGCCGCCGCGGTCAAGAGCCACCTTCGCCGACCACCCGACGGTCTCCACGTCGTCGGCCTCGCACTCGACCGTCAGCCAATCAAACTTGACCCGCTCCGCCGTGGTGTTCTCGATGTCGAGATGGGCGCCGACCTCCTTCGCCGTCAGCGACTCGGCGCGCTCGAGCGACACCGACGCCGCGATGCCCCCGGCCTCCGGCGACACCAGGTCGAGCTCCCTGCCGGGCGCGCGCTCACCGAGGTCGGTGTACACGACGTAGGCCACCTGCTTGTTGACCGCCACGTACCCGGCCAGCGACCGGCCCGCGGCAACCGACGAGCGGCTCCGCAGCCAGCTCATCCACGGGTCAATCACGTCCCAACGGACCAGCAGCACGTCACGGCGGCTGCTCGTGAAGCGTTCATCGTTCGTTCTTGCCCGGTAACGGATCCAGGCGAGCGACTCGTTCGCGTACGTGAGCTGGTTGTTGAGCCGCGCCTCTCCGGCGTCACGCCGGCCGTCTCCGGCGTCAAGCTCGCCCAGCACCGGGCTGCGCACGCTGGATGTCGTCCCCGGATCAACGCACAGCACGCCGGGGGCGGTCTCGATCGCCAGCTCATCGAGGCCCGTCATGGCGCGCAGCATCTGCTGGTCGAGCTGCGGCAGCCTGCCCCACGCATCGTCCTTGACGTCGTCCCAGGCGTAGAGCTTGCCGTCCCACTCGACGGGAACCAGCGTGCCGGCCTCGACGCGGGCGCCCTCGGGCAGTTCGAGCGCGGTGGTCAGCCCCTCGATCGGCCGGCCATCGGGCGCAGAGAGGCGCGCGCAGAAGCCCCAGCCGCCGCCGCCCTGGTCCACCTTGACCAGCAGCCGGTTCCAGCCCTTCTTCATCATAACCGGCACCCGGTCGAGGTCCTTGGCCACGCCGCGGTCAACGCGGTGGCGATGCACGACCAGCCCGTTGAAAAAGACCTTTACCCCGTCGTCGCTGCCGAGCCACAAGAGCGCCTCCTCCGTCCGTTCCGCCTGCACGTACACGTGCGCGTAGGCGACCGAGTTGGCGTTCGGTTTGAAGGCGCGCGCGAAGTTGACGATGTCCTCCTGCTCGGCGCGCTGCTCGCGCTGCTCCTCGGTCGCATTCTCCGCCAGGGGCGCAAACAGCGCCGGGGCATCCACAGCGTGCCACGCGGTGTTGTCCTCGATAGGAAACGCCGTCTCGCCGGCCGGTTTCGGGATCACGTCGGCCTCGCCGTCCAAAAAGTCCACGTCCAGCCCGGCCTTCTCCTCGTTCGGGAACGGCCCCCGCACGAGCCACCGGCGAAGGAAACCGCCGTCGAACTTCGGCGCCGGCCGGCTCCACGAGCGGCTGTTCATGTCGGCCTTGTGCCACATGGCGGGCCGGTACAGCCGGAACATGAAGTCGCGGTTCCACGCGAGCCACTGCGGCTGGTCGAGCTGCCCCGGCCGGTAGCCGCACAGGCCCGCGTCGTGCAGGTTGGGGAGCCCGAGGTAGCCCAGGTTCTGCGTCATCACCGACTCCGCCTGGTGCAGCCACTCGTGCTGCATCACGATGGAGAAGTGGCCGCCCGCCGCGATGCGCTCGGCCACGTAGGCGATGTTCGCGTTGCCCGCCTTGAGCGGGCCGTGGAGCTGGCCCCACGAGCGGCCGAAGGCGTCGGTAGGCATGTCGCCGGGCGGGAAGATACACACGACGCTGTCGAACTCCTCCGGCCTCCAGTCCGGGAAGCTCTCGATCATCTGCTCCTTGAGTGGCGGCGGAAAAAAGAATCCCTTCTGGTTCGGGCCGGTGACCAGGACGACGGGCTCAGGAAAGACGAACTCGGTCGTGGCGAACTTCAGGTGGCCGCCGGTATAGGCGGTCGCATACTGCGAGAGTGTCCTGAAGCATTCGCGCGCGTGCTCCATCTGCTCGGGCGTGAGCGTCGCCACCGTCCGGTGCTCCTCGCCGCGATGGTCCTTCCACGTCACGTCGAACGTCGGCACCAGCAGCAGGGCCACCTTCCACACGTTGGGCTGCACGCCGCTCGCCTCGGCGCGCCGGAGCATGGCGTCGAACTCGCCGTAGCCCCGCTGGAGGTAAATGCGCCCGAGATTGCCCTGCTCGTTGACCTCGACCCTGTAGTCGCCCCACGCCACCGAGGGCGGCTCCTTGGGTGTCGCCTCCGGTCTCTGGGCGTAGGAGACCGGGCACAGACACACCAGAACGACTCCGGCGACACAGCAGGTGAGGATGTCTCGCATGATGGCCCCGGCAGCTGACTTATCGTGACGCAACGGCGTCCCCCCCTTGAGCAGCGTTGTGTGATCAAGTTGTTCGCTGAAATGGATCGCGTCCCGGCGCGCGGCGCCGGGCAAGGCGCGAATCCTACACGGTCTCGTTCTCAGGGTCAAGGCGTCCGCCCTGAACCACCTTTCTACGCATCAGGCCCCCGCGCGGTTTCGTGGTCAGGCGCGCTTGCACCGAGAAATCGCCCTTCGGCCCCCCGGCAATCGGCTTGACACGGGCGCGAGCCGGACAGCATAGTATTGACGGGAGCGCCGGCGGGAACAGCCGCAAGTCCCGCAAGGGCCTCCCGTCATTTTTTTCGTGCCAGGATGAGGAACATCCCGGATGCGCTTCGAGTTGTCCGTCTGCCTGCGGTATCTCGCGCCCAAGCGGGGGCGCCTGTTCGTCTCCGTGAGCACCCTGCTCTCGATCCTCGGCCTGGCCGTCGGGGTGATGACCTACATCACCGTCATCGCCGTGATGACCGGCTTCCGCAACCAGATCACCAACGCCTACACGGGCTACTTCTCAGACCTCGTCGCCTACAAGGAGAAGGAAGAGGGAGACCGGCGCATATTCGACCTGCTGAGGGAACGAGATGTGGCCGTCATCGAGCGCGCCGCCCAGGCGGTCGAGGACATCCAGGCGATCAGCCCCTTCATCTACGGCAGGGTGACGCTACAGGTCGGAAGCCTCAGCTATTTCCCCGACTTGCGGGCGGTGGACCCCGTGCGCGAGCCGAAGGTGTCCGCCATCCTCTCCGGCAACAAGCTCCTCGAGGGCGACTTCAAGTTCAAGCGGGACGGCGACTACGTGGCGATCGTGATCGGCAAGCCGATCGCTGACAAGCTCGGTCTCCGCCTCAACGACGAGCTGCTGATCGCCTCCACCGGCATCGGCAGCGTGGCCCGGCAGCGCACGAGCCTCAACGCCTACGTCGCCGGCATCTTCAGGTACGGCAACATCGAGCAGGACATGAGCGCCTATACCTCGATCGAGACCGCTCAGATCCTGCAGGGCCTCGGCGGCGACGTCCACCGCGTCAGCATCAAGCTCACCGAGACCGAGCGCGCCGACGAGATCAAGCCCCGCCTCGCCGCCAAGATCGAGGAGCTGCGCAAGCGCGACCTCCTGCCCGAGTACCGCGCCACGCTCCGCGATGGACTCGAGAAGCTCGACGCTTCGATCGCCGCGCTCGAGGGTGCACCGGCGTCCCTCGAGCAGAAGGGCTCGGACGCAGAGCTCGACGAAGACCAGGCGAAGCGGCTCGAAGCCCTCGTCACCCTGCTTGGCGACCTCCCCGACGCGCTCGCGAAGACGAAGCCGCCGATTGAGAAAGCCCTCGGCCTCGGCGAGGCCCTCGGCTTCGGCGAAGCCCTCGGCCTCGACGACGCGTTCGGCCTCGACGACACGGCCCCGCTCGAGGCCGCCGTCGCCGCCATCGAAGACGTGCGCGAGAAGCTGCTGGCCGGGCTCTCGCTCGTCATCGGTCTCGAGGCCACGCTCGAAGAGACCCATCCCTTGCGCGCGGAGCTGACGGCGGTCGAGGACGCACTGGCCGACGCCGACGGCGCAACCGGCGGCGTCCGCTGGCTGTGCCGCGACATGCTCTTCGAGCCGTTCGTCGTGCACACCTGGAGCGAGCTCAACCCGGACCTGTTCCGGCTGGTCAAGCAGGAGGGGATCATCACCGGGGTGTTCGTCCTGCTCATCGTGGTGGTCGCCGGCTTCATCATCATCAGCGCCCTGAGCATGACGGTCGTGCAGAAAAAGCGCGAGATCGGCATCATGCGCGCGATGGGCGCCCGCGCAACGAGCGTGGCGACCATCTTCGGCCTCAGCGGCTTCGTCATCGGCGTGCTCGGCACCGTGTTCGGCACACTTCTGGGCCTGCTGCTCTCGTACAACTTCAACGCCATCCGCGACCGGCTGATGCCCCAGTTCTTCTCGCCATACGACACGATCCCCATCTCGGTGCAGCTCCCCAGCCTCATCTTCATCTGGAGCTTCACGATCCTGTTCTCGATCCTGGCAAGCGTCGTGCCGGCCATCACCGCGGCACGCCTCCACCCGGCCGAGGCACTGCGATGGGAATGACCCGCACAACGGCGGCCGACGAAAAGGGCCAATTATGGGCGACATCCTCGTTGGCATAGATATTGTTAAGAGCTTCCCCGTTGGACGGGGACGGCTCAGCGTGCTCAAAGGCGCCGGCCTCTCGGTGCGCGAGGGCGAGATGCTCGCCATCATGGGCGCCTCCGGCGTCGGCAAGAGCACGCTGCTGCACATCCTGGGCACGCTCGACCGCCCCGACTCCGGCACAGTGCTCTTTGACGGCCAGGACGTCGCCGGCGGCACCGACGCGGCCCGCTCGGCCTTCCGCAACCGCGAGGTCGGCTTCGTCTTCCAGTTCTACCACCTGTTGGCCGACTTCACGGCGCTCGAGAACGTGCTCGTCCCGGCAAGAATCGGCCGCCGGGGTGGGGCAAAAAGCTCCATCAGGGACCGGGCCAGGGAGCTGCTCGAGCGCGTGGGCCTCGGCGAGCGGCTCGATCACCGCATCCAGCAGCTCTCCGGCGGCGAGCAGCAGCGCGTGGCCGTGGCGCGCGCGCTGATGAACGAGCCGCGCATCGTGTTCGCCGACGAACCGACCGGCAACCTCGACACCGCCACCAGCGAAGGCATCCACCGGATGCTCAAGGAGATCAGCCGGGAGCGCGGCCAGGCCATGGTGATTGTGACGCACGATGAAGGGCTCGCAGGCATCTGCAACCGCGTGTTGCACATGGTGGACGGGGTGGTCCGCGACACCGGCGAGCCCCTTGACTCCGCCGCCCCCACTGGGGTAGCGTAACAGTATCGGGAAGGCACACAACACGGGGACACGACACTGCCCGCCGCCCTGAGCCGACGGACCACGGCCCGCCGGGCGGGCAAAGGCCCGCCGGGCGGGCAAAGGCCCGCCGGGCGGGCAAAGGCCCGCCGGGCGGGCAAAGGCCCGCCGGGCGGGCAAAGGCCCGCCGGGCGGGTAAAGGCCCGCCGGGCGGGCGAGGGCCCCTGGAGCGTACCGGATGAAGATCTACATCAACGGGACAATCTACGACGAGCCCGACGCGAAGATCAGCGTCCTCGACCACGGCCTGCTCTACGGCGACGGCGTGTTCGAGGGCATCCGCTTCTACAACAACCGCGTCTTCAAGCTCGTCGAGCACATTGACCGCCTCTACGAGTCGGCACACGCCATCCTGCTCGATGTCCCCATGAGCAAGCAGGCGATGACCGCCGCCGTCGTGAATACCGTCGCCGCCGACGGCAAGCGCGACGGCTACGTCCGGCTCATCGTCACCCGCGGCGTGGGCAAGCTCGGGCTCAACCCCCACCACTGCGAGCAGCCGCAGGTCATCATCATCGCCGACAGCATCACGCTCTACCCCGAAGACCTCTACCGGAACGGCATGGACATCATCACCATCCCGACCCGGCGCAATGTGCACGAGGCGGTCAATCCCCGGCTCAAGTCGCTCAACTACCTCAACAACGTCCTCGCCAAGATCGAGGCCCTCAACTGCGGCTACTCCGAAGCCATCATGCTGACCGCCGAGGGCTACGTCGCCGAGGCCACGGGCGACAACGTCTTCCTCGTCAAACGGGGCGCCCTCAAAACCCCCTCGACAGACATGGGCATCCTCGAAGGCGTCACGCGCCAGGCCGTGATCACCCTGGCCGCCGAGCGCCGCCTGCCGGTGGCCGAAGCCCGCCTCACCCGGCACGACCTCTACACGGCCGACGAGTGCTTCCTGACGGGAACCGCCGCCGAGATCATCCCCGTTATAAAGATTGACGGGCGCGCTATCGGGAGCGGCGCGCCGGGACCCATCACGCTGGATCTGATCAAGGCGTTCCGCAAACTGACCGAAGTTGATGGTGTTGAAGTTGGGACCGCGGCCCGGCCCGCGCAGCCCCCACGGACAACGCAATAGAGGCGCACCATGGCAAAACCGCGCTTGTGCGACGTGTGCCACGAACACCCGGCCACCGTGCACTACACCGAGATCGTCAACAACAAGCTCACCAAGTTCAACCTGTGCGAAAACTGCGCCCGCGAGAAGGGCCTCGGCGTGGCCTCGCACTTCAGCGTCGCCGAAATCCTCAAGGGCCTGACGGAAGCAACCCCCGAGGAGGCCCCCGAGGCACAGCTCACCTGCGACTTCTGCGGCCTCAGCTTCGGCCGGTTCAAGAAGGTGGGGCGGCTCGGATGCCCCCACTGCTACGAGACGTTCTACGAACAGCTCGAGCCGATCCTGAGCGACGTGCACAAGAACACCGAGCACGTCGGCAAAAGCCCCTCGGCCGGCGCCATGATCGACACGACCACCAAGCGGCTCGGCGAGCTGAACCGCGAGCTCAAGCACGCCGTGGAAAACGAAGAATACGAACGCGCCGCCCAACTGCGCGACGAGATCAAACAACTCGAACACCCCCAGGGACCCGCAGGCAACGAGACATGAAACTCGACGACCTGGTCACGAGCAGCCATAGCTGGATGCAGGGCAACGGCCCGGAGTCCGACATCGTCTTCTCGAGCCGCGTGCGCCTGGCGAGGAACCTGGCCGACAACATCTTCCCGAACCGGGCGACGCCCAACGAGAAAGCCCAGGTGCTCGAGCGCATCCTCGCCGCCGTCAAGGACCTCGAACACTTCAAGGACGGCCTCACCCTGAAGATGGACGAGCTCGAGGAGCTCGACAAACAGTTCCTGGCCGAGCGCTACCTGATCAGCCGCGAGCTCGCCGGCGGCGGCGCCGGCAGCGCCGTGGTCATCTCGCCCGACCAGAGCATGAGCCTGATGATCAACGAGGAGGACCACATCCGCTTCCAGGTGCTGCTCTCCGGCTTCCGGCTGCGCGAGTGCTTCGCCATCGCCTCGCAGATCGACGAGCAGCTCGAAACCCGGCTCGAGTACGCCTACTCGCCCCGGCTCGGCTACCTCTCCGCCTGCCCGACCAACGTCGGCACGGGCATCCGGATCTCGGCCATGCTCCACCTGCCCGCCCTCATCCTGCTGCGCCAGATCGAACAGGTGCTCCAGGCCATCATCAAGCTGGGCCTCGCCGTCCGGGGCCTCTACGGCGAGGGCACGGAGTGGTTCGGCAACCTGTTCCAGATCTCCAACCAGGTCACCCTCGGCCGCAGCGAAGAAGAGCTCATCGCCAGCATCGAGAAGGTCATCCGCCAGGTCATGCACAGCGAGAAGGCCGCCCGCACCTCGCTGCTCAAAACCAAGTCGGCAGTGCTCTACGACAAGGTCGGGCGCGCCGCCGGCATCCTGGGCAACGCGCACATCATCACCTCGCGCGAGACGATCGATCATCTCTCGACGCTGCGCATGGGCATCGACATGAGCCTCGTCGGAGACCTCGACCGGCAGGCCGTCAACGAGCTGTTCATCCTCACGCAGCCGGCCCACCTGCAGAAAATCTACGGCAAGACGCTCGACGCCTCGGTCCGCGACGTCGAGCGCGGCACACTGCTGCGTCAGCGGCTGCTCGAGAAATAGGCCGCCTCCAGGGGGAGCGCGCCGCAACACACAGACCACCAACGGCACAGCCAAGGACAGGCGAATCGTATGTGGGACCGCTTCACCAACCGCGCCAAGCAAGTCAAGAAGCTGGCGGAAAAAGAGGCCCAGCGCCTCAACCACAACTACATCGGCACCGAACACATCCTGCTCGGCCTGATCAAGCTCGGCCAGGGCGTCGCCGTGGACGTGCTGCGCAAGCTCGACCTCGACTTCGACACCATCCGGCTCGAAGTGGAAAAACTCGTCGGCGCCGGGCCCAGCACCAAGGTCATCGGCAAGCCCGCCCACACGCCGCGGGCCACGCGCGTCTACGAGATCGCCGCCGAGGAAGCCCAGAACCTCAAGCACAACTACGTCGGCACCGAGCACATCCTGCTCGGCCTGCTCCAGGAGGTGGACGGCGTCGCCGCCAAGGTGCTGCGCAACCTCGACGTGGACATCGACAAGGTGCGCCAGGAAATCCTCCAGATCCTCTCCGGCTTCACCCCCTCGCTCGGCCCCGGCAAGGGCGCCGGCGAGAAAAAAGGCCAGAAAACCCCGGCCCTGCGCTCATTCGGCCGCGACCTGACCGAGCTCGCCGAGGAGAAGAAACTCGACCCCGTCATCGGCCGCCACGACGAGATCGAGCGCGTCGTCCAGGTGCTGTGCCGCCGCCGCAAGAACAACCCCGCGCTGCTCGGCGACGCCGGCATCGGCAAGACGGCCATCGTCGAGGGGCTCGCCCAACAGATCGTCGCCGGCAACGTGCCCGAGCTGCTGCGCGACAAACGGCTCATCACGCTCGACCTCGCGCTCATGGTCGCCGGCACCAAGTACCGCGGCCAGTTCGAGGAGCGGATCAAGGCCGTGATGGACGAGATCCGCAAGAGCCAGGACGTGATCCTCTTCATCGACGAGCTGCACACGATCGTCGGCGCCGGCGCCGCCGAGGGCGCCATCGACGCCTCGAACATCCTCAAGCCCGCCCTGAGCCGCGGCGAGCTCCAGTGCATCGGCGCCACCACCGTGGACGAGTACCGCAAGTACATCGAGAAAGACGCCGCACTCGAGCGCCGCTTCCAGACCATCCAGGTCAGCGCCCCCACCGTCGAGGAAACGGTCGAGATCCTCAAGGGCCTGCGCGAGCGCTACGAGGAGCACCACAAGGTCAAAGTCACCGACGACGCGCTCCTCATGGCCGCCGACCTCAGCGACCGCTACGTGACCGGCCGCAACCTGCCCGACAAGGCCATTGACCTCATTGACGAGGCCGGCGCACGCGCACGCATCCAGGCGATGACCCGCCCGCCCGACGTGAAAAACATCGAGGAAGAGCTCCAGCAGGTCAAACACGAGAAAGAGCTCGCCATTGCCCGGCAGGAATACGAAAAGGCCGCCGCGCTCCGCGACCGCGAGCGCGAGATCAAGAACACCTACGAGCGAACCCTCGCCGAGTGGGAACACGATAAAGCCGAGCGGCAGATGACCGTTGACGCCGAGGAGATCGCCTACATCGTCAGCAAGTGGACCGGCGTGCCGGTGGCCAAGCTCGAAGAGGCCGAGTCCGAAAAACTGCTCCGCATGGAAGACGAGCTCGCCAAGCGCGTTGTGGGCCAGCAAGAGGCGATCGCCGCCATCAGCAAGGCGCTGCGCCGCGCCCGGGCCGACATCAAGGACCCCAACCGCCCCATCGGCTCGTTCGTGTTCCTCGGGCCCACGGGCGTCGGCAAGACCCTGCTCGGCAAAGCGCTCGCCGAGTTCATGTTCGGCGACGAGGACGCCGTCATCTCACTCGACATGAGCGAGTACATGGAGAAGTTCGCCGTCAGCCGGCTCACCGGCTCGCCCCCGGGCTACGTCGGCTACGAGGAGGGCGGCCAGCTCACCGAGGCCGTGCGGCGCAAGCCCTACTCGGTCGTGCTCTTCGACGAGATCGAAAAAGCCCACCCCGACGTCACCCACATCCTGCTCCAGGTGCTCGAGGAAGGCAAGCTCACCGACAGCTTCGGCCGCGCCGTGGACTTCCGCAACACGGTGGTCATCATGACCTCCAACCTCGGCGCCGACCTCCTCAAGAAAGAAACCATCGTCGGCTTCGGCGCCAACGAGAGCGGCCGCTCCTACGAAGGAATGAAGTCCAAGATCATGGACGAGGTCAAACGCATCTTCCGACCCGAGTTCCTCAACCGGCTCGACGATACCATCGTCTTCCGCGCCCTCGAGCGCGAGCACTTCAACCCCATCCTCGAGATCGAGCTCGGCAAGGTCCGCGACCGGCTCGAAAAACAGGGCGTCCGGCTCGAGGTGACCGAAGATGCGCGCGAGTTCCTCATCGACCGCGGCTTCGACGAGAAATACGGCGCCCGCCCCCTGCGGCGCGCCATCGAGCGCCACCTCGAAGACGCGCTCGCCGAGGAGATCCTCCGGGGCCGGCTCAAGGGCCGCGACGTGCTGACCGTCAGCGTCAAGGACGACGCCCTCATCTTCAGGTAACCCGTGGTGCCCGCCCCCTCGCCGCCGGCTTTTGCGTTGCCCGCGCACGCCCGCCACGCTACACTGCGCCCAAAGCCCAACAAGGGTCGCGATGCGCCCAGCGGCCGAACGTGCCGCGCCGAATGACGATCGCTGGGGAACGTGGGCATGGTCCTGGGAAGACGCTTCACGCAGTTCATCACGCAGCTCGGAGGCATGACCGAACTGCTCGCCTCGTCCATCGTCGTGGGCTTCACCCACCCGCCGAAGTGGCGCGAAACCGCCCGCCAGATGTTCAACTTCGGCGTACAGAGCGCACCCGTCGTGCTGCTCACCGGCACGGCCACCGGCTGCATCCTCGCCCTGCAGATGTGGTACCAGTTCCGCCTCATGCAGATGGAGACCGCCATCGGGCCCGTCGTGAGCCTCTCGATGACCAACGAGCTCGGCCCCCTGCTCACCGGGCTCATGGTCGCCGGCCGGATGGGCGCGGCCATGGCCGCCGAGCTCGGCACGATGCGCGTGACCGAACAGATCGACGCGCTCCGCTCGCTCGCGACCGACCCCATCCGTTACCTCGTCGTGCCCCGGCTCATCGCCGGCATCGTGATGATCCCGTTGCTCACCGCGTTCGCCATGGCCTTCGGCATCGCGGGCGGCTACGTCGTGGCCGTCAAGCTCAAGGGGGTGAACGCCGCCTTCTACTGGGACAACACCGTGCGCTTCACCGCCCCGAGCGACGTCTGGGTCGGCATCATCAAATCCGCCGTGTTCGCCATGATCATCGTCATCATCGCCTGCTACAAGGGCTTCAACACCGCCGGCGGCGCCGAGGGCGTCGGCAAGGCCACCACCGGCACCGTCGTCGCGGCAAGCGTCACCATCCTGGTTACCGATTTCTTCCTCACCAACATCCTTTTCTAGACCACCATGACGGAACCGGCGAACGACAGGACCACGATTGACATCCAGGGCATCGTCAAGCACTTCGGCTCACAGCGCGTGCTCGACCACCTGAGCCTGACGGTGCGCGAGGCCGAAACCCTCGTCATCATCGGCTGCAGCGGCTGCGGCAAGAGCGTCCTGCTCAAGCATATGATCGGCATCCTCAAACCCGAGAGCGGCCGGGTCCTCGTCAACGGCACCGACATCGTCCCCCTCAACGACCGGCAGCTCCTCCAGATCTGCACGCAGTTCGGCATGGTCTTCCAGGGCGCCGCGCTCTTCGACTCCCTCGACGTGTGGGAGAACGTGGCGTTCAGCCTGACCGAGCACAGCAGGATGTCGTTCAAGGAGATCGACGAGCGCGTCAAGGACTGCCTCGACCTCGTCGGCCTCAGCGGCGTCGAGAGAAAGAGACCCGCCGAGCTCAGCGGCGGCATGCGCAAGCGCGTGGGCGTCGCCCGGGCGATCGCGCACAAACCCAAAATCATACTCTACGACGAGCCGACCACCGGCCTCGACCCCGTGATGGCCGACACCATCAACGACCTCGTGATCCGCACGCGCGAGCGGATGGCCGTCACCTCCGTGGCGGTCACCCACGACCTGCACAGCGCCTACAGGATCGCCGACCGCATCGCCATGATGGCCAACGGCAAAATCACGACCATCGGCACCCCAAGCCAGATCCAGCAATCACAAGACCCAGGGGTCAGGCGGTTTCTCGATACCAGCGGCGCCCCGTCGTTCACGGACTGACGCCGCCCCAGACGCCGGCGGGCCCCAGGCGCCGGCGGCCATCGGCGTTGCACCCGGCCCGCCGGGGCCCTATACTGAACGCGATCGCGCCGGATAGGGAGACAACTCATGATTCGCAAACAATACACGCTGCTCGTCGGCCTGTTCACCCTCGCGGCCATCATCGTGCTCGCCTATATGATCCTGCAGCTCGGCGGCGGGCCCAGAAGATACGGAGACTCCATCGAGGTCGTCGGCGTCTTCAACCAGGCCGGCGGCCTCATCGAAAACGCCCCCGTCTACTTCTCCGGCGTCGAGATCGGCACGGTGGAAAAGCGCGAAATCAGCGGCACCGGCCAGGTCCTGGTCCATATGCGCATAGCCAAGTTCGCCAAAGTGCGCGAGACCGACGTGCCCGAGATCGTCCAACGCGGCGTGCTGGGCGACGTCGTCGTCAACTTCATCCGTGGCGAGGAGGAAGGCCCCCTGGCCGGAAACAATCACTTGTTCGTCGGCAAGGACCCGGTCGACATCATACGCAGGGCCGACGAGATTATCGGAAAGACCGGGGAGTTTATCGAAAAGGCCGGGGAGCTCATGGGGCTGCTCACAAGCGAAGAGACCGTCAGCTCCGTCCAGAACATCCTGCGCAACATCGAGGAGATCACCGGGCAGATGCGCGAAGACCTCGCCAGCCTGCGCCAGCTCTTCACCCCCGAGTTCTTCGAGGACGCCCGCGTGATCGTCGCCAACGCCCGCAAGGCCAGCGACGACCTGCCGGAGCTCATCCGCGAGGTCGCCCTGCTGTTTCGCGAGACGCGCCTCAACACCACCGAGATCCTCAAGCGGCTCTCGCGCAACACCGCGCGGTTCGACCGCATCCTCGCCTCGATCGACGAGATACTCGCCGCCGTCGCCAAAGGCGAGGGCTCCCTCGGGAGCCTCGTGAAGGACCCCGCGCTCTATAATTCGACGGTCTCGACGCTCGACGCGCTGCGCGACGCCATTGTCGCCATCAAGTACCACGGACCGATCTGGGGCAAGCGCATCCGCGCCGAGGAAGAGGCCGAGCGCGCCGAGGCCGAGCGCCGCGACAAGATCTGGAGGTGGTGATGCCGCACGGCTGCCGCCCGACCGGCAGCAAGAAAACCTCGAGACCGCGCACTGCATCAGTGCAGCAGAACGTCACATTGATACTGGATCATTCCCATTATAACCAGCGTCTCATTCTTAATAAGGTGATTGTCACATGGCACTCATTGCGTTCCGAATCGTCTTCGTGCTCATCAGTGCGGTCGTCGGCGGCGTGATCGTCACGAAGGCCGGCGGCGAAGGCGGCACCCTGCTCGGCGTGCTCGCCGGGCTCGCCGCGGGCGGCGCCATCATCTTCATCGAAATGAACTTCCGGCGCATCACGATCCGGGGCTTCTCAGCCCTGCTGATCGGCCTCGTCCTGGGCGTCGCCGCCTGGTTCGTTTTCTCGCAGATCCTGCGCGTGCTGCCCGACGAGCTGTTCGGCGCCTCCGAGCCGCCGGCCCCGGGCCTGCCGTCGCCCGCCAACGCCGTCCGCGGCTACATCTCGGTGGCCCTCATGCTCATCTGCGTCTACCTCGGCG
>Ga0180431_10004136_pt1 | contig 18287 bp, 14 predicted proteins | sample SS_ome_11_FD_132459 | JGI IMG/M metagenome (GOLD analysis project Ga0180431, IMG submission 132459) | Hypersaline lake sediment archaeal communities from the Salton Sea, California, USA - SS_1_MS_1 metaG | ecosystem: Environmental > Aquatic > Non-marine Saline and Alkaline > Hypersaline >... | reverse complement strand
GCCGAACTGCCAGGCGTAGGAGACGATTGTGCCGTCGGGATCGGCGGAGCCGGAGCCGTCGAACTGGACCCAGACGCCGGGGGTCGGCGACGAAGGCGAGACGGTGAACGAGGCGGTCGGCGGCTGGTTCGGTTGAGCCGGCGGCTGAAGGAACAGGCGTCCTGCGCCGTAGATGTTTGCGCTTCCCATCGCGATCGTGTTCGAGAGGAGGCGGCTTCTCAGCGCAGCCCCCGTCAGCGTCGGCTCCTGGGACAGCAGGATCGCGGCGGCGGCGGCGGCGTGCGGTGCCGATCCCGAAGTCCCGGGGAACGTCGTGTACGGGGCGGTCCCCGTGGAGACGTTGTCGGGTGCGCAGAGATCCGGCTTCGTCAGCCCCGAGTTGGTCGGTCCCTGAGAGCTGTACGGCTCCTGCGGCCCCGTGGTGTACGTTGCGTGATCGATCGCTCCCACGGCGACGACGGAAGCGACGTTCGCCGGCGCGAGGATCGAGCTCGACGCCACGGCGGGGGAGACGTTCTGGTAGAGGCTGAACAGCTCGAGCTGTCGGAAGCCGCCGGTCCCGCGGACGCGGATCGTGTACGTTCCCCCCTGCGGCGCCGCGATCTGAACCGATTCGGTCGGTTCTTCGGTCCCGGTCTGGTGCTTCGTCGAGGAGGCGACGAGGCCGCCGGTCGGGCCGTAGAGGTAGAGGTCGTAGTCGGTCGAGGACTGCGGCCACTCGTTCCACGTCAGGTAGAGGATGATCTGTGCTCCACCCGAGGCGTAGAACGTGACCGACTGGTCGTTCCATCCGTCGGAGTTCCCGTCGATGAACGTCCCTTCCCAGTGGCTCTCCGCCTCGTTGCCTGCCGCGTTGACCCAGACGATCCCGCCGTTGATCGCGCGCTGGGCGGCCTCGGCGATCGTTCCTGTCCCGTCGTAGAAGTTCGTGTTGTACCACCCGAGGGAGTGGTTGATGATGTCGATCCCGTGGTTTAGGCAGTACGTCACGGCGAGGTCCAGGTCGACCTCGTCGGCGATCTTGATCAAGTACAGTTCGGCCTCCGGGGCGATGTCATAGACGATCTCAGCGACCGCCGTGCCGTGGGTAATCCCGGAAGCCAATCCCGTGCCGGTCAAGTCGTTTTGCACGATGGAGTACGGCAGATCCCCACGCCCTTGGGCTTGGCCGAGTCCGGCGAATCCCAGATCGATCACCGCGATCTTGGCCCCGCTGCCGCGAACCCCGGCGCTGTGGTACGCTTCGGCGCCGATCACCGCGGCGCCCTGGCTGGGCGTCCCCAACGGATACGGGATGTACGGTGGGCGGATGAATCCGACGCCCGCGAGCTGGGAAACCAGCGTCCCCAACTGGGACAAGGAGACGTCGACCTTGATCAGGTTTGAGGAGGCGGCGATCGATGCCCGGCTGATGCCGAGCGCGGAGAGTGCCGCGACGTTCGAAGCGCTGCTCTGTCCGGGTCGCGGTTCGAGGACGACCGTGACGGTCGACGTCGATGCGGAAAACGGGATTCCGAACGTCGATGCCACTTGCTCCACCGCTGCGCGCGCGGCGGTCGGAAGGGCCGCGATGGCCTTTCCGACGATCGGACCGATGACCTTCTCCGCCGCCGCGAACAGCGCCTCCAGAGCGCCGTCGAGTCTCGGATTGTGGTCGGCAACGGGTGTTTTCTGCGTCGTCTGATCCCCCAGAACCCCCTGTGGTGCCGCGGCGGCCGGTGCCGCGGCGACGCCCTCGCCGCTGGCCGCGGCGACGAGGAACTGAAGGCCGAGCTCGACGTCCGACGGCCACGCGATGACGCCGAGGAACGCGTCGGACGCGAACGGGATCGGAACGCCGACGGTACGACCTCCGATTTCGACGGGCTCGATCCCTTCCTGGTACATGCGAACTCGGAACTCGGTGAGATCGGTCAGGTACCGGGCGAGGTTCGTCCCCCACTCCTCGGGGACCATGATGAAGTGAACGCCGCTCGTGCGCGTGATCGCGCTGACCACGACCTGTTGAGCGAGGCTGTTCCGCGGGTACGGGCGAAACGAGATCCGTGCCCCGGTCTCCGCGGCGAACGAGGACGACAGCGCGTTCCAATCCGCCCTCGTGTCTTGATCGATGGCCACTACGATGGACGTCTGGGATGCGGAAATCCAAGAGCAGAACAGAAGAACCAGTGAAGCTACGATGATCCGTCTCATCGATCTCACCTACCTCCTAGGGTACCGTGGGTTGATACGGGAGTCGTACGTAGCCGATTCCACCCGACCGCGCGAGAAGCACGAGCTGCTCGATCGGTATCAGAAGCTTGGCGGCGTTCTCCGTCTCGCCGACGACATAGACCGCGAATCGCTCCGGGATCCGCGCACCGAGAGTCTTCTCGGCGACGACCTCCACTCGCAGGCCGGCCATCGTGATGCCGCAGGCGTCGGCCTCGGCGAACCAGTTTTCGGCGATCATGAGGTCATAGAGGGCGGAATCGATCGCCGCTCCCTGCGGAGGCGGAGGCCCTTTGATGCTCGACTTGTCGAACGAGCGGAGGTTCATGCTCAGATCGGTCCCGACGATGCCCAACTCCTGCAGCGAGAGAAGAACGGTCTGCAGCGTATCGGCCATCGAGACGCGGGTGGCAGGGGAGATGACGAGGTCGTATCCGGATTCGCCCGGGCGGACCGTGTAGGTGTACGCAGCGTCGGCGACGCGGAGGTGAAACCGGGCGCCGTCGACGACGAGACTCTTCGGATCGCCGAGCAGATCGGCCGAAGTCGTCTGTACAGCTGTTCCCTCGCGGTAGACGTCGTACGCACTGCCGGTGTAGATTGCCGCCGAAAAGCCGGAGGCGCAGGCGGTCTGAATCAGCGAATTGACATCGACGGTGGCGGGCCCCAAAGAGAAGACGTAGTAGGAGGTCGGCTCGAATACCGCCGTCTGGGCCCACGAGGCGAACTGCAGGAAAGCGACGGTTACCAGTGCCGCGAGGACGGAGTTCTTCGGATTCATGGAACCCTCCTTCGTCCAAAGCATACAATACGCTGCAGCGGAAGTTTCGTGGAGAGGCCGGCGTGATCCGGATCGAATCGTCCGGCGACGGCGAGGTCGAAACTTCAGCCCGGGTGGCGCGTCGGAGACTGAAGAACGCGCGTGAAGTGAAAGGAGACGATCGATGAGACGTTTGACACGGTGGTTGGTTCTCCTGCTGCTGATCCTGGCAAGTTCCGTGGTGGGAACGGCGGAGGAGATCCGGATTCCTGCGGAGGCGGCTCTGCGGGGAAGCGTGCTGATCGCGGAGCGATTTGAGGAATGGAACGGCGCCGAATGGGTTCCGCTTGAATTCCCTGCCTGGCCGGGGGACAACGGCGTGCGGACATCGGACTGGTTTACGGTTCGCATCGAAGCGCATCCGGGCGACGTCTTGATCCTCGATCCGGGCGAATACACGGCGCAGATCTGGATCTTCTCGCCCGGGATCACCGTCATGACGGCCTCCGGATCCGACAAGCTGGCGACGGTCCTCGGAACGGTGGAGATCGACGCCGACGGCGTGACCCTCGAGCGCATCGGCGTCACCAACTCCGCGAACCCCCGTGACAGCGGCCACGGGATCGAGGTCAACCGCGTATTCGTGGACAGCGTGACCGTTCGAGGATGCCGGTCGTTCGAGAACCGGTGGACCGGGCTCCACATCGTGGGCGCCCGCGGGCGGATCCGTGAGTTGCGGGTCGAGGGCTGCGAACTGGTCGACAACGGCATGGACGGAATGGACGCAATCACGGTCGATAGCCTCGTGATCGTCGGATGCACGATCACCGGCAACGGCCGGGATTGGTCAGGCGGGGTCGGCGTGCGGATCAAGAGCTTGGTGCTGCAGATCGAGATGTCCGACAACGTGATCGAGAACAACCGCTGCGCCGATGTTCACCAGAACGACTAGCCTCGAACCGGCTTCGCATCTTCTCAAATTCGCGGCCGTCGGGGCATGGGACGAACCATCGTGACCGGCTCGCCGGACGCTTCTCGACCGCCGGAATCTGGACACCGTGAGACGCTCAGCCAACCCCGCCCTCCCACTGCGATTCGGGAGGACGTCGTACTTGACGGCTACACCTCATTGAGAGTCGGCGGTCCGGCTCGATTCTTCGCTGAACCGACCGCGGTCGACGGCGTGTCGGATGCAGTGGCTTGGGCTGGCGAAGCGCGGCTTTCGGTCGCGGTTTTGGGAGCCGGCACGAACACCGTTTTTGACGACGGCGGGTATTCCGGCTTGGTTTTGAGCACGCGCGGCCTGCGAGGCGCGCGGTTCGGAGGGACGCGGATCGTCGCCGCGGCGGGCGAACCGTTGTCTAGACTCGTCTGGGCCGCCTGTGAACGCGGATTCTCCGGGCTTGAGTGGGCGTGCGGAATCCCAGGCACGATCGGTGGAGCGGTCGCGATGAACGCCGGGGCGGGCGGTCGCGACATCGCCGCGGTTTTGGTGTCGGCGGATGTGTTAAGCAGCGGGAAGCGCGTCACGGTTTCGGCCGATTCGCTCGGCTTCGGATATCGTACGAGCTCGCTTCTCGCGGGCGACCTACGTGGGGTCGTCGTCGAAGCGACGTTCGCGCTGCGCCGGGACGATCCTCGGGCTTGCCTCGATCGTGCACGATCGTCGATCGCCGAGCGGCTGAGCAGGCTTCCTGTCGGTGCGTCGGCCGGCTGCGTCTTCCGCAACCCCGACACCGGGCCGACGGCCGGCGAGCTGCTGGACTGTGCCGGCTGCAAAGGACTGCGCGTCGGCCGTGCGGTGGTATCGACCCGGCACGCCAACGTCATCATCAACGAGGGGGTGGGCAACGCAAGGGACGTCCTCGAGCTGATCGACCGGATGAAATCTCGGGTCCTCGATGCCTTCGGCGTCGAGCTCCGCGAGGAGGTCGTGATCCACCGATGACGCCGTCGCGGGGGAACTCATCTCCAGACGTTCGTGCGTCTCGCGCTCTTCTCGGGAGGCGACGGCGTCCTCTTCTCGAACACGGATTCCCACTTCAAACTGTGGAAGATTGGCTCGTTGGGAAGCGATCGGGGAGTCCAGGCTGACGTACGTTCCGTTCGGGGACTCGGGATCGACCGGGTTGCCGAGCACGCGGCGATGATCAAGGTAGGGATGGGTCTTCGAGGAGCTGCGCGAGTTCAGCCTTCATCTCGGCGTAGTCCTCACTCACACGCTCTTCCGATAGAGGTCGCTCCGAGCTGGGTCAGACGGCTCTCGATTGCCTTTGCAATGTCGGAGAGGATCTTGATTCCCCGTTTTTAGTCGTGGTCCCTCTCTATCTCGAGATGCCCGAGGATGATGTCGCGAATCTCAAGAATCGAACGGTCTCCCGTTGCCGCATCCGCTGGGACGGAGATGTAGATTCCATAGGGAGCGTGATTCGCAGTACCGGGGCCTGCGTTCTCTCCCCGCAGGTGAACACGGTTCCAGCCCACAGTCCCGATCGATCTCCAGCTGAGGTCCCCGAAATAGGCAAGAAGATCGGGGGCTATGCCGCGGACCGCACGGTATGCGGTTGAGGGACGCAAGACCCGCGTCCTGAGAGACGCTCCGTTCTCATCTTGGATCGCTTCGATTCCGGCGGCGATCTCTTCCTGAAGCACTGAGTACCGAGCTGGGGGGACCACTCCGCGTGGCTCGCGCCCCGCTACGTTGAAGAAGATGCGCCCGTAGTACCCACCAGCTCCCCAGGCCGTCGTCTTGTCCCACTCAACAAGACCTCGCTCGGCCAGATCCTCAATTCGCGTTGGCTCCGCAGGGTATTCCTTGAGAGCCAAATGGCCTTCACGGATCAACCATTCGTTGATTGCGATCCCCCCTTTCAGTCTCTGGACCCCGTGATCGGAAGCGATACAGATGTGCGTGTTGTCTGGAAGGACCTCGAGGAGTGAAGAGATCTCGGCGTCCAAGAATCGGTAGTAGGCACGTATCGCATCGCGGTACGGGCTCATGGGATCGTGATTGGGATGCAGTGGATCGTGATGCGACCAGAAGGCATGATGCATCCGATCGGGGCCCATTTCGACCATCGCGAAGAGATCCCACTCATCGGAGCTGACAAGACGACGAGCCACCTCGAACCGTTGAGCGGTCATTCCGTGGATCTTGTCGATCAGGTTCGACTCGTCCTCCGTCTCGATGGCGGAGACGTCGAAGACGAAGTCGCCGACCCATCGTTGTATGTTCTCCTTGAGAGTCGGCGGATAGGTGAATGCCGCGCCGGGCCCGGGCGTGAGAGGACCGGTCACCATCTGACCGGCGACTGGCCTCGGCGGGTACGTCCCTGGAATGCCGAGCAGGATCGAGCGGCGTCCGTGGAGGCTGAGGGTATCCCAGATCGGTTGCGCGTCCGAAAACGCCGTGGAGTTGACGATTTGCAGGCCCTCGTATGAGTGGTCGAGGCGGTTGCGAAACCCGTAGACGCCGAGCTGCCCGGGGTCCTTCCCGGTCATCATGCACATCCATGCCGGGACGGTGATCGGCGGATCGACCGAGCGAAGTCGGGTGAAGCTTCCGCTCTCGACCAATTCTCGCAACGTCGGAAGTTCGGGCAGGAGTTCCCGGAGCAACCTGGGATCGGCGCAGTCCAAGCCGATCAGCGCCAGACGTTTCATTCGGTCACGCTTTTCCGGAGGATCTCCGCCACCTCGGGGCGGGTGAACTCAAGCGGAAGGTTCTTCCCCTCCTGCAGCAGGGTTCGGACCATCGTCCCCGAGAGGAAGACGTGGTGCTCCTTGTCATGTGGGCACGTCTTCTTGCTTGCCATCTGACCGCAGCGCGTGCAGAAGAACGTGTGTTCGAACTTGAGTGGCGTAATGCCAACTTCGCTCGGCGCGAACCGATCGAAGATTTCCTGAGCGTCGTAGGTTCCGTAGTAGCTGCCGACTCCGGCATGGTCGCGGCCGATGATGATGTGCGTGCACCCGTAGTTCCTCCGACAGATCGCATGATGAATCGCCTCCCGCGGTCCGGCGTAGCGCATCGGAATCGGGAACGTCCCAAGCAGTACACGATCCTTCGGGTAGTACTCCTCGAGTAGCCTCTCGTAGCACTCCATCCGCACGTCGGCCGGGATGTCGCCCTTCTTGGTGTCACCGATCAGTGGATTGATGAACAGCCCGTCGACGGACTCGAGGGCGCACTTCTGTAAGTACTCGTGGGCACGATGGATCGGGTTCCTCGTCTGGAACGCGACGACAGTCTCCCATCCTTTCTCAGCGAACGCCTCCCGCGTTTCCGCCGGGTCGAGGTGCTTTGGATGCGACGTGATCGGCGCTCGCTTCAAGAGGTGAACGTCGCCACCGACCGCTGCTTTGGACTCGGCAAGGACTCGAGCGACCCCCGGATGCTCACGGTCCGTTGTTCCGTAAACGGCTTCGGCTTCCCTCTTCAGGTCGCGGAGGAAGGCGTCTTTGACCTCGATGAGTCCATACGTTGCGCCATCTTCGCCGCGCAAAGGGAGGACCATGCCGTGTTCGATCGTCTCGAGAGACTCGACCGGCACAGGAAGCACGACGGGGATCGCCCAGACGGTTCCATCGGGGAGGCGCATTGCGTCGACGACACGTGCGTACTCCGTCTCGATCATGAAGCCCGTCAAAGGGCTGTAGAGCCCGCAGCCGATCGCGTCCAGTTCGCAGAGGAGCGCGTCCGAGAGGACGACGGCCGGTCCGCTAGGAGTGGGAAGATTCTCGGGGTGCTCGGCGATCCGACTGACGAGGTCCGTTGGGGCTGCCGTCTGAGCGCTACGGATTCCGGAGACGGTGATTAGCTCCGCCTCCTCGAGGAATCCGAGGATCTTCTGGGTCGACTCTTCCACCGTCTGGGCGCCCGTGTGAACGGTGATCTCCGGCGACTCTGGAGCTTCGTAGGGATCGTCGACCCCGGTGAATCCCTCGATCTCTCCCGCCAGCGCCTTCTTGTATAGACCCTTGGGATCTCGCTCGACCAACTTCTCCATCGGGCACTCCACGTAGATCTCGATGAAGTTGCGGCACCGTGCCCGTGCGTTGGCGCGCGCATTTCGATAGGGCGAGATGAACGAGCACATCGTGGCGACTCCGTTTGTGGAAAGAAGCTCGGCGACGAATGTGATCCGGCGAATGTTCTCGTCCCGGTCCTCTTTCGAGAATCCAAGATCCCTAGTCAGATCCTGACGGACGATGTCTCCGTCGAGCCGCTGGACATTGTAGATCCCTCGCGCGATCAGTTCCTTCTCCACCGCCTTGGCGAGCGTCGTCTTCCCCGATGCCGACAGTCCGGTGAACCAAAGGACGAACCCTTCCCTTTGCGCTTTCACGTGAAACAGCCTCCTGTCGTTTCAACTAATCCAGGTAGCCGAGATTGCGAAGACGTTGCCGAATCAGATCGACCTCTTCCGCTGAGAGTGCCGACGGGCTGTCCGATACACGACCCGCCACGAGATCTCTGAGCACGTGAACCACAAGCTCGTTGACACTCCGGTATCCGGAATCCTCGATGACCTGTTGAAGCTTCTCGTACAGCGGACGCGGGATCTTCAACGTGACTCGGTCCATTATGTACTCTCCTTGTAGCCTTTTTGTAGTATACTGCTTCGCCGATTGTCGTTCAACGGGGAGAAACAACTAGGGAAAACCGGCTGAGCGTAGGGTGCAGCCGGGCGCGAAGGGAGAGATAGCCACTGCTGTACGTTGGGCTGTTGTCATTCGCTTGCGAGTACGTCAACGCGTCATTGGGGATGGGGTATGGAACCACGCTCACACCGATCCTCATCATCCTGGGGTATCCTCCCTCGGTGATCGTTCCTACCGTTCTGTTCTCCGGCTTCGTCACCGGTTTGATCTCCGGTGGTTTCCATCATGTGTTCGGCAATCTCTCGCTGCGAAAGGGAAGCAGCGATCGAGGCGTGATCTTCATCCTCTCGTTCATGGGAATGGTCGGTGTGGTGGCGGCCGTGCTTACGTCACGGAGGCTTTCGGACGTAGCAGTGAAGGGGTACATCGGCTCGATGGTGTTCATGATGGGCGTTCTCGTTTACGTCTTTCGCAACTATCGTCTTCGGTTCTCCTGGCCGAGGATCGTTGCGGTGGGCGGGATTGCCGCGTTCAATAAAGGGATCTCCGGCGGCGGCTACGGGCCGCTGGTGGTGTCGGGGCAGATCCTTTCGGGCCACGGTGCGCGGAATGCCGTCGGCATCGCCTGCCTCACGGAGGGACTCATCTGCGCGCTGGGTTTTCCGCTCTACCTTGTCCTGAACGACGGAGGTAGTTGGCTCGTTGGCAATTGGAGGTTTTTCGCTCCGGTCCTCGTCGGCGCGGTTCTCGCTGCACCGATTGCGTCGTGGACGACAAGGGCGATCGTTCGGCGCGCGGATCTCCGGATCATCATCGCAACCCTTACGTGTGCACTCGGGGCGTGGACGCTGTGGAAAACGTTCCATCCAGGAGCGTAGTCTGTCCCAGGTCCGGTGGCCATTCGGGCTGAGCGTAATTGGGCCGCCTCGAGCGTCGTACGTCATTTGACTCGTACGCGGTTGCTCAATGAAGAGGCATTGATTGCCATCTGCGTCATGCATGAATGTCAGCGACCATTTGACGTTGAGTAGGACACTCATATACTCCAAATGAAGTACAATTGGGCTACAAAGGAGGCTGCCGTGGCTCTGACTGCAGCATTGGCGTTCTTCTGCGAGTATGTGGATTCGGCTCTGGGGATGGGCTACGGGACGACTTTAACTCCCCTTCTTCTGCTGCTCGGCTACCCACCAACGGTGGTGGTTCCCACCGTCCTTTTCTCCGAGTTCCTCAGTGGGCTGACAGCGGGTGCGTTCCACCACAAACTGGGCAATATCTCGCTGCGGCACGGAAGTCGTGACCGCAGCATTGTCCTCGCGCTGGCTTCCACGGGCATTGTCGGTGCCGTCGTGGCGGTGTTCGTCGCGGTCAGGATATCCACGCCGGTCCTGAAGGGGTACATCGGTGCGATGGTCCTTGCCATGGGGATCCTCGTTTTTGTGTTCCGCAAGGTCCAGTTGCGATTCTCGTGGTCGCGCATCTTCGCATTGGGAGTCGTGTCTGCCTTCAACAAGGGTATCTCCGGCGGTGGATACGGGCCCCTCGTCGTATCTGGACAGATCTTGTCCGGACACCACACGAGAGGAGCAATCGGCGCCACATCTATCGCAGAGGGACTTATCTGCGCAGTGGGTTTTTCGCTGTATCTCGTGTTCAACGGTGGGACGGGGTGGTTCAATGAGAACTGGCAAACATGCCTGCCGATCGTCGCTGGAGCGCTAATTGCGGCCCCCGTCGCTGCTTGGACTACACGCGCGATAGCCCGTCGGATCGACCTTCGGTTTGTTGTTGCGGGTTTGACTTGTGTGTTAGGCGCATGGACCCTTCTCAAGACCTTTGCGTAAGGATTCGTCGGCCGTTGCAGCCTGACTCGAGGGTGGGTTTCGGAATCGCATCGAGAGGCCATCCTCCTCGAACGGTACCGTCGTCTGTCATGGGCTCCACGCAGGCAAGGTGTCTCATGGAGGCACTGCTTAGCGAATCGGGCGTAGTGGTGGTAGTCCGGATCGTCTACACGGGGGTTCGAGCCCGGGCTGATAGTACCGAGCTGACTGCCGTGGAGATGCTGGGAGACGGCGAAAAACGATCATGGCCGAGGTGAATTCTGAAGAGAGTTCAGGAGAGGCTCTGTTTGACGGACCCTCCAGGTTAGGGGAGACCCGTTGTCTCCTGCATTGGCGTGATATGATACCTGGTCTACTGTAGAATTCCTGAGGACATGGGATCTGAGAGGCAGTTGCTGGAGAGGATTCGGTCGAAGGAGGCGACGATCGGCGTCATCGGCCTCGGCTACGTGGGGCTTCCTCTCGCGGTGGAGTTCGCGAAGCAAGGGTTCTCGGTGACCGGGATCGAGCGGAATCCGGACCGCGTGGCGACGGTCAACCGCGGTGAAAACTACATTCCGGACGTTCTCATCGACGACCTCGCCAGCGTCGTCGAAGCGGGACGCTTGCGCGCCACTCAGGACTTCTCGGTGATCGCGGAATCCGATGCGATGTTGGTGTGTGTGCCGACGCCGTTGGACAAGAACAAACAGCCCGACACGTCCCACATCGAGTACGTCGTCGGGCAGTCGTTGCCCCACCTTCACCCTCAGCAATTGATCGTGCTGGAGAGTACGACCTATCCAGGTACGACTGAGGAGATCATCCTTCCCCGCGTCGAGGAGAGAGGGCTTGAGGTGGGGACCGACGTGTTCCTCGCGTTCTCTCCCGAGCGAGTGGACCCCGGAAACCCGAGGTACAAGACGCACAACATCCCCAAGGTCGTCGGCGGGGTCACCTCGGCCTGTACCGCTCACGTCAAAGCGCTCTACGAGCAGATCATCGAGGCGGGCGTGTTCGCGGTCTCGAGCCCTCGTGCCGCCGAGATGACCAAGCTGCTCGAGAACACGTTTCGGATCGTGAACATCTCTCTGGTGAACGAATTGGCGCAGTTGTGCGAACGCATGGAGATCGATGTTTGGGAGGTGATCGAGGCGTCGAAGACCAAGCCGTTCGGGTTCATGCCGTTCTACCCCGGACCCGGATTGGGAGGACACTGCATCCCCCTCGATCCGTTCTATCTCTCGTGGAAAGCGAGGGAATTCGATTTCTCCACGCGGTTCATCGAGCTCGCCGGAGAGATCGGTGACACCATGCCGTACTACGTGGTCGAACGTGCGGCCGCGCTTCTGAACGACGCTGCGAAGCCCCTGCGAGGCGCAAAGATCCTGATGCTGGGCATGGCCTACAAACGCGATGTCGACGATCTTCGTCAGTCGCCCGCCTTGAAGATCGTCCGTCTGCTCCGGGCTCGCGGAGCGATGATCTCCTACCACGACCCCCACGTTCCAACGATCGAGCGAGAAGGATTGACGCTCTCCAGCGCCGAGCTCTCCGAGAAACTCCTCAGGGAGTCGGATCTCGTGATCATCACCACCGACCACTCGAATCTCGACTACGGGTTTGTCGTCGAGCACGCCCCCCTGGTCTACGACACGCGCAACGCGACGAAAGGGATCGAGGCTATGCACGTCCATCGGCTGGGGGTTGGCTAAGGTGCGGGTCAGTCTCCTCGGAGCGGGCGGGTGGGGGAGAAACCTCGTTCGCGTGTTCTGCCACCTGGTCGGGAACGTGAATGTCCGGGTTTGCGATCCTTCCGAAGCGCAACGAGACGCCATGCTGCAGGCACATCCTGGGATCTCGGTGTCGGCGGACACCGAATTCGACGACGCGGATGCCGTGGTCATCGCTGCGCCTTCCGTCCTGCATCACGAACTCGCCAAGCGAGCACTGTCGAACGACAAGCACGTCCTGGTGGAGAAACCGATCGCACTGACGGCGGACGATGCGGCAGAGTTGATCGAGATCGCGGAGAGGCGAAGCCGTGTCCTCATGGTCGATCACCTGTTGGAGTACCACCCGGCAGTGGTCAGACTGAAGGGGCTCGTGAGAGGGGGAACCATGGGACGTTTGTATCATCTGACGAGCCAGCGGCTGAATCTCGGCGTGATCCGGTCGCAGGAAAACGCCCTGTGGAGCCTCGCTCCGCACGACATCTCCGTCATGTTGTTCCTTCTCGACGAGGAGCCCGACGAAGTGATCGCGCGAGGGCAGGTGTGTCTGCAGGACGACGTCGAGGACATGTCGTACGTCACCCTTCGCTTCCCGTCGGGGACCCTCGGGTTGATTCACACCAGCTGGCTGGATCCTGTGAAGACTCGCCGGCTGACCGTCGTCGGGGACCGATGCATGGCCGTTTTCGACGACATGGCGGAGAACAAGCTCGTCCTCTACGAGCACTCCATCGATCACCGCGGTGGACGGTATCGCACGACGAGAGGAGACGCCACTCCCGTTTCGATCGACGCCACGGAGCCGCTCGTTGCGATGGTGCAAGCGTTTCTCCACAGCGTGGAAACCGGAGAGCCTCCACGGAGCGACGGGCGTGACGGGCTTCGTGTCGTTCACGTCTTGGAAAGGGCTCATCGATCCATGGAGCGAGGGAGAAGCCCTTGAACGTACGAAAGGGCGGGCCGACGGGAGTCTTCGTTCACGGATCGTCCTACGTGGACGACGGCGTCGCGATCGGGGATGGGACGAAGATCTGGCACTTCTGTCACGTCATGCGCGGGGCGACGATCGGGCAGAATTGTACGCTCGGGCAGAACGTCCTCGTTGGGCCGGACGTGATCGTGGGGGGTAACGTGAAGATCCAGAACAACGTCTCCGTCTACGAGGGCGTGACGTTGGAGGACGAGGTGTTCTGTGGGCCGAGCTGTGTCTTCACCAACGTCGATCGGCCGCGGTCGGCCTTCCCGAGCGAGCAGTCCGAATACGAGAGGACGCTGGTGAAGCATGGCGTGACGATCGGGGCCAACGCCACCATTGTTTGCGGGCACACGCTGGGGGTGCACTCGTTCGTCGGTGCCGGCGCGGTGGTCACGAAGGACGTCCCGGCCTATGCCGTGGTGTACGGGAACCCGGCGAAGATTCATGGTTGGGCGTGCGAATGCGGAACCAAGCTCGCGTTCAGCCGGGGGCGAGCCCAATGCGATTGCGGCCGCATCTACCGCAAGAAGGGAGAACGGGTGAGGCTCGAGGATGGAGTCCGTAGTCCATCGTCCGTGGCCGAAATTGAGGGACATCGAAAGAACCTGTAGCGTCGGAGCTTGTCTCCGACGTTGGTCCGAGGACGGGATGTGCGTTGGGAATCGAAAGGTTCGAGGACATCGAAGCTTGGCAAGCGGCCCGCAAGCTGACGTCTTCCATCTACTCGGTGACGCGTGAAGGGCCGGTTTCGAGGGACTTCGGGTTGCGCGATCAGGTTCAGCGAGCCGCTGTCTCCATCATGGCCAATATTGCTCGCCCCGTGGAATAGATGTCATGTACTACGTCTATGTGCTGAGGAGCGAGAAAGATGGAAACATGTACGTAGGATACACGACCGACTTGCGAGAGAGGTTGGTACTTCACAATGCAGGGAAGGTGAAGTCAACAAGGGCGCGAAGACCGTTCCGGCTGGTCTACTACGAGGCCTGTCTCAACCAGCAAGATGCACTGAGGAGGGAGAAGTACCTGAAGACTGCGTACGGGAAGCGCTACCTCAAGAACAGACTGCGGGGGTACCATGATGAGGGAGGCTAGTATTTCACGGGGCAAGGGATTCGATGCCCGCTCAGACACGGAGTTCCTGCGCTTTCTCAATTACGCCTATCGATCAGCTACTGAACTCCAATCCCATCTCTACGTTATTCGTGACCAGCAATACGTCGATGAATCCACCTTCGCGTCTCTTTACGAAGGGGCGACCGTGGTGAAGCGCCTGATCAACGGATTCATCCGCTATCTGCGCTCAGATCCGAGACCTCGAACCATGACCACGGACTCTGGACCACGGACAGCGGACCCCAAAGGAGGCTGCCAGTGAATGTTCCCGTCCTCGATCTGGTCCGGCAATACGAGTCGATTCGCGAAGAGATGGACGCTGCGATCCTCGAGGTCGTACGCTCGGGCAAGTTCGTGCTCGGACCGTTCGTTCGGACATTTGAGGAGGCTGCCGCCGAATACTGCGGGGTGAAGCACGCCGTCGGCGTGGCGAGCGGCACCGATGCTCTCTTTCTCTCTCTCCGCGCGCTGGAGATCGGCCCGGGGGACGGCGTTATTTTGCCAAGCTTCACGTTCTTCGCCACCGCCGGCGTCGTTCACAACGTCGGGGCCACGCCCGTCTTCGCTGACATCGACCCCAAGACCTTCAATATCGACCCGTCCCACCTCCGCGAAGTGCTGACTACGGACCATGGACCACGGACCCGCGTGAAGGCAGTTATCCCCGTCCACCTCTACGGCCAGATGGCCGACATGGGCGAGACCATGGCCATCGCGAAGGAGCACGATCTCGCTGTCATCGAAGACGCCGCCCAAGCCATCGGCGCCGAGTACCGCGCAAGTACCGGACCACGGACCACGGACTCCGAACCACGGACTACGGACCACGGACAGGTTTTCCGCGCCGGCTCCATCGGCCATCTCGGCTGCTTCAGCTTCTACCCCACCAAGAACCTGGGCGCCTACGGAGACGGCGGGATGATCGCCACCGACGATGACGAACTCGCTGAGGTGCTTCGCCTTTTGCGCGTCCACGGCGCACGGCCGAAGTACTTCCATCAAATGGTCGGGATCAACTCGCGCCTCGACGCGATCCAGGCGGCGATTCTCTCGGTGAAGCTTCGTTACCTGGACGAATGGTCGGCCGCGAGGGCGCGGATTGCCGATCGATACGACGAGCTGCTGTCTGGTATCGACGGGATCGTCACGCCGCATCGCGCTCCCGACCGAACCCACATCTTTCACCAGTACACGATCCGTGTTCTCAACGGAAGGCGAGATGCGCTTCGCAAGCACATGCAAGATCAAGGAATCGGGACGATGATCTACTATCCGGTGCCTCTTCATCTCCAGGAGTGTTTTGCTGGCCTCGGCTACCGCGAGGGCCAGCTCCCCGAGACCGAGAGGATGAGCCGTGAAGTGCTGTCGCTCCCGATCTTTCCCGAACTGACAGAGGAAGAACAGACCGACGTCGCGGACGCGATCAGGGAGTTCGTGCACTGAGGCAGTTCGCGGTCCATAGGGTTCGTAGCGTCTATCGAGTTCGTGGAGTGCTCAATCCTTTCGACGACGGACCACGAACCGCGCACCGCCGTCACCAATGAACCCTACGAACTGTACGAACCCAACGAACCGCGACCCGTGAACTGCGAACCCCGAACCCCGCTGTGTCTCTGTCGAACAAGGAACGATCGTAGCGTAGCGAGGTATATGATGGAGAGCCGACTGCTGGAGGCGGTGATGACCTTCAGAACGCGAATCTCCTTGGTGCTGCTCCTTGCGGCTTGCCTAGGGTCTTTGGCCATCGTGGCTGCCGGGTCCGCCAAGCCGTTCCCGGCCGAGGCGGTGAATCCGCGAGTTTCTACGTCGCTTCAGGCCCTTGCCATGGCGGCGCAAGAGGGCCGGACGGCATTGAAGACGCTGGCCGAGAAGGTCGGAGTTCCCGTTCGTGAGGACGACACGGTCGTCGTGATCGTCGAGCCGGCTTCCGGCAAGGTCGCCTGGATCGATGAAGCCGCGATTCGCGCGGTGGGGGGAGTGGTTGAAGCGCGGTCGAAGAGCCTTCTTCGTGTTCGTGTTCCGGCCGAGCGCCTGTTGGAACTCCCCGACCGTGTGTCGGGAGTCGCCTACCTCCGAGAGCCGTACCCGACACGGCCGCTCGTCGTGACCAGCCAGGGCGTCGATCTGACCGGTGCCGGCGACATCCACGATGCCGGCTACTACGGGCAAGGCATAAAGGTCGCGATCATCGATCTCGGGTTCGATAACTACACGGAGGCGCGAGCCGCGGGAGAGCTGACAAACGTCGTCTACACCCACGACTACACCGGTGGCGGTTTCGAGGCGAACACCGTACACGGGACCGGCGTCGCCGAGATCGTCGAGGACATGGCGCCGCAGGCGTCGCTCTATCTCATGCGGATCGGTGATTCCGTAGACCTTGAGAACGCTGTGCAGTACTGCATCGACCACGGCGTCCGCGTCATCAACCACTCAGTCGGCTGGTACAACTCCAACTACTACGACGGCACGGGGGTCATCGGAGAGATCGCCGACACGGCGCGAGGCAACGGCATCCTCTGGGCCAACGCCGCCGGCAACGAGGGGAGCGACGGACACTGGCAAGGGGACTTCGTCGACGCTGACTCCGACGGCTATCACGACTTCGGCGCCGGAAGCGACTACCTCGACGGAGACGGGATCGACGAGGGGAGTCGGGTCTACGTCAGCGCCGGCGATACGATCCGCATCTACATGAGCTGGGACGATTGGACAGCCTCCGACCAGGACTACGACCTCTACCTGTACAACAGTGCCGGTGCGGTCGTCGCCTCGTCGGTAGGGTGGCAGAGTGGGTATCAGGCCCCGACCGAGGCGATCTCGTACACACCGTCCGGATCCGGCTACTTCGAGATCGTGATCCGAGACTACGACGCGCCCTCGAAGCCGGAGATCGAGCTGTTCAGCTACAGGACATCGGGAGCCGATACCGGCCTAGAGGATCACGTCGCGACCAGTTCGATCATCGCGCCAGCGAACTCGGCCAACGTGGTGGCGGTCGGCGCGATTCGCCGGACGACCTGGACCACCGGTCCGCAGGAGTACTTCAGCTCGCTCGGGCCGTCGAACGCGAGCAAGTTCGCCGCGAGCCGGACGAAGCCGGACATCATGGGAACGGACGGTGTATCGAGCTACACCTACGGCAGCTTCTACGGGACGTCGGCGGCCTCGCCCCACGTAGCCGGCGCTGCCGCGCTCCTCCTCTCCGAGAATCCGAGCCTGACCGTCGATGAGCTGCAGACGAAGCTCGAGGCCGACGCGATCGACATGGGGACCGGGAAAAAGGACAACACCTACGGGTCCGGACGGTTGAACCTTGACCCGACACCCCTGGAGCCACTGCGCGGCTACTGGCGGTTCAACGAGGGGAGCGGGGGCACGGCGGGGGACAGCTCGGGGAACGGTCACAACGGGGCGATCACGGGTGCGACGTGGACGACGAGCACGGACGGGAGCGGGGCACTGAGGTTTGACGGATCTGGGGATCGGGTGGAGGTGGCGCACAGCGCGGACCTGACGTTTGCGGGGGCGTTCACGGTGGAGGCGTGGATCCGGCCGAACGACCTGGATAAGCGAGCGATTGTGACGAAACGGAACACGAGCGGGGGGGCACTGTACGGGCTGTGGGTCATTGGGGGGTACTTGCGGGGGAACGTGCGGAACAGCTCGGGGACGATGGTGCGGGTGACGGGAACGACGGTGTTATCGACGGGGACGTGGTACCACGTGGCGCTGGTGCGCGCGGCGGACGGGGCGGTGACGGTGTGGCTGGACGGGGTGCAGGACGCGCCGAGCGAGACGGTGGCGGGGGCGGTGGGTCCGACGGAGCCGCTGTACATCGGTCGCCACTCGTACTCGGCGAGCCAGGACTTCGTGGGGCGGATCGACGAGGTGCGGATCCACGACCGGGCGCTGACGGCGGGAGAGTTCAACCTGCTGCCTGGGACGGTGATCGGTCCGGAGCCGGCGCAGGTGACGGACTTCGACGCGACGGACGAGGAGGACGGGCAGTCGACGCTGTCGTGGACGAACCCGTCGGATGCGGACCTGGGCGAGGTGTTGGT